>Ga0123336_10005491_pt1 | contig 10093 bp, 9 predicted proteins | sample SSSSmetaG_FD_96466 | JGI IMG/M metagenome (GOLD analysis project Ga0123336, IMG submission 96466) | Glacier valley bacterial and archeal communities from Borup Fiord, Nunavut, Canada, to study Microbial Dark Matter (Phase II) - ​SSSS metaG | ecosystem: Environmental > Aquatic > Freshwater > Ice... | reverse complement strand
TTACCTCGACACAGCGAGGGCTTTATCTATCTGGCGATGTGTCGTATCCTGCTCATTAGACTGGCCAAATGCCCCAGGTTGGTCGTTTAGACCCAACCTGGGGCATTTTCAAACAGCCTCTTACTTGATTTAGTCTCTACCCTCGAGAGGCCCAGTCAGGAGCACGACGCAGCCGACAACCTCAATCACTGGAACGTGGATGGGCGTTACCCAACACAGACATATCTCACTGTGACTGCCTCAGATGCCCTTGAGGCTGGGGAATACGTGAGTGTGCTGCTCGAGTTTGTAAGAAATCAATTGAGGGAGTAGCGGCTCTCGAGCCAACCTGCCCCGCTAAACTACTCGGGTGCTCGAGCTGCCTCCCTTTATCGCGCCCTTCCACGTCCCCGACGCCTACCGCGTGCTGCCCGACATGGCGCGGCTCGAGGGAAAACACTTCCAGTTTGACGCGCAGTTTTACGCCTACCTCGAGCGCAAGTTGGAACTTTTAAACATGCAACCCCCCGGTGGCTGGCGCTCGAGCACCGATAAGGTCGGTCTCGAGCGTGCATTGTGGACCGTGCTCGAGAAAGTGGGTCTCGAGTGGCCCCAGTACGTGCAGACCGACGCTGAGGGCGTCACCCATCAACTTTTAGGCTTACGACTCACTCGAGCGGGAACTCTGGAACACGCCGACTCGAGCGCAGTGTCAGAGCGTATTCTCGAGATGCTGGAACATCGAACCCTGCTCGAGAAGGTGGCCGATTTCCTAGGATTGTCGGTACAAGAAGATTTGGTTTTGCTGCACGGTGACAAATCCGAGTGGCTGCACGTCCTTTTCCCCAGCAGTTGGCGACCCGCAAATAAGGTGGGTCTGAGCTTTGCCGAGATTCATAGGCCCGTGGTTCACTCTGAAAAGCTGCTCAAAGCTGCGCCTAATGTAGTTAAAGCTATGCACGGTAGGGGGCCGTTCGAGCGCCATGTGTGGCTGATGGCGGTGGGCGCTGACCAGAGCCAGCACCCAGACCTCGAGAAGCCAAACCTTGAGAAGCCCGACCTCGAGCCGCTCATTCACAACACTTTTTTGCGCTTCGAGCGCCAGACCACTTTGGGATTGCCCGCGTCTTGGGCAGAACGGCACCTCTCGGGCCTGCCCGCCCTCGAGCGCTCACTGTTCACCATCCGCGTCACTATGCAACCTTTGACCGACCTCGAGAACGACTCAGATAAGCGGCAAAAATTGGCTCGAGTGCTGCGTTCGATGGATAGCACGGCCCTCGAGTACCGGGGCTACACAAATTACCGGGAAGCGTGGCTCGAGTGGCTCGAGAAGGGCGTTTCCGTTTGAATTCAGATTTCAGACATCAGATTTTATATGTTTTTCTGCCCTCTGCCCCCCTCAAACTTCGTCAATCTTGTGCAGCGCCCCAATGCGCTCGGCGGCCCCCTCGAGTCCCAGCGCCCGCAGCGTGCTCGAGCATTTGTCCGCCGTGCTCGAGTTGATTTTGCCCTCGTTCCAGCCCGCGATGAGCGAGGCCAGGTTTTGCAGTGCGCTCGAGACTTGTTCGCGGTGAAACATAACCGCTATGCTGCCCGCGCCCTGCGGCGCGGTGGCCTGCACCTCGGCCTGGGTGCTCGAGATGACCTGCATGAAGATTTGGTCGTATTTGTGGCGCAATTCGGGGTTGATGAGTTTGTCCATAACTTCAATTATCATAAGCTCGAGCGCTCTGTCTGGAGAAAAGAAAAGCGCCCCGGTGAAAGGGGCGCTCGAGCGAGAGTTGAATTTACAGAATGCGGGTGATGATGGAGCTGACCAGCCATGAAGCGACGGCTGCCGCGATGAGGGTAATCCAGACTTTCGAGCCGCCGTTGTACAGGTTCATGCTCGACTGCACCGCCAGATAGCCAAAGTAAATATTGAGGGCAATGACCACCAAACCCACGAGTGGAAGCAGCAAAAATCCTAGCCCGAAGGTGAGGAATCCCAGCAGGCCAACGACCAGCACCAGCACTCCACCCACGATGCTCAACGGAACCCAGAATAGCGCGAAGGTGTATGCGACCTCATCGAGGGTGCCGGTGCCACCCTGTCCCTGCCCAACCGCGTGGGTCACATACACAAAGGCCAGAAAGCCCAGCAGCGTGCTGATGATGCCTCCTAAAAAGGCCAGCAAACCGCCGAAGAGGCTGAACAGCCCCACAATGACCGCGCCCACAGCCACGTAAATGAGCGCCTGCTGCATTCCGCCGCGCTTTTCAAAGCGCTCGAAGGTGTTGACCGAGGGCTTGCTGAGGACCACCATGCTCTGGCTGAGCATATCGGTGAGCAGGGCGGTAGGGTTTTGCTGGGTCATGGGAATTCTCCTTTTAAAAGGTGTGCTCGAGGGGAAAGAACGGTGCTCGAGAAGCTCTCGAGCGTGTCTGATGTCCAATACGACCCTGCTATACCGAAGTTCCCTCGAGTTTTCTCATTGTAACCTGAAGACCTATGGGCGTCATGAAGACCCTCGCCCTGCTCGAGCCAAACAAAACGGGGTGATTCCCGCATAATGACCCTATGACCGACCCCCGTCCCCTGCACAGGCTCAGCGCTTTCGAGCTGGCCCCACAACTTGCCGCTGGCTCCCTAACCTCGGTCAAACTGGTTCAGCACCTGCTCGAGCGAATTGAAAAGTATAACCCCAAACTCAAAGCGGTTCTGGCCTTGCTGCCAGACGCGCTCGAGCAGGCGGCGGCTCTCGACGAGGAGCGCTCAAGCGGACGGGTGCGCGGCCCGCTACACGGCCTGCCCATCCTGATAAAAGACAACGTAGACGTGGATAAAATGCCCACCACGGCGGGGTCAAAGGCCCTCGAGCACTCGGTTCCGTTCGGGGACGCTTTTCTGGTGGCGCGCCTAAAGGCGGCAGGTCTGGTGATTCTGGGCAAGACCAACCTGTCCGAGTTCGCGCACTTTATCGCGCTCAACAGCCGCAACGGGCTGAGCGCCAAAGGGGGACAGACGCTCAACCCTTACGGTGAAAAGCTCGATGTGGGCGGCTCGAGCAGCGGCAGCGGGGCAGGCGTGGCGGCGGGATTTGCGCCGCTGAGTATCGGCACCGAAACCTCGGGCAGCATTCTGAGTCCCTCGAGCCAGAACGCATTAGTCGGCGTCAAAACCACGCTGGGACTGGTCTCGAGGCGCGGCATTTTGCCCATCGCGCACAGCCAGGATGTGGCCGGACCGATGACCCGCACCGTGCGTGACGCGGCGCTTCTTCTAAGCGCCATTGCCGCCCCAGACCCTGCCGATGAGGTCACGCTGGGCCAACCCGCTGGCCTGGATTTCCTCGAGCACCTGCACCCGAATGCGCTCGAGGGGGTGCGTCTGGGCGTGCCGAGACTCACCTTTTGGAACAAGCTCAGCCCCAATCAGGTTCAATTGATGGAGTGGACTCTCGAGCGCCTGAAAAGTCTGGGTGCAACCCTGGTGGACCCCGCCGATTTTGAGGACGCCGAACACCTCGAGAGCATGAGTTTTGACGTGCTGGTCTACGAATTCAAATACGACCTCGAGCGCTATCTGAGCACTCTCCCGGACGGTGGACCGCGCACCCTGCGCGACCTGCTCGATTTGTACGCGCAGAACCCCGCCTGGGTGGGCGACGACGGCTTCACCCTGCTGCTGGCCGCGCAAGGCACGCGTGGCGACCTGTCCGAGCTGGCCTATCACTACACCCGCGCTCGAGATTTAGAGCGGGCTAAAGGCGGCCTGGACGCCCTGCTCGAGACCCACAAGCTCGACGCGCTGGTGATTCCGGCGCACTGGGCCGCCACGGTGGGGGCCAAAGCCGGATATCCCAGCGTGTGCCTGCCGCTGGGCTTTGCCGACGGCGCACCGTTTGGCTTTACCTTCACGGGCCGAGCGTTTTCTGAACCCAAACTTCTGGGCTACGCCTACGCGCTCGAGCAGAATTTAAACCTCACCCTCGAGCCGGATTTGGAAGCGCTGATGGGGGGGACAGGTAAGTAGGGAATGGGCGGGCAGGCCCCACGGGGCGGCGAGGCCCGGAAGGTGCCGGTTTCGCCAAGACGTGCCGTTTTGCCCAAGACAGGAATGGGGAATGGAGGTAGCGGTTATTCGGCCTGGAGAGACCCCCCTTCTCTCGAGCGCTACGCTTTCGAGAATATCCCCCCTACTTTGTAGGGGGGAACTCAAGACTGTGCCACTCGAGTTTTTAAAGTACCCACCTATGAAATAGGTCCACGAAGGATTGCGGAGCGGCCTAGCCCCACGGGGTGCTGTTTAGGCCAAGACAGCACGGGTCTTGCGTGACTACGCAAGGGGGGGTCCTTCCCGCTCGAGCCTCCGCATTTGGGCAGCCACAAGGGATTGCCCCTACCCACAATCTTTTTGCTCATCACTCATTGCTCACCACTGCCCTCAAACCTGGTCCTCGAGCACCCGCTGAGCCAGCTTCAAACGTTCGCTCGAGGGGGCTGACTTCATGAATTGCTTGTCCATGTAGAGCATCTTGTCGGCCTCGGTGAGCGCTTCCTCGAGCGCCCGCTCGGCCAGATGGCCCGCCGAGTGACTTTCGGTTCGCGCCCACTTCTCGAGCCTGTCCACCCCGTCTACCCTGGCCCAGCCCGCTGCCACGCTGGGGAAACGCGCTCGCACCTTATCCACCAGAACCGCCACCGCGCCTGGACCGTGGTGCAGGCCCACGAACTCGTCGCCGCCGGTGCGAAAAAACCCGTCGGTGGCGCTCGAGTGTTCGCTCAGGACCTCGGCAAAGCGGGCCAGATACAGGTCTCCGGCGGCGTGGCCCCGCAGGTCGTTGAGGCTTTTGAGGTCGTTGAGGTCCCACATGGTCACACATAGACCCGCGCCGCCCTGCCACACTTCACCGAAGCTCAGGCTCAGGGCGCGGCGGTTGCCCAGCGTGGTGAGGCTATCTATCAGGGCCATCCGCTCGAGCCGGGACGCGGTGTGCTCGAGGTGGCTGTGTAGACGGTACAGCTCGAGGCCCAGCCCGGTGCCGATGACTAACAAAAACGCGGCGAAGCTCCAGGTGGGTTCGCTCATTTGCCGGGTGAGCGCCAGCAGGGCCAGTGGCAGAATACTGAGCGCTCCCAGCCGCCCAAAGAGTACGCTGGCTCCCAGGCAGATGCCAAAGCCTAAAATGCCGTAGCCCAGCACGCCCAGATGCAGACGGTTTGAAAACCCGAACGGGTCGAGCGAAAACCACACCGTGGTGCCCAGACTGAACACGAAGTAAACCAGCAGCGCCATGTGTGGCAGGCGTGCCGCCATCCAGAGTCGCCGCTCGAGCGCGTAAAGCCGCAGGGTCAGCGCGCTGTAAACCGCCCACAACAGCCAGTCGCGCAGGGTTCCACTCAGGATATACAGTGGGATGGACAGTGGAATGAGCAGCAACGCGCCGCGCCAAGCCAGCCGGATGTGCTGACCTCGAGCGGATAAGGAGCTGCTGGACACCATACGGACACAGAGTACAGCTTTGGGGGTTCGAGAACGGCCCCCGGTTGGGTGTTTGGAGCTGAGCGGGCGTCTGTGAAGTGACCTCGAGTAACTTTTGTGGCTCGAGCAGTTCGCTAGATTAGAGAAAGCAGCTTGGACTCGAGGAGACTCTATGCAAATTCGACGCTTTGGCAACACCGGACTCAAGGTCAGCGAGCTGTGCCTGGGCACCATGACTTTTGGCAATCAGGCCGACGAGGGGACCTCATTCGGGATTATGGACCTGGCCTGGAACGCGGGAATCCAATTTTTTGACACCGCCAACGTATACCCGCTGGGTGGCGGCCTGGGTCAGGTGGGCCGTACTGAGGAGATGGTGGGCCGCTGGATTAGAGCTAGAGGGGTGCGCGATAATTTGGTTTTGGCGACCAAAGCACGGGGCCAGATGGGACTGGGCGCGAACGACGGGGGCCTGGGTAAAAAGCACCTCTGGCGCTCGCTCGAGGACTCGCTCAGGCGGCTGCAAACCGATTATCTCGACTTATACCTGATGCACTGGCCCGACTTTGAAACCCCGATTGAAGAAACGCTCGAGACCCTGACCGAGATGGTCAAACGCGGTTATGTGCGCTATATCGGCTGCTCGAACTACCCGGCGTGGCAACTGGCCGCCAGTCTGCTCTCGAGTCAGCGCCACGGCCTGCAAAAGTTTCAGGCGGTTCAGCCGCGCTACAACGCGCTTTTTCGCATGATTGAAGAAGACATCCTGCCACTGTGTCAGCTCGAGGGCATCGGCACGATGGTTTATAACCCACTGGCCGGAGGAATGCTGACCGGGCGCTACAGAGAGCGGGCGCTCGAGCAGGGTTCCAGGTTCACACTCGACAACTCGGGTGAACTTTACAAAAAGCGCTACTGGAACGACGCGGTATTTGAAGCGGTGGACGCCCTCTCCGGCTTTTTTACGCCACGCGGCAAGTCGCTTACCCACGCCGCGCTCGCCTGGGTTTTGCAAAAGGAAGGGGTCTCGAGCGCCATCATCGGGGCCAGCAAACCCCAGCAGCTCGAGGACAGCTTGAAAGCGCTTGACCTGACGCTCGAACCAGTCGAGTTGGAGGCGCTCGAGGGCGCGTGGTTCAGCCTGCCGCGTGAGCGAGATTTGGCGGTGGCACGGCGCTAGGGGTTGGGGACGCTCGGGTGCAACCGGGCGAATCCGTCCCTGCGGGAAGCTACGCGAACCCGTGTGCTATCACTGCGTTTCAGCACACGCCCCCCTTGTTAAGGGTGGCCTAAAAACGTTGTGCTCGAGTGCCAAGTAGTTAGTTCCCCCTTCGACAAGGGGGAGATTGTTTTGAGCGATAGCGATAAAACAGCAAGGGGATTCTTCCGTTTGCACTCGAGCGCAAAAGGTCGCTGCATAAGCTTGCCCTTCCCTGCATAGCGTGCTATAGTTCTTTTTATCAGCGACCTCGAGTCGCATTTTTTTTGCCACGAGTAGGCGGGTATGCGGCCCCCGGTTTCTCGAGCACTTCAGGAGCAAAGTACCGATGTAAACGCAGCGAAGCCTCAAACGTCGCCTCGAGCGAAGGGTGCATCCCCTCGAGCGTCCTGTTCCTGAGCCGATTTTTCCCCGCGTTTGCACAAGGAGTTTTGCCCATGTCCACCCTCGAGACCAACCCCCACCACTTAAAGTCCGAAATCGAGCGCCGCCGCACTTTTGCCATCATCTCGCACCCGGACGCGGGCAAGACCACCATGACCGAGAAGCTGCTGCTTTACAGCGGAGCCATTCTCCAGGCCGGAAGCGTGACCGCCAAAGCGGGCCAGAGTCACGCCAAAAGCGACTGGATGACCATGGAACAGCAGCGCGGAATCTCTATTAGCTCGAGCGCCATGCAGTTCGAGTACGAAGGCAGACACATCAACTTGCTCGATACCCCCGGACACCAGGACTTTTCCGAGGACACCTACCGGGTGCTCACCGCCGTGGACAGCGCTTTGATGCTGCTCGACGCGGCCAGGGGCGTGCAGCAACAGACCGAGAAACTCTTCGCGGTGTGCCGCAACCGGGGCATCCCCATCTTCACCTTCATGAACAAATTAGACCGCCCTGCGATGGACTTTTTCGAGCTGCTCGAGCAGGTGGAGAGCACCCTGCACATCCGCTGCGTGCCGATGAACTGGCCCATCGGGTCCGGGCCGGACTTTAAAGGCGTGTACGATTTGCTCAGCAAGCAGGTTTTGCTGTTTCAACGCACGGTTGGCGGCAAATTTCGCGCCCCGGTGCAGGTGGCTTCGCTCGAGGACCAATCTCTGATTGATTTGATTGGAGCCGATGCCCACGCGGTTTTGCGTGAACAGGTCGAACTGGTGGATGGGGCGCTCGAGAAGCTGGACATGGGCGCGTTCCTGCGCGGTGAAATGACCCCGGTGTTCTTCGGAAGCGCCATGAATAACTTTGGCGTGGAAGGCTTCCTCGAGCAATTTGTGGACCTCGCGCCGCAGCCGCAGCCTATTGAGACCAATCTGGGCGAACTCGAGCCGGAGTCGCCGTTTACCGGGTTCATCTTCAAGCTGCAAGCCAACATGAGCAAGCAGCACCGGGACCGCACCGCCTACATGCGGGTGGCGTCGGGGCGCTTCGAGCGCGGCATGGAGGTCACGCACACCCGCACGGGCCGGGAGATTCGGCTGAGCAGAGCGCACACCCTCTTTGCCGAGGAGCGCGAGAGCATTGACGTGGCCTATCCCGGCGATATCGTGGGACTGGTCAATCCGGGTGTGTTTCGCATTGGCGACGTGGTTTCTCTCAACCCGAAAGTTCAGCTCGAGAGTTTTCCTCGCTTCACCCCGGAGCACTTTGCGGGTGTGAGTCCCAAGGACGTGACCAAGCGCAAGGCGTTCAGGAAAGGTCTCGAGCAGTTGGCCGAGGAAGGCGTGGTGCAGGTGTTTTACCCCACCGACGGCGCACGCGAACCGATGCTGGGCGTGGTGGGGCAGCTCCAGTTCGAGGTGTTCGAGCACCGGATGCTCGAGGAATACGGGGTGCCGATTGTGATGTACCCCTCGAGCTACAAGCTGGTGCGCTGGGTCGCCGGAGAAACCGCAGTGCTGGCGCGCTTTGCCCGCAGTGTGGAGGATGACCAGGGCCGTCCGGTGATGCTGTTCAGAAACTCCTGGGATTTGGACTTTGCTCGAGAGCAGTACGAGGGCCTCGAGTTTTTGCCGCAGCCGCAGGACATGACCGTGATTAAGAAGGCTTGAGAAGCCGATATACTCGAGCCATGACCCCCGCTCGAGCCGCCTTTGAAGCCGATTTAAAAGCCAAAATTGCCGGGACGATTCTCGAGCCGCATTTTAAGGAATTGCTCGGGCAGGTCAAAGCTCATATCAACATTCACCTCGAGCGCGTTGAGCTTGAGGATATTCTCTATGGAGCTTCTCGAATGGCGGGTTCTCCCGACCTTCCACCCAATTTTGAGTGGCCCGAATACGAGGACGAACCACTGAACTTCATTGCTCAGTTCAACCTCGAGCACGTCGCGCTCTATGACACTTTTGAGCAGCTTCCGAAAACAGGGATGCTGAGCTTCTTTCATCACGAGTTGGGAACTGTCCCCGAAGACTCGAGCGCCTGGAGGGTGTGTTTGCATCCGCTCGAGGGTCTGGTGCGTCGGGAGCCTCCGCAGGGCTTGAATAGACAGGAATACCCTTGTGTGGCCTCGTTTGAAACGACCTACGTATTTCCCCTGGATAACGGACTTTTTGAGTACGAGTCTGACGAATATGAAGCGGTACAGGTTTTGAGGGAACAGTTTCTCGAGCCTAAAAGCCCACATCTGTTGGGTCATTGTACTGACCTTTCAGCTTTCGATATGGAAGACGTTCTTTTCGAGATTTTTTTCCAGGACCTGACAAATCAGGTCACTTGGTTTGGTGCTGTAGTATTTTGCATCGGCGAGGCTGACTTGGAAGCGCGAAATTTTGAAGAAGTTTGGGTTGAAACGACCTCTGACTAGCACTTACCTTCAATAATGTTAAAATTATGAAAAAAGCTGCTCGAGCTATTTTTGAAACATACTTAAAAGCACAAATTTTGGGTACACCTCTCGAGCACTACGAAGAGGTGCTCTACGAAGCTGTCGTAGCGCACATCAATATTCACCTTGAATCTGTTTCTAATCAGCATATACCGCACGGTATTTCTCGAATATTGGGTTCTCCTGACCTTCCAGATAAGTTTGATTGGCCGTTTTGTCAAGGTGAGCCGTTGCGTTTCATCGCTCAATTCAACCTTGAGGAAGTTGCACCTTACGATACTTTCGAGAAACTGCCGCCAACAGGGATGCTTAGTTTTTTTCATTACGAATTGGGAGAACTTCATAATGACCTAGACGCTTGGCGGGTGTGTCTTCATCCACTCGAGGCTCTAGTTCGCCGTTCTTCACCACATCGCCTGAATCAGAATGAGAAATCGTTCCGCACCTCTTTTGAAACAGTATACGAGTTCAGCTATAACGAATTGATAATTCAAAGTGGAGAGGAAGAATTTTTAAGGTTAGCACGGCATTTTGGCGGAGGGAAGTCTACGCATCTTCTGGGCATCGCCTCTGATATATCCTCGTGTGACAGAGATGGCATTCTTCT
>Ga0123336_10005488_pt1 | contig 10096 bp, 9 predicted proteins | sample SSSSmetaG_FD_96466 | JGI IMG/M metagenome (GOLD analysis project Ga0123336, IMG submission 96466) | Glacier valley bacterial and archeal communities from Borup Fiord, Nunavut, Canada, to study Microbial Dark Matter (Phase II) - ​SSSS metaG | ecosystem: Environmental > Aquatic > Freshwater > Ice... | reverse complement strand
ATTCGGCGGCTACTTCGCGAAGGATATGGATGCTCTCAGCTTCGAGAGATTGAAGATGCGGCGACATTAAGATTAATGTACCGCGATCCTATCGGGATTAGGAGATTTACTTAGAATAGGAGCTTAACCAGAGCTACGTTATCGAGGATGATGCCAACGAAGGCTAGGCACATTTCATCATTCGTGCCTTCGCCCCAGCCAACTTCCTTGAGCGGGTAGTTGGGATTGCGGGGGTTCTGATCAGTGTTGTCGTAGCTGGTGGTGAGGTGGATGACGGAGTTCGGAGCAATATCGATTTGCTTATCGAGCGTATAGAAGCCCTGCCAGTTGAAATCCCAATCGTCGATGCGAATGAGCGGGGTAACGGACTGATCCGGATTGGTGATATTCACGGCGATTTTGCGGCCGAGAAGGTGCATGTGCGGGGCGACGAGGATGGCCTTGCCGGAAACGAAGAAGGGAACCTGAAAATCAGCAGTGACGGGGTAATCGGGGACGTTGATGGGGATTTTAAATTTCATGTTCACCAGGGGGAGGGTGAGCATGCGGTGCTTGACTGAATTTTCCGGAGCGAAATAGAAACCTACGGAGGTTTGATCTTCCACGGGGTGGCCGTTGGGGTGATAGTGCACCTGCATGACGATGCGCTTGCCGGCGGAAATCAACTGGCCGATACCGGGATCGAGCCGATGGACGCGCGCGCCCGGAACCCAAGCGCCTACCATGCCGCCGATGGCGGATTGAACGGCGTTTGCACCTGTGAAGCCGGGTCCCCCGAAGCAATCGTAACCGGGCTTGCCATCTTTTCCTTCGAGTGCGATGGATTCATTGGTGTCGTCGAGGAAGAGGAGAACGTGGTGCACTTCGGCAGCAGCGCCGGGGAGGGCCTGGCTGGCGTTGATCCAGGTGGATTGCTTGAGACCGGTATCGAGCGAGAAGCAGCGATAGGTATCGGCGGCGCGGGGAGGCGTGAAGGCCGGCATCTGAAGAGCGAGATCGGGTTTGCCGAGTTGCCACGGACTGTCCTTGATAGGAAGGGGATCGGGAGCATCGGCCGGGTCTCCCTGGGTCATACCGTTCTTGATCCAATCGAGAAACATCTGGCGATCGCCATCATTAAGACCGTAGGAATCGCGGAAAGTTCCGAAACCGTCGACCGGTTTCCAGGGCGGCATGATCTTCGCGGTCAGGACGCGGGCGATGTCATCGCCATTTGTGACGGTGTCGTCATAAGTGAGCAGCGACATGGGGGCCACAGCGTTTGGCTGGTGGCATTGCTGGCACTTGGCTTGGAGCAGCCGGGAAATATCTTTGGTGTACGTTGTTTCCGCAAACGCCAACAGCCCACAAGGCAACCAGAAACCGCATAGATCCAGTATTTCTCATTTTGGCTTGCCTTACAAAGTTACTTTTGGTTAAAAGTTTATTTAGAGTTGCGCGTCTTGCAGGCTGGTTTCGTCTGAAATGTCGTCGAGATCGGTAAAGGCGACGCCCGTGGCACTGCCGGGGGTGGGTCCATAGATGTAGGCATTGACGGCGGCGATCATGTCATCGTCAGCCTTTTTGTTCTGCTGCGAAACGAACTGTTTTTCCTGTTTTTGAGTTGTAAGTTGTTGTTTCCGCAAGGATTGCAGGGTGGCGAGCGCTTTGTGGAAGGCGCGTTCGTTGGTGGTCTGGTAGCGGAGGAGGACTGAAAACGAGGCGGGCAGTTCGCCGGGATTGGCGGTGGCGAGGGCTTCGCCCTGGAGGCGAATGGCGCGATCTTTAAGCCAGTGGTGGCGGGCCATGTCATTGACGAGAAGGGTTTCAGTGAGGTCGGCGGGCTGGTATTGAGCGAGCAGGCCTTGTTCGAGCGCGGCGAATTCTTCGGGATCTTCGCCGGGGATGAGGATGGTGCCGGATGCGAGGCCGTGGCGAAGCGCGTTTTGGGAGGAAGTGGCTTTGCCCGCTTCGGTGCGGGGGCCGGTGGAATTGTTTGGTGTCATGCGGTGAACCTCGGCCTCAGTGGAGCATGCGGAATTGCAGATGAAGGGAGAGAAAAACTGTAAGTTGTTGATTATTGGGGGAAAAGAAATGTTGGATGTTTGTTACTCACGCAGAGGCGCCAAGAAGATCAACGGCTATTGTTTGGAGGCGACAATCGAAGTGAATGGGACAGATTTTGCGGAGCTGGGCCGAAGCTCGCCATTTGATGGCCAACCCGGGTGTATGCGCTTTTGCAAGAGACGAGAGGTTGATCGAACTTGCAAGAGAGTGGCTGGGTCCGGTAGCGATACCTTTTCGGGCAACACTTTTCGAGAAATCGAAGGGTACAAATTGGCTGATTCCGTGGCACCAGGATACGGCGCTACCTCTGGCTGCGAGGGCTGAAATGGCTGGTTGGGGGCCATGGTCTGAAAAAGCCGGTGTCCTCTACGCGCATGCCCCGGCGTGGGCTCTTTCGCGCGTCATCGCTTTGCGTGTACACCTTGACGCCTCTCAGACCAACAACGGGACGTTGCGGGTTATTCCCGGGTCACACCTAGTTGGCGTTCTAAGCGATGGACAAGTCAAGGAGGTGGTCACGGCAAACGAGGGCTTCGAGTGCTACGTGCCGCCGGGCGGGGTGATCGCGATGCGGCCCTTGCTCATACATTGTTCTTCGAAGGCAGAAACGGATTGTCCCCGGCGGGTGTTGCATATTGAATATGTGGATTGTCTGGATCTTACCCCGGGCTTACAACTGGCTGTAATTTAAATGCATGGAAGGCATTCCAGGATCGAAGTTCTTACTGTCGGCTGCGGAACTTGTTAGCTACTTGTCTAAGATCTGGTCTGCCTTGGCGTCGATCTTCTTTTTGTCGGATGCGCTTAACTTGCCTTGATGTTCCATCTGCGAGGCGCGGGCTTTTGCGTTTCGTGCGTGGCTGGCGTCGGGCATTGGATATTTGCGTTGTTCCGGCAGCCCGAAATCTTTGGTCGGCTCCGCGTTCTTTTTCGATGCTGTGAGTTTCGCCATGAGGATTCTCCTGCGGAAGCATGTAGCACGTGAGGTTCCCCGGTCTCCGTCCAGCCGTGCGCGATTATGTGGTGATGGGTAGATTGTAATTGGTTCTGATCGGTGGATATTTTTGGGCCGCGCGCGCGGATGACGCAAGGAAGGCCCTTACCGATGCGGCTCACAGCAAAGGGGCGATCAAAGGCGGGATGCCGCGCTTGTTCTGAGCCTGGTTCCCGCGAAAGATCCGACAACCGCTTTGCTTGAGAACATGCTGCACGACAAGGACTAGCTGGTACGGGTGGCGGCTGTGGATACACCTGGCGAATTGAATGACAAGAGCCTTGTGAACTTGCTCCGGACGGCGCTGGGCGACGATGTTCCGGAGATTGCGTTTGCGGCTGCGAAAGCGCTGTTCCTGATGAAGGACCCAGCGGGGGCCGGGATCACTAGAATCGGTTTATGACGGCGATACGAGGGCCAAGAGCGGTGTTTTCAAGAAGGAAATGATTCATAGCTGGCGCCGGATGAAGACGCTGAAGAGTGTCTTCTTTTTTATCGTGCAGAGTGGGATCGGTTTCGTTCCCGTGCGCCGGGATTGGGGCCGGCTGCAACGCGCTGCAGGGAATGCTTTCCGAAGCCGACTTCAGTGCGCGCGCGATAAGCCTGTTGATGGATTGCACCGCGAAAGACAGGAAGTGCGACGAGATGCCCGGTTCCTCATTCACGGCCGAGGATTGGACGGTGCGCGGAGCCGCCGGATACCTGAGAATGGAAACGAACGGGCCGGTGAGGACGGTCGTGGGTCCACTGGCGGCAAAGATCTGACGGGTGTGAGGTTATGCAGCTACTTCTACGTTTTCGGCACGGTAGGTGGGCTCCGGTATCAGGTCGCCGTCAGCGCGCATCAGGTGCAGGTGCATCTCGATAGCGGACTGCATACGTTTTTTAACCTGTTGTAGCGTTTGCCCGGTTGCAATGCACCCCGGGAGATCTGGAATGTGAGCGCTGTATCCAGTGCGGGTAGCTGCGATTAATACTGCGTGGGCCATAAGCCAGCCTGCCTCGTTATAGACTTCTTTGTGCCTGGGTCCACTTCATCTGAAGAGTGGCCGGCGATGGTGACGTTGCCGCGCTTTGCAGGGTGCACAAACTGTCTGTGACTGCCAACTTGTTTTTTGAGAACTTAGCCGTACTTTCATCTGGCTTTCACGATGTTGCACCTTCATATCAGGCAGATGCTGCTCAATTCTTGCTTGGCAAGTGTTTGCGGTCGAGTGCTCAAACCGGCGAGGGCTGAGGGGCGGTGGACAGCTTTTCGCGGCGCTTAGCGAAGAACAGTTTGGCGTCTTCGACGAAGGAATAGCCCACGGGGACGACTAGCAGGCTGAGCGCTAAGCAGAGGGTTTGGCCGCCGATGATGGTGACGGCGATTGCGCTCCGTTGGGAGGCGCCGGCGCCGATTCCGATGGCCGTGGGGATGAGCCCGGCTACGATGGAAAACGTGGTCATCAGAATAGGCCGCAGACGGACGCGGTTGGCTTCGAGTATGACGTAGCGCATCGGGTGGCCGAGGGCGCGCAGGTGGTTCATGTAATCGATTTGCAGAATGCCGTTTTTCTTGACGATGCCGAGGAGGAGCAGAATGCCGAGCGCGCTGAAGAGGTTGAGCGTTCGGCCGGTGGCGATGAGAGAAATCAGCGCAAACGGGATGGAGAGGGGGAGCGTGAGCATGATGATCGCGGGCTGGACGAATGACTCGAATTGAGCGGCCAGCACCATGTACATAAAGATGGACGCAAGACCGATGGCGAGGATCATGTTGGTGGTGGTTTCTTCGAGTACTTTTACCTGGCCTGAGAATTTCATGGAGTAGCCGGGCGGCAGATCCAGGGTTTTCACGATGGCCGCGGTATCGTCGGCGGCTTCCTGCAGGGCGTGGTCGGGGGCCACGTTACCGTAGATTCCGACGGAGAACTGGCGGTTGTAACGGTCGATGCGGCTGGGGCCGAAGCCGCGGTTCAGGTTCGCCACGGAATCGAGGCGGATGAGGCCCAATTTGGCGGACGGGATGAGGAGGCGGCTGAGAACTTCGGGGTCGTCGCGCTGGCCTGGCATGAGGCGGACCATGACGGGGTATTGTTCCGGCCCTTCTTTGAAGGTAGAGATCTGGTCTTCGCCGGACATGAGAAGGCGGACGGCGCCGGTGACATCGGCGACGCGGACGCCGAGGTCGCTGGCTTTGGCGCGGTCGAGGGCGATCTGGAGTTCGGGATCGCTGAGGTTGATGTTGGCTTTGACATCGACCACGGACTTGGTCTGCTGCAGTTGTTGAGCGAGTTCTTTCGCGATTCTGGCGAGGACGCGGACGTCGGGACCGAGCAACTGGCCGCGGATGGGGGCAAAAGAATCGCGGCCGCCGAGCGAGTTCGGGAAGTTGATGCGCGGGCGGGTATACGGGTACTGGCTGGTGACTTCCCGGACTTTGGCGGCGACCTGCGTGATGTTGCCGCGCTCTGAGGCGTCCTTGAGCAGCAGCGTCATATCCGACATGGTGACGCGCGTGAGGAAGCCCATGGAGGCGGGGATGACCGCGGTGACTTCGGGGACGTGTTCCTGAATTTTCCGGCCCATTTCGACGGCGATTTTTTCAGTCGCTTCGAGCGAATAGCCTTCGGGCATTTCGGTGGAAACGCCGAGCATGGCCTGATCTTCCTGCGGCATCCAATCGCGGCCCACGTAGCGGTTGATGATGAACGTGGAACCGAAGACGGCAAGGCAAAGCAGCACGATAGCGAAGCGGTGATTGAGAGACCAGGCGAGGACCGAGACATAGGCGCGATCGAAGATTCCATTGTGCTCGCTATGCTTTTTTTCGGCTTGTTTGCCGGTCTTCTTCCGCAGCAGGCGGGCGCTGAGAGCGGGCGTGAGCGTGAAGGCCACCAGCATGGAAACGATGATGGAGAATGCCATGGTCCAGCCGAACTGGTTCACGAAGCGGCGCGCATAACCGGTCATGAAGGCGATGGGCACGAAGATGATGACGAGCGAGACGGTTGTGGCGACCACGGCCAGCGCGATTTCTTTGGTGGCGCGCACGGCGGCTTCAAGCGGCGGCATATCCTTCTCTTCGATGAAGCGATAGATGTTTTCAAGCACGATGATGGCGTCGTCAATCACGATGCCGACGGCGAGAGTGAGGCCGAGCAGCGTCATGGAGTTCAGCGTGAAATCCATCACTTTCAAGAGTGTAAAGGTGGTGATGATGGAGGTGGGGATGGCGATGGAACTGATGAGCACGCTGCGCCAATCGCGAATGAAAAGCCAGACGATGAGCGAGGCGAACAGGCTGCCGAGGATGAGGTGTTCTTCAAGCGCGGCGACGGAAGCCTTGATGTAAATGGCCTGATCTTTAATGGATTCGATGTGGGTGCCGGCAGGCAATTCATTTGCGAGCGTGAGCAACCGTTTCTTGACGCCTTCGACGGTTTGAACGGTGTTGACGCCGGTCTGGCGGCGCACTTCCATGATGATGGCGGGCGCGCCCTGAAACTGGGCGAAAGAGCGCTTTTCCGCGACACCATCCACTACGGTGCCCAAATCGCGGATGCGGATGGGAGAGCCGCCGACATTTTTCACGATCATGCCGTTGAAATCTTCGACGCGGTCCACGCGGCCGAGCGTGCGCACACCGGTTTCACTGGCACCGCGGACGATGCGGCCGCCGGGCGCCTCCACGTTTTCATTCTGAAGCGCGCTGCGAACGTCCTGCGCGGTGAGGTTGTATCCGGACAGCTTATCGATATCGAGGAAGACGTTGATCTGGCGGTTTTGGCCGCCACTGACGCTGATGCTGGCGACGCCGTCGACGGTTTCCAGAGCGCGGCGAATTTGCTTGTTGGCGATTTCAGAAAGCTCGCGCGGGGTGCGGTTGCCGCTGAGAACGAGCGTGATGACGGGGTCGGAATCGGGGTCGGCTTTTTGTACAACGGGAGGAAGCAGGTTGGGAGGCAAGTTGCGGACAACGCCGGCCACCTTTTCGCGCACGTCGTCGGTGGCTTGGGAGATATCTTTTTCAAGGGCGAAGGTGACGATGAGGTTGCCGGTGCCTTCCGTGATAATAGAACGCATTTCGTCAATGCCGCTTACGGCCGCCACTGCTTCTTCGAGCGGCAGAATCACTTGGGAGGTGATCTCCTCGGGCGTGGCACCGGGGAGCTGGGCGCTGATGAAGACAGTTGCCGGGTCACTGCGGGGGAAGAGGTCGACCCCGAGTTTCTGGAAAGAGAAGAGGCCAAGGACGACTAGAAACGCGATCAGCATGAACGCGAATACGGGCCGGTTTACGCAAATTTCGGAAAGGCGCACGGTATTAAAGATTTTAGCCGCAAAGGCGGGTGCTATTTGAATGAGGATATTCTCTACACTGGGACAGGATGCACTTCGCCACCACACTGTTTGCCTTGTCCACAATTCTGGCTACGTTGTGGGAAGCGTTCGAGACCGTAATTCTGCCGCGGCGGATTCAGCGAAAGCTGCGGTTTACCCGCTATTTTTATCTGGTTACCTGGACGCCTTGGCGAGCGATCGCGATGCGCGCCAGAAAGACGCAATCGCGGGAAACACTGCTGTCGTTTTATGGGCCGCTTTCGCTGGTGTTTCTGTTTGCGACGTGGGCCCTGCTGCTGGTGCTCTCGTTTGGCTTATTGCACTGGGGAGTGGGATCGCACTTGAAGTTCGCGAACGCTGAACCGGTGACCCTGGCCACCGATATTTATATGAGCGGCACCACGCTGTTCACTTTGGGACTGGGGGATGTGACTCCAACTTCACAGGCTGCGCGGGTGATTTCCGTGATGGAAGCGGCAATCGGGTTTGGATTGATTGCGCTGGTGATCAGCTACCTGCCGACTCTGTATCAGGCGTTTTCGCGGCGTGAGGTGAATATCAGTTTGCTGGATGCGCGCGCTGGGTCTCCGCCCACGGCAAGTGAGTTCCTGAGGCGGTACGCCACGCACGGAGATTCGAAATCGGCGGGTGCTTATCTGGTGGAGTGCGAGCGGTGGGCGTCGGAGCTGCTGGAGAGCCATATGTCGTATCCGGCGCTCTGTTACTACCGGTCGCAACATGCGAACCAATCCTGGATTTCAGCGCTGGCAACGGTGCTGGATATTTGTGTACTGGTGGAACTGTGCGGAGCTCCGGAAGAGCGCTGGCAGGCGGAACTGACGTTCGCCATGGCGCGGCATGCGGTGGTGGATTTATCGCAGGTGTTTCATTTACAGGTGCGCCACGATGCGCCTGACCGTTTGCCGCAGCAAGATTTGGCGAGGCTTCGCTCCGCGTTGGCGCTTCCCGCCGATGAGACGCGCATGCGGGAATTACGTGCTTCGTATGAGCCTTTTATCGATGTTTTGTCGCGCTTTCTGGCGATGGATCTAGCGCCGTGGGTTCCTCCAGACTACGCTCGCGACAACTGGAGCACCAAGCAGGAGCATCTTTGATTCGCGCGTGGGCCTTGCAATAACGCAATATAGTAATGCGGAGGAGCGGCAACAGCATGTTTTGTCCGAAGTGTGGAGCACCGGCGGAAGGTAAATTTTGTGAGAAGTGCGGTGCCGCGGTGCAAGCCGGTGGCGGCGGCTCGACGGGCGGCTTTTCCATGGGGAACAATGCAGGGAGTTCCGCGCCTCCGGTGTTCACGGCACCGGGCCTGACGATGAATATTGTGGGTGCGCTTTGTTACATCATCCCTGTGGTTTGTCCGATAATTTTCCTGCTGGTGGACCCTTACAAGACCGATCGCACCGTGCGTTTTGCCGCGTTCCAATCTTTATTTTTCAGCGTGGCCTCCTTCATTGCGAACAAGCTGGTATGGCTGCTGCTAGGGAGTAGCTCCTGGCAACTGGCTTCCAACCTTTCCGGATTACTGGGACTGGCTGAATTGGCGCTGGTACTGTTTCTGGCATTCAAAGCCTTTCAGAACGAAAAGATTGTGCTGCCTTTGATTGGGCCTCTGGCTCAGAAACAGGTTTAAGAGTGACGCGGCGAAGCGCTCTTGGGATTGCGGTGCTGGGCGCGGCTGGTACGCTGCGCGCGGCCGCGCCCGCGATGCCGCCACTTTGTCTATTTTCGAAGGGGCTTGCCAAGGTTGGATATACGGATTTAGGCGAGATTGTGAAGCAGATGGGGTTCGATGGGGTGGACCTGACGGTTCGGCCCGGAGGACATGTGGAGCCGCGGCTTTCCAACGTGGATCTGGTGCGCGCGTTCGAGAGTATTGCCGGGGCTGGCCTGGAGTGCCCGATGATCACGACGGCACTGACATCGCCCATGGACGCCGGTGCGCTGGCGGTGCTGGCAATTTCGGGGCGGACGAGTATCCCGCTGTTTCGGGTGGGTGAGTGGCGGGCTTCGACACCCGCGTACCGCAGGGAGATCGGCGGCCTGCTTTCGATTGGGTCGCGCTACGGAATTGCGATGGCACTGCATAACTATACCGGGGAGAACGCGGGCGAGACGGATTGGAACGTGGCGGAGGCGCTGGCGGGATTCGACCCGAAATGGGCCGGCGCTTACTTCGACCCCATCCACCATGGCGAGAAATGGCAGGAAGCTCTAAAGCCATTGCTCCCGCGATTGCGGGCCGTGGCGGTAAAGGATTTCAAGCTGACGAAAACGGGGGCAGTTCCCTGCCCGCTTGGCGAAGGGGCGATGGATGCGGGCCGCTTGTTTGCGGTGCTGGCTGAGGCAGGGTTCGCAGGGCCGCTCTCTTTACGAATGGAATATTCGCCCGCGGACGAACTGAGCGCAATTCAAAAAGACTGCCAGTACGCGCGCAAGCAACTAGACGCGGCTTACGTGAGGAGAGGTTCGGGATCGGGCGCGGGGTCTGGATCCGGCATGGGGTGAGGCGAGGGTACGGGTTCGGGCGACATGGCATAAACGCGATGCTGACGGACCATAGCTTGTTCCTCCAGGTGCACTTCACAGGCGCAACAATCACTACAGCTCAGGCACTTATCGCAGAGGTGATTGCGGCAAGTATCTTTGGTGCAGCTGACGCAAATTCGCGTTGACTCTTCTTCACAGATGCTGCACGAGAACGGCATTACCTCT
>Ga0123336_10005487_pt1 | contig 10096 bp, 9 predicted proteins | sample SSSSmetaG_FD_96466 | JGI IMG/M metagenome (GOLD analysis project Ga0123336, IMG submission 96466) | Glacier valley bacterial and archeal communities from Borup Fiord, Nunavut, Canada, to study Microbial Dark Matter (Phase II) - ​SSSS metaG | ecosystem: Environmental > Aquatic > Freshwater > Ice... | reverse complement strand
GGGTGAAGACGGTGGTGGGGGGGAATATCGGGATGCCGGTGATTGATTTGATTGGGGAGAGCTCGGCGGATTCGGTGAGCGTGCTGGAGGTTTCGAGCTTTCAACTGGAGACGGTGGAGGAGTTTCATCCGTGGATTGCGATGGTGCTGAACATTACGCCGGACCACTTGGATCGGCATGGCAGCTTTGAGGCGTATGCGGCGGCGAAGGCTCGGATTACGGAGCGGCAGGGGGCGGGGGACTTCCTGGTGCTGAATGCGGAGGACAAGGCGACGCAGATGGTGGCGGGAAAGGCTGGTATTCATGGCCGCGGCGCTGCGCAGGTGTTCTGGTTCAGCGGGCGCAGGCCGATCAAGCAGGGGGCGTTCGTGCATGGGGAGAGCATCGTTTGGCTGGCGAAGGAGGGTGGGCCAGCGGAGCCGGTGATGCCGGTGAGCGAGATTCCGCTGAAGGGAAAGCACAATGTCGAGAATGTGCTGGCGGCGGTGTGTGCGGGGAGGCTGGCGGGGGTTTCGAGCGAGCTGATTCGGGCGGTCGTGGGGAGCTTCAAGGCGGTGGAGCACAGGCTGGAGTTTGTGCGGAGCGTGGCGGGGGTGGAGTTCTATAACGACTCGAAGGCTACGAATGTGGATGCGGCGATGAAGGCTGTGGCTTCGTTCGCGGGGGGCATTCACCTGATCCTGGGGGGAAAGGATAAGGATTCGGACTACACGCTGATGGCGGATTTGCTGAGGGAACGGGTGAAGGTTGTTTACACCATAGGTTCAGCGGCAGAAAAGATTGAGCGCGAGCTGGCGGGAGTCGTGAAGATGGTGAGAGCAGAGACGATGCAGGTGGCTGTGAGCGTGGCCGCGGAAGCTGCCGTCGCGGGCGATGTCGTGTTGCTGGCGCCGGCGTGTTCGAGCTTCGATCAGTTTGAGAATTATGAGCATCGAGGGCGTGTGTTCCGTGAGCTGGTGATGGGTTTGGAGTAGAAGCAAAAGCAGGTCCTTCGCTTTACGAAGGATGACAAGATTGAGTCGCATAGGGAATTGGGGTTAGTCGATGGCGAAGAGAGTTGGGGTGGACAAGTGGCTCTTCGGGATTGTGTTGCTGCTGGTGCTGTTTGGGCTGGTGGAGGTGTTTTCGGCGTCGGCGGTGATGGCGCAGGCCACGGTGGGGTCTCCTTATAGCTATGTGGCGAAGCAGGCGCTTTGGGTGCTGCTGGGGCTGATTGCGATGGTGGTGCTGATGCAGGTGGACTATCGGCGCTACAACAACAAGCGCTTTATTTATGCGGTGATGGTCGTCGAGGTACTCCTGCTGCTGGCGGTGTTTGCGATGCACGACTCGCACCATACGCATCGCTGGATACGGTTTGGTGGGTTGTTTACGTTTCAGCCTTCGGAGATTGCGAAGCCGGTACTGATTCTGTTTCTCGCTTACTTCCTGCAGAGCCGCATGCACCTGATGGATGATTTGAAAGGTACGGTGCTGAAGGCGGTGGCGCTGCCGGCTTTGATTACCATCCTGATTGCGGGAGAGCCGGACCTGGGGACGGCGCTGGTGTGCGTGGCTGTAACGGTGCTGATGCTTTACCTGGCGGGTGCGAAGGTTTGGCATCTTTCGATTCCGCTGATTGCGGCTACTCCGGCGCTGGCTTACATGTTGATCATGGTTCCGTGGCGGCTGAAGCGGATGCAGACGTTTATGAATCCTGAGGCCGATCCGAAGGGCGCGGGGTTCCACATTTTGCAGTCGTTGATTGCGGTGGGGACAGGTGGATGGCATGGGCTGGGATTGATGGAAGGGCGACAGAAGCTGTTCTACCTGCCGGAGCCGCATACAGACTTTATCTTCGCGAATGTATGTGAAGAGCTGGGGCTGATTGGAGCGCTCTGCATTGTGGCGTTGTTTGTGGCGCTGGGGTATCGCGGGCTGCGGGCCGCGGTGCTCTCGACGGACCCGTTTGCGCGGTTTGTGGCGTTTGGACTGACGACGGCGATCCTGGTGCAGGCGTTCTTCAATATGAGCGTGGTGCTGGCGCTGCTGCCGACGAAGGGGATTCCGCTGCCGTTTATTTCGTCGGGTGGCACGAGCGTGTTCGTGACGCTGGCGGGGATGGGCGTGTTGCTGAACGTGACGCGTGAGATTGACTGATGCCACGAGCAGGGCTTAGTGCGCAGGGTGGGTTGAGGGTCTTGATTGCGGGTGGCGGTACTGGTGGCCACGTGATTCCGGCACTGGCGATTGCGCGCGAGTTGCGTGATGCGCATGGAGCCGAGGTTCGATTTGTGGGAACGTCGCGTGGGCTGGAGACGAAGCTGGTGCCGGAGGCTGGGTTTGCGCTGGATCTGATCCGGGTAGGGCAGTTGAAGAGCGTGGCGTTGATGACGCGACTGAAGACGCTGGCGGATTTGCCGCTGGGGATGCTGCGTTGTGCGGCGCTGCTGCGACGGTTCAAACCAGATGTGGTGATTGGCGTTGGTGGGTATGTTTCCGGGCCGACGATGCTGGCGGCGATTGTGATGCGAGTGCCAACGCTGGCGTTTGAACCGAATGCAGTGCCAGGGTTGGCGAATCGGATTGTAGGACGTTTCGTGACGGCTGCTGCGGTGAACCTGCGAGGGACGAAGCGATACTTCCATGGCGCAGAGGTGACGGGCATTCCGGTGCGGGAGGAGTTCTTCCGTATCGCTGATGACGGTTCGATGCAGTCGCATGGGAGATGGAAACAGTTGCTCGTGTTTGGGGGCAGCCAGGGCGCGCGCGTGCTGAATGAGATGATGCCGCAGATTGCCGGAAAGCTGTTGAAGGCCTTGCCGACTTTGGAGATTGTTCACCAGACGGGTGGACGGCAAGGTGACGGGACGCGCGCTGCTTATGCGCGAGCCGGGCTGGTGGGGAATGGCGAGGAGGATCGGGTAAGGGTGCACCCTTACCTTGACCGGATGCCGGAGGAGTTTGCCGAGGCGGACCTGGTCTTGTGCCGTAGCGGCGCCAGCACGATGGCGGAGCTGGCCGCGGCGGGGAAGGCTTCCGTTCTGGTGCCGTTTCCGCTGGCGGCGGATGATCATCAAAGGAAAAACGCTGAAGCGTTCGTTGAGGCAGGTGCAGCGGTCCTTTTGGCGGAGGCGGAGCTGAAGCCGGAGCGGTTGCTGGATGTATTGCGGGAGTTACTCGCGGAGGGAGCTCCACTGGCAGGGATGGGTGCGAAGGCCCGGGAGCTGGCACATCCGCGCGCAGTGCAAGAGATTGTGGGCATGGTCTTGAGGCTGGCTGGATTGGCCTAACGCTTCCGGCAAGAAGGAAGGCCGAGGATTTCTCCTCAGCCCTTTGTGTTTGGATTCCGGACTAGCGATGACCGCCAACGCCACCGCCGTGGAAGCCTCCGCCTCCACCGCCGCCGCCGCCATGGAAGCTACCACCACCGCCGCCGCCAAAGCTGCCGCGGCTGGACTGTCCGCCGCCGAAGCCGCCACTGGGCTGGCTCAAGGAGCGAGTCTGCTGCGGTGCCTGCGCGAAGCTGTGAGGCTGTTGCGCGGGTTGAGCGAAGCTGCGCTGCTGTTGCGGCACTTGGGCGAAGCTGCGGGCCGACGTGGATTGGCCGAAGTTGCGCTGACCGTCTCCCGGGCGTCCGCCGTTGTATTCCTGACGTCCGCCGTTTCCGAAGTCGCGGGTGGTGGTGCGGTTGTCTCCCACATAGTTGTGGGTGGAGCCGTTACCGCCATTAGCGAAGCCACGTTGCTGGTCGTTGCTGCGGTTGCCGCCTTCGCCTCCGCGGTTGAAGTTGTCGCCACGGTTCCCGTTGTTGCCGGCGAACGAGCCACGATTGGCGTTGAAGTTGCCTTCGTGACGGTCAAAGCCGGGGCCGCCGGGGCGTCCGTCGAAGCCTGCTTCACGACGCTCGTAGAAGCCGCCGCGGAAGCCGCGATCGAAGTGGCCGTAGGCGCGATTGTAGTAGAAGCGATCGCCGCCCCAGTATCCGCCGTAGAAACCGGTGCCGAAGTAGCCGAAGCCATAATTGATGCCGCCGTAGTAACCGAGATTCCGTCCCCAGTAGCCAGCATTCCAGAGGTAGGCGCCGCCGCCGTAGCCCCAGTAGCCGGGGGTCCAGAGGGCACCGTAGTAGGGGGCCAGTACCCATGCGCCGTCGACCCATTCGTAGCCGTCGTTGCCGTAGGCCCAGTAGCCGGGAGTCCAGATGTAGCCGTCACCGGGGCAAATAGGTTGTGCGTAGACCGGGATAAGGGGAGGGGCAATGGCTACGGATACGAATACCTGTGCCTGTGCAGTCTGAGGGGCGAGCATGAGAGCACCAGCCAACATTGTGATGCCGATTGTGTTTTTGATGAGACGCGTGATGGTCATGATCTGCCCTGAGCCGACTGGACTTCGCTTTCCCTTTGAAGCGTACGGACGTGGGTCGCGAGAGCAGTGCGGCATGTAATGCCAGCCTGGAAAGAATCTCCAGGTCAAGCTCACACCAGATTAGACACAAGGAGTGGGGATTTGTTGCACGATTGTGAAGGATGACTCATTGGAAAAGGTTGCCTGTGGTTGCGGTAGAGTGCAATTTGGGTGTGATGTTGCCAGGCCTCTCACCCCATGGGATTTATGTGCGGCAAGTCGTGGATTGGGAGGAAGTTTGATGAGGTGAAGGGGAGCTTTTCAGAAAGGCATACGGGCGGTATCGTTGCGGCTATGCTGAGCGGATGGCGGAGATGAGTTCGGACGTACAGGCTCGACGGTTGATGCCGGGTGGGCGAGTTGCGGCGGAGGCGGCACTGATGAAGGTGGATGCGGTGGCCTACGCGCGCAGCCGAAACTTTGAGGATGGGGCGGTGACACGGCTTTCCCCCTACTTGCGGCACGGTGTGTTGACGCTGGCTGAGGTGCGTGACTTTGCGTTGGGGCAGGTGAGAAGGGCCGAGGACGCGGACAAGTTTGTGCAGGAGCTGGGCTGGCGTGACTATTGGCAGCGTTTGTACTGGGTTTTGGGTGAAGGGGTGTGGCGTGATCGCGAGTCGTATAAGACGGGTTTTGCGGCTGGGTCGTATGCCACGGAGCTGCCGGGGGCGTTGTTGGAGGGTACGACGAGTCTGAAGTGCATGGACAGCTTCAGCAAAGAGCTGCGGGAGACTGGGTATCTGCACAACCACGCGCGGATGTGGATGGCGGCGTATGCGGTGCATTGGCTGCGCGTGCGATGGCAGGCAGGAGCGCGTTGGTTTCTGGAGCATCTGCTGGATGGAGACCCGGCGAGCAATAACCTCTCTTGGCAGTGGGTGGCGAGTACGTTCAGTCACAAGCCGTATTTCTTCAACCGGGAGAATCTGGAGCGTTATACGGGTGGGCGGTATTGCCGGGAGTGCACGATGCGGGGAAGCTGTCCGTTTGACGCTTCTTATGAAGAGCTGGAGGCGAAGCTGTTTCGACCAGTTGGGCAGGACGTGGGTGCGGTGGTGCAGATTGCTTTGCGGGACGAGCGAAAGCCCAGTGTGCAGGTGGATTCGGCGAAGCGACCGCTAGTGTGGGTGCATACGGATGGGCTGAACCCGAAGAGCGAGCTGCTGGAGCGGTATGCGGACGCGGCAACGTGCTTTGTGTGGGACGAGGCCTGGCTTCGGGCGGAGAAAGTGAGCAGCAACAGAGTGAGGTTTCTGGAAGAGTGCCTTGCGGAGATGCCAGAGCGTGTTCAGGTTCGGCGAGGAAATGTTGGGGCGGAGCTACTGGCAGCAGCGAAAGCTGTTGAAGCGGAGTATGTGGTGGCGTTGCGGACGGTGGATCCGCGGTTGCTGAAGGCGGCTGCCGATATTGAACGCACCATGCCGGTGGTTTGGGTGGATGCGCCACGCTTTGTCGAGGAGCGTAGCTACGATTTGAAACGGTTCTCCCGCTATTGGCAGAAAGCACAAGTGTCGGCGATGCGGCGGTCGGCTGGGGATGCTGATGGGCGTGGTAGCTTGAATCTGTTCTGAGAGGTGTGGGTTCGGTGGTGATGCGATTTCAGCCCGCTCGTTTGCTCCCACCTGTAATTTTGCTGCTGGCGGTGGTGGGGGTTTCCTATTGGCTGAACCCTGAGCCTTGGCATCACTTGAGTGTCGGCACACAATCTCTGTTTGCGTTTGCGGCGGTGGTGTTTGCGGGGCTGGGTGTGGCGATGCGGCGGCGGGGGTATCTCCGGATCGATGAACAGGGCTTGGAAGTGCAGTACCTTGTAGGGAAGCCGCGAACGTATGGGTGGAACGATATCGTGTCGGTGGTGGTGATTCGGAAGCGGGTGTTTCTGATTCCGGTGATGCACTCGGTTGGGTTGACGCTGCGTGATGAGACGCAAGGCGTGAACGCGGTACAGCGTATGGCGGGAGGGGTGGTGGGGTACCAGGCTACGATTCCGGGGTGGTTTGACGAGAGCACTGAGGAGATTGCGGAGCGGATCAACTTTGTGTTGCGGCAGCGGCAGCCAAGGTAGGGTTAGCCGCCAGCGATTGCGCCGATGATGAGGAGGGGCTCCTTGCCGGATAGGATGGCTTCGGGAAGGGGGGCATCTGCGGACTCATGGGTGATGTCCTTCTCGCAGGCGAAGAAGCGCAGGAAGGGGCGGCGCTGGAGGGTGGTGTGGTCGCGAATGGTACCGCGGAGTGCAGGGTAGCGGGCTTCGAGGGTACTGAGAACTGCGCTGAGCGTGGTGGGTTGCGGAACTTCCAGCGCGGTCTCGTGCGTGGTGAGCTGCGCAAGGGTGCGGAGGTGGGTGGGGAGTTCGATACGGATGGTTGTGGTGCTCACGCGAGGGTTTGGACCTCGATGGAGAGGACTGCGGGGAGATCGCGGACGATGGGTGCCCAGGAGTCGCCGGAGTCGGGGGAAGCGTAGACCTGTCCCCCGGTGGTTCCGAAGTAGATGCCGCAGGAGGGGAGGGTGTCGATGGCCATGGCGTCGCGGAGGACGTTGACGTAGCAGTCCTGCTGGGGTAGCCCGTTGGCAAGGGGCTCCCAACTGTTGCCGCCGGTGCGGCTGCGGTAGACGCGGAGCTGGCCGTCGAGGGGGAAGTGCTCGGAGTCTGACTTGATGGGGACGATATAGATAGTTTCGGGCTCGTGAGCGTGGACGTCGATGACGAAGCCGAAGTCGGTGGGGAGGTCGCCGGAGATCTTCTGCCAGGAGTCACCGGAGTCGTCGGAGCGCATGACGTCCCAGTGTTTCTGCATGAAGAGGGTGGAGGGTTTGGAGGGGTGCATGGCGACGTGGTGGACGCAGTGGCCCACATCGGCTGTTGGGTCGGGGATGTATTTGGAGTAGAGGCCCTTGTTGATGGGCTTCCAGGACTGGCCGGCGTCGTCGGAGCGGAAGGCTCCGGCTGCGGAGATGGCGATGTAGATGCGGTCTGGGTTGGTGGGATCGAGCAGTATGGTGTGGAGGCACATGCCGCCGGCACCGGGCTGCCAGCGGGGGCCGGTCTCGTTGTTGCGGAGGCCGGGGAGTTCGTGCCAGGACTTGCCGCCGTCGGTGGTGCGGAAGAGGGCGGCGTCCTCTACGCCGGCGTAGACGGTGTCGGGGTCGGTGAGGGATGGCTCGAGGTGCCATACACGCTTGAACTCCCAGGGGTGCTGGGTGCCGTCGTTCCACATGTGGGTGCCTGGAGTGCCTTCGTAGGTGAACTTGTTGTCCATCGGCGTCCAGGTCAAGCCGCCGTCGTCGGAGCGCTGGATAAGCTGGCCGAACCAGCCGCTGGACTGGGAGGCGTAGAGCCGGTTGGGGTCTGCGGGGGAGCCCTTGAGGTGGTAGATCTCCCAGCCGGCGAAGTGGAGGCCGGAGACTTGCCAGTCTTTGCGCTGCGCGTCGGTGGTGAAGATAAACGCGCCTTTCTTTGTTCCTACGAGGACTCTTACTCCAGGCATTGTGGTCTCCTTGAGCGGTCACTTCTCGGCGAGAGTTTTGAGGTTGGCGAGGCCAGTTTCAAAGTCGCCGCCGACCATTTTATCCATACCCAGAAAGATGCCTATGAGTTTTTGGGTGTAGGGGGAGGGGCCGGTCATGGTCCAAGTGACGGTGGTGGCGTTGCCGGAAGGTACCACGGTGAGTTCGGTGATGTAGTGGCCTTCGAAAGGCGTGATGAAGTCAAGCTGGATGGCGACGTTGGAGGGGTTGGCGTCATGGAGGATTTCCATGCGACCTTTGCCGGCTTTGCTGTTGCCGTCCCATTCGTAGATAGCGCCCTTGCCGGAGGACGGGCCGGAGTAGGTCTTCTTCATGGCGGGATCGAGCTTTTCCCAAGGCGACCAGGCTTGCCAGTTATGGAAGTCGTCGACGAGGGTGAAGATCTTTTCAGGTGGGGCCTGGATGGTGGCGGTGCGTTCGATGCGCAGGGTGCCGGGCGTGTGGTGGCGTAGAGGAGTAGAGCGGCGATGGCGATGACGAGTACGAGTCCGATGTATTTCAACATTTTTGGGGGCTCTTTGTTGCGCTGGGATGGGAGTTGCAACGGCTGGCCCAAGACGCGACAGGGATACTACGTTATGGCTTGGGTGGCGAAGAGAAAATGGCTTTGGAGCAGAGGACGTGGACGCCCATATTGGTGTCGACGAGCTGGGTGATATTGACGTCGCATGCGGTGGAGATGAGAGCGTAGGCGTCGTCGCGGTTCATGGCGGGGAGTTTCGAGGCAGGGTCGGAGAGAAACGTGATCATGTTGCGAATGGCTATCTCTGTGGCGGTCTTGAGATCGGGGCTGAAGCCCATGGCGATGTAGTGGGTGGGGGTCTCGCCGCGGGGCCAGAGGAGGGGGCGGGTGCCGGGGACGGATTTGTGCAGGATGAACTGGAAGGTTCCGGTGAGTTGGGTTTCGAGGGCGGTGATGTCGACCTCGCCGTTGCCCTGGCCGGCGTGGCCGTCGCCGACTTCAAAGTTGGCTCCCTTGGCGTTGACGGGGATGAAGAGGGTGGTGCCTGCGACCATGTCTTTGTTGTCGATATTTCCGGCGTGCATCCAGGGTGGGGCAGAGTCGTACTTGCCAGCGGGGGTGGGGGCGAGGCCCATGGAGCCGAAGAAGGGGTGGAGGGGGAGGGAGATGCCGGGGGCGAAGGCACCGGTCATGGCCTTGAGGTCGAGGGGGATGAGGCGGGATTTGGAGTAGGGGAAGTCGTTGGGCATGAAGCCGCGGCCGGAGCCGAAAGAGTTGCAGGCCCAGGGGACGTCGATCTGAATCTTCTGGATGCGGAGTTCGAGGACGTCGCCGGGTTCGGCGTAGGTGATGGCGACGGGGCCGGTGAGGATGTGGCCTCCGGGGCCTTTGTCGGCGGCGGGGTAGTTGGTGTAGATGTCGGCGACGTAGCTGGGGATGTCGGCGGGGGCTATGCCGAGGGCCTGGAGGCGGGCGGGTGGGCCGCAGGTGGAGAGGGTCTGAATGGTGACGGTGTCGCCGGAGGCGATGGTGAGGGCGGGCTTGGCGGTGCCGGAGTAGTAGCCCCAGGCTACGGTGGTGGGGGTGGCGAGGAGGGTGTGTGTTTGCTGGGCGGGTGCGTTGAGGGCGAGCAGGATAGTGGCTGCGGCGACACCTGATTTGAAGTTGATTTGCATGTACCCCCCCCTCCCCCGTTTATTGCTTAAAGTCTTCGAACGAAATGGTTTAGCCGGGTACTTCGGTTTCCTGTTTTGGCTAAAGTCTCGATTCTAATAGCGCGGACTGGCAAAGTCTTGCATCGATGGGACTTAGCGGTGGTTTACTGGGTCTTTGGACGGTTTGGTTTTATGCTTGCCCGAAATTTAATTATAGGGCAGGTGTCAAGAGGCGGCTGTTGTTCTGAGGTCCACGCAACCCGGGGAAGAGCCACGCCACGAGGCTAAGGAGGAAGAGGGCGGCGGCTATTTTGGGGGATTGGTAGGCGACGGTGTTGATGATTTTGTCGGCTGGAGTTTGGAGGTTGAGGAGGCGTTCGGCGATCCAGGCGAGGGAGGCTGTGGTGGCGATGAGGGCCCCGGCGACCCGGAGGGTGGGGTTGGCGCGGGTGCGGCTGAGGAGGAGGAGCGAAGAGTTCGTCGCCTTCCATGATCTGCTGGACCTTTTCCAGGCCGCGTTTGCTGAGGGTGACGGAGACGAGGGCCATGGCGGCGTCGC
>Ga0123336_10005485_pt1 | contig 10103 bp, 11 predicted proteins | sample SSSSmetaG_FD_96466 | JGI IMG/M metagenome (GOLD analysis project Ga0123336, IMG submission 96466) | Glacier valley bacterial and archeal communities from Borup Fiord, Nunavut, Canada, to study Microbial Dark Matter (Phase II) - ​SSSS metaG | ecosystem: Environmental > Aquatic > Freshwater > Ice... | reverse complement strand
TAATGCTCCAATTGTGGTCGGGAGCGATTACGGCCACTTCTACCCCGGCTATAGCTGCCACCGCTTCGTAGAGAGCCAACAGGCCAGGGCTATCTACCCCATCATCATTGGTCAACATTAAGTACAACTCGGTTTGCTCCTGGATAATTTGATATTGACCTGAGCATAGGAAACTAAACGGGGGTCGTGGGGTGTCCATGGTAAAAGCTTGCCTTTTGCCTTACTCGTTCAGGCCCAGGTCAGTAATAGAATCTTGTAAGACCGAATAATAGCACGCCATTTTAATTATTTCAATTCGGGTAGATAAGAAATTCAGAGAGTGCAGAAGCGTTCCGTACCGCGCCACTCTTTGCCTGATTATCAACAGGGCATAAGTCAAGGAAAAGAAACCAACTAAAAGTTGGCGCGTTATAAAGAAAGATTGATTAGTTATTATCAAATGTGTATAATTAAGTTGTCTTAAAAATAAACCCATCTTACTCACGATTATCAAGGGGGCTATATGCAGCTGGTGGTGCAAACAGGAGCCGAGCCGGGTCGGACTTATGATTTAGAAAAAGGCCAAAAATTATCCGTCGGACGACAATCGGTTAATCAGATTGTGGTTAGTGATGAACAGGTGTCGCGTCGCCACGCCGAAGTCGAATTAAGTCCGGGCGGCGTAATAGTTACCGACCTCGATAGTTCCAATGGTACTTTTGTGAATGGGACAAGGGTTAGCTCAATGGTCAGTCTCAAGCCAGGCGATACTTTGCAGGTTGGTACTACTGTACTAAAGCTGGTGGATAATCGAGCCTCCGAACCAACCCTGGCGGTTGATTACCAAAGTTCGGCCCAGGCTCCAGCTTTCTCTGGCCCAAATATCCAGATGTCCAATTCCCCTGCGCCCTCTTATAATAGCGGCGGTTCACCAGGGGATTATGGTGCAGCCCCGGCCCAGAACTATCAACCTGCCCAGGCTGGCTACAATTCTCAGGCTGCTTACGCTCAGGCTGCCGAACCCCCGGCTTACGGTCAGATGCCGCCCGCTTCCGAGGCAATCGGCCAATCAGCTTACGGTCAAAATCAGGCGGCTTATGCTCAACCGCTAACCTATGGACAAGCTCCTCCAGTAGCGCAGCCCGGTTCGACCTATGGACAACCCGACCCACAAGCGGCTTATGCCCAGCCCCAGATAGCTCCGGCTAAAGCTCCGACCAGTCGCAAAACTTCGGCTCTGCTAATTACTTTGCTGGCCGCCCTGGTTGCTTTGTTGATAATCGGCGGGCTGGTGTTCTTTCTGTTTCTAAACAATGGGGGCGAACTCCCCAAGCCTAATAATGCCACCAGAGTAGAGGTTAGCAGTGCCGATCAGGATGAGGTTGCTAAGAACCTCAAAAACACGCGCTACAATTTTTACACCTCAACCGACGACCCGAATACTTTGGAAGCTTTTTACAAAGATAAGATGAAAGCTAAAGGCTATAGCCTGGATAACCGCTCGGTAGCCGGGCGACAGCTTATCTTTACCAGTGGCGATAAAGCGGCCCTGGTGTTGCTGGCTAAACTGGACAGGGCTACAATTGATTCGTTGGAAGGGACAGCCACTTCTTTCAAGGGCAAGCTAAGAGAAGGCGAAACCCTGGTCGGTCTGACTGAAGGCAAAAGTTCTACTTTGACGACTTAGAGTTTTCTAGGGTTGGTATTAAAAATGGGCGGCTTCCTCTGGGAGGCCGCTTTTTTGGTCAGGAGCAATGCCGATTGAAAAAGCGGCCCGTTCTAAAAGTAGTTAAGTTAATTTGCCCGATTTTGATACTTGCCCTGGCAGGCTGGTTCTTTTTGTCGCAAACCTTTATACCGGCTCTTTCTCAACAAACTCATGGCTTTGCGGCTTATTATACCGGGGCATGGTTGCTAGTGCAGGGTCGGGCCAGTAGTCTTTATGAGCCGATTGCTTTTAATCAGGCAATGCAAGAAAGCGGCATTGTTGGTATATATGATATTTACGATGCCAATGCTCCGCTACTAACCGCCCTTACCTGGCCGCTGGGCCTTATGCCACCTCAAACGGCACGAGTGGTCTGGCTCTGGCTCAACCTGGGCCTGTTACTGTTGCTTCTTTTCCCGGCCTACCGCCTGGGTAGGCGGCGTGGTCTCTGGCCCTTCTGTCTGACTGCCGCTTTCCTGCTGTTTTATGCTCCTTTGCGCGAAAATTTTCGGCTGGGCCAGATGTATTTGCCCTTTTTGCTGGCGATGGCTCTGGCTCTCACTTTTTCTAACTCGCTAAATCAAACAATTGCCCTGGCGGTACAACTGGTTCTCAAGTTGTATTATGGGTTTTTCGGGCTGGTAGCGGGGTTGCCCCGACTCAAAACGCTGGTCACGGCAGTAACTGTGACTTTTGGCCTGGCCCTGTTGCTGCTGCCCTGGCTTGGCCCAACGCTCTGGTTAGATTATTTGCGCTTGGCAACTGGTTTTAGCGAAAGGCCCGAAACGGCAGTTACGGCTTATCAAACCTTGAACGGGTTGTTCAACCATCTCTTTCGTTATGACAGCCGTTGGAATCCGCAACCGCTGGCAAATTTACCTTGGCTGGCCCGCTTGTTGAGTCTGCTAGTTTCCAGCGTTTTAGTTATGTCAACTTTGTATTTTAGCTGGAAAACTCTACGAAACAAACCTGGCCCGAAGCAGTTGCAGTTAAACGCCGCTCTGGTGCTTACCCTGGCCCCACTCATTGCGCCTGTGGCCGAAGAATATCATTATACCCTGCTGGCTCTTCCCCTGATTATTGGGCTAAGTTCGGAGCAGTGGAATTTGGAGGCGGCTCGAAGATTTGCCCTGTGGATAGGAGCGTGGAGTTTGGCTTTCCTGTTGCTGATGCTACCCTGGGCTTATAAAAGTTGGGCAGCGACAGGTTGGCTGGCTTTATGGGCGTACCCCCGGCTATACGGTGATCTATTGCTGTGGGTGCTGCTAATCAGGTCAATCCGCATCGAGAGAATGGCGCAGATTACGCTGACGTTCGGCCAAAATATCAATCACCGTGATTAGTTGCACCATATCGAAAGGCTTAACAATCCAGCTATCTACCGGCATTTCGGAGTGATTTTTAAGATTAGTGGCCGCTGAAATAGCCACCAGGGGCAAATCTTTGGTGCAAGAATTTTGTTTAAGCTCCGCCGCCAAAATCGCCCCATTCATAAGGGGCATGTTTATATCGAGCAAAATTACGTCGGGCGGATAGACCTGTACTTTTTCAAGGGCTTCCAGGCCGTTAGCGGCGGTGCTGACCTCGTAGCCCTCATCTTCAAAAGCATAAAGCACCACCTGGCGCAAATCGCTATCATCTTCAACAATCAATAATCGCTTTGGAGAAATTGCCATAACCTTCGACCCTCTTGCCTCTGGAACATCCCATGCTCTACGTTATACTACAAAGTAGTTGTATAATATACTCTAAAGCTATTATATGCAAAAACCGTACCAGTTAATTTAAAGCTTTCGCCTTGAGCAGCCCCTAATGCTCGAATGTAGCCCGGCTAATCTTTTCCAAAGCATTAAGCCAGCTTGAGAGAGTTCTTAGGGCTATTGCTAGAAGGCTTTTGGTCGTAAATATCTTGGGCCGCTAAGACCTCCGCGAAGTGTTGTACAGCCCATTGCTGGATAGCTAAAATCGGGAGATAAAAGGTTTCGCCCAAAGGAGTAAGGGTATATTCAACTCGTGGCGGTACTTCGGCATAAACTGTACGTATCACCAAACCAGCCCGTTCCAGGCTTCGCAAATTCTGGGTTAGCATCTTCTGTGAAATTCCTTCAATTTGGCGTTGCAACTGTGAAAATCGTTTGGGGCTTTGATGCAGTAGGGTTATAATCAGGGTTGACCACTTATCCCCAACTAAATCTAAAATTTTTCGAGTAGGACAGTTCTCCGAGAATACGTCGGCACCTTGTAAAATTGCTCTTTCAATTTCTGTAAGCATAAGTTTTCCCACCTTTTATTTGTCCTCATTAGTTACCGGAAGGTAAGTATACCACTTTTAAGTGCCTTATTGCAAAAAGTAAGTTAGTCACTTATAGTAACTAAGGAAGAACTTGGACAGCTTAAAATTATAGATTAAGAAAGGCTAAAGGAAAATGAAAGTAGCATTGTTTGGAGCTAAAGGTATGATTGGTTCAGAGATATTAAAAGAAGCTTTATCACGGAAACACGAGGTAACCGTGGTGGTACGTGACCCGAAAAGTTTTGCTGCGCCGGCCAGGGTAAAGGTAGTGGCCGGAGATGCCAGCAATCCGGCGGACGTTGCACGGGTAGTAGCGGGGCATGATGCGGTAATCAGTGCAGTAGGGCCTGGTAGGAATAATTCCACCCCCCAACCTTTAAACATTGTCCAGGCTACCAAAGGTTTGCAGCAGGGATTAGCTACGACAGCGGTTAAAAGACTGCTAATAGTGGGCGGGGCTAGTAGTCTTGAAGTTGCTCCTGGTTTACAACTATTAGACTCACCTCAATTCCCCGATGAGTATAGGCCCGAAGCTTTGGCGGCCCGCCAAGCTTTAGAAGTAGTTAAAGATAACCTTGTTGACCTGGATTGGACTTTTTTTAGTCCCTCATTGGTAATAGAACCGGGCGAACGCACTGGTCAGTTCCGCATAGGAGGTGAACAGCTTCTTTTTGATGGAAATGGTCAGAGTAGAATAACGGTGGAAGATTTCGCAATAGCTATTATTGATGAACTGGAGAAAAGCGAAAATGTAGGTCGTCGAGTGACTATAGGCTATTAAACTGCTTATAAATGGCAGCCTAATATTTAGCTTAAAACTTTCACTTTATCAACTAATCGGGCGAATACTCTAAGTACCGCACGACTCAAAAAAGGGACGAATTAAAGCGGGGTTGGTAGGGACACCCCTACTACTTCATACACCTTTATACCCTTTCTTTGAAGGGTCGTACTTAGTATTAATGGTTAGCTTGTAGCTACATTTGGAGCATTTGCTAAATTTTTGATTAAGGTTCAAAAGGTTTATCCAGTTCGACCAGGGCGACATGCACCCAACCGCTACCGTCGACGGGGCCAATATGCAGCCAGCGAGTGAGGGGCGAATTGGGTAATTTTGGGCCTTCCTTGTAACCATCAAAGTGGAAGCGGGTGCCTTTAGTAGCAGTTCGCAAAATACTGGCGGGTTCAAGGCCAGGTTCTTTACGAATATTGGCTAGTTCAACTTTAATTGCCCCGCTTCCGATAATCGCTTCAAGCAGGCCACTTGTGTCGTCGGGCAGCGTTGTTTGCGCTTCAAGTTTTTCGGCAGGTTTGGGAGCAGAAGAAAGCGGGGCAGAAGAATGAGGCGCACCTTCGATTTCAAAGGGCTTAATCGTGGTATCTCCCAAAGGCGGACGGGATGAGCCAATCGCGTCCAGCAAACTTTCCAGTTCGTCGAAATCGGGGAACAGAGGGGCGGGGGCGGTGGGCAAATCAATTTTCTCGATTTTACTTTCGGCCAGGTTCTCTGTATCCAGTTGCAAGTCATCGAGAGCCGCCAGAGGGTCAAGAATGGCCTGAGAAGTTGAATAGTTATCGGGCATCGCCAGTGTGGGCTGGGGCATAACTTCTTCTAGCTGAGGTTGCGCTACCACCTGAGCCTGAGCCAGCGAAGGTTGTGCATGCTCTTCGAGTTGGCGCGGTTGCGGCCAGACTGTATCCAGTTCCGAGTCAACAGAATTTACCAAAGCCACTGGTTCTGGTTCTGGCGGATGTTCGACGGTAACGGGGGTAGCCTCGGTTTTGAAGGGAGATTCGACCCGGCTCAAATCATCGAGCAAGCGTGTCCAGGGAAAAGCCGGGCCAGGGTTTAGCTTGCGCTCCACGCTATCAAAACTAGCATGGCCGATGATATGTTGGACATCGGTAGGAATTTCCCAACGTTCGAGCAAGCGACGATGCAAGAACAGGGCCGCTTCATACTGCGCTTCGGGCAACGGTGCGCCGCTAAAGCCTTCGTATTCAATCGAGAGCGTTACCAGATTGGCGTTAACCTTTTCGTCCTGAACTTCTTTAATCCAATCTATCGAAACGTCCGGGGCGTTTAGAACGCCGTTCGACCAGGCCGTATCTTCATCTCGAACGAATTGCCAGATACGACCATCTCGCCCGATACCATAGTGTGCCGAAACATAATATTCTTCGATTTCACCGTTAAAATACTTCCTGGTATCTTCTAGCGTACCCTGCATCATATGTTCGACAATCGCAATCGGGGCATAGCCATCACGCCCCGGCCAGAAATTTTTTACAAAATGTGGCTCAATGGTCAGCGCGTAATCGCTCGTAGTCATAAATTTATTCCCTCAACTTAATTATGTCTATCAGCTACAGGGCTATTTTAGCTTAATACTTCAAAATAGACAAGCGATTGCTAGAGAAGGGTAAACCGTACTCGCTTCGGGTCAACTCAGGCGCGAGAGTTCCAGGCGCAACCCCTCTAACTCATCAGTCAGGCGCATTACCACCTCGACCCCGGCCCAATTCAAGCCAAGTTCGTTTATCAAACGGCGCACCCGACGCAGGCGAATTAAGTCAGCTTCGCTATAGAAAGGGCCTTCACTTTCAGGCTGGGCCACTTCCAGGCCAGGTACAGGTTTGACAATACCGTAGCTAACGCAACGTTCGACGCTGGTGCGCCCCAGGCGAGTTTTGCGAGTGGTCACTTCCACACTATAATAAATCGTACCGTTGTGAATATAATAGCCCTGGTTTAGTTCTTGTTCGCTCATCAGGCCGCTGCTCCTCCGTTCTGGTGTTTATGACGCAAGCTTACGAATTGCTCAAGCAGGTCACGTTCCTCTGCCGTCAGGTCGGTGGGCAGTACCACGTTCACTATAGCATACAAATCGCCGCGCTGATTAGTCGTCCCCGCAGGCATACCCTGACCGCGCAAACGAATAGGATTACCATTTTGGGTACTTGCCGAAATTTTCAGAGCCAGTTTCGTGCCACGTACTGTTGGTATCATCACCTCGCCGCCAAGCAGAGCTATAGTCATGGGTACATCTACCTTAGCATAAAGGTCTGCCCCCTTGCGCTCAAATACGGGATGCGTGGCTATTGCCACTAGCAGGTACAAATCGCCTGCCGAACCCCCGTCACGACCCGGTTCCCCCAGCCCGGCCAAACGTACTCTTGAGCCGTTATCTACGCCTGCCGGAATACTCACTTCCAATCTACGAACAGGTTGCCCTGGCCCACCGCTCAAACTCAGCACTCGTTTTGAGCCGTTAAAAGCTTCTTCCAGCGAAATTTCTAGCGGATATTCCTGGTCGCGCCCCCGGTTGGCTTTGGTAGCAGATTGGCGAAAGCCCGAACCTGCACCTTCTTGTCCACCAAACATCGAATAAAAGAAATCGGAAAAGGGACTATCATCACCGAACATATCTTGCAAGTCTTCCGGGCTGACCGTGCGATACTGAGGATTTGAACCGCCGGGTTGAGCGCGGGTAGTAGCATCGAAAGGTACACCGGTATTCGCGCCCCCGGCTTTCTGCCATTGCTCATGTTCTTTGTAGCGCGTGCCATACTCATCATATTTCTTGCGCTTTTCCGGGTCGCCCAAGACTTCGTTAGCTTCGTTTATTTCTTTAAATTTATCGGCGGTGGTCGGGCTGACATCGGGGTGATACTTACGCGCGAGTTTGCGGTAAGCTTTCTTTATATCCTGGGCTGTCGCGGTCTTTTCTACTTCCAGAATACTATAATAATCTTTAAAATCGTTTGCCATTTTTTCTGGATACACCTCACTTTTAGTTTTAATTTAATGCAAGTTAGTGATTTTCTTTAATTTACGCATAAAAAGGTCATAAGTTTCACGCTAATTCCTTTTATTGAGCAAAAGGCCAAAGTTTGCCCGGTCTGAACCAGGTTTGTTATACTCTTTGGGAAAGGCCGAAACCCGGCGAAGGCAGCTAACAGGTGCGCAGGGTATCCCTCAAGCTCTTTTCTAAAGAGTTTAGTTTGTATTTATTCTTTGAAGGACGGTACTTAGAATTTAATTAAAGGAGTGCAGTGGCACGCCTTGAAGTTTCTCAGCCAGGCTGAGAAGTATGATAACAGGCAAAGCAGGAGCAAATGACAACCGAAAAAATTCTAGCTGAATTTACCGAACGACAAAAGGCGTATATGGCTTACCCGCATTATGCAGTTCTGGCAACAATTAACGCCGATAGCACCCCCCAGCTTACTACGGTCTGGTTTAACCAGGAAGAAGGTAAGCTTATTATGGTGATGGAGAGCGATAGCCTTAAAGCTCGCAATATTAAGCGCGACCCGCGAGTTAGCGTCAGTATTACCAACGGAGGCCGTTATGTAGTGGTAAAAGGCCAGGCCGAATTTGACGAGAACCAGAGCCAGGCGGAAGCCCAAAGCGACCTCGAAAAGCTCGGCTTTCGTTACTATGGCCCAATCGAGGGGATAAATCAGGTCAAAAGCTTTGGCGATAAACCCCGCATGACTATTCGAGTTGTGCCTGAAAAGATTACCTCGGTGGGAGTCTAGCCCAAATTATTCAAGGATAAAAGCATCTACCTCGATTTCAACCAGCATTTCGGGCGAAATCAGGCGGCTTACTTCTAGCATTGTAGCTGCCGGGCGAATATCACGGAAAAATTCGCCGTGTGCCCGGCCTACCTTTTCCCAATCCGCAATATTGGTCAGATATATGCGACTGCGAACCACATCTCGAAGGCTTGCTCCGGCTTTTTGCAGAGCCGCCTCGATATTTTGAAATATTTGAATAGCCTGGGCATAAGCATCACCCACTCCCACAAGCGCACCATCCGGCCCGGTGGCGGTTGTGCCTGCTACACTCACCTGTTGCCCAATGCGGACTGCCCGCGAATAGCCTACAATTGCTTCCCAGGGCGCGTTACCGCTAATATTTTGTCTTTGCATTGCTGGTATCCTTTGTTTATTAGATTTTCGTGGTCGGCCACGAACAGAAAGTGTCGGGGACACTCCTGCCCCTGCACCCGCTCTAGCCAACGCTCATAGTTATAACAACCTTCACTTCGCCTATTTTGAGGCGCATTGCCTGATTTGGCTCGCCCCCTAAAAGGGTTCTATGTGGTCAATCAAGCGGAAGTTCTGATTATTTGGTATGATGATGCTATTATTTCAAAACTAAGTGCTGACCACTCATCACGGATAACTACTCAGCCAGACTGAGAAAGAGCAGGGATTTGGGGCATGCCCCGGTCACGGGAAAACCCCCTGCATGCCTGAGTAGTTACAATCACGGACAACTGAAAGTTTTTCCATGATAAATCTTTTAATTTGCGAAGACCAAACTTTAATGCGACAAGGGCTGGTGACGATTTTGGGACTTGAGCCGGGGCTTAAAGTAGTGGGCGAAGCCGGCAATGGACGCGAGGCGATTGAGAAGGTGCGCGAACTCAAGCCGGATATAGTCTTGATGGATGTACAGATGCCGGTTATGGGTGGAGTAGAAGCTACTCGAATTATAACCGGGGAATACCCCAATACTCGCATTATTATTCTAACCACTTTTGATTATGAAGAATATGTTTTTGAAGGAGTGAAGGCCGGAGCTTTGGGTTATATGCTCAAGGACACTCCCGCCCCCGAACTGGTCAGTACCATTAAGCGAATATATGCCGGCGAACGCTTTATTCAGCCCGCCGTTGCCAGCAAGCTCTTATTTGAGTTTGCAAAAGCCGACCAGCGCAAACCGATTAATGCCGATTTTGAGCCACTAAGCGAACGCGAGACCACCATTATCAGCCGGTTGGCTCAGGGCATGAGCAACCGCGAGGTAGCCGAAGATTTAGCCCTGGCCGAGGGTACGGTTCGCAACCACGTTTCAAACATTCTTTCAAAACTGCACGCCGCCAACCGGGTACAAGCGATTAACCTGGCCCGCCAGCACAAGTTAATTTAACTTTGCTTTAACTATGTGGCTTTGCACATCCTTCCTTCCCAGGGAATGGATCGCAGGTTGGCTGAATAATTACAATTTGTTTTACGGGAAAAGAGAAGAAGAAAGCCGACGATCAGAGTCGAACTGATGACCTGCCGATTACGAATCGGCTGCTCTACCAACTAAGCTACGTCGGC
>Ga0123336_10005482_pt1 | contig 10106 bp, 9 predicted proteins | sample SSSSmetaG_FD_96466 | JGI IMG/M metagenome (GOLD analysis project Ga0123336, IMG submission 96466) | Glacier valley bacterial and archeal communities from Borup Fiord, Nunavut, Canada, to study Microbial Dark Matter (Phase II) - ​SSSS metaG | ecosystem: Environmental > Aquatic > Freshwater > Ice... | reverse complement strand
AATCTTAACATATAATATCCTCCTTAACAGCTTCACGCATATAACTGCGTTTGCTTTGTTGTAATATTACATTACCATAACTATTCATGTATGAGATGATACAAAAACGGTATATCAATATTCATTTATCGATATACCGTTATCTATAAAATTTCAAAATTTTGATACTGCTTCTACTGTTTCTTCCAACTTCTTAATAAAAAGTTCGTCTTCATTGCTCAATTGATATCCACTTCTATAAATCAGAATGTCCTTATATTTATTTTTGAACATATTGCATTGTTTTTGAACTAAAGAAAAACATGAAAGAACTTCCTTTGGCATTGGAGAAACCCACATATATGTTGTCGGAATCCGGAAAAGCAATTCAAATTGACTGCCTCGCTCATAAACTACGATTTTCTTTTTTCTTTCTTAGCCTTGGCTATCTCTCTCATCTCGGTAAGTGGCAAGGCTGGGACAGTAATGTCTCCATGTACAATTTCCGTATACTTGTGCAAATCTGAGTAATCAATTGTTTGTTCATTTGCAAGAAAATGTTTATCGGACATAAGCGCTAAATACTCAAATTCCCAAATTGGTTTATATTTAAGTTCCCGTTCTTCTAATGCATTCAGAAAATAGCGTTCATATATAGTTTGATATCTAATAATAGCGATATTATTTGTGTTATCAGCTACATTCTTCATTGCTCTCATAGAATTAGTTTCACGATAGTTTAAATCAATTTCCTTTTTTGTATCTAAATACTTTGCAAACTCAGAAAAAGCATAAGAAATGTAACTGGCTCTTGGTACTGAAATATCAAAGTTATGCACCGACCCGTCTGAAGGCTTATAATGAGCTTCCATTTCATCTATTTGTTCAAGGATTTTTTTGGCATAATCTAAAAATCCTCTTCCTTTTTGTGTGGGAATGACGCCCTTTGATGTGCGATTAAAAATAGTAATACCAATCGATTCTTCAAGTTCTCTTATTGCTTTGCTTAAATGAGGTTGTCCCATATATAATGTCTCAGCGGCTTTTGAAATGGAACCGGTTCGTTCGACTTCAACCGCGTATTTCAAATGTAATATGTTGTTCATAATCTTTTCCTTTTGTTTAAAATAATAAGAATTTAATTCATGTTATAGTGTTTCATAGTTACATTGCATTTATCCTAAAAATTTTACCCTAACCAACTATCAACTTATTGGTCTTCTTCAAAAACTTAGCTGGAATAGAACGTTGTAAATTCCATGTAATATTCATTGGTCTTGAGCCTAGATGCTTAACATAATCAGCGCATCCTAAAAAGGTATATGGTGCCGTTCCAGCAATATCTGTTTTGAATTCTCGAACAAATAATAACACATTGTTGACTTGTTTCTTGTGCTTTATATATCTCTGTCCAGTCTTGGATTCTTCTGATGTAGTGCTCTGACTTTGCCAATGGAAAAGGTTTTCATTTATAGAATAATCATTATACATGGTCGTTGGGGAATAGTCTTTATCTGATTTATTTAATGTAACAAATAAAATATCAGAATTCTTATCTGGTAGATATTTTACACCTTCACGCACAGTTCCAGGTTTCATAAAGTCCATTGCTACTAATATTTGATCGCGTGTATAGGTGCAGTGCAAATCTAGTGGACACTCAAAGCCTAGATTTATTTTCTCATCTATGAAATCTATGTGATTATAGTTAAATTGCAACAACTTCATTAATTCTGCAAAAATAACAGGGCTATTCTTAATCTGCACAAGCCCATCTTTTAAGGAACTAAAGCCACATTCTTCCGCAGATTTCTGCCACACTGTAAACTGGAACATTTGTAGCATTCGCCTTTTCTCATCTGATAACAATTCCACAATCACACTATCAGCATCTGGGAGCAATTCGATCAAAGTTTGTATCCATCGACGCGAATCTATTGAACAAATCAGTGAAAATGCTTTGCTCATAACTGGTTCAAGTGCTTCATAAAAATCATCACTAACCCCTGCGAGAACGCAAAGACGAGAAAAATTATCTCGGTTATAGATTGTGCGTACGTCAAGGTGATAATATTCAATAAAATTTTCAAGTGATAACATTTTACCCGAATCCTCCTCAAAGGTTGCAATACGTGAAACCAAACCTGCTTTTGCACCAAAAGAACTACGTATATTATCTAATATATACTCTTTTGCCTTCTTTTCAAGTTGAATGTAACAGCCTTTAGGTACAGACGTAAACCCATCCTTTATCTCGCGCTGTACACTTTTTGTAGTATTGCTTAGGAGAGCTGCAAACTTATCCTCAAAATTATACTTTCTGTTTGCCTGTCCGATAAAGTCTAACACTGTCAAGCAATCTTTATTTTCAATTAAACGAAGACCTCGACCTAACTGTTGCAAAAATACAGTTAAACTCTCGGTTGGTCGCAGGAACAAAATAGTATTGATTTGTGGAATATCGATACCTTCGTTATATATATCAACTACAAAAATAAATCTCACTTCGCCACTAACAAGCATTTGTTTTGCTGAATTTCTCTCATCATTCGGCGATAAACCAGTAAGCGAAATAGATGGTATATTGTGAGCGGTAAAATAGTTTGACATAAATGTTGCATGCGCAATTGATACACAGAAACCCAATCCTTTAACTTCATCTATATCAGTTACATACTTTAAAACAGATTGGATAATCATATTCGCACGTTTTTCAGCCACAAAATGGTTCAACGTATATACAAAAGATAATTCATTTTTATCATAACCACCACGTGTCCATTTTAAACTATTCAAATCAACTTCATCTGTCACGCCAAAATATTGAAATGGACATAACAACTTTCGATCAATTGCCTCTGGCAGACGAATATCTGCAGCAATTCTGTTATTAAAATACCCCAATATACCTTTACCATCCATACGTTCTGGAGTTGCAGTAAGACCTAATAAAATTTGCGGTTTATAGTAGGATAATAACTTCTGATAGGTCGGAGCCGCCGCATGATGAAACTCATCTATTATAATATAATCGTAGAAGTCAGCTGAAGTTTTAGTATGTAATTCCTGTGAATTGAAAGTTTGCACTGACACAAAAAGGTGCTCAATGCTTTCTGGCTTATGTTCACCAACAAATAATTCACCAAAATTGGGATCTTTTAATACCCCTCTAAAGCACGCTATACTTTGCTTGAGAATTTCTTCTCGGTGTGCAACGAATAATAATCGTGATGGCCTGCCTTTATTCTCATAAGCATACCTTTTGTAGTCAAATGCAGAAATGACGGTTTTGCCTGTTCCCGTAGCTGCCACTATAAGGTTGCGATAATAGCCCCGAACTTCACGTTCTGCCTTTAACTTATCTAAAATTTCCTGCTGATATGGATATGGTAAAATGTCAAATATATACGACTGTTCTCCATCATTTTCACAATACTTTTCGGCTTTTAGGGCTTGCTCCAAACGTTTTTTTTGTTCACTCGTATATATATCGAACTCTGAAGAATTCCAATAACTTTCAAAAGTAGCATCGATTTTTTGAATAGTCTCTGGCAAATCTTTAGCAGTCATTTTCACATTCCATTCAAGCCCACTTGAGATAGCAGCATTTGATAGATTCGACGAACCTACATACGCAGTTGTAAACCCTGTATCACGGTAAAATACATAAGTTTTCGCATGTAATCGTGTGCGTTTGGTATCATAAGATATTTTAATTTCAGTATTTAACAATTCTCTCAATTCTTCTATTGCTTTTGCATCGGTTGCTCCCATGTATGAAGTGGTAATCACTCGCAATTGACCACCTCTTTGTGTAAATACTTTCAATTCATCCATAATTAGACGAAGGCCACTCCACTTAATAAATGAAACAAGCATATCAATCCTATCAGAAGAAACTATTTCCTTCTTCAATTCTGAAAACATAGAGGGCTCATGTATAGACCCAGTGAAAAGTGAGCTTTGAGCGATAGATGACTCGGGACGAACAACTTCAGCTTTTTCGTTGATTGCGTAGATACTGTTTTTCTTATTTAAAACAGCAAGAAGTAACTCCGCATTATCATCCACTGAAAAGGTATCAAGCGTAGCTTCTTTTGTTTCAGTTATAATGGTATTCACAATTTTATTTACAAGATCAACCTGCTTCTGCAGATCGCCGCCGTTATCCTTAACATTGTCCAAACTTTTTTCAATAACTTCAATAATATATTTTGCCAAAACCTTAGAAGCTTCTGCTCCATCTATAGGTGCAATTAACTTAATCATCTCGACGTCCGCATTAATGGCGCTACGTATCTTTTTATTTATAACTTGTTCGTAAAGACCTTGTCTAAGCATAATATTGCCCCTCGTATATCTATAATTTGTTCCACTATATGAAGAATCTTACCATATCACATAATTAGATTATTTTAACAATAAACTTTAGTTTAAGCGTAATATTGCTAATTTGCCCACATCTTGTTGTAACATATATAATACATGTTATAACGTAGGGCTGCAATGAAGATATCTGACACGGTAAAAGAAATTTGAAAACGCATAGGCTTCAGTCAACGCCAACTTTCTGAAAAACTCGGAGTTAGTTTTGCTACCGTTAATCGTTGGGAGAACGATCGTTTTTATAAGCAAGCGGACGCTAAAACAATGGATAATGTGTACTTTGGATTTCATACTCTTGATGTATCACTAGCGATAGATGATTTGAAGGAGCTACGTGGGCAGAGATTGCAATAAACGATTTATTCAATATGGTATTTATTTTAAAATATCCACTATCTCGGCTAAAGATAGCGATTTTTTTTTATGATAATTTTTAGTAATTAAATAAATCAACAATATGTTTGCCTCCTGCTAAAATAATTTCATCTTTTCTTGCCTATGTGACCTTACTTTTCTTTCTAATATCTTTTCTCCCATACCCACTGCGCCAATTAATAGTTCGCTGTTTGAGTTATAGCACGGTATGTCGGTTCTGCGTGAAGCTGAAATAATCATAAGGTTACTCCTTTTATTTCATTTATGTAAAACTTATAAATTATTAATCTTTTATAAATAGGAAAGCTACATTTTACCCCTCCAATTCATTTTCTCTAAACTTCCTAACCCACTCCACAGACTGCCGTAAACCATAAATTGTCTTGGTTTCAAGAACGACACTGCAATTATATTTATTTGCGATATTAAAGTATTTCTGCAAATCAAGCTTGCCCGTGCCGAGTGCAAGATGATTTTTCATACCTAGCGCATCGTGAATGTGCATGTGACAGAGCTTATTTTCATTATGCATTATAATATCCTCATCGCCGCCACCAATACCAGCATTATGCCCTATATCAAAAGTCAATACAAACACTTTACTTTTAAGCAGGAGCATCAATCCTTTATGCAAAAACTCCATATTGAAACCAACTGTATTCTCAATGCAAATCTTAATGTTCCTACCACCAATTGCTTTTTCACATTTATCACGAAAACACTTGAGACTGCCTAGATATGTATCAATATATTTGTTGAACAGGTATATTTTTTCATTCGGCATGGTAAAATACACCCCAACACACATGTGCATATTAATAACCGGGATTTCAAGCTTTTTAGCTATTTCAATTGTCTGTAAAGCTGTTTCAAGGTAGGCATCAGCAACCTTTTTATTGAAATCACAAACATTCAGATTTTCATCTATATGAATGGTGTAATAAATCCCATTATTTTTGGCAATATCAGAAAACTTTTCAATATCAATGTTTTCAATTTGATAATCAGGCAAATTCATATTTATTTCAATAAATTTAAGTCCTAATTCCTTGCACAAATTTGCACAATCCTCAAGACTTTCCGTTTCAATCAAAATTGGCATTCCAAGTTGCATACACCACACCACTTTCTATATAGCGACTTATTACACAAGTTTTTTACCACACTTATTACAAAATTCAAAGTCTTCTGAAACTGCATTTCCACAATAAGGACAAAAGGAACTCTTTACAGTTGCATCTTGCATCGGGTTTGAATTTATGGAACTACCAAAATGTTCATTAAGCGGGTCTGGTTCTTCCGAATCATCGCTAATGTCAAATGTGGAATATCTATTTTTGCTTGTGGCATTACTAAAATTATAAATTGCCTGTATAACTGCAATAATAACAAATACAACCCCAAGCATTACAAATAAACCGCCTGCTCCCATGCTGGCAGCACTAATAGTCCATATAACACCAAATATGCCACCAAAAATACTCATTACTCCCCCCATCATAGACGGACCTCTTCCAGGTTTTATACTTTTCATAATTAATAACCACCTTCAATAAAAAATTTTCTTATATACAGTAATTTCTAAAAATCTTTAACAATTCCCCAATTGGTCTAGTTCCATCAATTAGAGCCAGAAGCATCAAGAATATGAATAGCTTTCACAGGAAATCTTTCTCTTTAGGGTAAAAAGTTATTTAAATATTGGCTTAATTTTAATATTATTTATATATTTTTACTTTTTCAAATTTTAAATCCTTCATTACATCTTCAACATTAGGTGTGTAAATTGACATTATGATATAAGATTTATTTAAAATAAATTGAACCTGGGTGGTTTTCTCACTTAGATTGTCAAATAGAAATGCATTTACTGAAGTATCATATATATTTAATTTTTCAGATTGATTAGGGGTCAATTTAGTCTCAATTCCAAACCTTTCTTTGTTATATTCGCTCATACTTTTATTTGCAGAACTTAAATATTTATCAAAAATATAATATATACTAATAACGTAATCTTTATCACCTAGAGTACATCGATATATGAAACCATACTCTTCATATTTTGCTTGAGGCACAATGTAAATAGTATTAATATTTATACTTTTATAATATATAGGTATCGTTATTTCGCCATCAGCTCGAAGTTGATTTATAAACTCTTCATATCTGCCGTCTTGGAAACTGCCAGCATCAACCGTTTTTATCCATTCTATCATCTCTTCAACAGTATTTGTGCTATAAAAAGGATATCCCTCCGGCAGTTCTATTTTATTATCAGCAGTTGACTGAAGATTAATATTATTTGAGGTATTAGTATCTTTTATAATGATAGTTGATTTTCTACATGAAGCTACCCCAAATAACATAATAAAAACTAAAAATATTACAAAATATTTTTTCAAAATCTTTCCCTCCTCTAGTGATTAACAGAAATCATTTCAATCTCACTATCGTAAAATTGTTTTTGAAACAAAACAGTTCTCCTTATTTCTTCTTTTGAAGCAGTAAATCCTTTTGGAACAGCTACAAGCTTATCCTCAACATCGTTATTGCGATGAATAATGGCAATAACCTTGCCCGTAAATTCTTTAACAGGTTCGTTTACACCATGGATATACACATCAAGTTCCTCTCCATCGGGAGCAATAACCCCTTCTATATACCCGTAATTTATAGGATAAATAATATCTTCATGATTAGGATGGACGCAACCAATGGGACGATCGATGGTAACCGTGATTATTTTACCAAGAAAAGAATAAACTTGGGCCTTGCGCAAAGCTTTCTGTATAAATTCTGCTTTTCCGTTTGTGTATGATAGCCTATCATGCTTATATTCTTTCATTAAATGTAATTTCAAATGCTCGTATTCTTTAGCAACACTAGGGTACGCATTAAGATAATCTCTGAAATTTATGTAATCTTGCCATTCTTTGCTGCCAGCTTTAACAACATGAATATGATGAGTACGAGTATCAGCCAATTCATCGCCACAAGAGAAGTATACTTCCGGAGGCTCATGATTTTGCGGACGGTGAATAAATCCAGATAGTTCAAGTTTAGGAATAAGTGCCGTGATATCGTCAAAATTATTTACAGCGACAGCAATATCAATAATAGGCTTCGCTTTTATAGGTAAAATAGCCGTACTGCCGACATGCTGAATATCGATTGCAATTTCACCAAATATTAATCTTAATTTTATCATATTTTCCTTTGCATTCTCTTCCCATGAAACATCGTGGTCGCATAGCTCTACAGTTCCTCTTTTTAAGCCAATCATACCTACACCGCCTTGTTTATTTTATAGTATCATATTTAACTTATTTTACCAATAAATATTTTGGTTGATATCGGTGAACGAGCTGGCAGCGGTCTACCAAATATTCACGCTGTGTGGAAGCGACAAGGTTGGAGTACACCAAAATTACATGAAAAATTTAATCCGGATAGAACAATTTTATCGCTTGTATTATCACAAAACTTTAGTAAAAAAGTGGCGGCAAAACAATGGTTCATAAAAATGCTATCATTGAATTTATGACGGATCATCCATTTGTGAAATCTTCTGAAATTATGGAACTTTTGTCTTTGAGTCAGTCACGAGTAAAGAAATTATTAGCAGAGTTGCATGACGAAGACATTATTGTTACAGATGGTTCTGATAAAAATAGAATTTATAAATTAAAATCTTAACACTAAAAAAAAACAGCCGCAAATTAATGCGACTGTTTTTATTAATTAATCATTAAATCTTATTATTTCTTTCTCTTAAGAGCAACAACTGCTGAAGCAACAGCCATAACAGTTAACTGTATTGCACCAAGATCTGAAGTTACTGGGTTCTCTCCAGCTACATATTCATTACCTACTGCATTAGCATTAGTACCAACCATTTTTACTGCAAATCTTACATCATAAGTCATGGCAGTTCCATCTAAATAAGCTTCTCCACCAGCGTAATCTACATCAATTTTACTTGCCCATACGCCCATTTGACTCATTTTAGCAGGTTCTGTCTCAGAAGGTTCAGCTGTTACTACAAGTTTGCTGATTTCAATATAATAAGTTCCTGCTGGTAAATTACCAACAACGTATACTGGTGTAGAGTTATCTACAGCATTTGAATAAGCATGTCTAAAAACTACTGCACCTGTTGGACTATTTTTGCGTACTTCAAATGTATAACCAGCTTTAGCAGTACTCCAAGTACAAATTCCAAGTTCGATTGTATTGAATTGCTCAGTTGCTGTAAAAGTTTGGCCTATTTTGCCTTCTGCAACTAATGCAATAGGTTGAGCATCTGCAGCACTACATGCAATAATAATCTTATCAGCTGCTATTGGCACTGCTGCGTCCTCAGTCATTACGTTAATATTATCAAGATCCATGCTACCTTCACGTTTTCCAAAAGCTAGCTTACCTACGTTTGGAACGTTTGCAGTTGTAGTTGATACAAGTACAGCTCCAGCAGCATCTTTTATTGATGCAGTTTTATAAACACCATCAACAAGGTTGCTTAATTCAACTGTAGCGATAAGTGCATCACCAACATAAAGTTGAACGTTAGTACCTTTATCAACAACAGTTATTTTACTGGTTGTGTCAAGTGAAACCCCTGCAGGTAAAGCAATATTTGAATTTATGCTCCAAGATGTTACTCCATCAGCATTTGTTGGGAAAGCAGTATCATCAACAACTACAGTAATAGAATTTGCACTTAGTCTAAATAAAATGCCATCTAGTCCAGGCTGTGTACCATCTGTATATTTATCATTCTCTGATTGAAAACATCCGTCATTACGGATTTGTCTTATAGCAAATCCCTTTATATCTTGGCCAACTGCTGGACCAGCTGCAGAATCAAGTTTAACATCAAATGATACTATACCTTTTTCAATTGGAGCTAAAGAAGTAATCTGTCTTCCTGCTGCCCAAACAAATCTAAGAGCACCATCAACAGTACTCAGAGTATCAGCACCACCAAAAGCCGCATTAATATCTTGTATTTCCCAGTATTCATTTAAAATAGCTTTACCCGCAGCATCGTTAGTTACAGTAGAGAAATCTTGGGTATATTTTGATGAGTATCCAGTAGTATCAACCGTAGCTGCAGATACAGCTGTAGGAATTACAAACATACTTGCAATCAAGGTCATAGATAAAACTATTGGCAAAATTCTTTTTTTCATTTTTTCTTTCCTCCTATTTTTAATATATTTCAATTGTAAACTTATTGTTAATTAAAAGCAATACAAATTATATCAGTATATTTTCCCTTTTAATCTACAACTTTCAGCATTATTCGATAAGTTCAGACAAGCATTGAAAAACTGCTTGTTAAAGAAAATCTTTTTTAACTT
>Ga0123336_10005480_pt1 | contig 10109 bp, 4 predicted proteins | sample SSSSmetaG_FD_96466 | JGI IMG/M metagenome (GOLD analysis project Ga0123336, IMG submission 96466) | Glacier valley bacterial and archeal communities from Borup Fiord, Nunavut, Canada, to study Microbial Dark Matter (Phase II) - ​SSSS metaG | ecosystem: Environmental > Aquatic > Freshwater > Ice... | reverse complement strand
CTGTCTATTTGTGTTGTCTGAAAAAAGATTTTCAATAAAAGAATCTAGGCAACTAGAAGACACTGCTCCTAATTGCCTAGATTCTGAGATGTCATTATCTACTTAACTTAATGACATTGGCCTGTTGGCTTCCCTTTTTCAGCTTCATCCTTAATTATTTTTGTACCTTGATTAAACCTTAATATGATTGATACTTTATTGACCGTGTATTGATTCAAGGTAGTGATTATATTTTATGGTGTTATAATTTTACTGACTTTGAACATAAATCAAGTCATCTGTGGCTTTACCTTTTACGTAAAAAACCATTTTAGATGTATTTCTTGCATCCCAGTTATCAATCCATTTCTCATTGCCATAAGTAATTCCACCTTTTCTAATCACTAAACTAAAGCAAACAAAGGTCTTAGTATCAGTTTCTAATGGTATAATCCACTCAAAGTTGTAAGTATCTCCTGCAGCTTTTGTTAAAGTAACATTGTCCGTATAGGTTTGTCCATTAATTATATAGTTAATATCAAACCCTGCCCATTCAGGATCACCACCTATAATATCAATCTTTCCTTTCACCTTGTATCCAGCCTTAATGTAGGTCTTCGTATGTCCAACAAGATTAAAATAGTTTATTGGCATCTTCAGTGAACCAATGTCAGTACTGGTTAGTCGAGGATACCTATCGACTTCCCCATCATGATCATCATCTATTCCATTATCCACATCAAAGTAATAGGATCTCCAACCAACGTCCAACATCATTGTAATATAGAAATGTGCTGCTTTTAGGGTTTCAATATTATATGGCCCAAACTTCACATAAGCACCATTACTATTTGTATTACCTGCATAGTCCTTATCCTTAACATATAAATACCACGTTCCTTCTAGAGTTTGTGATGCCGTAAAGCTTATTGTGTATACTCCTTCGGTTGGAATATTTATTATTTGTACTGTATCAGTAGTTTGTGGTACTGTTGCATTTTTTGACCACACATACTCAATTGTTTTTAATCCTCTATTATATGTGTTGCCTAGAGCACTATCATTACATGTTACTGTAACTGTTGCTCCACCTACACCAGTAAATGTTCCTGAAACTGGACTAACTGAAACAGTGGGATCTAAGTTATCAAATATATTTACTGTTTGACTGTAAGGATTAGATACTCTTCCATAGCTATCAGTTACAGTAAGTGATACTATAAAACTACCAAAACCTAAATTTGTGAAATCTTTGTAATACTTATTATTTGCTAAGTCCGCATGAGTGAAAGTTAACGTATCAGCGGAAGTAGCTCCAACTTTTCTGATAGTCCATACTCTTGAAGTTATAACACCATTGAGATTTCTACTATAGGATTGGTCTGAAAATGTTATTGAATTCTGTATTGGCACTGAATTTGGAAGTGCTAGAAACAAAGCTACTGGATTAACTAGTTGACCATCTACACGTTGCATCTTTGGTTTGCTCCATGCACCCTTGCCTCCAGGGCCATCTGTATCACGAACTCTATACCATAATAGTATTTGAGATCCTGCTGCAAATATTTGTGAATTTGGTACTGGGCCATCATGCCATGTCGTCTCACCAGTCGGGGATACTTCCGCCCATCTCCATTGCCTATCAATGATGCCTTTATCAGCTCTACTTAAATGGTCAGGGTCATAGGATAGCCCATTGTCAGCAAGATTTTGAATAGAGAACGCGCCTGCATTAGTGCTTACCTGAAAAGAGAAGTTTGCTCTTGGTAATCTATGAGCATATATTGTAGCTGATACTGATGATGACAATTTTCTATATTCCGGAAACCTTTGATCTATAATATTTTTAATAAGAGTAAGGTTATCTGCAAAAATATAGGCATAATCTAAATTGTTAGCATAAGTAGGATCTCCTTTTTGTATATGTAATCTAATTTTGTTAGTATTCATGCCTGTAGTGAAAGTAATGCTACGGGATTGTACTGTATAACTATCTATAACTAAATTAGATGCTATTGCACCTCCTATGGGATTATAGCTGTTATCAAGTTGTTGAATATAAAAAACTCCTGAACAACGATGTGCTCCCATTAATCCGCTAAACGTATAGGATGTATTTGGACTAACTGACATGTCTTTATAGTATATCCCGATGTTAGATGTACTTTGTGATGCATTTATTTCGAATGAAGCTGTTCCTGATACTGTCCAAGATGGATCATTTGTACGTCTGGTAAATGTTGCTGAACTGTTTTCTGGTCTCCATGTGCTCCATCCAGATATGGCGCCATCTGTATTTATTAATTCAGCATCACTATTTTGTATTAAATTTTTATTTGCTAGTAATTTTATATTGTCTGCAAATAGGTAATCATGAGTCTCACCTCCTACTATTGAACCACTTTTAACTATATGTACTCGTAAAGATGCAGTGTTTCTAGGAGTTTCAAAATTTGTTGAAGACTCTTGTGGAGTAAAACTGTTGGAAATCCAATTTGTATGCCATGTTTGTATTGTGGTACCGTTAACATCTTTGGCGTCTACATACATATAACCTTGACATCGATGTGCTCCTATTAAACCAGTTAAGGTATATGATGTTAATGCTGCTGCTTTAACGTCTGTATAATAAACACCCACTTGATCTGCACCTTGTGGTGCTAACATTTCAAACGAGCCACTACCCGCTATCGTCCAAGATGGATCATTTGTTCGTCTGGTGAACGTTACTGAGCTAATTTCTTGTTTCCATGAACTCCATCCCTCTATACTGCCATCTGCATTTACAGATTCTGCATCCCCATTTGGTAGTATGTTTTCAGTATCTATTAATTTCTTTGGTATGTCTTTTGCACGCATTGAAATTGTGTAAGTGCCAGGTTTGGTGAATTTCTTTATTGGGACAGATATTTCAGTATCATTAAATGCTATTTTATCTGAAGGATTATCTATTGTAACTCCTGCAATTTTACTTGGGTCATGCGTATATTTGTATAGATATGCTAAATCATCATTTTCAATATCAGATGCACTAGAGCTATATGTAAGATTATCGCCACTGCTCTCAGTGTTATTTATTAAGGTTACTTGTACGTTTGAACTATAAGAGTTAAATACAACTTTTGCATAGGTAGCATTACTTGGAACAATCAAATTTGTAGGAGGCTCTGGGTAATTACTTTTGCTTATAAATTGTAACGTGCTTGTGTACCAGTAAATGTTAAAATTATTTACAGGCTCAGATGTAGTGAAATTGTAGCTGCTACCCCCTGTTACATCTACATAGTCCTTACTTCTCCTATTTGTAGCCGAATACAAGGGTAAACCGCTTGTATCTAATGCCCCTTCTTCTGTAGCAATGATTTCGCTGCCCTCAGAAATTGCTACATAGCCCTGTAGACTTCTATCAGTCTTATGTGTATTAGCTATTATATTATCTGCAAGGTTATTTAAGGCTACATCTAAATTGGAGTTATCATAAAAAGTACCTCTATTATTATTCCAAGCTATCAAATCTTGAAACTGTGCTTGATTTGTAGCAGTTCCAAGCCCTATAAACCTAGAGTTACCACTTTTAAGTTTATTTGCTATAGATACCTTTTTAGAATAGTCACTTAGTTCTGGCAAATTTGCATCTCCAAGATAAGCTATATAGGAATCTTTTGATTCATCAACAACCTTATTTTGTAATTCTGTATCAAAAGAATTAATTGTAATTAATGGTGTATTAATTATGGGGTATTTTACTGAAATATTATCATTCAACGAAGTTTGGTAACTGGAATCAGGCCACGTTATAAGGCCTTCTGGGGCAATAAGATACCCTTGTTGTGTTATATAAGCATATCCTGTTGGGGTTACACTTAATACGGTTTCTCTTCCACTATTTGTTACAATATGATCCACTGACCCTTCAATAAATAAATCTCTAGAATAATAATATCTACTCCCCTCATCTTCCTGTGTGTATATATATCGACCTCCTCCTTTTAAATCAAGTTTACTAGAACTTGATATACTATAAGGATTAATAAAACCATAATCTGATATATCCATACTATAAATGCTGGGAACGCTACTAAATTGACCACCTAGAGCAATTTTACCACGTACAACAAGTTTATTGTTTGGCATTATTAGGACTTCTGAATAATCTTTAATGCTACCAAAAGTATAAACAGAAGTGCTTTCTTCAACTATTCTTGTATTATTTTTTAGATTATAACCTCCTAAGACTAAACTATAGTAGAAATCACCCCTGCTAGTATCGTTATAAGTATAGTAATAAATTAATTTCAAATCTAAAGTAACCCCTATAGATTTTATCTCCCTAGATCTATTAAAATAAGCTAAGGGGGTGGTTGCAGTTACGAATCTATTTGTGTCTGTAACAGGATCATATTCATAAATTTGCGAGTATGCTTGCGGAACATTATCTGAACTAGGTATAGAAATATTTTTAGTCCAATAAATCTTACCATTTATTGCAGAAGCCAAACATTTAATTCCTGATGTATTACTACATAATTTTACTTGCTTTGTACTAAAATTGTATACGTACATATTATTATCAGCAGAAATATAGTATAAGTCACCATTATATGCCATATTTAAACTTTTTGAATTAGAGATAGAGGGGTGAGTAGATAAAGTATTCCATCTGTGTTCTGTTATAGAATACTCATATAAACCTACTGGTATAACAGTTTGATAATAATAATAAGGATAGTTATTTAAAAAATAAAAGTTTTCCGTTTTATCATTTTTAACTTCTTTCCTCAGCATTTTGATATTTATATCACCATCAATATTTGCAGCTGCTAATTTTGGTTTTACTATTGAATCAATTTTACCTTGTAGGACTGCTTTGTCTTGATTTGCTCCCTCACCTACAAAGAGGTCTAATGCTATGGATGTTCTTCCAAGGACATAATCCGCTAATCGTGACAGGGCTGCATCTAAGTATGAGTTATCTATGTATGTACCGTTGCCTTGATTTTTTGCGATAAAGGAATCTATTTGAGCTTTATTGCTAGCATTACCCATACCTATAAATGTAACTTGTTTTTCTGCGAATAGATTTAATATATTAACTGACTTGGTTGCATCTGAAAACTCAGAATATCCGGAATTATTTAACGAGACATAGAAGTTTTCACTATCATCTGAAAATGCTGTGGAGTTTACTATTGTATCAATTGTTGAAATTGAACGTACTCTGGCATCCAATTCTATTTTTTGTGCATCTAGTATAGGTTTTAGAACTGCATAAATCCTATCTTGCACATATGAATCAGAATACCCACTACTGCCTCTGTCTATCTGTATTGTTACTTTCCGTTGCTTTGCTAGAGATAAAGACGGTGTTGTTGGACCAATATTTCCGATATCGGTGATAGCTAATACTGGTACAGGTGATTGTATAACTAGCATACAAAAAACTATCATCATTGCTATAACTATATTAATTTTATTATTTGAAAATTTAGAAACCAATTATTATTACCATTCCTTCTTATACCCACGTTTATAATCACTGTCTAACAACAGCTCTCTTATCGTTTCACTCTCAGGGATATCCTCAACTACCGTTAATTCATATGCATATTTTCCAACGTCATAAGACCAAATTTCCATGTTTAAATCATTCTCACTATCTACTACTAGTCGTTGGCCTACTATAAATGCATCTGTACTTTTTGACTTGTTAATTGTTGTTTCATCTAAAAAATTTGGTATACCAGTACCATCGTAGTTATTATTACTATTATATCTATAACCCCATATTCGCTTTATAATGGTATCACCATCAGGCGAAGTGGATTTATCATAAATCGTTGCCTTACCAAATGTAGGATAGGTACTACCCAATGGATTTGGTTGATTTCTTAATACATATGTATCACCTTCAAAATCAGCTATTGGTGCAATGTCAGGTGTAACAGTAATTATATTTGTTGTTGTTGAGCTTAGGTTTTTGGAGTTAGTTACTGTTAGTTTTACTGAATACTGCCCTGCATATCTAGCTTGAAAATCAAACTTAGTCTGCCCCTTCAGGAAGGATTGGTCGGTGCTTTGGTTTATTATTTTTACTGTGCCATCTTGTAATTTTAGTCCAAATTCCCACTTTGCGGTTGTGCTTGTCACAGGTTCAATCTTCCAAGTTGTTTTTGTCCAATCCATAGGGAATTTTTCAGGAGCTGAGCTTCCTGATCCATCAATAGTAATTTTTCTGTTTTCTTTGTTTATCCCTGTAATATTAATGCTTGCTCTAGGTATTGGTTCAGTTACAGTTATTTTAGCAGTACCTAAAGCAAGATTGTTGGCTGCACATACTAAATTTAAACTTATGTCATATATTCCTGGCGTCATGTAAAGTAGCTTAGCCATGTTACGGTTAAATAACGAGTCATCAACTCCATAAGCATTCCAGTAATAACCAGTTATTGTATGCCCCTTCGTATCATTTGTATTGCCAAATACATTTAGATATTCTCCTGCTCTAACTGTAGTGTCATATAGAGTTGCAGTTAATTGACAATCCGGTACAACTACAACTGGTTTAGTTTTATACCAAAAATACACATATGCATCTTTGTTTGTAGATGTTAATGTAACGGTCTGTGATGTAGCTGCTACCATCTTGGATTTATCAGGTGTTGTTGTAGCGAATGTCTGATATGAGCCTTTATAATCATAATCAACAATAGTATCTGACTTGCTAACAGTTTGTGCTTTGTTAAAAAGTATACCGAAAACTGAATCATTTCCTATAACTGAATTAGTATCATAATCTAAATATGTAACATATATATTACCTGTACCAGAAGGTGGGGGTGTTGGTTTTTCTATAAGAAGATTTAAGTAACCAGTTTTATTAGGTTCAGAATATGGTAAGGTTATTTTTTTATTCCATGTACTATAGTTGTTCCAGCCAGAAGCTGTTGGCATATTAGAGTCATATTGAAATCTCATACTTTTTATAGTATAACCAGTTGGTAAAGATGCAACTGGTGAATAGTTAATTGTATATGCACTCAATTTAGTGATTACTGTATCATTTTCCGAAATATCAGCTCTTCTTACAATACCGTTAGTTGTATTTTCCCAATACTGAACTTTTAATATGTTTGTATATGATTTTTCAGGAGGTAAAGCAAATTTAATTTCGTAAAATTGTGATTTTGTATTATCTCTAAAAGCTAGTGGAAACTCTTTAAAATTGTTATCTATTTCAGTACGACTACTTGCAAAATTAGTAGCATTATTATAGTCTGTTGGTATATATTGTTGTCCTATAGGCTTAGTACTGTCATATGTATATTTTTGAATTCGCGCATTTGCTTCAATTTGACAGCCAGTGGGATTAGTTATTATACTTTCATAATAAGTTTTGTAATCTTCGCCTATAAAGTCTTCAATAGAGTTATTACCTTGAATTCCTTTAGCTGGGTTTAATGAAGAATTCCAGTTATCAGTAAGTGGAAAAATATTTGTAGTAGCAGCACTACTCCAATTAGACATATCTTTTGGTACATACACTGTTATTTCTTTACTTCCCGAAGTAAATTTGAAGTACCAACCAGTAACAAAGGCTTGTAATGAGGCTGTTGAGGATACTCCTTGGACTGTCCATTCTAGGGCGTTGTGACCTTTTAAATCGTCAATAGGGTCTAATACTGTATCTCCAGTTGCATATGTAATCATATTTGAAGTTACTATAGATAATATAAATATAATACTAAATAAAACACTTAAAATTTTTCTTTTCATAGATACCTCACAGTACTTCTCTTGTTGATGAAATTTCTGTCCAGTAGTGAACCTTCAACCCTGTAGATTCATAATAAAAAGTTATAAGGATATCTTCCTCATACCATGTATTTAACTTCTTGCCTGTAGGTAATTTTGTTCCTAATAAATACCTGTATTTTAGCGTACCTCTAACAGCTGGTTGCTGGATCTTACTATCTGTTATTAGACCTTTACCAGAATAAAACTGACTTTCCATAATTAATTTGTTATTTTTAATGTCCTGAATATACTTAGGAGTAGTTGCATAGTTAAAATTATATGAAAACACCTGTTTGAGATTTTCAATTAGGACATTTGTATCTTTATAACTATAGTTGCAGCTAATTTGCATTGCCTTTCTTGCATAGCTAAGATACATTTCTACAAGGTCATCATTAGTTTTTATACTAAGTTTATCCATCCAATATTTACATCCATCACTGTATATGAAATCCATAGTTTTTTTATAACTTTCATATAGATTCTTACTTTCATGAATATATGTTGTATTCTTCATCAGCTCAGCACTTACCCCTTCATCCATACTATCCAACCACTCTTGATACTTCTCAGCTTCTTCCTTTGCCGCATTATCCTTCTGTTCCTTCACCGATATTTCAGCCTTCTTACCCGCCTTATAACTTTCAGGATTAGCATTATAATCAACTAAATTTACAATAACCGCTGCTGTTTCAGCTCTTGTAATACTGCTTGACGGTTTAAAATATCTCTCGTTATTTACAATTGATCCTTGCATCAGATATTCTTTATAAGCTTCATTTGAATATCCAATATCCGTTTTAGCATCTACATATGGAGTTGCCATTGTGGTATTTTCCTGCAAGCCTAATGCCCTACACAGCATTTCTACTGCTTCTTGTCTTGTGATTGCCTTATTAGGATTAAATGTTGTTCCTTGGTCTATTATATTAGCTGTGACAGCTGCTGAAATGTACTCCTTGGCCCAATGGGTTTTAGTATCAGAATATGTATAGCCATCTTCTTGTGCACGAGCTGTAGCCTTACATAAAAATGTCACAAACTCAGCTTTTGTAACTGAATTATCAGGCCCATATTTATTGTTACCAATGCCTGATGTTATTTTTAACACTATAAGTTTATTTACATAGCTATAGTACCAAGAAGTAGTTTTTACGTCTGTAAAGCTAGTAGATGTAGCTGATACTGGAATTACATTTGATACTGCTATAACTGCAACTGCTAATATTATTGCTAATGTCCTCTTAATTGTTTTCATGGTTTTAGTCCTCCTAAAATTGTTTATCGTTAATTATTTTAAAATAGTATTTATGATGTTATCTTCTATTTATTTCAAATAGTTCTTATGATGTTATCTTTTATTTGAAATAGTTTTTATGTTGCTATCTTTTATTTATTTAAATGTTCATGTGATGTTATCTTCTATTTATTTCAAATAGTTTTTATGTTGCTTGTCATAATTAATCATTTATCAATCATTTAATTATTATTGCGGATCCTGTGGTTTGCGACTTCGGCAGATCCCAAGATGGAGGTAATATTGGTGGTTTTAACTCCACTGGAACGGTATATATAATACTCACAATCTTAGTATTTCCGTTCCATTTAACCGTTGCTCCAAAGTTTTCTGCTACAAATCTTAAAGGAATAAAAGTTCTATTTTTATATATTATTGCAGCTGCATCCAAATTGACTTCCATTCCATCTACTAAAGCACTTGCTTGTCCAATTTTAAAGTAAATTGTTGTAATTTTATCCTTTGTTGGTAGTGTGATAATAACTGATTTTGTATCATCTACCCATTCTACTGTTGCGCCCAACTCCTTTGCCAAGGATGCAACTGGTACAAGAATCCTTCCGTTTACCGTTATAGGTTTTTCATCAAGGGTTAATGTGTTATCATTTAGTTGTATTGTTATGTTGGGTGGTTTAGTGGCTGCGAGAGTTTGAATATTAGCTATAGTCAATATTAATACTGCTAATATGATTGATATTGCTCTTTTAAATACGTTTCTCATAGTTGTTTTCCTTTACTATTGAAAACTTTTAAAATTTTGTTTTGCAAATATTAACTTTTAATAGAATTTGATATATTATAGATTGGATATCCACGAAATGCGGAAGTTCCATTACAAAGCTGAATGCAATGGGATATTATTCATATTATGATATATTATAACATTTACATTGTCAATATAAATAGATTTTTATTATTACGTTGAATGAATTTGTTACTTCCGTTATAACGGTACATCGGAACTTAGTATTGCAGAAGATTTGATATAATTAACTGGATATTTGTCCTGAGCATATCAGGAGGAAACGCCATGTCAAAT
>Ga0123336_10005478_pt1 | contig 10110 bp, 10 predicted proteins | sample SSSSmetaG_FD_96466 | JGI IMG/M metagenome (GOLD analysis project Ga0123336, IMG submission 96466) | Glacier valley bacterial and archeal communities from Borup Fiord, Nunavut, Canada, to study Microbial Dark Matter (Phase II) - ​SSSS metaG | ecosystem: Environmental > Aquatic > Freshwater > Ice... | reverse complement strand
TAATGTATTAGATGAAAAGTATTAAATGGGGGCTGATAAGAGTATGAGTTTTTCACATGAAGATCTGAAAAATTTACTAAAAGAAAAGGGATTGAAGGTTACCTCTCAGAGACAGGCAGTTCTTGATGTCCTTTTGAAAACTGAGGGTAAGCATTTAAGCCCTGAAGAGATTTATAACAATGTTAAAACCGTTGATCCTGAGATAGGTCTTGCAACAGTTTATAGGACTCTTATACTCTTAGATAGCATGGAAGTCGTTTATAAAATAGACTTGGATGACAATTGTGCCAGATATGAATTAAATAGAAATAAAGAAGATCATAGACATCACCATTTAATATGCACAGTATGCGGTAGCATTCAAGAAGTAGAAGAAGATTTATTGGACTCATTAGAGTTAGAGATAAAGAATAAGAAGAATTTTACTGTACATAATCATAGAGTTAAATTTTATGGTATATGTGGTGATTGTATGAAGAAGAATGAGAAAAATTGATAGATCATTTAGCTGTAGTGGAATAAATCATAATCCTGTATATTGACAAATGGTTGATCCATTAACACAATTTATATACATTTTAATAGATGAGGTAATATATGCTACATGAATTTTCAAGAACTGAATTACTAATTGGCAGAGATGCCCTTGAAGTTTTAAAAAAGAGTAATATAGCCGTTTTTGGTGTAGGTGGAGTAGGATCTTATGCTATAGAAGGACTTGTTAGAGCAGGAGTAGGGCACTTTACACTAATTGATGACGACCTTATATGTCTTACTAACCTTAACAGGCAGCTTCATGCAACGAGAAAAACTGTTGGAAAACCAAAAGTTCAGGTAATGAGAGATAGAATCCTTGAAATAAATCCTAAAGCAGAGGTTGAAGTCATTCAAAAGTTTTACCTTCCTGAAAATGCTGATGAATTGCTTTTAAATAACTATGATTATATTGTAGATGCCATAGATACTATTACTGCTAAGATTGACCTTGTTATCAGAGCGAAAACGCTAAATATACCTATAATAAGCAGTATGGGAGCAGGCAACAAAATGGATCCCACGGCTTTTATGGTAGCTGATATTTACAGCACATCAGTGGATAAGCTGGCAAAGGTTATGAGAAAGGAACTAAGAGCTAGAGGTGTTGATTCACTAAAAGTTGTATACTCTAAGGAAGAAGCTTTAAAACCTATTGAAACAGAAACCTCTAGTTGCAATGAAAGCTGTATTTGCCCAAAGGGTGCAGCGAGAACTTGTACTGTGAAGCATCAGGTTCCTGGAAGTATCTCCTTTGTACCATCGGTTGTCGGATTGATAATAGCATCAGAGGTTGTTAAGGATTTAATTAATTATAAGAGGAGATAGCTATGTTTGATAAGAGAATTAATATATTTGCTGGGCACTTTGGAAGCGGTAAAACTGAGGTGGCAGTTAATTTTGCATTTGCATTGAAAGCAATGGGAAAAAAAGTTGCCATAGTTGACCTTGATATCGTTAACCCATTTTTTAGAACTTCTGATATGAAGTCAAAGTTTGAGGAAGAGGGCATTAAGGCTATACTACCTATTTTTGCTAACACAAATGTTGATGTTCCAGCTCTTCCGGCAGAAATAAATGTAGTTTTCGAGCAAAAATCCTATGAAGGTGTAATTGATGTTGGCGGGGATGATCTTGGCGCGAGAGCTCTCTCTAGGTATAGACGTCAGATTGAGGAAGAAGAATATAATCTCTACATGGTTATAAACACCTTAAGACCAATGACAGAAACTACTGAAAAGATTTTAATAATGCTTGACGAGATACAAAACACATCTAATCTGAAGGTAACAGGTTTTGTTAATAATACAAATCTTCTCATGGAGACAGTAGTCTCACAGATTTTAGAAGGACAGAAGATTATTGAAGAGGCATCTAGAATTTCGAATATTCCAATAGCATTTATTTCTTGTTTAGATGCTCTTGCAGAAGATGTGAAAAAGAGTATTGATATTAATGTATTTCCATTAAATAAAAAAATTCTGCTTCCTTGGCAGCAGGAAGAATAAAATGAAGCCACTGAAAAAGCAGAGATCAGAATGACAACATTAGCTATTTACCATATTTGCTTTATTTTCCCATAAGTCTAATGCAGAATATAAAACCTGAAAGCTAATTTATTATTTTAAGTAAAAAACCGTAAATAAATTAGCCAATAAGCTAGGATATAGGTAGCATCTATTATTGTTCAATTTTATAATTAAGTGATTGAAAAAATTTATATAAAGATAAGAAAAGAATTAATATCAGGAACAAAGCTGTATTTTCTTCATCTTATTGATCAAGGTAGTATGTTGAATTAAGTTTTTTTATATAAAAAACTTAATTCAATATATATAGTAGTTATAATTTAGCTGTTAAATAGGTTAAATTATATAAAATATTAAACGCTTATCTATTTCTAGACAGCAGATAGGTGGTAGAAATGAAATAATATATACCGGTACTGTGCGGTAGAAAGGGCGGTAATAATGGGTAAGGTTACATTTGAAGAAGATAGGTGTAAAGGCTGTGAACTTTGTACAACAGTTTGTCCAAAGAAGATAGTTATCATGAGAACTGAAAAAATAAATAAAAAAGGCTTCCACCCAGCGGGTGTTGACGATATGGATAAATGTACAGGTTGTGCTTTCTGTGCAACTATTTGTCCTGATTGCGTAATTGAAGTAGAGAGATAGGGGTGTATTTTATGGGACAGAAAAAGCTTATGAAGGGAAACGAGGCAATTGCTGAGGGCGCTTTAAGAGCAGGCTGCAGGCATTATTTTGGGTATCCGATCACGCCTCAGACAGAAATATCGCATTATATGGCAAAAAAAATGCCTGGATTAAAAGGTACATTTATTCAAGCGGAAAGTGAAATTGCCGCAATTAATATGGTGTATGGAGCAGCAGGAGCAGGTGCCAGAGCTATGACTTCATCATCTAGCCCTGGAATTAGTCTTAAGCAGGAGGGTATCTCCTATATGGCAGGGGCAGAGCTTCCTGGAGTTATTGTTAATATAGTAAGAAGTGGCCCAGGACTTGGTGGAATACAACCAGCTCAATCTGATTATTTTCAAGCTGTAAAAGGTGGTGGACATGGTGACTATAAATTAGTGGTTCTAGCGCCTTCCACAGTTCAGGAATTATATGAATTAACAATTGAGGCTTTTAACATAGCAGATAGATATAGAATTTTGACTATGATATTGGGCGATGGTATTATTGGACAAATGATGGAACCTGTTGAATTAAAAGACGATGAAGAAGTTCAAGTTATAGAGAAGCCATGGGCAACAACAGGCTCAGGTATGACAAGAGAACATAATACTATTACATCAATTTATATTCAGCCTGAGGTTTTGGAAAAACATAACCTTAAACTTCAAGCAAAATATAAAGCTATTGAAGAAAATGAAGTAAGAGTTGAATCATATAATTGTGAGAATGCAGATATAATTCTTACTGCATATGGATCTGTTGCTAGAATAGTTAAGAATGTTATTAAAATGGCAGCAAAAGAGGGAATCAAGGTTGGTCTTATAAGGCCTATTACTCTGTTCCCATTCCCAAAAGCTGAATTTGAAAAATACGCTGAAGTGCCTAAGGCATTTCTTTCAGTAGAGATGAGCGCAGGGCAGATGGTTGAAGACGTAAGATTATGTGTTAATGGAAAAAGAAATGTGTATTTCTATGGAAGAATGGGCGGAATGGTGCCTACTCAAATAGAAATACTAAATAATATAAAGGAAATTCTAGCAAAGGAGGGCAAATAGTATGGCAACAGTTTTTAAGAAACCCCATGCTTTAAAAGATCTATCAATGCACTATTGCCCGGGATGCACACATGGTGTTATTCACAGGCTTGTGGCAGAAGTAATTGATGAGCTAGGTATAGAAGGTAGCACAATTGGAGTATCTCCAGTTGGATGTACTTATAATAACTATGAATATTTTAATTGTGATATGCAGCAAGCAGCCCATGGTAGAGCTCCTGCTGTTGCTACAGGCATAAAAAGAGTTTTCCCTGAGAACACTGTATTTACGTATCAGGGAGATGGTGACCTTGCTGCAATAGGTACTGCTGAAATCGTTCATGCTGCAGCAAGAGGGGAAAAAATAACTACAATCTTCGTAAATAATGCAATTTATGGTATGACAGGTGGACAGATGGCACCTACCACATTATTAGGTCAGGTTACAACAACAACACCTTTTGGCAGAAGTATTGAAGCTAATGGCTTTCCAATTAATGTAAGCGAGATGCTTTCTACTTTAGAAGGTGCTGTATTCGTTGAAAGAGTCTCAGTTCACGATATAAAGAATATCATGAATGCAAAAAGAGCAATAAAAAAAGCTTTCCAGGTTCAGATGAAAGGCCTAGGCTTTTCTATAGTTGAGATACTTTCAACTTGCCCTACAAACTGGGGATTACATCCAGTTGATTCTATGAAATGGCTTGAGCAAAATATGCTACCAAAGTATCCTCTGGGTAATTTCAAAGGAAAGGATTTGGAGGTGTAGATATGGAACAGCTTGAGATAATTCTCGCAGGTTTTGGCGGACAGGGTATTTTATCTGCAGGAAAGCTACTTGCATATGCAGGAATGCTTGAAGGTAAAAATGTTTCATGGCTCCCATCATATGGCCCTGAAATGCGTGGAGGTACAGCAAACTGTAGCGTTGTCATATCTGATAATGTTATTGGATCTCCAATTCTAAACGAGGCTGATGTACTTATTGCTATGAATGGTCCTTCTTTGGAGAAATTTGAGAAAATAATTGTGCCAGGTGGTCTGATTATTACTGATTCAGATCTTGTTAAAGTAGGTCCTACAAGGAAAGATGTTGATGTTTTTGAGGTCCCTTCCACAATGATGGCCTCTGACATGGGAAACATTACTTATGCCAATATAATTCTTTTGGGAAGGCTCCTTGAGCACACTGGAATTATAAAGAGAGAAAGTTTCGAAGCAGCACTTAAGGAAGTTCTCTCAAAAAAGAAGCATTATATGATTCCTGAGGAGATGGATGCTTTAGATAAGGGAAGAAACTTTAAATAAAAATGCAAGTTTGCAGAATAAATATTGCATATTTTGAACTTTGTGATAAAATGCAATTCGTATCAAGGGTGAAACAATAAACAAAGGCGTATTGACGAGAGTCATAACGCCTTTGTTTTTATCATTGTGACATAATTTACAATACACAATAAGAAGGACTAACATGAAAATAAGAGTACTCATCTGAACCTACTTTAAACCGTTTTGGCAGAAAATGATTTTATTGAAGCAATATGGACAAATGATCTGAAGGAGAGATTTATTAAGCCAGGATAGCCAACGGTGCAGTAAGAGATTGGTTTTAGAAAGCGATTCAAGGACAAGAATATATATCAACACCATACATTTCTGTGGTATTTATTATAGTTTTTTTATAAAGTTTTATGACATTTTAATAAATATTGTGTTAAAACATATCAAAAAGGGTATCTATAAATTGACAATCTTGTAAATACTATAAAAACATTCATAACTGTTTTTGTACTTGCAATATACAAAATTCAGTTATGAATATTTTTATAAGTTTTTTATTGATATCTTATGTATATCAGAATATTATTTTATTTAGGAGGTATTATTGATGGATATTAAGGGTTCAAAAACAGAGGCCAATTTACAGGCTGCTTTTGCTGGGGAGTCTATGGCGAGGAATAAGTACACATTTTATGCTTCACAAGCTAAAAAAGATGGTTATGTTCAGATTGCATCATTTTTTGAGGAAACAGCAGGTAATGAAAAAGAGCATGCAAAAATATGGTTTAAGTTACTCCATGATGGAGTTTCTGATACAATAGCTAATTTGAAGGATGGAGCTGCAGGTGAGCATTACGAATGGACTGATATGTATGTTAACTTTGCAAAAACTGCAAGAGAAGAAGGCTTTGCTAAAATTGCATTCCTTTTTGAAGAGGTAGCAAAGATTGAGAAGGAACATGAAGAGAGATATTTAAATCTTCTTAAAAATATTGAAGAAGACAAAGTTTTTGCAAGAGATGAAAAAAAGGTATGGAAGTGCAGCAATTGTGGACATTTCCATTATGGGGATAAGGCTCCTGAAGTATGTCCAGTATGCAATCATCCAAAAGCATATTTTGAAATTAAAGCTGAGAATTATTAGTTCAATTCTAAATAATGCTAATACGAAATCTTAAATAAAAATGGCTACCTCACTGTGGAGTCTTCAGTGAGGTAGCCATTTAATTTAAAATATAAAATTTTATATTTTAAAGAGTAAGTCTGAGTAAGTAGGTACTGGCCAGTATTCAGTACCAACAATAGTTTCAAGTTTATCAATATCTGTTCTTAGCTCACCCATTTTTTCAAATACATCAAACCTATATGCTAAAGCTTGCTCATAAGTATCACCCTCAAGAGTAGAAGCCCTTTTTAGTGCCTCTTCTAGAGTAACAAGCTTCGCCTTTGCTGAAGCTGTCAAACTACTAGCTTCTTTAAGCAAGTTAATCTGTACTGATACATCAGCATCAACGCCTACTGCTTTAATAGCATTAATTGATTTAGCAAGATGAGTAGAGTATTTAAATACAGATGGAAGGATCTGGCGATTAACTATATCAATCATTGTCAAAGCTTCGATGTTAATTGTCTTAGTGTAATTTTCTAGAGAAATCTCATATCTCGAGATTACTTCAACTCTACTGAGAACCTTGTGTTTCTCTAAGACATTAATGTTCTTCTCGGAAATAAATTCCTTAAATGCTTCAACAGTAGTTTTTATGTTAGGAAGACCTCTTTTTTTAGCTTCTGCAACCCATTCATCAGAGTAGCCGTTTCCATTGAATATAATTTTCTTATGGTTTAATACAACATCTTTAAGGAGTGTCTGAACTGCAGCAGCAAAATCAGCAGCCTTTTCTAGTTTGTCCGCAAACTGTTCCAGTGCTTCTGCAACGATAGTGTTTAAAATATAGTTAGGGCATGCAATTGATGCAGAAGAAGGAACCATTCTAAATTCGAATTTATTACCAGTAAATGCAAAAGGAGAAGTTCTATTCCTATCTGTTGAATCCTTTGGAAGGTTTGGTAAAGAAGTAACACCAATTCTAAGGAAGCCACCTGCTATACTGGAAGTAGCACCGCCATTTTCAATCTGTTCAAGAATATCAGTAAGCTGATCTCCAAGGAACATTGATACAATAGCTGGAGGTGCTTCGTTTGCGCCTAATCTGTGGTCATTTCCAGGATTAGCAGCAGATACTCTTAACAGGTCTGAATACTCATCTACTGCTTTTATAACTGCACAGAGGAATACTAGAAACTGTGCATTTTCATGTGGCGTTTTGCCTGGCTCAAGAAGATTAAGACCATCATCAGTACCTAATGACCAGTTATTGTGCTTACCAGAACCATTTACACCTGCAAATGGCTTTTCATGAAGGAGACAAACTAAACCATGTTTTAAAGCTGTTTTCTTCATTATTTCCATTGTTAGCTGGTTATGGTCGGTTGCAATATTGGTGGTAGAGAACACTGGAGCTAGCTCATGCTGAGCTGGTGCTACCTCGTTATGTTTTGTCTTTGATGGAATTCCTAATTGCCAAAGCTCTTCATCCAAATCTTTCATATATGCTGAAATTCTATCTTTAATACTACCAAAGTAATGATCATCTAGCTCTTGTCCCTTTGGTGGCATTGCACCAAAAAGTGTACGTCCAGTTAGAATAAGGTCCATCCTCTGTTCATATAGGGATTTATCAATTATGAAGTATTCCTGTTCAGCACCAACTGTAGTTATTACACGTTTTGATGATGTATTTCCAAATAACTTTAAGACACGCATAGCCTGAGTTGAAATAGTTTCCATTGAACGTAACAGTGGAGTCTTTTTATCAAGAGCTTCACCTGTGTATGAGCAGAAAACTGTTGGTATATATAACGAGCCATCCTTAACAAAGGCTGGTGAAGTACAGTCCCAACCAGTATAGCCTCTTGCCTCAAAAGTAGCTCTAAGACCACCTGAAGGGAAGGAGGATGCATCTGGCTCACCTTTTATAAGTTCTTTGCCTGAAAATTCAAGGATAACACTTCCATCTGAAGTAGGTGAAATAAATGAATCATGCTTTTCAGCGGTTATTCCTGTCATAGGCTGGAACCAATGGGTAAAGTGTGTAGCACCTTTTTCAATAGCCCAATCTTTCATTGCATTAGCTACTACATCTGCAACTCCAAGGTCTAAAGGAATACCCTGTTCAATATTCTTTCTAAGTGCCTTATAAGTCGCCTTTGGGAGGCGTTCTCTCATGACTGAGTCATTAAATACATTTGAACCAAAAATATCTGTTACATTACTCATATTGAAATCCCCTTTCAAAATTAATATAATAATATTATTTGCAATTAAAGGAAATAAAAAAAACGTTTCAAAGAAATCTTTGAAACGCCATTGTTTACATTACCTTACTTTTACTCCATTGCAAAAGATGGTATACTCTTATTAATATATTACTATTAGTTTATATAAATTGCAAGTTTAAATTCAAAAAATTTCAAAAAATAATTTATAAAGTATTTATATAATTGATAATTATTGTTTACTGGAAATAAATTGAGGAGAGTGCTTTACTTGAAAAATATAGATATAATATCATTAATATTAGCTATGATTTTTATTTTACCAATTTTATTTGGGCTGATTAGACCTGTTACAAGACTTAGGCTGCAGTCTGCAATTGCTTCCTTTATTAGCAATATCGAATTTCTATTAGGAATAATTTCTTCAATAATTGCCACAAATAAGCTTCTAGGACTAATTGACGGTGGGGGAAAGTATCGCTTCCTTTCGTATATTCCAGATAGCTTTAAAACATTGGTCATAGAGCAGAGGTTAATAGCTTTTATTATTTTAGTCCCTTTTGTTTTAATTCTATGTCTCTCAATAATTAAGCTATTACTAACACCTGTTTATAAGCTTATGGTGGACCTGATTCCCGCACTTATTTGCAGAAATGATGGTACGGGTTTGGGTGCAAAATTATTAGGCATAGTTTGGAAGCTTCCAACAGCTGTTATTTTCCTATTGATTGCAACATTTGCATTAAATATTTATTCTTCATTTAATTATAATCCTAATTTAAACAATGCTATTGCAGCTTCACCAATTTATAAAGTAATGGATGATAGAGTTTTTATACCTGTTAAAAGTGGTGAATGGCTTAAAAAAATACCTGTGATACAGGGAGATCTTTTTGCTAAAGATACAAAAGGTGATAATAAAAACCTGATTGAACGGATAGCAGGCAAAAATATCAAGGTAGTAGAATACTTTAACGGAGTTACTCTGGATGAAGCAGTAAAGTCAAACGCTGAAATAGATAATACAGCTAAGCAATTGACAGCGAGCGAAAATACATCTATAAAAAAAGCCTTCCAAATTTATAAATGGATAACTACAAATATAAATTATGATGATGCAAAAGCAGCCACTTTGTCCACAAATTCCAGGGGAATTTCCTCAGGAGCCATTAATGCCTACAATGAAAGGAAAGGAGTATGTTTTGATTATTCTTCTCTCTTTATAGCAATGTGTCGGGCTACTGGACTTAAAGTAAGGATGGTAACGGGACTCGGGTACAGCGGAAAGGATTGGGGAGATCATGCATGGAATGAAGTGTGGAGTGAAGAAGAGGGTAGATGGGTTAATGTTGACACCACATTTGGAAAGTATGTCAATTACTTCGATAGAAAGGGTTTTAATGTTGACCATAAATATGCAGAGATTCAGGGAGAATGGTAAGACTGTGAATATATGATTTATTTTGAGCCTATTACCATTCCTATAGCAGATTTTTTACTACTATATTCTATATTTTCATTTGTGTAATCATTGTACTTATGCTCATGGTTTTTAGTCATTACTAAGAAGCCGGACATTTTATGAAAATGTCCGTTTTTTGTTTTTTTAGGTATACCAGTAACTCCTGAAAAATAATGTGTATGTCCATTATAGCTACAAACTCCCCTATAAAAATGTACATGAGTAATCCAGAGTGATATGCTATAACCTGTAACGCCCATTA
>Ga0123336_10005477_pt1 | contig 10111 bp, 6 predicted proteins | sample SSSSmetaG_FD_96466 | JGI IMG/M metagenome (GOLD analysis project Ga0123336, IMG submission 96466) | Glacier valley bacterial and archeal communities from Borup Fiord, Nunavut, Canada, to study Microbial Dark Matter (Phase II) - ​SSSS metaG | ecosystem: Environmental > Aquatic > Freshwater > Ice... | reverse complement strand
TGTGAAAACACCCCTTCCCAAACCAAAAAGTGGGGTATTGGATTCCTGACTAGACCTGCCAACGGGTTCCTTTCGTGTCTACGCAGGCGGCACGCCCGCCCCAATTTAGATGCAATTGCCCTGGTTCCGTCTAACGACCGCTGGCCCAGTGCAAACAAATGTGCTATAATAGAAAGCTAGACACCGGACACCCGCTACCGGACACCGGACACCGGACACCTAGGAGGAACCCCATGCCCGACTTTCAACTGGTGTCCGACTTCCGTCCGATGGGCGACCAGCCAGAGGCGATCCGCAAGCTCGTCGGCGGTATCCAAGAGGGCCACAAGCACCAGACTTTGCTAGGCGCAACGGGCACGGGCAAAAGCCTGGGCTACCATGATCCTGTCTTCATCGTGGAGCAGCGCGGCACGGAGCAGATTGCCCGCGTGATGCCGATTGGTGAACTGATCGATGCACTGATCGCGCAGCACCCTGATCGTGTTCAGCAACAAGGTGAAACCTCGGTTCTGGATACGCAAGGTGGCGCGGTGAAGTACCTAGCGCAAGCCTTCAATCCCACCACCTGCGTGGTCGAACTCTATCCGATCAGTGCCGTTACGCGCCACGCCGCTCCCGCTACGATGTACCGGGTGCGAACCGGCTGCGGACGTAGGGCCACCCTAACCGGCGATCACAATCTATGGGTGTTGCGCGGCGGGCACTTGCAACTGATTAAGACCGCCGAGGCCCGTTCCACAGATTACCTCCCGGTGCCGGAGACCCTGTTGGTGGAAGGTGCGCGCACGACCCTGGACACCTTAGCTTTGCCGACCGGCCAGCCCCTGTTTGTGCGCGCAGCGGAAGCGATTTTGGCTTACGCCAGCGAACATGGGTCCATGACTTTAACCAGCGTAATGGATACGCACGGCCTGTCGGGCTATCATAAGATGTGGCAAATCGGCCGGCAAACCAATCGTGGTAGCATCAGCGTAGCACTACTTCAGGATCTCTTGACCCAGACCGACAACTTGGGTGGTCACTGGAACCCGGCCACCGCGCAAGTGGGGGGTCGCCACGGGCGAAATGTGTTGCCTGCCCAGCTCGATCTCACTCCAGAGTTCCTACAGTTGCTGGGCTACTATATCGCAGAAGGTAATTGCCAAGCGCAGGATGGCTACTTTATTCTTGCCAACTACGATGTGACCATCCGGCAGCGGATTGAGCGTGCGCTGATCCAACTCAACATTCCTTTCACGGCGCGGCCCAGTTCGGATTATCAAGTGTCCTCAACCGCGCTGGCAGCCGTTCTGGGGGGTTCCTGCGGGACCACTGCACGGAGCAAACGGCTGCCGGCTTTCTGGCCGCAACTCGCTAACAGCGCCCTCGCCCACCTCTTGCAAGCCTACTTCGACGGCGACGGCACGGTGGAACGCGCCAGCGCGGTGACGGCGACCACTGCCAGCGAACAACTGGCTTCCGATGTGGTCTATGCGCTCTTGCGCTTCGGCATTTGGGGTCGTATTGCGCGTGTCTGGAAGCGTGCTGTTGCTACGAACCATCAGGGCGACTGGTATTACCGGATCACGATCTCTGGGCAAGCCGATTTGCGCCGTTTCTCCGATCAAATTGGGTTCTCGCTGGAGTATAAGCAGCAACGGCTTCTAGCCCTGCTGGTCCACCAAGACCACAGCAATGTAGACCTAGTGCCGCTGGACGGCGCGCAGCTACAGGCGTTGCGCCAGGGCGTGGGCCTCTTCCAGCGCGAGCTGGCTAATTTGGCCGGCTGTAGCGTGAGTGCGAAAGGCAAGGCGGGCGGCATTCGCGCTATTGAGGCGGGACGGCGGCGACCGCAGCGGAAGAACCTCAAGCGTATCCTAGCCGCGCTGCACCAAGTGGCGCTTGCGAAAGGGGTGGACGAAGGGTGGTGGGAGAGTTGGGGCGAGCTAATGGCGCTTTGCCAGTTGCGCTGGACCCCTGTGGCTGCCGTGGAGCCGAGTGATTACGCACTGCCGTTTGTGTACGACTTCACAGTGCCGGGGGCTGAGACTTTCCTGGCTGGGCAGGGTGGCTTCTTTATACATAACACCTACGTTATGGGTCAGGTGATCCAGCAATTCAACCGCCCCACGTTGGTGCTGGCCCACAATAAGACGTTAGCCGCGCAGCTCTATTCTGAGTTCAAAGAGTTTTTCCCCAGTAACGCGGTGGAATACTTTGTCTCCTATTACGACTACTACCAGCCGGAAGCCTATATCGCCCGCACGGATACTTATATCGAGAAAGACTCCGACATCAACGAGGAGATCGACAAGTTGCGCCACGCCGCCACGCGCGCCCTGTTCGAGCGGCGCGACGTGATCATTGTCGCCTCGGTGTCCTGCATCTTCGGCTTGGGGTCGCCGGAAGAATACGGCAAAGTGGTGGTGGACTTGCAGAAAGGGCAGGTGGCGCGGCGCGACCGTGTGCTGCGCCGGCTGGTAGACATCCAGTATGACCGCAACGACATGAACTTGGTGCGCGGCACTTTCCGCGTGCGCGGTGACACGTTGGAGGTCTACCCGGCCTACGAGAACATTGCTGTGCGGATCGAGTTCTGGGGCGACGAGGTGGAGCGCATCACCGAGTTCGACCCGCTCACCGGCGAGGTGCTGGTGGAGCGCAACCGCATTGACATCTATCCGGCCCGCCACTTTATCACCAGCGAAGAGAAGCTGACTGCCGCTATCGTGGATATTGAAGTCGAGTTGGATGAGCGGCTGAAAGAGTTGCGCGCCGGCGAGCAGTTGGTGGAAGCCCAGCGCCTGGAACAGCGCACGCGCTATGACCTGGAGATGTTGCAGGAGACCGGCTACTGCTCCGGCGTAGAGAACTATTCGCGCCACCTTTCGCGCCGCCAAGCCGGTGAACGCCCGGCTACCTTGCTCGACTACTTCCCCGACGACTACCTGCTGTTTGTGGACGAAAGCCACATCAGCCTGCCGCAAGTGCGCGGGATGTGGGGCGGCGATGCCTCGCGCAAGCAGGAGCTGATCCGCTACGGCTTCCGCCTGCCGTCGGCGGCCGATAACCGCCCGCTCACCTGGGCCGAGTTCGAGCGCCAGATCCATCAGGCGGTCTATGTGTCGGCCACACCCGGCCCCTATGAGTATGAACACAGCGCGCAGTTGGTGGAGCAGATCATCCGTCCGACCGGCCTGCTGGACCCCGAAATCGAGATCAAGCCGACCGGGGGCCAAGTGGAAGACCTTGTGGAGCAAGTGCGCGCACGGACCGAAAAAGGCCAGCGCACCCTGGTCACCACGCTGACCAAGCGCATGGCCGAAGACCTAGCCGACTACATGAAAGAGGTCGGCATCAAGACGCACTACTTGCACAGCGAGATAGACACGCTGGAACGCATCGAGATCCTGCGCGACCTGCGGTTGGGGGTCTACGATGTGATCGTCGGCATCAACCTGCTGCGCGAGGGGCTGGACCTGCCCGAAGTGTCGCTGGTCGCCATCTTGGATGCCGATAAAGAGGGCTTCCTGCGGAGCCGCGACAGCCTGATCCAAACCAGTGGCCGTGCCGCCCGCCATGTCGAAGGCAAAGTGATCATGTATGCCGACCGCGTGACGGCTTCGATGCAGGCGGCGATTGACGAGACCTACCGGCGGCGCGAAAAGCAGATGCGCTACAACACCGAACACAACATCGAACCGGCCACCATCGTCAAGCAAATCCGTGACTTAACCGAGCGCCTGCGGGCCGTGGCCGAGACCAGCCCCGCCTACAAAGCCTCGCCGAGCGGCGAGATCGCCATTCCGAAAGAAGACCGTGTGCGGCTGGTCAAAGAACTGGAGTCGCAGATGAAGCTGGCCGCGAAAGCGTTGGAGTTCGAGAAAGCCGCCCTGCTGCGCGACCAGATCATGGAATTGCGCCGGAGTTTAGCGTAGGCCGACCTCACCCCCCAACCCCCTTCCCTACAAAGGAAGGGGGTGTTCGACAGCGCGCATCATTGACCTTAGAACTTACGCAGTTGGGGCGGTATCGGGTATAGTAGGGTTATGAACGCACCCAAAGTGACCGATTTGGACTATATTAACTTCCTGGTGGCCGCTCCGCACGTCGTCACCTGTACCGAAGCCGCCCGCGTGCAGCCGCTGGGTCCCCGCCGGGCCGCCCATGATGCCTTGACCCGCCTGCTCCAGCGGCTGGAACCCGACACCGGCCCGTTGTGGGACGAAGCGCAAGTCTATGTCCGCCGCACCGACGGGCTGCTCATTGTGGACGATAGCACCCTCGACAAACCGTATGCCCACCACATCGAACTGGTTCATCGCCACTGGTCCGGCAAACATCACCGGGTCGTGGCGGGCATTAACTTGGTTACCCTCTTGTGGAGTGCTGGTCTAGATACCATCCCATGTGACTACCGGCTCTACGATCAGCCGGTGGACGGGTTGACCAAGAACGACCATTGCCAGGCCATGTTGGCGACCGCGCCTACCCGTGGCTTTGCGCCGCACTTGGTGCTGTGCGATAGTTGGTATAGCAGCTTGGCGAATCTCAAAGCGATCCGCAGCTACGGCTGGCACTGGTTGACCCGCTTGAAGAGTAATCGCTTGGTCGATCCTGACAACACGGGCAACCGCCCGCTGACGGCAGCGGGCATTGCTCCGCACGGCACGGTGGTCCCTCGGAAAGGCTATGGCATGATCCGCGTGTTTCGGATTGTCTCCCCGGACGGGGACACGGAATACTGGGCGACCAGCCAGTTGGATAGGACGACCCCGGAACGCGAGACGGCGGCGCGACGCAGTGGGGCGATTGAGAATTATCACCGGGGGCGCAAGCAGTATTGTGGAGTGGAGGGCTGCCAAGCACGCAGCGCACAGGCGCAACGCAACCACAGCGGCTGGGCGATCCGGGCGTTCTTGCGCTTGGAACATCGGCGCATTGGCAGCGCGCAGAGTGGGTTCAGCAGCAAACTGGACAATATTCGGCCCGCCATTCAGGGCTATCTCACCGACCCCAGGGCGATGATGTACGGCTTTATGCAGCGCAGCGGCGGCCACAAGCGCGCAACTGCGTAACTTCTAGACCTGTCGCTAATTCCCACCTCAATAAACTCCCCCTTCCTTTGTAGGGAAGGGGGTTGGGGGGTTAGGTCGGTCCCCCGCAAAGGAGTCCTATGCCCCAGTACCGAGCCGTCTTGTTGGATGCCGGCGACACCCTGATTGATTTCTATGGCACCGGCGGGCGGGTCACGCGCATCGTGCAAGAGCATACCGGCGTGGCGATCCCGATCACGCAGGCTGCGCCGTACTTCGAGGCGGCGTTTCACCATGCCTATGATGGGCAAGACCATCTGCTATGGGTGAATACGTCGGCCGCCGAGCAACACTATTGGGCAGGCTATTACACCGGCTGGCTGCGGGCGGCGGAGGTGCCGCCGACCCCCGCCCTGATCGCCGAACTGGTGGCCGACACGCTGCAACTGGACATCTACGCGCCATTTGCCGATACGGTGCCCACGCTGGAAGCCCTGACCGCCGCCGGGGTGCGCCTAGTGCTGATCTCCAATGCCTTCCCCTCAATGGCCGCGATCATGCAGCACTTGGACCTGGAACGCCATTTCGCCGCGTGCCTCTATTCCTGCACGGTCGGCCACGAGAAACCGCAGGCCGCAATCTTCCACCTAGCCCTGGAGGCCGCCGGGGTGCCCGCCGCCGCCACCTGCTTCGTGGACGACGTGCCACGCAACATCGCTGCCGCCCGCGCCCTCGGCATCCCCAGCTACCTGCTCGACCGCCACAACCGCCACCCCCACAGCCCCTTGCCGCGCATCGCCACGTTGGCGGCGTTGAGTTCTGAATTCTGAATTCTGAATTCTGAATTGCGGTATAGCGTAAGCATAGCAGCAGCTACTGGTAGAGAAACCTGTCATTCTGAACGCAGTGAAGAATCCGTCGCTGTGCGGATCGGTCCGCGCACTGCGACTCACGCTGCTCTGCCCATGCCTGCGGACCACTGTGTATCTGCCCCGATGGATGCTTCACTGCGTCCAGAATGACAGATATAGGCTCTTTTCTGCGCGTCGTGGGCCGGGCGAAAATAACCATCGCCACTTTCTCTGTTCTTCGTGATCCTTCGTGCCCTTCGTGGATCAATAACTTCGCCGCAAACCCGTAACTCAGAATTCAGAACTCAGAACTCAGAACTCCGTCTCACTCGTCCGGCTCAATCGTGCAGCCCAGGTTGTAGCTCTGGATGCGCTCCTGGAAATATTCGGCCTGTTCGCGGGGGCAGACGCGCACGAGGCCGACCCCTTTGAGATGGGCTTGCAGCATGATCTGGATCGCTTCCTGTACCGTTAGGCCGGGCACGGCTTTGCGGAGGGACTGGACTACATATCCCATACCATGAGTGTCGTCGTTATGCAGCAGCACCTTCCAGCGCGGCGCAGGCTGCATTTGGGGCAGCCCAGCGGTGTCGCGGCGCGGCGCGGGCAGCAGACGGCGCGGTGCAGTGACGGGCGGCGGCATTACGGCAACCAGCCCCGGTCGTGCAGCACCGTCACGCCCAGCAGGCCCAGGCTCACGCGGTAGGGGTCGGGCAGTTCGGGGTGATACTCGAAGCGGGCCCGCTCGAAGTATTGCACGGTGTAGGTCTGGCCGTCGGTCGGGCTGACCTCGGCCAACTCTTCGCTGATGGGGTAGCCGAACTGGGCCAGCCCGCCGTTCGCCTGCCAGTAGCTCAGGAAGCCCGAATTGAGCGAGTGGCCGGTGGCTGCGAAATAGACGTGACCGGGGCGGTTGTCGAACGGCGCAATGCCGGGGAAGGGCCGCCCCGCCGTGACCTGCGCGCCCAGCCGGCCCAGCAGCACGATGTAGGGCGTGCCGCGGTTTTCGGGGTGGAACTCGAAGCGGTTGCGCTCAAAATATTGTACGGTGTAGCCGCCTTCTGGGAACTCCTCGGTCAAGGGGTAGCCGAAGATCGGCAGGCCACCATGGGCCGTCCAATATTCGCGGAAGCCGCCGCCCAGGTTGTGGTGTGTCTGCGCGAAGTAGGTTGCGCCCGGCAGGGGCGGAGCCGAGTCCACCGCCGACCCTGGCGCGGTGATGCGGTAGAGGCGCAACCCGGCGGCCTGGAATTGCACCGTGTCGCCGTTGCGCGTGGCCGGCACGGCGCTGAAGCTGCCGTCGGGTCGCCGTTCACGCACCGTCAGCGCCGCGCCCGCCGTGACCGCGCCCAGCGTGGCCGGCAGGTTGATCGTCACGCTGCCTGCGCCGTCGGTCCACACATCGGTATGGCGGTCGGTGTCGCGCGTCCAGGTGACGAAGGCCAGCAACGGCAACCCGCCACTGGGTGTGTATTGCACCACATCGGGGCTGGGCGACTGGCTACCGCCGACAAAGCGCGCGTTGGGAGTGCGGTATGCGAAGCGCACTGCGCCCACCGCCGTATCAGCAGCCAGATCGGTGAAGCTGCCGCTGGCGGGATCGGTCGCCATGTTCGGGATCAGTGCGGTCAACGCCTGGGCCGCGATTTTCGGCTGTAGCCCATCGGTGTAGAGGCCATAGGCGTTCTGCGAAGCGTTGTCGCCGCCGGGGTAGTTGTTGAGCATCCACTTGCCGCCGCCCGCGTAGCCGTTCGCGTAGAGGTAGAGCCAGACGGCTGTCTCCAGGTTGGCTGTCACCCGTTGGTCCACCGGCGCTGTGCTGGCCACCAGCCCCTCTTCATTGGAGTAGCCGAACTCTTCCAGCATAAAGGGCTGACCGCTGAACGTGGCGCGCAGGTTGGTCAGAACCGCCACGGTGCGGTTAAAGTTCGCCAGCCCGGTCGCCACGAAGCGGTGCGGCGCTTGGAAATCGAGCAGGCGGTTGGCGCTGAGTTTCGCCAGCACGATGTTGCTGTAGGCGACCGTGATCAGGTGGTTGGGGTCGGCAACGCGCACTGCGTCACGTTGCACGGTGATCCAGCGACGCAGCGTGTCGTCTAACGCACCATAGAAAGCCCGCCAAGTGGCCGAGTCGGGCGAGTCCATGTAGTCCAGCGTGGTCTTGTCGGGGTGCGTGTTGACCCAGGCGGTCGCGGCATCCAGGAACTCGCGGTAGAGGCGGTAGCTGTTGACATAAATATAGGCTTGGGTGTCGGTCAGCCGGCTGGGGATCAGGTTGCGGCCTTCGGCGCTCTGCCGGTAGGTGGGGATGACGGTCTGGGCGATGCGTTCGCCGTAGATGCCGATCAGCCGGTCAGTTTGCAGCACCGGTGCGCTGTCGGGATAGACTGAAAGGGCGACGAGATCGAACTGCGGCTCGTTTTTCAGATCATAGGCCAGGATCGCCGGTTCGTCGCGGAAGTGTGTGGCGATGCGTGTTTGCAGATCGGCGACCCGCGCCAGATCCGGCTCGACATAATCGCTGAACGTGAGGATCAGCACTAGCCCGTGGCGGCGCGCGATCTCCACCGTCAGGTCGAGTTTGCGGAACCTGCCGGCTAGCACATCGTTTTTGAGCGGGGTCTGGATAAACAGGCGCACCGTGTTCAGGCCCAGCCCAGCGGCGCGGGTGAAATCGGCCTCGATCAGCGCGGGATCAAAGCTGCTGTCGTCCCAGATGCGCCACGCACGATCCGGCGGGCCGACATAGTTGACCGCCCAGGAAAAGAACGGCCGGCCGTCGGGCCGCACAAAGCGCGTGCCGTCGGCGGTGAGGCCGATGAAACCGGGCGCACCCAGGCCCACTGTGGGCCGCAACGCCACCAACGGGGCCAGGAGCAGGGTTAGGAGCAGCAAGGCGTTGAGGACGCTGCGCTGTGGGCGTTGAAGGGACATGGCGCACCCCGGCTGTGCCGTTAAATAGATAGGATGGATGGATCGGTCGCGGCGCTTACTCGATGGGTGTTTTGCTGACGCGGTACGAACACGCCTGCCCGCCCTTGCCCCGGCACTCAAACTCCTCAACCGGGAACGTTTTGCCGGTGGCCCAGCGCAACGTTGCCACCAGCGCGCCGGCCATCGCGCCGCAGCCGATGTCGGTGTGGCGGTTGTAGCAATAGGGACACATCCCCACGCTGTATTCGTAGTGGTCGCCCCGGTCGTGTAGGCCGATGGGGATACCGAGTTCGCGCGTGCGCGAGGCGACTTTTTCGATGCTGAACTTCATTTTCATCGCCATCGGCATAAACTTCATCGCCGTGGCGGTCACCCCCAGCAGGCGTGGTTGCTCATTAATGCCGTAGTTGATCAGCTCCTGGCCCACGCGCATTTGCATAGACTTGGCCGCGCGACCGTAAAAGTCTTCCATCGCTTTGCCGAAGGCGCTGTATTCGCTGTAGGGGACATTGAACACGATCTCGTTGGGCGGGTAGTTGCCGACATATTTAGCCAGACCGGCGCTACGCAGCATCGCGCCCACGCCTTTTTCGCCGGTGACGCGCTCGACGGCCATGATCAGCAGGCGCATCCCGGCGGCGGGATAGAGCGGTTCCTCGCCCTCGTGTCGCGTCGGCGCATGGATCGGCTCGTCGTCGTGTTCGCCCTCTTCTTCGGCGCTAAACGCCTCGTGCGGGGCCGGGGTCGCCGGCGCAGCGGCAGTCGCGGTGGGTGGGGCGGCGACGGCTTGGGCTTGCGCGGCGGCCATTTGCGCTTCGCGGCCCCGCACCCAGTTCATCCCTTCCCGCGCCTGGGTGTTGTGGGGGTTGATCGCCAACACCCGTTCCAGGCAGCCTTTCATCATCGGCAGATTGCCGGCAACGCCACTGAGCCAGAGCCACGCTTCTTCGTGCTGCGGCTGCATCTGCACCACGCGCCCCAGGTACTCCCGAGCTAGGTCTTTTTGCCCGGAGGTCGCCGCTGTCTTGCCTTTATGGAGCAGTTCCTCTGCTGTCATCGCTCCGCGCTCCTTGCCTAACGGCTGCCTGCTTACTAAAACTGTCCAACTGCCGTGCAGTATACACCATTTGCGGCCCGTTGTCATGCGTTGCCGGGGCGGGGGGCAGGGCTGTGTCAAAGTCCTACTACGGATTATCATTTGCTGGGCCGTCTACTCCACGGCGCTGAACGCTCTTTCGTTAGGGGGTAGCGGGAGGTGGGTGGTGGGACTACAGAAGCACGGCGGAGTCTATAATCGTGCTTCTGTAGTAG
>Ga0123336_10005475_pt1 | contig 10112 bp, 4 predicted proteins | sample SSSSmetaG_FD_96466 | JGI IMG/M metagenome (GOLD analysis project Ga0123336, IMG submission 96466) | Glacier valley bacterial and archeal communities from Borup Fiord, Nunavut, Canada, to study Microbial Dark Matter (Phase II) - ​SSSS metaG | ecosystem: Environmental > Aquatic > Freshwater > Ice... | reverse complement strand
AGGGGTCGGCCAGCGCACAAAACGCCGCTAGGTCAAGGCCCGTTAAGGCCCGCATTTGCCGGTCGTCGGTTATCGTATTCACGTCAAGCATTCCCAAAAATACTATTTGGGAACAAGTCTATTCACTCACAACGAGATGCGGGTGCGGTTTTGGGGCAGCGTAGGCTTTCAGACGAGCCTGGCGCTCGGCAACGTGCTGCTGCTAGCCTTCACCTACGCCATCTGCCAGCGGCGGGTGCCGTGGCGGGGGCTGCTGCTGCTGGGGGCCGGCTGGCTGGGGGCGGTGGCCTGGTTCGCGGGGCATCCGCTCTGGAACATCGTGCGGCTAAGCAACGCGCTAGTGGGGCTGTCCTTTGTCTATATGTTCGGGGTGCTGGGCGAGGCACTGCGTCGGCGGCAGCCGGGCATCGGGCTGGTGGCGCTGGGCGCGCTGGGTACGCTGCTGGTCTATGCGTTCACCGCCAGCAGCGTGTTTCAGCAGCGCGGCAACGACGGGGCGCTGCCCTACGACCTAGGCGTGCAGGTGGGGTTGCTGCTGCTGCCCGGCTGCCTCTCGCTCTACCTGGCCCGCGACTTTGCCCTCACGCGCCGGAGCCTCGAAGCGCGGCTGCGGCAGGTGCAGGAGCTATCCGCCCAAACCCAGCGCCAGGAAGCCGAGCGGCGGCAGCTCATCAGCGCCCAGAACGAGCGCCTCGAAGCCACCGTGCAGGCCCGGACCGAGGAAATCAGCACCCAAAACCACACCCTGGCCGCCCAGCGCGACGAGATAAGCGCCCAAGCCGACCAACTGCGGACGCTGGACGAAGTGAAAACCCGCTTCTTCACCAACCTCACCCACGAGTTTCGCACCCCGCTCACGCTCATGCTGGGGCCGGCCGCCCAAATCGCGGCCGACACCCGCGAGCCGGCCACCCGCCAGCAAGCCGAGCTGCTGCAACGCAACGCCCAGCGCCTGCTGCGCCTCATCAACCAGCTGCTGGATTTGAGTCGTCTCGAAGCCGGCCAGCAAGCGCCCCATCCCGCGCCGGGCGAGCTGGTCGGCTTCGTGCGCGGCGTGGTCGGCTCGTTCGAGTCGCTGGCTCAGCAGCGCGGCGTGGCCTGCTCGTTCGGGGCCGAGCTGCCCGCGCTGCTCGTCGAATTCGAGGCCGACATGCTGGAAAAAGTGCTGGCTAACCTGCTCAGCAACGCGTTCAAGTTCACCCCGCCCGGCGGGGCCGTGACGGTGCGCCTGCGAGCGGAAACGGCCCCCGAGCTACCCGATTCGACGTGGGTGACGCTCACGGTCGAGGATACGGGCGGCGGCATTGCCCCGGCCCAGCTGCCGCACGTGTTCGACCGCTTCTACCAGGCCGACCACTCGCCCACCCGTGAGCACGAGGGCACGGGCATCGGCCTGGCCCTGACCAAAGAGCTGGTGGAGCTGCACGGGGGCAGCATTACCCTCAGCAGCGCGGTAGGTCACGGCACCAGCGCGGTGGTCCGGCTGCCGCTGGCCGGGGCCAGCGGTGTGCCCGCCGCCGTGGCCGGGGGGCCGGTGGAAGCTGTCGTTCCGCTGCCCCAGCCCGCCGCCGAGCCACTCGCCACCTCGCCCCCGGCGGAGGCCCCCCTGCTACTCATCATCGAAGACAACGCCGACGTGCGCGCCTACCTGCGCACCTTGCTGGCGGCTCATTACCAACTGCTGACGGCCGAAAACGGGGCCGCCGGGGTGGCCCTCGCCGTCGAGCACCTGCCCGACCTCGTGCTGACCGATGCCATGATGCCCCGCCTCGACGGCTACGGCGTGTGCCGGGCGCTGAAGCAGGACGAGCGCACCAGTCACATCCCGGTGGTCATGCTAACGGCCAAAACCGACCTGCCCAGCAAGCTGCAAAGCCTCGACCTCGGGGCCGATGCCTACCTGACCAAGCCGTTTGAGCGGGCCGAGCTGCTGGCCCAGCTGCGCAACCTGGTGCGCGGCCGTCAGCAGCTCCAGGTCGCTTACCGCCGTGGCCTGGCCGCCCCACCGCCGCCCGGGCCCCCCTCCATCGAGCAGGTATTCCTCGCCAAAGTGCGTCAGGTCGTCGCGCACTTTCTGGACGACGAAACCCTGAGCGTGGAAGTCCTGAGCCGGGAGCTGAGTTTGAGCCGCACCCAGCTGCACCGCAAGCTCAAAGCCCTCACCGACCTGGCTCCCGGCGACTTTATTCGCCTCGTCCGCTTGCAGCGGGCGCACGAGCTGCTGGCGGGCGGCGCGGCCACGGTGGCCGAAGTAGCCTACCAGGTGGGCTACGGCAACCCGGCCAACTTTTCCACCAGCTTCTCCCGCCACTTCGGCTACGCGCCGAGCAATACGCCCCGCCCCGCCCAGCCAAGCCCCTAGCACGGATTCCCTGATAGGGTACGTAGCGCGCAGCCTTAGCTGGGCGCGTATAAATCTTTTCGCCCACGCGCTACGCGCCCAGCTGAGAAGCTGTTTAAATCAGCAAAATTCATTCAACGTCATGAGAATTAATTGATTTTACCAAGACATGAGACGTTAGACGTTAGACCTGAGACTCCGAAATACCGGTCTCATGTCTCGTGTCTAACGTCTCATTTCTTGGTGAATCCTTCTCTTTAGACAGAAGCCTCATTTAGAGATTTTTGAGTACGACGAAATAACTTAAACAGCTTCTAAGGCTGCGCGCTACGTACCCCAAATCGAATTCCACGCTAAAGCGACTCGTTATTTCTTATAGACAGGAGGCGTTCCCGTATCGGGCAACCGGGTGTTGTGCATGACCTTAATCAACCAGTGGCCATCCGGCTCTTTGGTGACGGTCCAGCTCACCAAAAATTTCACCAGGGGAAGGTCTTGGCCGTCGAAGGTTTTGCCCCCGGTCACGTCGGCCCGCACGTCCACCGTCCCCACATCGGGCCGGATAAAGCGAATCTGGACATCCGTTATTTTCTGAACGCCATTTTTATAGACCAGCGTGAAGATGGGGACATGAAATGCCTCAATTTCCGCGCGTCCGTGGGCCGACTGCCCGACCCAATTGGTGAAGTCGGCATCCGGGGCAAAGGTGGCCGCGAACGCCTTGGTATCGTGGGCGTTGAAGGCCGCCCCAAAGCTGTCCACCAGCGACTTTACCGCCGTCTCATCGGCCGTTTGGGCCTGGGCCAGTCCGCTCAGGCCCAGGCTCAGGGTTAGGAATACAAGGACTCGTTTCATAAATTGACGGGAGGGGATGGCCGGATTTCTGTCGTTAGCTAAAAATTGGGGTTGAAAGTCAAACGGGCCGTTGGTTACCGGTCGCGGGTCCACTTCACGCTCAGAATTTTGAATTCCTGGTTGGTTTTCGCGTCCACCCGGTAGATTTCCAGTAGCTCGGTGTCCGCATCGAGGAAAGTATAGACCTCCTTCATGTCGGCGTATTGGCCGGTGGCGTTGTTGCGCTGTTGGTAACGCATGGTGGTGGATTTGGTGGCCGGGTCCCACGGGCCTTCCATGGCCACGCCGTTGCCCCCGTCCTGAATCATGGCGCGGGTAAATACTTTCTTACTGGCATCGTAGCCCGTCACCCGGACGCCGTGCACACGCTGGCCGTTGATGTTGTAGATGATTTCTGAAACCTGGAAAAGGCCGCCCATGGCCATGGTATTGGTGAGGCTGGAGCTGCTGGTGAGCGGCGGCGACGTGGGCGATAGCGTCATAGTAGCCTGCCCCGTCCAGCTGCCGGCGGCCCGTGCCAGCAACTGGTGAAACTCGTCGGGAGCGGCATTTCGTGAGCCGGAAGCCGAAGCAGCGGCAGTGACGGCGGTGGCGGGCTTTGCCGCTTGTTGTCCGTGCGCTGCCTGGGCGATTGCCAAGCTACCGAGCACGACTGCTGCAATGATTTTCATGGGGCGGTCGGTTTATCAAGAAGATAACAACGAGAGGGGCGATGACCAACCGGCACCTGTTCTGCCAGGGGCAGCTGGCACGGCTGTTGGCCTAGGCGCCCGACAGAAAGGGGTGGAAGAACAGCTGTTGCCCCGAGGCTACGGCACCGGTGGGGGTCGGTAAAGGCCGTGTTACCCAGCAGCATAGCCGCCCCCGCCCCCAGCAGCGCGTAGCGCCGGCTCACCGCTTGGCGGGCTTCATCCGGCCCAGGGTGTAACCGCCGATGGTGCGGCGGCGACCGCGGCAGGTATCCTGCATGGTGGTGAAGTGGACCGAATCCGTACCGCTGGAAAAGCGCAGCGCGTAGGTGCCGGCATAATTCAGGTTGCACTGGCCATCGCGGATGGTGAACACGTCCTGCTTAACGGCGTATTTGCCGTTGGCGAAAGCCTTGCCGTTCACGAAGGCATCGAAAGTGCCATCGGGCCGAAAGCTGGTCAGCAGCACGTCGCCGTTGGAAAACTTTAGCTGCCAGCGCCCCACCAGCGAATTGGAAGGGGCCGTGAAGCCGGCCGTTAGTGTCAGCAGAATCAGACCGGGAAAGAGGGCTTTTTTCATGATTAGAAGGGAGAAAAAAGAGTTTATCGCGTCAGCCTGCCCCCTGGCCGGCTTAGCGGAGAACCCAGCAAAATCGAAGCTGCCGGAGGGGACAAAAGCATTCGACAAAGCACGGCCCGCCTCCCGAATCCATCCTTTGCGCACGTTGCGAAGTTGTTTGAAAACGTTGCGCCGCCGCCCGCCCCGCGTCAGGCTTTCAAAAAACAGCTTCTCCCGGTGGCTGGCGCGCGAGGCTGCGTGGCTGGCGCGCGAGGCTGCCCCTTCTCAGCCAGTCGGCCAGCTCAAACACGGGGATGGCTGCTTGCCAGGCCGAGTCCGCCGGGCAACCTTACCAGCGGTTCACCCAGGCCGATTGCTCGGTGAGCTAACGTGTGGTCGTTAGACACGCGGGGGCGCGGTGAAGTCTTCGCCGGGGCTGGGGCGCGGGTTGGGACCAGGACCGTGCTCAGCAGGCCCGACAGCGGGAGAGAGTAGTTTTTTATCGGCATCGGAGTTGGTCGTACGCCGTAAAATTCCCCACTCACAGCTCGCGTTTTTACAAAAAATGCGTTAAATTCATAGCGCGGCGGCCATCTGCCCGTTGGGCAGGCGCGCCTGCCCAACGGGCAGATGGCCGCCGCGCTATGAATTTAACGCATTTTTTGTAAAAACGCGAGCTGTGAGTGGGGAATTTTACGGCGTACGACCAACTCCGATGCCGATAAAAAACTACTCTCTCCCGCTGTCGGGCCTGCTGAGCACGGTCCTGGTCCCAACCCGCGCCCCAGCCCCGGCGAAGACTTCACCGCGCCCCCGCGTGTCTAACGACCACACGTTAGCTCACCGAGCAATCGGCCTGGGTGAACCGCTGGTAAGGTTGCCCGGCGGACTCGGCCTGGCAAGCAGCCATCCCCGTGTTTGAGCTGGCCGACTGGCTGAGAAGGGGCAGCCTCGCGCGCCAGCCACGCAGCCTCGCGCGCCAGCCACCGGGAGAAGCTGTTTTTTGAAAGCCTGACGCGGGGCGGGCGGCGGCGCAACGTTTTCAAACAACTTCGCAACGTGCGCAAAGGATGGATTCGGGAGGCGGGCCGTGCTTTGTCGAATGCTTTTGTCCCCTCCGGCAGCTTCGATTTTGCTGGGTTCTCCGCTAAGCCGGCCAGGGGGCAGGCTGACGCGATAAACTCTTTTTTCTCCCTTCTAATCATGAAAAAAGCCCTCTTTCCCGGTCTGATTCTGCTGACACTAACGGCCGGCTTCACGGCCCCTTCCAATTCGCTGGTGGGGCGCTGGCAGCTAAAGTTTTCCAACGGCGACGTGCTGCTGACCAGCTTTCGGCCCGATGGCACTTTCGATGCCTTCGTGAACGGCAAGGCTTTCGCCAACGGCAAATACGCCGTTAAGCAGGACGTGTTCACCATCCGCGATGGCCAGTGCAACCTGAATTATGCCGGCACCTACGCGCTGCGCTTTTCCAGCGGTACGGATTCGGTCCACTTCACCACCATGCAGGATACCTGCCGCGGTCGCCGCCGCACCATCGGCGGTTACACCCTGGGCCGGATGAAGCCCGCCAAGCGGTGAGCCGGCGCTACGCGCTGCTGGGGGCGGGGGCGGCTATGCTGCTGGGTAACACGGCCTTTACCGACCCCCACCGGTGCCGTAGCCTCGGGGCAACAGCTGTTCTTCCACCCCTTTCTGTCGGGCGCCTAGGCCAACAGCCGTGCCAGCTGCCCCTGGCAGAACAGGTGCCGGTTGGTCATCGCCCCTCTCGTTGTTATCTTCTTGATAAACCGACCGCCCCATGAAAATCATTGCAGCAGTCGTGCTCGGTAGCTTGGCAATCGCCCAGGCAGCGCACGGACAACAAGCGGCAAAGCCCGCCACCGCCGTCACTGCCGCTGCTTCGGCTTCCGGCTCACGAAATGCCGCTCCCGACGAGTTTCACCAGTTGCTGGCACGGGCCGCCGGCAGCTGGACGGGGCAGGCTACTATGACGCTATCGCCCACGTCGCCGCCGCTCACCAGCAGCTCCAGCCTCACCAATACCATGGCCATGGGCGGCCTTTTCCAGGTTTCAGAAATCATCTACAACATCAACGGCCAGCGTGTGCACGGCGTCCGGGTGACGGGCTACGATGCCAGTAAGAAAGTATTTACCCGCGCCATGATTCAGGACGGGGGCAACGGCGTGGCCATGGAAGGCCCGTGGGACCCGGCCACCAAATCCACCACCATGCGTTACCAACAGCGCAACAACGCCACCGGCCAATACGCCGACATGAAGGAGGTCTATACTTTCCTCGATGCGGACACCGAGCTACTGGAAATCTACCGGGTGGACGCGAAAACCAACCAGGAATTCAAAATTCTGAGCGTGAAGTGGACCCGCGACCGGTAACCAACGGCCCGTTTGACTTTCAACCCCAATTTTTAGCTAACGACAGAAATCCGGCCATCCCCTCCCGTCAATTTATGAAACGAGTCCTTGTATTCCTAACCCTGAGCCTGGGCCTGAGCGGACTGGCCCAGGCCCAAACGGCCGATGAGACGGCGGTAAAGTCGCTGGTGGACAGCTTTGGGGCGGCCTTCAACGCCCACGATACCAAGGCGTTCGCGGCCACCTTTGCCCCGGATGCCGACTTCACCAATTGGGTCGGGCAGTCGGCCCACGGACGCGCGGAAATTGAGGCATTTCATGTCCCCATCTTCACGCTGGTCTATAAAAATGGCGTTCAGAAAATAACGGATGTCCAGATTCGCTTTATCCGGCCCGATGTGGGGACGGTGGACGTGCGGGCCGACGTGACCGGGGGCAAAACCTTCGACGGCCAAGACCTTCCCCTGGTGAAATTTTTGGTGAGCTGGACCGTCACCAAAGAGCCGGATGGCCACTGGTTGATTAAGGTCATGCACAACACCCGGTTGCCCGATACGGGAACGCCTCCTGTCTATAAGAAATAACGAGTCGCTTTAGCGTGGAATTCGATTTGGGGTACGTAGCGCGCAGCCTTAGAAGCTGTTTAAGTTATTTCGTCGTACTCAAAAATCTCTAAATGAGGCTTCTGTCTAAAGAGAAGGATTCACCAAGAAATGAGACGTTAGACACGAGACATGAGACCGGTATTTCGGAGTCTCAGGTCTAACGTCTAACGTCTCATGTCTTGGTAAAATCAATTAATTCTCATGACGTTGAATGAATTTTGCTGATTTAAACAGCTTCTCAGCTGGGCGCGTAGCGCGTGGGCGAAAAGATTTATACGCGCCCAGCTAAGGCTGCGCGCTACGTACCCTATCAGGGAATCCGTGCTAGGGGCTTGGCTGGGCGGGGCGGGGCGTATTGCTCGGCGCGTAGCCGAAGTGGCGGGAGAAGCTGGTGGAAAAGTTGGCCGGGTTGCCGTAGCCCACCTGGTAGGCTACTTCGGCCACCGTGGCCGCGCCGCCCGCCAGCAGCTCGTGCGCCCGCTGCAAGCGGACGAGGCGAATAAAGTCGCCGGGAGCCAGGTCGGTGAGGGCTTTGAGCTTGCGGTGCAGCTGGGTGCGGCTCAAACTCAGCTCCCGGCTCAGGACTTCCACGCTCAGGGTTTCGTCGTCCAGAAAGTGCGCGACGACCTGACGCACTTTGGCGAGGAATACCTGCTCGATGGAGGGGGGCCCGGGCGGCGGTGGGGCGGCCAGGCCACGGCGGTAAGCGACCTGGAGCTGCTGACGGCCGCGCACCAGGTTGCGCAGCTGGGCCAGCAGCTCGGCCCGCTCAAACGGCTTGGTCAGGTAGGCATCGGCCCCGAGGTCGAGGCTTTGCAGCTTGCTGGGCAGGTCGGTTTTGGCCGTTAGCATGACCACCGGGATGTGACTGGTGCGCTCGTCCTGCTTCAGCGCCCGGCACACGCCGTAGCCGTCGAGGCGGGGCATCATGGCATCGGTCAGCACGAGGTCGGGCAGGTGCTCGACGGCGAGGGCCACCCCGGCGGCCCCGTTTTCGGCCGTCAGCAGTTGGTAATGAGCCGCCAGCAAGGTGCGCAGGTAGGCGCGCACGTCGGCGTTGTCTTCGATGATGAGTAGCAGGGGGGCCTCCGCCGGGGGCGAGGTGGCGAGTGGCTCGGCGGCGGGCTGGGGCAGCGGAACGACAGCTTCCACCGGCCCCCCGGCCACGGCGGCGGGCACACCGCTGGCCCCGGCCAGCGGCAGCCGGACCACCGCGCTGGTGCCGTGACCTACCGCGCTGCTGAGGGTAATGCTGCCCCCGTGCAGCTCCACCAGCTCTTTGGTCAGGGCCAGGCCGATGCCCGTGCCCTCGTGCTCACGGGTGGGCGAGTGGTCGGCCTGGTAGAAGCGGTCGAACACGTGCGGCAGCTGGGCCGGGGCAATGCCGCCGCCCGTATCCTCGACCGTGAGCGTCACCCACGTCGAATCGGGTAGCTCGGGGGCCGTTTCCGCTCGCAGGCGCACCGTCACGGCCCCGCCGGGCGGGGTGAACTTGAACGCGTTGCTGAGCAGGTTAGCCAGCACTTTTTCCAGCATGTCGGCCTCGAATTCGACGAGCAGCGCGGGCAGCTCGGCCCCGAACGAGCAGGCCACGCCGCGCTGCTGAGCCAGCGACTCGAACGAGCCGACCACGCCGCGCACGAAGCCGACCAGCTCGCCCGGCGCGGGATGGGGCGCTTGCTGGCCGGCTTCGAGACGACTCAAATCCAGCAGCTGGTTGATGAGGCGCAGCAGGCGCTGGGCGTTGCGTTGCAGCAGCTCGGCTTGCTGGCGGGTGGCCGGCTCGCGGGTGTCGGCCGCGATTTGGGCGGCCGGCCCCAGCATGAGCGTGAGCGGGGTGCGAAACTCGTGGGTGAGGTTGGTGAAGAAGCGGGTTTTCACTTCGTCCAGCGTCCGCAGTTGGTCGGCTTGGGCGCTTATCTCGTCGCGCTGGGCGGCCAGGGTGTGGTTTTGGGTGCTGATTTCCTCGGTCCGGGCCTGCACGGTGGCTTCGAGGCGCTCGTTCTGGGCGCTGATGAGCTGCCGCCGCTCGGCTTCCTGGCGCTGGGTTTGGGCGGATAGCTCCTGCACCTGCCGCAGCCGCGCTTCGAGGCTCCGGCGCGTGAGGGCAAAGTCGCGGGCCAGGTAGAGCGAGAGGCAGCCGGGCAGCAGCAGCAACCCCACCTGCACGCCTAGGTCGTAGGGCAGCGCCCCGTCGTTGCCGCGCTGCTGAAACACGCTGCTGGCGGTGAACGCATAGACCAGCAGCGTACCCAGCGCGCCCAGCGCCACCAGCCCGATGCCCGGCTGCCGCCGACGCAGTGCCTCGCCCAGCACCCCGAACATATAGACAAAGGACAGCCCCACTAGCGCGTTGCTTAGCCGCACGATGTTCCAGAGCGGATGCCCCGCGAACCAGGCCACCGCCCCCAGCCAGCCGGCCCCCAGCAGCAGCAGCCCCCGCCACGGCACCCGCCGCTGGCAGATGGCGTAGGTGAAGGCTAGCAGCAGCACGTTGCCGAGCGCCAGGCTCGTCTGAAAGCCTACGCTGCCCCAAAACCGCACCCGCATCTCGTTGTGAGTGAATAGACTTGTTCCCAAATAGTATTTTTGGGAATGCTTGACGTGAATACGATAACCGACGACCGGCAAATGCGGGCCTTAACGGGCCTTGACCTAGCGGCGTTTTGTGCGCTGGCCGACCCCT
>Ga0123336_10005474_pt1 | contig 10113 bp, 8 predicted proteins | sample SSSSmetaG_FD_96466 | JGI IMG/M metagenome (GOLD analysis project Ga0123336, IMG submission 96466) | Glacier valley bacterial and archeal communities from Borup Fiord, Nunavut, Canada, to study Microbial Dark Matter (Phase II) - ​SSSS metaG | ecosystem: Environmental > Aquatic > Freshwater > Ice... | reverse complement strand
GGGTGGTCGAAGCTGACGCTGCCGATCGTGTTGAACCGCGCGAGGTCGTAGACCCACGGCACGTTGTTGCCGTGCCAAGCGACGACGTCGAACGGCGAATGGCCGAGCGTCGTCGTCCACATCCGGCCCTGGAAGCGGTGGAGCAGCTCGGTCGGGCTATCCTCATCGACGAACGCGGCGGCGGGTGTCTCGAAGTCGCGTGGGTTGGCGAGACCGTTCGACCCGATCGGGCCGAGCTCGGGCAGGCGGAACGGCGCGCCGTAGTTCTCGCAGGCATAGCCGCGGCACGGCCCGTCGACGAGCACCCGGAAGCGGACGCCGCGCGGAATCAGGCCGATCTGCCGCGGGGCGACGGTCATCGCGCCGAACTCGGTGACGAGGGTCAGTCGGCCGTCCTGCGGCACGATCAGCAGCTCGCCGTCGGCGTCGCTCAGCGCGGCGGTCATCGAGGCGGTGGCGGTGTAGCCGTGGACCGCGACTCCGGTGCCCGCGGCAACGTCGCCGTTGCCGGCGTAGGTGACAATCCCGCTGACGAAGTCACCCGCGGCGATGGGCAACGGATCCCAGCGCAGGCGGTTGGGCGACGGCGGCGCGGCAAACGGGGCGCTTGCCCAGCCCGGCGCGGCATCGCTCGGCACGAACGCCGCGTGGCTCGCCGTCGGCCGCAGTCGGTACAGCCACGACCGGCGATTGTCGGCGCGCGGCGCAGTGAACGCGGTGCCGCTCAGCTGCTCGGCGTAGAGCCCGAACGGCACGTGCTGCGGCGAGTTGCGCCCGACCGGCAACGCGCCGGGCACGGCTTCCGAGGCGAAGTGGTTGCCGAACCCGGTCAGCACGTTGCTACCGGCCCGCCTTCGGCTTCAACCCGTTGCTGCTCGCGACGATCCAGTCGTGGAGCTGCGCAGAGTCGGCGATCACGGCCGCCGGGAGGACGACGTAGCTCTTGCTGGCGGGAGCGTCGGGTTCGTAGCGTAGCGGCACGCCGCCGGCAGCGACCATCTTCGCATGCTCGACGCCGCTGAATTTCAGCGCCAGCCCGACATCCGACAACGAGGCGAACACGACCTCGCCGGAATACGCCATGATGCCGCCGAACATCCGGCGGAACGACAGGTCGATGTCGGGCGCGGCCGACAGCATCCGCGCCTGCAGCTCGGCGGGAACGGTCGCGGTCACGCCGGCTCCTTCGCGGCACCTGCGGCGAGGCGCTCCGCGCTGGCCGCCGGGATTACCCCGCGGCGCATCTGGTCGAGTTCGAGGCTCTCGAACAGCGCCTTGAAATTGCCTTCGCCGAAGCCATCGTTGCCCTTCCGCTGGATGATTTCGAAGAAGATCGGACCGACCATGTTCTCCGTGAAGATCTGCAGCAGCAGCCCGCCACCGGTCTCGGGCGCGCCGTCGATCAGGATGCGGCGGCGGCGCATCTCCTCGACCGAATGGCCGTGGCCGGGCAGCCGCGCATCGATCCGGTCGAAATAGGTGTCGGGGCTGTCCTGGAAGCGGATGCCGTTCGCCCGCAGCGCGTCGACGGTGGCGAAGATGTCGTCGGTGGCGAGTGCCAAGTGCTGGATGCCCTCGCCGTTGTAGGCGCGCAGGAACTCCTCGATCTGGCTGTGCTCGTCCTGTGATTCGTTCAGGGGAATGCGGATCTTGTCGTCGGGCGCCGTCATCGCCTTGGAGAAGAGTCCCGTCGCCTGTCCCTCGATGTCGAAGTAGCGGATCTGGCGGAAGCCGAAGATGTGTTCGTAGAACTCGGCCCAGTGCGCCATCCGCCCGCGGTTGACGTTGTGCGTCAGGTGATCGAGCGTGTGCAGCCCGACCGAACGGTCGTCGGCCCCGGCTCCGGTCGGGCGAAAGTCGATGTCGTAGATCTCGTGCTCGCCACTCGCATCGACCAGGTACAGGTTCGAGCCGCCGATGCCCTCGATCGCGGGGATGTTCAGCTCCATCGGCCCGACCGGCCCCGTCACCGGGGTGGCACCGTTTGCGACGGCGAGGTCGAGCGCGCGGCCAGCGTCGGCGACGCGGAACGCCATCGCATTGGCGCTCGGCCCATGCGCATTCCTGAACGCTGCCGCCTGGCCGGCAGTGTCCATGTTGAGCAGGAAGTTGATGCCGCCCTGCGCATAGCGCCGGACATCTTTCGACCGGTGCGTCGCGACGTGAGTGAAGCCCATCGCCTCGAAAAGCGCTGCGAGGGCGGCGGGGTCGGGTCCGGTGAACTCAACGAACTCGAATCCGTCGAGGCCCATCGGATTGTCGGCGCTGGCCATGAATCGCTCCCGCAAAGGCGTGGCCGTCGGTGCGGCCGTATGAGCGCGACCGATACTCCCGCGCGGGGCGCGCGGCAACGCTTGCGACGACGGCGTGGGCCGCGCGACCGCGCGCGAAAGGGATTGCGCCCGCTGCGCCGCACCGCCACGCTGCGACGATGAAGCCAACGCTCCTCCTCGCCGCCGCAGTCGTCCTTTGCGCGGCCGCGCCGGCTCCCGACCCGGCCGAACTCAAGGCGACGATCACCGCGCTCGTCGGCTTCGGCACGCGCCACACCGCGTCGTCGGCGACCGACCCGGTGCGCGGCATCGGCGCGGCGCGGGCGTGGGCGCGCGGCCGGCTGACCGCGCTCGGCACCGACTGCGGCTGCCTCGCGATCGAGACGATCGGCGACACCTTCACAGGGCCGCGCGCGCCGGGCGGGGTGCGCGCCGAGGACGTGATCGCCGTCCAGCGCGGGACGAGCGATCCGGACCGCGTCGTCATCGTCCAGGGGCATATCGACAGCCGCATCAGCGACAGCCTCGACGCGACCCACCCTGCTCCCGGAGCGAACGACGACGGCAGCGGCACCGCGGTCGTGCTGGAGGCGGCGCGGTTGCTGAGCCACGAGAAGCTCCCCGCGACGATCGTCTACGCCGTCCTGTCAGGCGAGGAGCAGGGGCTGTGGGGCGGGCAGCTGCTCGCGCGGACCGCGAAGGCACGCGGCTGGCGCGTGGCGGGGGTCCTCAACAACGACATCGTCGGCAACACGCACGGCATCGGCGGCGAGCACGTCGACGACACCGTCCGCGTGTTCAGCGAAGGCATCCGCGCCGCCGCGAGCCTCGACGATGACAAGGCCGACCGCGGCATCGGGGCGGAGGACGACAGCCCGTCGCGGTCGCTCGCCAAGGCCCTCGCGCGCGTCGCGAGCCAGACGCACGGCCTCAAGGTGTTCGCCGTCCGCCGCCCCGACCGCTTCCAGCGCGGCGGCGACCACCTGCCGTTCCTCGACGCCGGCTATGCCGCGGTGCGCATCACCGAGGCGACCGAGAACTACGACCGCCAGCACCAGGACCTCCGCACCGAGAACGGCCGCCGCTTCGGCGACACGATCGACGGCGTCGACTTCCCCTATCTCGCCCGCGTCGCGGCGCTGAACGTCGCCACCCTGCGCGAGCTCGCCACCGCGCCCGCCGCCCCGGCCGGCGTGACGATCGCCGGCGCGGTAAGCGACGACACGACGGTGGCGTGGGGGGCGGTTACCGGCGCGACCGGCTACCGGATCCGCTGGCGCCGCGCCGACGGCACCGCGTGGACCGACAGCCGCGACGTGGGGGCAGGCGCGACGAGCCTCGCCCTGCCGCACGTCAACATCGACGACCATTTCTTCGGGGTGGCGGCGCTGAACGGCGTGGCGGAGAGTGTCGTGACCTTTGCGGGCGTCGTTGCGCGCCCCGCCCCCGGCGCAAAGCGCTAGGCTCGACAGCCGGGCCGCTTTGTCGAATAATCGGATCGGGGTGCCGGGGTAATGACGATGCGCACGATTTCGTTGCTGGCCGCCTTGGTGCTCACTTCGCCGCTTGCCGGACCTGCCGCGGCGCAGACGCGGCCCGGCGAGGCGGCGTTCCGCGCGACGTATAAGGAGCTGGTCGAGACGAACACCACGCTGTCCGCCGGGTCGTGCACGCTGGCGGCCGAGCGGATGGCGGCGCGGTTGCGGGCGGCGGGGTATCCGGCGGCCGACCTCCACGTGTTCGCCGACCCTGAGCACCCGAAGGAGGGCGGGCTGGTGGCGATCCTGCCCGGCAGCGATCCCAACGCCAAGGCGATCCTGCTGCTCGCCCACATCGACGTCGTCGAGGCGAAGGCGGCCGACTGGACGCGCGATCCGTTCCGCCTGATCGAGGAGAACGGCGTCTTCTATGCCCGCGGCGCGTCCGACGACAAGGCGATGGCGGCGATCTACGTCGACACGCTGATCCGGCTGCGCGCCGAGGCGCGGCCACGGCGCACCGTCAAGCTCGCGCTGACCTGCGGCGAGGAGACCAACAACGCCTTCAACGGCGCCGAATATCTCGCCCAGCACGAGCGCCCGCTGATCGATGCCGCGTTCGCGTTGAACGAGGGCGGCGGCGGGCGGCTGAGGCCGGACGGCAAGCCGCAGCTGCTCGCGATGCAGGTCAGCGAGAAGACGAGCCAGAACTATACGCTGACGGTGACCAACCCCGGCGGGCATTCGTCGATGCCGCGACCCGACAATGCGATCAACAGCCTTGCCGCCGCGTTGACGCGGATCGCGGCGTATACCTTTCCGGTGCAGGTCGACGCGGTGACACGAGCGTTCTTCACCCGGATGGGCGCGGTGACGCCGGGCGCGGCGGGGGCGGCGATGACGCAGATCGCGGCGCATCCCGACGACGCGGCGGCGGCGGCCGCCCTGTCGCGCGACCCGACGCTCAACTCGACGCTGCGCACGACGTGCGTCGCGACGCTGCTCGACGCGGGCCATGCCGAGAATGCACTGCCGCAGCGCGCGACAGCGAACATCAACTGCCGCATCTTCCCCGGCGACACGATCGAAGGCACGCGCGACCGGCTGGTCGCCGTCATCGCCGATCCGGCGGTTACGGTCGCGTTCAAGCCGCGGCGCGGGCCACCGTCGTCCGCCGCGGTGCTCGACCCTGCCGTGCTCGGTCCGGCCGAGACGCTCGCCGCAGCGATGTTTCCGGGCGTGCCGGTGGTCCCGACGATGTCGACGGGAGCGACCGACTCGATCTTCCTCGCCGCCGCCGGTATCCCGTCGTTCGGCGTACCGGGCCTCCTCCACGAGGCCGACGGCGGCGGCGTCCACGGGTTGAACGAGCATATTCGCGTCGACGTGCTGCTCGACGGTCGCGATTACCTCCACCGCCTGATCCGGCTGTACGCCGACGCGCCGTGAGCGTAGCGCGGGACCGATGAACCGGCTGTACTACGGCGACAATCTCGACTGGCTGTCGGACACCCGCGCGTTCCCCGACGGCTGCGTTGATCTGGTCTACCTCGACCCGCCGTTTAATTCGAACGCGACGTACAGCCAGCTGTTCAAGTCGCCCGATGGCAAGACCGCCGACAGCCAGATCGAGGCGTTCGAGGACACGTGGAGCTGGGGCATCAGCGCCGAGGCCGCCTACGACCGCGTCCTGACGAGCGGCAATACCGACGTCGCGCAGCTACTCCAGGCGATGCGCGGCTTCCTCCACGACAACGCGATGATGGCGTACCTCGCGATGATGGCGGCGCGACTGATCGAGCTGCACCGGGTGCTCAAGGACACCGGCAGCCTGTATCTCCACTGCGACCCGACGGCGAGCCATTACCTGAAGCTGTTGCTGGACGGGGTGTTTGGGGCGACGAATTTTCGCAATGAGATCACATGGAAGAGGACAGGTGTTCACGGCGACAGCAAGACGTGGAGCCGGGTATCCGACACAATCCTCTTCTACACTAAGGGTGCTAAGTTCACTTGGAATGATCCGATTGAGGCTCACTCGCAGAAATATATTGGGAGCCACTACGGGTCGATGAATGCCAATGGGCGGAAGTATCAACTCACTTCTATGGTAAGCCCATCGCCAAGGCCCAACATGACTTACGAATGGAATGGCTTTCCTCCACCAGCATTGGGCTGGCGCTTTTCGCGTGAACGGATGGGCGAACTGGAAGCCAAAGCGCTCATTTGGTATCCGCGAAATGCCGACGGCACCTTGAATACCAGTAAGCGGCCCCGCTTCATCCGCTATTTAGATGAGCAACTTGGAACTCGCGTCACGACGATCTGGTCGGACATCCCGCCGATCAACGCTCGCGCCCAAGAACGCCTCGGCTACCCCACCCAGAAACCCCTCGCCCTCCTCGAACGGATCATCGCCGCGTCGTCGAACCCCGGCGACGTGGTGCTCGACCCTTTCTGCGGGTGCGGCACGGCGGTCCATGCGGCCGAGAAGCTCGGGCGGCGATGGATCGGCATCGACATCACCTATCTGTCGATCGCGCTGATCGAGAAGCGGCTGCGCAAGGCCTTCCCGGGGATCGCCTTCGACACCGCCGGCCTGCCCAAAAGCCTCGCCGACGCCGAGGAGTTGGCGCGGCGCGACAAGCACGAGTTCCAGAAGTGGATCGTCACGTGGATCGGTGGTCAGCCGTGGCGCGGCGGGCAGAAGGGGGCCGACGGCGGCATCGACGGCCTGATCTTCTTCCAGGGCGCGAAGCAGGTTCCGCGCAAGAACGATCCGACCGAGATGGACACGGTGATGACCCACGAAAAAGCGATCCTCTCGGTCAAGGGCGGGCAGGCCAAGGGGGTCGGCTGGGTCAGCGAGCTCGTCGAGACCATCGGCCGCGAGAAGGCCGCGCTCGGCATCCTGCTCACCGCCGTCCTGCCGACGCGGGAGATGGAGGCGCGCGCGGCGGCGGCAGGGTTCTTCGAGACCGGGCTCCACGCCAAGGTCCCGCGCATCCAGATCTTCACGCTCGCCGAGCTGTTCGCCGGCAAGCGCCCGGTCGTGCCCAACGTCAATCCGGCGATGTTCAAGGCGGCGGCGCGCGAAGCCGCCGCGCAGCCGGGACTCGACCTGTGACGGCCTTCCCCATCGACGCTGTCCGCGCGCGCTTCCCGGCGCTTGCGGTGACCGACGGCGGGCGTCCGCGCATCTATTTCGACGCGCCGGGCGGGACGCAGGTGTGCGCACCGGCGATCGAGGCGATGGCCGCCCACCTGCGCGGCGGGACGGCGAACAGCGGCGGCACATTCGCGGCGTCGGTCGCGACCGATGCCGCGAGCGCGGCGGCGCATGCGGCGATGGCCGACCTGCTCGGCGCGGAGCCGGACGAGATCGCCTTCGGGCCGAATATGACGTCGCTGACGCTCGCGGTTTCGCGCGCGCTAGCGGCGGGCTGGGGGCCGGGCGACGAGCTGGTCGTGACGCGCCTCGATCACGACGCCAACGTCGCGCCGTGGCTGCGCGTCGCCGCGGACCGGGGAATGACGGTGCGCTGGCTCGACTTCGATCCGGCGACGGGCGTGCTGGCGCTCGACACGCTGCCGGGGCTGCTGAGCGACCGCACGCGGCTGATCGCGGTCGGGCTGGCGTCGAACGCGCTGGGCACGGTCAACGACGTGCCTGCGATCGCCGCCATCGTCCGCGCGCACGGCGACGCACTGGTGTTCGTCGACGCTGTGCAGGCGGTGCCGCACCTGATCGTCGACGTGGCGACGCTCGGGGCCGACCTGCTGGTGTGCTCGCCGTACAAGTTTTTTGGACCGCACTTGGGCGTGCTTTGGGGGCGGCGCGCGGTGCTCGCCGCGATCGACGCGTACAAGGTCCGCCCGGCACGGCCGGGGGTGGCGGCGCGCTTCGAGACCGGGACGCCGTCGTTCGAGGGACAGGCAGGGGTTGCCGGGACAATCGAGTACCTCGAGTGGCTCGCGGGCGAAACCGGCGACCGCGGCAATGACCGGCGCGGTCGTCTGCAGGCGGCGATGCGCGCGTGTGCCGCGCACGAGCAAGGTCTGGGCGAACGCCTGCTCGCGGGATTGGCGACGATCCGCGGTCTGACGCTGTACGGCCCGCCGACGATGGCGGGGCGGGTGCCGACGTTCGCCTTCACGCTCGCCGGCCGCGCGCCAACCGACGTCGCGGCGGCGCTCGCGGCCGACAACATCTTCGTCTGGTCGGGACATTTCTACGCGGTCGAGGTCGTCGCGCGGCTTGGGCTCACGGAGCGCGGCGGGCTGGTCCGGGTCGGGCTGGCGCACTACGCGACGGCGGCCGAGGTCGAGGCGCTGGTCGCCGCGCTCAACCGGATCGTTGACGCCGGCGACCCCGCCGCCTAGCCGGGCGCCATGAACTTCGCCTCCGACAATGCCGCCGGGGTGCGCCCCGACATTCTCGCCGCCGCGGCCGCCGCCGCCGGGCCGAGCGAGGCCGCCTATGACGCCGACGACTGGTCGACCGCGCTCGATGCGGTGTACGCCGACGTGTTCGGCGCGCCGTGCACGGTGATAGCGGTGTCGACGGGCACGGCGGCGAACGCGCTCGCGCTCGCGGCGATGGTCCCGCCGTACGGGGCGGTGGCGTGCCACGCTGACGCGCACATCAACGTCGACGAGGCGGGAGCCCCCGAGTTCTTCACCGGCGGCGCGAAGCTCGTGCTGTGCGCGGGCGAGGCCGGCAAGCTGACGCCCGACACCGTCGCCGCCGGAACCGCCGGCATCCGCGGCGACGTCCATCAGGTCCGCCTCGGCGCGCTGTCGCTGACCCAGGCGACCGAAGCCGGGACGGTCTATACGCCCGGCGAGATCGCGGCGCTGAGCGACGTGGCACGCGCGCGTGGCTGGCGCGTCCATATGGACGGCGCGCGCTTTGCCAACGCCGTCGCCACGCTCGGCTGCCACCCCGGCGACGTGACGTGGCGCGCCGGGGTCGACGTGCTCAGCCTCGGCGCGATCAAGAACGGCGGGATGACGGCGGAGGCGCTTGTCGTGTTCGATCACGACCTCGTCGACGACCTCCGCCGCCGCCGCAAGCGCGCGGGGCAGATGCCGAGCAAGGGGCGGTTTCAGGCGGCGCAGCTGCTCGCGTACGTCGCCGACGGGCAGTGGCTGGTGACGGCGGCGGCGGCGAACGGCCATGCGCGTCGGCTGGCGGCCGCGCTGGGCGGCCGTGTCGCCTATCCATGCGAGGGCAACGAGGTGTTCGCCCGAGTGACGCTGGCCGAGGCGGCGGCGCTGCGAGCGGACGGATTTGCGTTCTACGACTGGGGGCCGCCGGCCGACGGGCTGGTGCGCCTCGTCGCGGCATGGGACACGCCCGGGAGCCATGTCGACGCGCTTGCCGCTGCCGTCGCTGCCCTCGGCTGAGCCGGTGACTGCGCCGCGCGACGGCCGCACGGCGCTCGAGTTCGCCGCCGTCACCCTGATCTGGGGCTCGACGTGGCTGATCATCAAGGGTCAACTCGGCACCGTTCCGCCGGCGTGGTCGGTCGCCTACCGCTTCGCAATCGCCGGGGCCGTGCTGGCGGCGGCGACGATCGCAACGGGGCGCTGGCGGCGGCTGACGGTCGCGCAGCACGGCTTTGCCGTGGTCGTCGGGCTGACCCAGTTCATGCTGAACTTCAACCTCGTCTACGCGGCCGAGGGGCGGCTGACGTCGGGACTGGTTAGCCTCGTCTTCGCGCTGCTCGTCGTGCCGAACACCCTGCTTGCGGCGCTGGTGTTCAAGACGCGCGTGTCGGCGCGGTTCCTGATCGGCACCGGCCTCGGCATCGCAGGCCTCGCCCTGCTGTTCGGGCGCGACCTCGGCGGTGCGGGCGGCGCGGCAAGCGGGTTGGGGCTGGTGGCGCTCGCGGTGCTGTCGGCGTCGGTCGCCAACGTGTTGCAGGCAAGCGGCTTCGCCCGGGCGTCGCCATCGCTGCCGCTGCTGGCGACGGCAATGGGATACGGCGCGCTGCTCGACGGCGGATACGCATGGGCGACGGCGGGAGCACCGGTGTTCGACCCGCGGAGCGAGTATTGGGCGGGGCTCGCGTACCTGTCGCTCGCGGCGTCGGTCGTCGCCTTCTCGGTCTACTACCGGCTGATCCGCCGCATCGGGCCCGGGCCGGCGGCGTACTCGAGCGTGCTCGTGCCGGTCGTCGCGCTGGCGTTGTCGACGCTGTTCGAGGGTTACCGCTGGACGCCCGCGGCCGGCGGCGGCGCGGCGCTCGCCCTGACGGGGCTTGCGGTCGCGCTCGGCGGAGTCAGAGGCACGCCCGCAGCCCGGCGCGAAAGTCCGGGAAGCGCGGGCTGAACCCGAGCACGCGCGCCGCCTTCGC
>Ga0123336_10005468_pt1 | contig 10118 bp, 8 predicted proteins | sample SSSSmetaG_FD_96466 | JGI IMG/M metagenome (GOLD analysis project Ga0123336, IMG submission 96466) | Glacier valley bacterial and archeal communities from Borup Fiord, Nunavut, Canada, to study Microbial Dark Matter (Phase II) - ​SSSS metaG | ecosystem: Environmental > Aquatic > Freshwater > Ice... | reverse complement strand
TCACCCATCCGCAGGAGTCCATCGCCTTCGCTGGGTACGCCGCTGGCTTCAGCGCCTTCTACGCCATCAAGGACGTCTGGTTCCACACCACCCACCTTCGCCCGGATGAGGACATCGTCACCGTGCGCAATGGCTTCTTTACGCCGCCCTCGCCCGCGCGTACCTTCTGCGACCCCTCCACCGCCATCTCCGACCCCACCCAGGGCGGCTTCTCCCGCTCACTCGTCGAGAGCTACCGTAGCGACTACGCCGAGCGTAGCGGCGTCGTCCTCGTCAACGTGGCACCGATCCCCGCCTGCGATCAGAACCTTGCCGCCTTCACCGCCCAGTTGAACGGCGTCACCAGCAATAGCCTGTTACCGCTGCCCATCGGCCTCTTTAACGACGGCCGCCATTACACCGCCATCGGCTCCACCATCGTCTCCCGCATGGTCGCGCAGGAGCTCAACGAAGTCGCCCTTAGAATCCCGCAATCGACGACCGCAACGTCCCCACCCATGTCTTTGCCAACCTGCGCCGCGCACGCCTGCACCCCCACCGCCACGCCTCCCGCCCCCATCTCCAGAAGGCCAGCCTCACCTACCCCGTCTTCTTCACTTCCTCCACCAAAGAAGACTACTAACACCCAATTCAATTGATTCGGACGACACGTCGGCAGGCGTATTCCAGCCTGACTCCCTCCACCCTGCTACCCTTTCTCTAGCCCGACATGCTCTTCAACTCCCTCAGATTTCTCTTCGTCTTCCTTCCCATCACCATGCTGGGCTTCCATCTCCTTGGGCGCTATGGGCGGCGGCCGGTCATCATCTGGCTGGCCCTGATGTCGGTCATCTTCTATGCGGAGTGGAACCGCTTCTTCGTCCTCTTCCTCCTCGGCACCATCCTCGTCAACTACCTCGTTGCCCGTGCCATCTCCGCCACCCCGGAAGATTCCGTAGCCCGCAAACGCCTGCTCTTCCTCGGCGTCACGCTCAACCTGCTCGCGCTCTTCTACTTCAAATATCTCTACAAAGCGCTGCTGCTGGTAAAGCTGCTCCATCTCGCCAACCTGAACCCGCACCCGGTTCTGCTGCCGCTGGGTATCTCCTTCTTCACCTTCACGCAGATCTCCTACCTCGTCGACCTCGCGCAAGGACAGGCAGAGCGCCAGGACTTCCTTTCCTACCTGCTCTTCGTCACCTTCTTCCCGCACCTCATCGCCGGGCCCATCCTCCACCACAAGGAGATGATGCCGCAGTTCGGCAAGATCCGCCCCGAAGACCAGACCGCCGCCGAGCTCACCCCTGTACCCTCGTCCCGCCGTTTCGCCCTCAAGCCGGAAGACGTCTCACTCGGCCTCACCTGGTTCCTCTTCGGCCTCGCCAAGAAAGTCCTCATCGCCGATATGCTCGGCCCCACCGCCGACCTCGCCTTCTCCCACGCCGGAACCCTCTCCGCCGCCTCTGCCTGGACCGGTGTCGTCGTCTACTCCATGCAGATCTACTTTGACTTCTCCGGCTACTCCGACATGGCGCTCGGCCTGGCCCGCATCTTCTCCATCCGCTTCCCGCTCAACTTCGACTCGCCCTACAAGGCCACCAGCGTCACCGAGTACTGGCAACGCTGGCACATGACGCTGACCCGCTACATCACCCTCTACCTCTATAATCCGCTTCTGCTTAGCGTGCAGCGCCGCCGCATCGCCGCTGGCAAGAAAGTCTCGCGCAAGTCCCTCGCAACCTTCGGAGGCTTCACCGCCATGGTCGCGTATCCCACGATGCTGACCATGCTGCTCACTGGCATCTGGCACGGTGCAGGGCTTCAGTTCCTCCTCTTCGGCCTCATCCACGGCATCTATCTCACGGCCAACCAGGCGTGGCGGCACTTTCGCCATCGCACCCCAAACGCGCCACCCCAGCCACAGCCCATCGGCCTGCCGCGTCTGGCCATGATGTTCGGGGTCTACCTCCAGGTCAGCTTCGCCCTTATCTTCTTCCGTTCGGACTCGCTCCGCGCCGCCTTCGCCCTGCTCCGCGACATGACCGGCCATCACGGCTTCGGCCATCTCGGCAGCTTCGCCGAAGGGGCCCTCGCGTTCGCGCTATTCCCCGTCGTATGGTTCCTGCCCAACACCCAGCAGATCCTCGGCCAGGAGACCACCCGCGGCGAGACTGCCATCCTCCCCGGCGCCATCGCCACGCAACCAGCCCCCACCCTGCTCTCCCACCTCCGCTGGACCCCCTCCATCCCCTGGGCCATCGCGCTCGCCGTGCTCTTCTTCGCCGAGCTGGCCAACCTCGACAGCACTTCGTCCTTCCTTTACTTCCAGTTCTAGCCGTTGCTCTACAAGTTTAGCCCCCGGACATCTCAGTAAGCGTCAGCACCGTCCGCCAGTTCCGCATCGTGCTCACGGTCTTCAGCTTTGTGTCGAAGTAAGCATTCGTTAGCTTCGTATACCCCGCCCCATTGCCCAGAGCCAGGTAGATCTCCGCCCCCACCACGACGAACTGGTCCCCCGGCGAACGATTCCCATCCAGCCCCGCGACCGCACCCTCACTCGGGGCCTCCCCCAGAAACATCACATGCAGTCCAGTCACCGGCTCCGCAAACGGATTGCCTCGCGCCGCCGCCGCCATCTCCGCCGCCGACCGCACCACCACAGGCACCCGCATCCCCAGCTGCGCCGCAATCGCCAGCGAAATCAGTTTGCTCATGCGCTTTGCCAGAGGGCCACTCGCGTTGAAGACCACATTGCCGCTCTGGATATACGTCACCACTTCAGCGCACCCAGCCACTTCAAACATCTCCGCGAGCGCCTTCATCGGCAGCATGTTCTTGCCGCCTACGTTGATCCCCCGCAGCAAAGCCACATACCGCCCCATAAGCCTCCGCGGCTATGCTACCGGTGAAACACAGCGCATAAATGTCCCGCCATCTTCGGCCTCGACGATCACCTCAACACCTGCGGGAATCACCACAGCCTGCCCCGGCAGCAACTCCACTTCGTCACCCGGAGTAATCACCGCAATCGTCCCTTCCAGCCCCACCAGGCAACTCGACCCGACGGCTGTCAGCGTCAACGGCTCCATCTCCTCCAGCTCAAAGCGATCGACAATAAAGTATTGCTCCTCAATCAAACGCGTAAAGCCATCCATCTCCCACGGCGCAACCTTGCCGGCGGCGGTCTTCGTCTTCATCACCGCCAGCCCCTGCTCCAGGTGTAGCTCGCGCGGACGGCCATAGTCATATAAGCGAAACGTGATGTCGCTCGTCTGCTGGGTCTCCAGCAGCACCACGCCGGGCCCAATCGCATGGACCGTTCCCGCATCGACAAACAACATATCGCCCACCTTAACCGGCACCCACACCATCTTCGCTTCGAGCGTCCCATCGGCTACCGCCGCAGCTACCTCAGCCGTACCCACGCCGGGCTTCAGCCCCAGCGCAACCGTCGCGCCCGGCTCCGCTTCCAGCACGTACCAGCACTCCGTCTTACCGCGCGCCTGGCCCATCGCCTGCGCCTGAGCATCATCCGGATGCACCTGCACCGAAAGCTTCTCCGCAGGAAACAGCATCTTCACCAGCAACGGAAACTCGCCGCCCAGCTCGCTCTGCAACGAAGCCATTGTCCGCCCGGCAAGCTCGCCCGACTCGACAACACACTCTGGCCCGGTCAGCCAGGCCTCGCCCACCCGCTCCTGCGTCCCGGTCTCTTCGTACCAGGGTCGCAGATTCCGCCGGCCCCATACCCGCGGGCTAAACCACGGCTTCAATAAAAACGGTGCTACCCCACGCTTCTCTTCAGTCGCCTGCTTAATCGTCGTCATCATCCTTCTTCGTCTTCTTCCTCTTCTCCAGCAGAATACCCGGAACCGGCTTCGCGCCCATCGCATCGCGCCACAAAATCACGTTCAGCTTCTGCGCGTCCGCGCGGTCCGCATGGCGAAAGTCCATCCTGCTGGATTGCTTCGCGCCCGGCGCAGTTCTCTTATTCGTCGTATAGATCAGCCCATTTTCGCGGTTCGTAAACTCAGCCGTAAACGCCGGCTGGTCGCCCACCCCGGTAAACATCGAACCCATCATCGAGCTGAACGCATCGTTATTGTTCATCGGCGGGAGACCAAGCAGCGTCTCCATCGTACGAATCATGCTTACCGTCGAGTAGAACCGGCTATCCACAAACGGTCCGCCATCCGCAGCCTTTGGCGAATACTTGCTCACCACCAACCCCAGGCTGCGATGCGCGTCCACATGGTCAGCCCCGTTCTGCGCGTCATCTTCCAGGATGAAGAACGCCGTATCATCCCAGTACTTCGAGTGCGAGATAGCCTCCACCGCTCTGCCCACCGCAAGGTCGTTATCCGCGACAGAGGCCTTCGGCGTCGGCAGCCCCGGCGTCGTCCCCGCCGTGTGATCGCCACCCAGCCGCAGCAGAATAAACGACGGCATCGTATCGTTGCCCGCATCGCGCGCCGCCACCCAATCCTTCAGGTGACGCAGAAACACCTCGACCCGTATCTGGTCCGGCACCTTCGTGTTGAAGTCCGGAGCCTCCGGTGCAAAGTGCCCTACCAGCTCCGGCTTCGTCGGAATATTATTCGCCAGCAGCGGAATCTCCCACGGAAACTTGCTCACGCCGCCGCCCCACTCATCCGGAAATCTCTCACCCAGCTTTACCGTCGCACGGTCGCAGTGCAGACCCTCCAGCACCGGCCCCTCCTGCGAACTGCCACTGCGCTTCTCATCGCAAAAAGTTGACGAGATGAACTCGCCAAAGTGATACAGCGTCTTCCCGTGCCGCGCCAGGTTGCCCCACAGGTAGCCGCTCATCGGCTCCACCACATCGGGAATCTTCTGCAGCAGCGGATATCCCTGCGCCACCACACCCTCGTAGTCGTACGTCCGCTGGCCGCCGCGATAATCCTGCTGCCACACCTTCTCCAGGTAGTCCGTGCCAATGCCCGCCATCGACCAAACATGCCCGTCGCCCGATACCTCACCCGAGTCGTAGAAGTTATCCAGCACGCCATACTGCAACGCCAACTTATGTTGATTCGGCGTAATGTCCGCGCCATACATCGTCAGCGAGGGATCGCCATTTCCCACCGGCTTGCCGTCCTTCTGCAAGTCGCCGAGCAGCTGATCGTACGTCCTGTTCTCCTTGATGATGTAGATCACGTGCTTGATGCGGTCTGTACCGCCCCCCGCAAACGCAATCTTTTCCTCCGCCGCCTTCATGCGGTTGTTCTCTACTACCTCCGCGGTCCAGCGTGGCAGCTCACGCTCCATCGCCGTCATATCCAGCGTCGCCAGCGAGCCATACAACAGGTTTCCGATATACGTTCCCGCGCCCTTCACCAGCGTCCGCTTCGCCGCGCCGGGCAGTTGCGGCGGCGGAGCGCCATTCGGTCCCGTACCCTTCCCCTTCGCCGTAGCGACGTACAGCTTGCCATTTGTCACCGCCATCGCCATCGGCATCAGCTCCGTCGGCACAAACCCCAGCGGCTCTACCATCCCCTGCTTCACCGCCTTCGCAGTCAACTGCGCCGTGTTGAACACCGCCACCGCATCCGTAATCGCGTTCCCCACATACAGCCGCGAGCCGTTTTTGTTCAGCGCCAACGCCTCCGGCTCCGCGCCAAAGTAAGTCTGGTGCGGCAGCCGCGTATCGAAGTAGCCTTTCACCGAGAACTGCCCCGCCCCCACATTCACCGCCGCCACCGCGTCGCGATTCGAAAGCGCCACGTACATCGTCTTCCCATCGGGCGAGATCTCCAGCGCGCAAGGATGTGTCCCCGGCGTGGTCGCGCCCTGCGGCTTCAGCAACGCCAGCTTGCGCCCGACCGTACCCTTTACAAGATCAAGCTCCACCACCTCACTCGCATTCCACAAAGCCACAAACGCCCGCGTCCCATCCTTCGCAACCGCCAGCGCTTCGGGATACACCGAAGGCACCGCATCGTTCTCAGACAAATCAAACCGCGTCAACACCGCGCCCGTTGCCGCGTCCATCAGCAACACATCATCCGAGAGGTTTCCCGCCACCAGCAGGCCTTCCGCAGCGTTCTTTCCCCTGTTCTCTCCCTTGCCAGGCAGCACCGCAATCGCCGACGGATACGGCACCCCCTTATCGCCGGGAATCCCGGCAAGCAAATGCGTCCTACGCCCCCTCACCAGTTGCTGGAGCCCAATCGGCAGCATTCGCTCCCGCACAATCTTCCCCGCGTCAAATCCGTAGACCACCACGCCACTGCCAACCTTCGCCTTGCCATCCCCCAGCGGATCAGTCAACGACGCCATGCTGGCGTACACGTGCTTGCCATCCGCGCTGAACGCCAGCCCGGAATAGAGCGTCTGCTTCGCTTTCGCTTTTGTCCGGTCATCCGGAAAATCCGCCACAACGCCCGTCTGCGTATCCAACACTGCTAGCGACTGCTGATACTTCGACTCAAACGTCCCATACCCCGCGTTCACCGTCACCACGTAGCGCCCATCCGGCGAAACAGCCATCGACATCGGCAGGCTGTTCAGCTTCTGCGGAGAGCCCGGCACCGGCCGCACAATCTGCTTGCTGGTCGGCAGGTCGATAGCTTGCCCGCCAGATTGCCCATGCGCCAACTGCACCAACCCCAGCGGCCCAAACATCGCCGCCACGATAATCCCCTGCCAACCCTTGCCGTATGTCATCCATACACCCTATCAACTACAACGTTTCGGTAGCATTACAAAAGTCTTACACCACTCCCGTCCCACCCCTGCTAGCCTTATTTGTAGCAGTCGTCTCACTGTAGTTCAGGCCCACGAAGGAAGGCCAATCACACCCTATATGACTCCATCCCTCCTCACTCCCGAAGAAATCCAGAGCACACAGGTCAATCCCATAACCACACCCAAGCCCTCCGTCATCCCGGCCGTCGCCGAGATCCGCCAGAAGGTCAAACAGGACCTACGCATGGGCCGCGAGTACCAGCAGGGCCGCATCAACTGGGTCACCTCCATCGTCATGGGCCTGTTCCATGTCGGAGCCATCGCCGCATTCTTCTTCTTCTCCTGGGCTAACCTGGGTGCCTTCTTCGTCATGTACTTCCTGGCGATCAACCTTGGCATCGGCGTCGCCTACCACCGCTTGCTCACACATCGCGGCTTCAAGACCCCCAAGTTCATCGAGTACTTCGTCACCATGTGCGGCACGCTCGCACTGGAGGGCGGACCCATCTTCTGGGTAGCCACCCACCGCGTTCACCATCAGAACTCCGACCACGAAGGCGACCCACACACACCCCACGACGGTACCTGGTGGGCACACGCCGGCTGGATCCTCTCCGGTCGCGCCATGCACTCCGAAACCGCGCTCCTGGGCCGCTACGCCCCGGATCTTACCCGCGACCCCGTCCACGTCTGGCTCAGCAAGTACCACTGGCTACCCCTCACGCTGTCGGGCCTCGCGCAGGTCGCCATCGGCGCGGCCATCGCCGCCCCCGGCCATCGTGTCATCGGCGGCCTCAGCATGATGCTCTGGGGAACCTTCCTCCGCGTCGTCGTCGGCCTCCACGCCACCTGGTTCGTCAACTCCGCCACCCACCTCTTCGGCAAGCGCCGCTTTGAGACCAAGGACGACTCCCGCAACAACTGGTGGGTCGCCATCCTCACCGGCGGCGAGGGCTGGCATAACAACCACCACGCTCACCCCGTCAGCGCACGCCACGGCCTCGCCTGGTACGAGTTCGACATCAACTACTACTGCATCTGGCTTCTCAGCAAAGTTGGACTCGCCGAGAAAATCCAGATTGCCAAGTACGACAAGCACGACCCCAAACCAGCCGGCATCTAGCCACACGCTGAAACCGCATCACAAAAGGTCGCCTCCTCACGAGGCGGCCTTTTGCGTGAAGCGCGCTCCTTTGGAACTTCTAGCCACTCGTCCGCGTAATACACTCAGCAGAAATTTCTTCCACCATGAGGGCTACCCATGATCTTCCTCCTACTATCCGGCCTGCTCTACTTTCTACCGACCGTCGTCGCCGCCCACCGCGGCCACAGCGTGACGGGCATCCTTCTGCTCAACCTCTTCTTCGGATGGACCGGCCTGGGTTGGTTCGTCCTCCTGATCTGGGCACTCCTGTCGTCCCCTTCGTACCGTTTCGTCCCGGTCGCCTGCTATCCCGACTATTACGCCCGCCGTTAACGCCCCGGCAACCTGACCCTCTTGACAAAACCACTCCTCCGGCTCCCGCCTTAACTGGCGGCCTCACCCAATTCAGGACTTAGCCAGATAGAAATATTCCCCTAACTCCTTTGTTTAGAGAATTTTGCCCGAAAACAGGGGGGGGGAGGGGTACCTGCCCTCTATACTTCTTTCAAGCCCATGAACATCACCCGACGCCGCGGAGCTATCGCCACTTTCATCACCCTTGGTGTACTCCTCGTCGGCGTCTCCGTCTACCTCAACATCAACTACATCATCCTGCACGAGGGCCGCGTCCTCTCCCTTGTCCTGGGCATCATCCTCTTCGCGGTGCTGGTCGCCGGGGTGGTTCTCAACACCATCTTCCTCGTCCGCGAAGTCCGCCGTAACGAGCGGCAGGACTCTTTCCTCAACGCCGTCACCCACGAGCTCAAAACCCCCATCGCCAGCATCCGCCTCTATCTCGAAACCCTGCAACGGCGTTCGCAATCCATCGACGAAGCCCAAAAGCAGGAGTTCTACAAGATCATGCTCGCCGACTCCGACCGTCTCCTTGGCACCGTCGAGCAGGTGCTCAAGGCCGGCGAACTCGGCCAGCGTCACCGCCAGCAGAACCGCGTCCTCGTGGACCTCGAACCCCTCATCGACGACTGCATTGCTATCACGCTCCAGCGCCACCACCTCCCACCAGAAGCCATTGCCCTTGACCCCACCGCCGGAGCCGTCCGCCTGCACACCACCGGCATCCCGGAAGACCTCCGCACCGCCGTCCTCAACCTGCTCGACAATGCCGTCAAGTATTCCCCCGACGGCGTCCACGTACGCTGCGCCCTCGCCATCTATCGCTACACCGCCGTCGCCCTCAGCATCACCGACACCGGGGTAGGCCTGAACCCCAACCAGTTCAAACGCATCTTCAAACGCTTCTACCGCGCCCCCGGCCGTGCCGTCGCCAAGATCAAGGGCACGGGCCTCGGTCTCTTCCTCGTCCAGAACATAGCCCGCCAGCATGGCGGCGACGCCACCGCCACCAGCCCCGGCCCGGGCAAAGGCACCACCATCACTCTGATCCTGCCCCTCGCCAGCCCGGCCACTACTCCAAAGCAGCACGCGTAGCGCTCGCGTGCACTACCATCATTCCAATGCCTGACGCCCCGCTCATCGCCGTGATAGAAGATGAAGAGCACCTGGCACAGGGCTTGCTCTTCAACCTCCAGGCCGAGGGCTATCGCACTCATCACGAGGCCGACGGCGATGAAGCGCTCGCCTACCTGCTCCATCCACCCGAGCCCATCGCAGCCATTCTCCTCGACTGTATGCTGCCCGGCTCCGACGGCTTCACCATAGTCCGCGCTCTCCGCGAAGCCCAGATCTATACCCCCGTCCTCCTGCTGACCGCCCGCTCCCGCCCGGAAGACATTCTCGAAGGTATCGACGCTGGCGCCGATGACTATCTGCCAAAGCCCTTCGACCTCAACATCCTGCTCGTTCGGCTCAAGTCGCTGTTGCGCCGTACTAGTTGGCAGCAGCAGCTTCCCTCTGCACCTGCTGAACCGCCGCCCCCGCCGGAGGAGTACGCCTTTAATCACCGCACCATTCGATTCGACGCGCTCGAACTCATCGCCCCTAATCGCACCACGCACCTCACCCTCATGGAGGCCGACCTGCTCCGCTACCTGACCGAACGCGAAGGCCAGATCGTCTCCCGCAAGGACATCCTCGAGCAGGTCTGGCGCGTCCATGAAGACACGGACACCCGCGCCATCGATAACTTCATCGTCCGCCTGCGCCGCTACATCGAAGACGACCCCGGCACCCCCCAGCACCTCGTCACCGTCCGCGGCATCGGCTACCGCTTCCTCGCCAACCCGTAAATCTCCAAAAAATGTACTAGCGCAAACTGCGTTCGCAGGCGTACATTCCTGTGCATCGATCGTCTCGCCTCCCACCGCGG
>Ga0123336_10005467_pt1 | contig 10118 bp, 6 predicted proteins | sample SSSSmetaG_FD_96466 | JGI IMG/M metagenome (GOLD analysis project Ga0123336, IMG submission 96466) | Glacier valley bacterial and archeal communities from Borup Fiord, Nunavut, Canada, to study Microbial Dark Matter (Phase II) - ​SSSS metaG | ecosystem: Environmental > Aquatic > Freshwater > Ice... | reverse complement strand
TTCCAGGCGGCCCACGGGGTGACGTCGACCCATTGCCAGCCGCCATCCCGCTCGTCGGGTCCGCCCTGCTTCGGCTGAACGCCGACGAGCCAGGGGCCGACGGCCTGATCGTTGAACGCTTCGGCCAAGCGCTCGCTCGTTCGCGCGCGCGACGACGAAGTCGTTCTCGTCCGCGGAGGCGAGCGTGGCGAGGTGTCCGCCGGCCTTCACCGCGCGCTCGCGGGCGTCGTCCCAGCCGAGGCCGACGGGCACGAGGACGAGGAGGTACGCGTGGCCGTTGCCGGTCCAGGTCCGGGCGTCGGCCGGGATGACGCGCGCATCGACCTCGCGATCCGCGGCGAGGACCGTGACGAGGAGTACGCGCGCGCCTGGGCCGGACCGTCACTTCGGCGAGTACACGGTCAGATCTCCTCGCGTTCGAGGAGCTGCCGGAGGAGCGCGGCGTCGAAGCGCAGCGCGAGCACCTTTTCGCGGTCGACCACCACCGCGCCGGGCGCCGAGCCCTTCGGCTTACGGAGGTAGCGCTTGGGCGTGTACTGGACGTCGACCGCCTTCTCCTCGCGGGCCTCCGAGAAGTGCGCCGCGAGATGGGCGGCGTCGACCAGATCGTCGGCGGGGCAGGTCTGGCCCTTCTCGAGCGGGACGATCACGTGCGCGCCGGTGCGGTCCTTCGCGTGGAGCCAGAGATCGTTGGGCTTGGCGATCTTGAGCGTGAGGGTGTCGTTGTCGGCCGCGCCCTTGCCCACGAGGAGCTTCTTGCCGCTGCGCGCGCTGAAGGTGCGAAATGCGATCCGCCGCCCCTTTGCCCCCGCCGCGCTCGTCTTCGCGCCCGCGCTCACGCCGGCGTTCGTGGTCGCGCCGGGGAGGCTCACGTCGCGCGGCGCGGCGCGCTTGGCCTCGCGCGCCGCCTCCTTCATGGCGAGCACGCTCGGCGCCGCGCGCACGGCCTCGATCGCGATGGCCACCGCGAGGGCGTGACCGTCCGCCTGCGCGAGCCGCTCGCCGGCGATCTTGCCGCCCAGCTTGAGCCGCTTCGCGCGCTTGAACATCGCGTCGACCTGCTCGCGCGCGCTCTTTGCCGGGTCGAGCAGCACCTCCATGGGCACGGCCTCTCCCGACGACCAGTCCGTGACCACGAGCTTTGTCGCGCCGCGCGGCGCGCGGGTCGCCTCGGCGACGAGCCACTGCGCCTGCGACGCGATGCGGTCGGCCTGGGCGATCTTCGCGAGGTCCTCCTGGATGGCGGCGCGCCGCCGATCGATGCGCACGCGCGCCTTCTCGAGCGCCCGCACCAGCTCTCCGCGGTGGATCTCGATGGCGTCGTCCGCGAGCGCCTGCACGATGGCGAGGCCGCGGGCCTCGAGCGCGGACTGCTGCGCCTCGAACGCCTCCACGAACGGCGTGAAGGTGCCCGGGGTGACGTCGGTGACGACGACGCGTCCGCCCTGCGCCCGCAGCGACCGCACGAGCACCGGCCACGCCGGACTCGCCGCCGCGAGGGCCTCGGCGTTCGCCGGGTTCTCCCGTCGCGCGCTCCAGGGCTCGAACAGCACCTCTTGCTCCGTGATGGCGACGAGGCGCGCCTTCTCGAGCGCGTCCTCGCGGCCGCGTTGCCGCGCCGATCCCGGCGGGAGCCGCCCCGCCCACAGCTCCTGACGCGCGCCCTGGGGCAGGAGGCCCGCGCCGCCGCCCTGGCGCGTCGCGCCCACGATCACGAACGCGGATCGCCCGGGCACGCGGATCTTCAGGACGACCACCCGCTCCGCGGAGTCCGCCTCCTGCACGATCGCGCTCGGCACATGCTCGTCGCTCATGACGACCGGATGCTAGCGCGCCTGCGCACATCGTGCGCTCACGGTCGGCCCTGTTCGCGCGGACCGGCGCGGCGTACCCTCGGGAGAGGTTGAAGGTCCGGCAGACGTTTCCCACGGGACAGACCAGCGCGTCCAAGATCAAGGCGCTGCTCCTCTGCCTCGAGGCCAAGCAGGGAGCGAAGTCCGGCGAGGCCTGGCTCGCCAAGCTCCGTCTCGGCCGCGCGGATCTCGAGGACGAGACGAGGCTCCTGCCGCTCGGTGCGCTGCACTCCGCGCTCAAGGCGTTCGAGGAGGCGCTCCCCGGCTCCCTCGGCGAGGTCGGGCCCTACCTGATCGCGTCGCAGAACCTCGGGACGTGGGCGCGCCTCCTCCGCGGGACGCGTGCGCCGCAGGAGGCGTTCGCCCGCATCGACTCGTCGGACAGCGAGCACGGCCGCACCACGCGCTGGGAGACCGAGGAGTCGGGGCCCGGCCACTGGCGGGGCAAGGTGCGGATCGGGCACGACCCCGCGCTGGAGAAGGACGGCCTCCTCGCGAAGGCGCGCGTCCTCGAGCTCGCGGTGGTGCCGACGCTCTTCGGGTATGCCGAGGGGACGGTGACCGCGCTCGCCACCACCGACGATTCGCAGGACTTCGAGGTGCGCTGGGCGCTGCCCACCACCACGCGCGGGGTCGGGATCGGCGCCGCCGTGGGCGTGGCGATCGGCGCCGGCTCGCTTGCGGCCGCGCCCTCGATGATCGGCGCTATCGTGGCGCTCGCCGCGCCGCTCGCGCTCGGCGGGCTCGGCCTCGCGTGGACGCGCGATCGGACGCGCAAGATCGAGACCGCAGCGCAGGCGATCCGTGTGCACGCGCTCGAGCGGAGCCTCGCGATCCGCGAGACCGAGAGCCGCTCCGGCGCGGGGGATCTCGAGGGCAACGTCGTCGCCGGCCAGTACCGGATCGGCGCGCGCATGGGCTCGGGCGCGAGCGGCGTCATCTACCAGGCAACGCGCCTGACCGACGGCCTGCCCGTCGCCATCAAGCTGCTACGCGCGGCGACGGCGCACGACGCGGTGGCGTCCGATCGGCTCCGTCGCGAGGCCGAGGCGCTCGGTCTCGCGTGGCACCCGAACGTGGTCGAGGTCATCGACCACGGGCACCTGCCCGACGGCACGTCCTACCTCGTGATGGAGTTGCTCGAGGGCGAGCCGCTCGCGAACCGCCTCAAGTACAAGGGTCGCCTCACGTCCGAGGAGCTCGTGCCGATCGCGGTGCACGTCGCGGAGGCGGTGGTCGCGATCCACGCCGCGGGCGTTGTGCACCGCGATCTCAAGCCCGCCAACATCTACCTCACGCACGACGAGGCGGGCCTCGAGCGCGCCAAGATCCTCGACTTCGGGATCGCGCGGGTCGAGTGGGAGGAGATGCGGATCACGAACATGGGCGCGCCGCTCGGCACGCCCGGGTACATGTCTCCGGAGCAGGAGAGCGGCGGCGAGGTCGATGCGCGCAGCGACGTCTACGCCATCGGCGCCGTGATCTACGAGTGCCTGGTCGGCGAGCCGCCGCCGCCGACTCCGAGCGACCTGTGGACGCCCGGCAAGCGGCCGCCCAGCAGCATCGGGCTGCGGCTGCCGCTCGATCCCGAGGACGACGAGCGCATGCGGCAGGCGCGTCCCGATTCCGGCGTGCATCCGGCATCGCGCCGCATGCCGAGCGCGGCGCCGGCCGCGCTCTCCGGCCCGATCGACGTGCCCGAGGCGTGGCGGGTGATCGTCGAGCGCGCGCTCGCGAAGCGCCCCGAAGATCGCTACCAGGACGCACGGACGCTGCTCGGCGCGTTGCGCGCGTTGCGCGCGGAGACCCCGGCGGCGCCCGCGCTCTCCGGTGACGTCCACAGCTGAGGGCGGCGCGCACGATCCTCTGGTACCTTCCGGGCGTGGGAAAGCTCCGCTCTCTTGCGCTCCTCGCGGGCGCCTTCGTTCTCCCTTCGCTCGTGGCGTGCCAGGCGTCGACGACGCCGCCTCCTGCGCAGCAGCCGCCGTACTACGGCCCGGGGCAGCCAGGGCCGTACCCGCAGCAGCCGTACCCGCAGCAGCCGGTGCAGCCGCAGCCGTACCCGCCGCAGCCGTACCCGCAGCAGCCGTACCCGCAGCAGCCGGTGCAGCCGCAGGCGCAGCGTCCGCTGCTCGCGCCGCTCGTCGGCGCGGCGGCGTGGCAGAACGAGCTCCGTTCGGTCCTCAACGAGCTGCTGAACGCGCTCGGGCAGTCGAACCAGGCGATGGTGCGGGGGATCCCGCTCGTGTTCGACCCGACGTCGGAGATCAACGCGTACGCCGGCTGTGACGAGCAGGGCGCGCCGTTCCTCGCGGCGACGGCGGGCATCCTCGAGGCGGTCGACGCCATCGCGCAGACGAAGGCCACCGACGAGCTGTTCGGGACGCGCACCTACGACCAGTACTGCGCGGCGGTCCTCCCGGGCGTCGTGACGAGCGACAAGGCGCGCGCCGGTCTGCCCGCGGGGATCATCCCTGCGAACTACGGCGGCGACGCGCGGCGCTGGTCGCGCGCGCACGAGATCTTCGACGAGGTGCTCGCGTTCACGTTCGGCCACGAGCTCGCGCACCACTATCTCGGGCACACGGGCTGCGCGAAGGGGCAGGGCGGCGCGGGCCCCGATCCCTCGCGGCTCGGCCGGCTGCTCACGGTCGTGCCGCTGTTCAATCAGGCCGCGGAGGCCCAGGCGGACTCTGCGGGGGCCTACAACTCGCTCGATGCGGGCCGCGCGCGCAGGCCCAACTACGAGTGGAACGAGAACGGCGGCGTGACGCTGCTCGACTATTTCGCCCGCCTCGAGCGCGCGGCGGGGCAGGGCGGCCCGCTGAGTCTGCTGAACCCGCTCGGCGTCCTCAAGTCGCACCCGAACCCGCTCGCGCGCATCCCGCTCCTCCAGGCGGTCGCGCGCACGTGGCACCAGCAACATCCCTGACCGCGCGCCGCCGCATCGTTGCGTCGCTGCTCGCGCGTAGGAGGCGGCGAATCAGGACACGACAGGCAGGACGCGGCGGCCGTCGCCGCGGTCGAGGACCTCGTTGTGGCTGCCCGTGCGGTAGCCCGCGAGGTCGAGCGTCACGTACGCGAAGCCGAGCGCCTGGCCCGCGGCGACGATCGCGTCGCGCACCTCGAAGGCGGCGAGCATCTCGTCCTTGCCGATCTCCACGCGCGCCATCGCCGACTCGCGCGTGCCCGCCGTGCCGCCCAGCGCGTGCCAGCGCACGCGCGCCTGACGGATACCGAGCTCGTGGATCTTCTGCTCGAGCGAGCCGATCTGGCGGAGGCGCTCGCGCGTCACCCGCGTGCCGTAGGGAAGGCGGCTCGAGAGGCACGCGGCCGCCGGCTTGTCCCAGACGGGGAGGCCCAGGAGCTGCGCGACGCGGCGCACGTCCGCCTTGGTGAAGCCCGCCTCGACGAGCGGGCTCCGCGCGCCGGCCTGCTTCGCCGCCTCGAGGCCGGGGCGGTAGTCACCCAGGTCGTCGAGGTTCGTGCCGTTCACCGAGAACGCCATGCCCCACTCGCGCTGCTTCTTCTCGCTGACGCGATAGAGCTCGCTCTTGCAGTGGAAGCAGCGGTCGACGTTGTTCTTCGCGTAGTCCTCGTCCTCGATCTCGTTCGACGCGACGAGCTCGTGACGGCCGCCGATCTCCTTCGCGAGCGTGATCGCCTCCTCGCGCTCGAAGTCGGCGAGGCTCGGGCTCACCGCGGTCATCCCGATGCACTTCGCGCCCAGCACCCGGTGCGCGACCGCCAGCACGAACGCGCTGTCGACGCCGCCCGAGTAACAGACGAGGACCGAGCCCATCCCGCCGAGGATCTCGGCCAGCCGGTCCAGCTGGGGGTCGGAGGGCAGCGCGTCGCGGATCATCCCCAGGGTTCTAGTGCACATCGCCCACTGCGGCGAACCGGAGGCTACCCACGGACGAATTTCCAGGCATTTGCCGCCTTTCGTAGCTTTCTTGCCGGCCAGGGCTTGCACGCTGTTCGGGCACTGGCTATCTGTTCAGTATGGCTGCGTTCGCTGCGTCCAAACGAGAGCTTCTGGAGGTCCTGGATCCGACCGCCCTCGCGCGCCTGGCGAGCCTCGGCGTGGCCCACGGAACGAGCGCCCTCTCGCCCGAGGCGGACAACAACATCCTCTCGCTCGACTGGCCGGAGCTCGAGCGCGTGCTGCCCGATCGCGGGTTCCCGCGTGGCGTCGTGGAGATCGCCTCGCCCATCACGAAGCACGGGGCGATGCGCGGGGGCGCCACCACCATCGCGCTATCGGCCATCCGCGCCGTGCAAAAGTCCGATCCGCGGGCGTGGTGCGCGTGGATCACCGAGGCGAACGCTTCTCCTCTCTATGCTCCTGCGGTGGCGCAGGCAGGGGTAGACCTCGAGCGGCTGCTCGTGGTGCGCCCGCAGCCCGCCGATCTCGCGCGCACGGTGGTGAAGGTCGCGTCGTCGGGGGCGTTCGATCTCGTCGTCGTCGATGCGCCGGCAGGGCTCGATGGCAGGCTGACCATCGCCGCCGATGCGGGCACGAAGACCGCGGTGCGCCGTCCGGCGGCGCCCCGCGCTCGCGTCGATGGCTCGGTGGTGGTGCGCAAGCTCGCGCTCGCCGCCGAGGAGCAAGGAACGACCTTCCTGGTCCTCACGAACGTCTTCACGTCGCGCGCGGTGCCATGGCCGGTCGCGCTGCGCATCGAGGTCGAGCGCCGTCCCGAGGCGATCGCCCTGCGGGTCACGAAGGACCGCCGCGGGCGGGCGTCGTCGCAGCACGTCGTCCGCGTCGCGTGCTGAGGACGGCCGCATGCGTATTGCCGCGATCTGCTTGCCCGAGCTCCGCATCGAGGTGGTGCGAGCCGGCGCCGGTGAAGGCACCGGCGAGGGGCAGCCGCTTGCCATCGTCGTCGCGCTGCCGCCGTTGATCGAGGCGAAGCTCCTCGGCAACACCCGGCTCGACGTGGTGTCGCGCGAGGCGCGTGCGCTCGGGGTGCAGCCCGGGCAGACCATCGCCTCGGCGCGCGCCCGCGCCGCGGATCTCACGGTGCGGGTGGTGCGGCCGGATGCGGTGCGCGGGGTGCTCGCGCGGCTCGCCGAGGTCGCGCTCGCGTTCGGCGCCACGGTGTCGTTCGCCACCGCCAGTGACGCCGAGGACTCGTACGGGGACGTGGTCTGGGTCGACGTCACGGGCTGCGCGCATCTGCATGCACCGCCGCCGGATGCGAACGGTCCGCCGAGCGCTCGTTCGCTGATCGATTGCGAGGCGGTCCTCGGCTCGCGACTCGCGCAGGTCTTCGCTGGGCTCGGTCACGTCTGCGCGGTAGCTATCGCCGACGGTCCGCGGGTCGCGGCGATCCTCGCGCGGGCCGCGGCAGCCTCGGCGCTCGCGCGTGCGGCCCATGTGTCGACCGTCGCCGCGCGGGATCCGCGCGAGCGTCGCCGCCGGGAGGACGAGCAAGACACGCCGACCCTCGTGGTGGTGCCGCCCGGCAAGAACGCAGTGGCGCTCGGGCCTCTGCCCATCGCGGCGCTCCCGCTCGGCGCGGACGACGTGCGGTGGCTCGCCAAGCTCGGCGTGCGCACCGTCGCCGAGCTCCGCGCGCTGCCTCGGTCGGCGCTCGCCACTCGCCTCGGGAGCCGCGCGCCGATCGTGCTCTGTCTCGCCGAGGGCGAGGATCGCGCGCCGCTCACGCCGTACGTCCCGCCCGAGATCCCGGAGGAGGCGGCAACCTTCGAATACGGCGTCGAGGGTTCGGAGGCGCTCACGTTCGTCGCCAAGACCCTCACCGACCGCCTCGCGGTGCGCCTCGCGGGCCGCGCCGTGGCCGCCTCGCGCCTCGAGCTCGACCTCGCGCTGGACACGGCGCTCCTGCGCGACGAGAAGCAGGACCCGAACGCGCCGAGCCCACGCTTCCAGCGCATCGCCATCGAGCTGCCGCAGCCGCTCTCGGCGGCCTCCGATCTGCTGGCGGCGCTGCGTCCGAAGATCGAGCGCGCCTCGCTGCGCGCGCCGGTGCTGGGCGCGAAGCTCCGCGCTGCGGCGCTCGTCCACAAGCCGCAGGCCGCGCTGTCGCTGTTCGAGCCGCAGCCGAAGGCCATGCAGGCGCTGCCGCGCCTCGTCGCCGAGCTGGCGGGCGACCTCGGGGAAGAGGCGGTGGGCAAGCTCTCCCTGGGGGATGCGTGGAGCCCCGAGGACCGCTCGCGCTTCGTCCGCCTCGAGGTGAAGAGCCAGACGCTCGCGAAGGCGCCCAGGTCGCCGGCGAACACGAATGGCGACGTGAACGGCAAGAAGCGCCGCCACATGCTCTCGAGCGTCCCCGAGCCCACGCGCGTGTTGAGCGCGCCCGTGCCCGTCCCGCGCGAGGCGGTGAAGGTGGTGCGACATCTGTCCCGTGTCGAGGCGGTCGACTGGTGGAAACACCTGCCGGGGGAGGGCTCGAAGAAGGGCGTCGACTACGTGTACGCGTGGGTCGACGAAGGCGCGGCGTGGGTCGAGATCGACCGTTCCAGCGGCGCCGCGCGCGTGCGAGGCTGGTTCGACTAGGAGCGGCCATGGGCAACCGAACCCGCATCGATCCCTCCACGCGCATGCCCCTCGCGGACGACGGCTCGCTCGCCCCTGCCGACGAGGCGACGAAGGAGCTGCTCGCGCTCCGTCATGCCATCGAGTCGCGGCCGAGCCGGTACGTGGAGCTGACGACGCGCACGAACTTCAGCTTCCTCGCCGGCGCCACGCCGCCCGAAAAGATGATCCACCGCGCCGCCGAGCTCGGCTACGACGCGATCGCCATCACCGATCGCGATGGCCTCTACGGGATCGTCCGCGCGCAGGAAGAAGGCGAGCGGCAGAAGCTGCGGGTCATCGTGGGCTGCGAGCTCACGCTCGAGCAAGACGGCCTCGACGTCCCCGACATCCCGGGCAAGCCGACCACGCTCACGGTGCTCGTCGAGAACCATGTAGGCTACACAAATCTCTGCAAGATCCTGACGGAGACGCACCGGCGCCATCCGCGCTCACAGCCCACCACGCGCACGAAGGATCTCGACGAGGACGAGCTGCCTCGCAACACGTTCGCCGGCCTCCCGCTGTCGTTCGTGTGCCAGCACGCCGCGGGGCTCTGGGCGCTCGCCGACGCGACGCTCCCGATCGCCGAGCTCCACCGCTGCTTCGGGCCGCGCCTGTCCATCGCCGTGCACCTCCACAAGGACGGCGAGGATCGGGTCCGCGTGACGCGCGCGCTCGACGCCGCGCGCATCCACGGCGTGCCGCTGTGCGCGACGAATCGCGTGCTCTTCGCGACGCCCGCCGACAAGCCGATCTTCGATCTGCTCCACTGCATCCGCGAGGGCAAGACGCTCGACGAGGCGGGCCGCGAGCTGCTGCCCAACACCGAGGGTCACCTCAAGAGCGAGGAGGAGATCCTCAAGCTCTTCTCGCTGCACCCCGACTGGGTGGCGCGCTCGCGCGCGGTCGCGGATCACTGCCGCTTCTCCATCAAGGAGCTCTCGTACCGTTTCCCGTACGAGATCACCGATCTCGTCCATCGCGACTTCCACGACGCCGACGAGCACGGGGTCCATCACGAGACCGCCGATCAGGCGCTCCGCCGCCTCACCGAGGAGGGCGCGCAGCGGCGCTACCACGGCGCGGTACCGGAGAAGGTGGTCGCGCAGCTGGAAAAGGAGCTCGCGCTCATCGCGAAGCTCGAGGTCGCGCCGTACTTCCTCTCCGTGCGCGCCGTCGTAGACATGGCGCGCCGGCGGGACATCCTCTGCCAGGGCCGCGGCAGCGCGGCGAACAGCGCGGTCTGCTACTGCCTCGGCGTCACCGCCGTCGATCCGGCGCGCTCCAACATGCTCTTCGAGCGCTTCCTCTCCGCGGAGCGCCGCGAGCCGCCCGACATCGACGTGGACTTCGAGCACGAGCGTCGCGAGGAGGTCATCCAGGAGATCTACGCGACGTACGGGCGCGACCGCGCGGCCATGGTCTGCGAGATCATCAGCTACCGCGCGAAGAGCGCGCTCCGCGAGGTGGGCAAGGTCTTCGGCTTCTCGCTCGAGCAGGTGGAGCGCCTCGCGGGGGTGGTCACGTGGTGGGACGGCGTCTCGGCGGTCAGCGAGTCGCGTCTCAAGGCCATCGGCTTCACCGCGAGCGATCCTCGCGTGCGGCGCACCGTGGCGCTCGCCCGCGCCATCCAGGGCTTCCCGAGGCACCTCTCGATCCACGTGGGCGGCTTCGTGCTCTCGGCCACGCCGCTCGACGCGGTGGCGCCCGTCGAG
>Ga0123336_10005465_pt1 | contig 10121 bp, 9 predicted proteins | sample SSSSmetaG_FD_96466 | JGI IMG/M metagenome (GOLD analysis project Ga0123336, IMG submission 96466) | Glacier valley bacterial and archeal communities from Borup Fiord, Nunavut, Canada, to study Microbial Dark Matter (Phase II) - ​SSSS metaG | ecosystem: Environmental > Aquatic > Freshwater > Ice... | reverse complement strand
TCCGTCGGGCCTCGCGCCAGCCCGTCTCGTCGGCGTGTTTGATCGGCTCCCTCGCGACGAAAGCCTTGGCCTCCTCGACGGGCTCCTCAAGGGCGCGGCTGGCGATCTTCTGGCAGCCGATGATAGCGCCGACCGAGATGCTGAGTCCGAACAGGTCACGCATCAGATCCGGCACGGCGCGCTGCTCAGGCGATAGACGCCCAACAGCGTGGCCACCATCGCGACGACGCTCGGCCCGAACGCGCCGGCGGGCACGCTAGCGGGCAGCGTGGCGGCCGTACGAACGCCGCACGCGCAGTCGCGCGAATGCAGCACGTACTCCGTGACGACGCGCTCGACGCGCTCGACGCGCGGAAGCTCGACGCGCGGAACTTCGAACACCTGGTGACGCCGCGGCGACGAGTCCTCGTTTACGAGCACCGCGCGACACCCACGACGACGCTCCGGCCTCAGCACGACGCGCTTGTGCACCTTGTCGGCGGGCACGAGCGGGCGGACGTGCTGGTCGTGTCCATCTTGCCCGCCGGGACTGCGCCCGCTCGGACCCATTTTTTGCGCGCCGGCGGCGCCCCGGGACCATCGCTCGACGGAGGCTGCGAGGAATTGCGCGAGGACCGGCGCGCCTGCTCCTCGAGCTTCGCCACGCGCTCGAGCAGCTGGCAATCATCCCCCGCTGCTCGGCGATCGTCACGGCCTGCTCGGCGATCGTCGCGGCCTGCTCGGCGATCCTGTCGTCTCGCCAGTCGCGCGCCACGGCTCACTGAATGCCTGGGCAGCGGCCGCATGGAAAGGACTACTTCATGGGCAGCGCGCGATCGATCTCACACCGTGCGGCATGGACTCACCCGTGAACAGATACCATCTTGGAGGGAGGCAAAGAGAATGCTTCAGAGTGTCCTGCGCTGGTTGCGCCGTCGGAGTTTTCGAGAGGGCAGCACCCTTTCGCGGTTCGTGGCTCGCGATGTTCGCAGAGAGGTCCTGGTCGTATCGGCGGCGCGGGTGGAAGAAGGGGTCATCACGGCGCGGATTCGGACCACGAACTTGCTCTACGTGGCTCGCGGGCTGGCGCCGCAGCCTGAGTTCGAACCACCGAGAGAGCTCGCGATCGAAGAGCTCTGGAAGTGGAGCGGTCAGAACTGGGGCGGACTGCCAGACGGGACATCAATCGTGGAACACAATCGCGGAGGGCGATCGAAGCCGTAGGCTTCGGTCGCCCGAGAATGCCACGGGCAGCGCCAGCCCTCGCGCGGCCGCTCGCTGCGTCGTCTTCCGCGTCACTTGTCACTTGCGGTCGAACTGCGCCCGGAGCTCCGCCTCCTTCGCGCGCAGCTCGCCGGTCGGATCGCTTGGCGCGAAGTCGGCCGGGTCGAAGATGCGGCGGATCTCGATGGTCGTCGGATCCGGGTGCACGCTCGCGAAGGGCGCCTTCTTCACCCACTCGACGGCCGCGGCGTGGGACGGAGAGTAGGCCAACGTAGTGGGGGATCCCACGCGTGGAGCCAGTAGCGCTCGATGTACCCGCTCTTCAGGCGGCGGAGCGACTCCCTCGCACTGGGATCGACGTGCGCCCTCTCGGCACGCACGCCGCGCCGGCCTGAGGCGTCAGCTTCCGGCGAAGGCCGGCGAGCCGGGAGCGCGGTAGCGATCGAGCGGGCTCCGCAGCGCATCGCTGCCGTAGAAGAGACCGTTGCCTTCGAGCTCGCCGAAGAGCAGGTGGAGCGGCGCCTTCGCGCCGTCCGCGGGCGTCTTCATGCCCAGCTCCGCGCCCGACTGGCCGGTCGAGGCGAGGTACGCGCGCGTCATGTCGGTCTCGATGAACCCGGGCGTGCAGGCGTTGACGACCAGGTCTGGATGCTCGCGCGCCAGGATCAGCGTGTACGTGTTCGCGCACGCCTTCGAGAGGCCGTACGGCTCGCCGTCGCCGAGGCCGCTGGCCGCGAAGGCCTCCGGGCCGCCGGTGATGGCCAGGCACTCGTCGATCAGCGCGCGGACGCGGGGCCAGGTGTTCGCGGCGTCGAGGAAAAAGCGCTGCCGCTCGGGGCTGCACTTGCTCACGAACAGCGGCCCGGACGCCGACGTGACGTTGACGACGCGCCCGGCCTTCGCGTCGAGCAGCGGCACGAACGTCTCGCAGACGCGCCGGACGCCGAGCGTGTTGGTCTGGAGCACGGCGGTGAGATCCGCGCTACCGACGCCGATCCCGGCGTTGTTGACGAGGCCGTAGAGGGGCTCGATGCCCTTGGCCGCTGCGGCGACGGAGCGGTCGTCGGCCACATCGAGCGCGACCACGGCGATCCGATCCTTGCGGTCGGCACGCGCCTTCGTGAGCGCATCCGCGGCCGCGACGCCGCGCGCATGATCCCGCGAGCCGAGGTAGACGAACGTGTCGGACTGCTGGTCGAGGATCGCCTCGACGATGGCGAGCCCGATGCCCTTGTTGCCCCCGGTCACGAGAATGCGTCGCATGAGCGCTCATCGCCCGTGGCGACCGCAGCGTCAAGGCGGGCGGCCCGCGTGCTACTCCCAGTGCGGTGGTGCTGACGCCCGACACGCGCATCCTGTTCGCGACCCGCGCGGTGCGGACGTTCGCGTACGGCCTCCTCGCCGTCATCCTCGCGCTCTTCCTCGCGGCCCGCGGCCTCTCCGATACCGAGATCGGGCTCCTCTTCACGCTCACCCTCGTCGGCGATGCGCTGCTGAGCCTCGGGGTGGGCGCCGTGGCCGATCGCTTCGGCAGGCGCAAGGTCCTGGTCGCGAGCTGCGTGCTCGTCGTGCTCGCGGGCGGCGTCTTCGCGGCGACCGACAGCCCGATCGTGCTCACCATCGCCGCCGTGATCGGCACGATCAGCCCGAGCGGCGCGGAGGTCGGCCCCTTCCTCTCCATCGAGCAGGCGGCGATCACGCAGGAGGCGCCGGACGGTCAGCGCACGCGCGTCTTCGGCTTCTACCAGCTGACGGGCTCGCTCTCGAACGCGCTGGGGGCGCTCTCGGGCGGCTGGCTGGCGCGCACCGTCATCCGCCACGGCCATCGCGAGCTCGACGCGTTTCGCGTGGTGCTCCTCCTCTACGCTGCGCTCGGCATCGTCATGGCCGTGCTGTTCCTGCGCCTCTCGCCGGGCGTGGAGCCGCGGCACCACACGCGCGCGCGGGTCGGCCTCCACCGATCGCGACGCGCCGTGACGACGCTCGCGGCGCTCTTCGCGGTCGACTCGTTCGGCTCGGGCCTCGCCGTCCAGACGCTCGTCGCCTACTGGCTCCACCGCCGCTTCGGCGCGGACGTCGGGATGCTCGGCACCATCTTCTTCGCCACCAACGTGGTGGCGGGCTTCTCGGCGTTGCTCAGCGCGCCGATCGCCAGGCGCTTCGGCCTCGTGAACACGATGGTGTGGACACACATCCCGGGCAACCTGCTCCTCATCGCCTTTCCATTCATGCCGAACCTCGAGCTGAGCGTCGCCGCGCTCCTCGGGAGGTTCCTGGTCGCGCAGATGGATGTGCCGGCGCGCACCAGCTACATGATGGCGATCGTCGACGACGACGAGCGCTCGGCCGCGAGCAGCCTCGCCAACCAGGCGAAGCTCGTCGGCGCGAGCCTCGGTCCATTCGCGGCGGGGCTGATGGGCCTGAGCGCTGGACCGTTCGTGGTCGCGGGCGTGCTGAAGATCGCCTACGACCTGTCGCTCTACCGCCTCTTCCGCCAGGTCAGACCGCCCGAGGAGCGCGGTCCGCGCCCTGGGCGTTGATTGAAAACTGCTTGTTGACCCGGCGGACCGCGGCGTCGATGCTCCCGCGTCATGAAGAAGGAAGAGAAGCCGAAGCAGCAGCCGTGGGCCATCTACGCGGTGGGGGCCGGTCTCGTGGTGCTGTTCGGATGGATGGCGTTCGGCAAGAGCGACGCGCCGAGCGGAGGCGCCGACGGGGGCGCGCCGCCGTCGGGTAGCGGCGCGCTCGCCAGCGACGGCAGCCTCGGCATCGTGGACCTCGTCCCCGGTACCGGCACCGAGGCGGCCAAGGGTGACGCGGTGAAGGTCCATTACGTCGGCACGCTGACCGACGGCACCGAGTTCGACAGCTCGCGCAAGCACGGCGAGCCCTTCGACTTCCAGCTCGGCGCGGGCGAGGTCATCAAGGGCTGGGACCAAGGCGTCGCGGGGATGAAGGTCGGCGGAAAGCGCAAGCTGACCGTCCCCGCCAGCCTCGGCTACGGCACCCGCGGCTCTCCGCCGGTCATCCCGCCGAACGCCGCGCTGCTCTTCGAGGTCGAGCTGCTCGAGGTCACGAAAGGCAAGGGCGCCGGCGGCAAGCCCGAGGCCGGCGAGGTCCAGGCGAGCCCGGACGACCCGCTGAAGGGCACCTTCTCCCTCGCGGACGCCACGAAGAACATCAAGGGCACGGGCGGCGCGCTCGTCGCGAAGATCGAGACCTCCCTCGGCGCGGTCGATTGCCGCCTCTTCGACGACAAGGCGCCGGTGACCGTCGCCAACTTCATCGGTCTCGCGAGCGGCGAGCGCACGTGGAAGGAGCCGGGCGGCACGTGGGTCAACAAGCCCGCCTACGACGGCACCACGTTCCATCGCATCATCAAGGGCTTCATGATCCAGGGCGGCGACGCGAAGGGCAATGGCTCCGGCGACCCGGGTTACGTCATCAAGGACGAGATCTGGGAGGGCGGGAAGCACGATCGCACGGGCCTCCTGTGCATGGCGAACCGCGGCCCGAACACGAACGGCATGCAGTTCTTCATCACCGAGGAGCCGAAGGCGAGCCTCGACGGGCAGTACACGATCTTCGGCGAGTGCTCGCCGGCGCAGGTCATCCACGACATCGCGAAGGTCCCCACCGGATCGTCCGACAAGCCGGAGAAGCCCGTGGTCATCAAGTCGGTGAAGGTCGCGCGCGCAGCCAAGCCGTGAGGGCGGCGCGTCGAGGCGAAACGCAACGCAACGCTCGCGCGGCGTGCTCGTGCGCTCGCCCGCGACCCATGCCGAGTGCCGACGACACTACGCTTCCCACCGGGTGGGACGCAGGCCGTCGCATCACCGCGCTCTCCATCGCCGCGCCGAGCGCTTCTCGCCGCGGGCTTTCGTGCTGACCGTGCGCAAGTAGCCTGGCGCTGGCACATCGCGCTAACGTCATCGCATGGGCGCAGAGGGGGATGAGGAAGACTCGAACGAGGGCTTCCGGCTGCTCTGCGAGACCAGCGGCGTCGGCTTCTGGCACATCGATACCCGGGGGCGAACGGTTTACCTGAACGCCGCCATGTCTTCGATGCTGGAGCTGGATTCTCCGGCCGACATCGGTGACGCGACCTTCCACGAGTTCTTCACGGCAAGAAGCCTCGAGCCCATGCGCGTCGAGCACGACAAGCGGCTGAGTGGGTATGCCTCGACATACGAGGTCGAGCTGCTCGGTCGACGCGGCACCATCCGGAACGTCGTGCTCTCGGGCGTCCCGGTCTGGCGGGCGGGAGAGCTCATCGGGCGCATCGGAACCTTCACCGACATCACCGATCGCAAGGCGGCAGAGCTGGCCTTGCGCGAGAGCGAGCATCGGATGCGCTCCCTGTTCGGCGCGTCCGTGGACGCCATCGGCGTCGCGCATGCGGGCACGCATCTGATGGTGAACCCGGCGTACGTCCGGATGTTCGGCGTCCGCGACGAACGGGAGTTGCTGGGGAGCCCGATCTTCGAGCTGATCGCGCCGTCCGAGCGCTCGCGCGTCCTCGACTTCGCGAAGCATCGGAGCGAGGGAAAGCACCTGACCCAGCGCTACCTGACCCGGGGCCTGCGACGGAACGGCGAGGAGTTCGCGCTCGAGGTCCACGCCTCCTCGTACGAGGAGCGCGGCGAGGTCTACTCGGTCGTCATCTTGCGCGACATCACCGAACGATTGCGGCTCGAGGAGCAGCTCCGTGAATCGCAGAAGATGGACGCGCTCGGACGGCTTGCCGGCGGCGTCGCGCACGACTTCAACAACCTGCTCATGGTCATGATGGGATGCGCGGACCTCATCGCGGCGGACGTGCACGTTGGCGCAGACGCCATCGCCAACGCGGAGCTGATCCGGTCGACGGCCGACCGGGCGGCGAGCCTCACGCGCCAGCTGCTTGCGTTGAGTCGCCGCCAGGTCATCGACCCGAAGGTCATCGACCTCGACGCGGTGGTGATCGAGACGAGCATCATGCTGCGGCGCCTGATCGGTCCGCGCATTGATCTCGTCGTCGAGAGCGAGCCGGGGCTTGGACGGGTTCGCGTGGACCCGAATCAGATCCAGCAGGTCGTGATGAACCTGTGTGTCAACGCGCGTGACGCACTTCCCGATGGTGGACGCATCACCGTCGCCACGCGCAACGCACACCTCGACGAGGCGTTCGTGCGCACCCTCGGCGACGTCGCGCCCGGCCCGTTCGTCCATCTCCTGGTGACCGACAACGGGGTCGGGATGGACCTCGAGACGAAGCGGCGGCTCTTCGAGCCTTTCTTCACGACGAAGCCGCTCGGCGAGGGAACTGGCCTCGGCCTTTCGACGGTCTACGGCATCGTCAAGCAGAGTGGGGGTCACGTGTCGGTGGCGAGCGCGAAGGGGGAGGGAAGCGAATTCTCCGTCTACCTCCCCATCGTCGAGGCGCCGCTCGCGGAGTCCCGGCGCGAGACCGAGGCGCCGAGCGCCGGAACCTCGGCCACGATCTTGCTCGTCGAGGACGAGCACCAGGTTCGGCAGCTCCTCGAGAAGTTCTTGACGAGGGCCGGGTACCACGTGCTCGCCGCGCCAGGCGCACAACAGGCGCTCGAGCTCTTCGCGCAGCATGCCCCGACCATCGACCTCGTGGTCACCGACATCCTCATGCCCGGGCTCACCGGCGTCGAGCTGGCGCGCGCCCTCGACAAGCAACGGTCGGGGCTCCCAGTCCTCTTCATGTCGGGCTACGCGCACGACGATGGCGCCGACATCGAGGCGCGCCCGGGCTCGGCCTTTCTGCCCAAGCCCTTCACCATGCCGCAGCTGACCGCCCAGCTCCGCGCGCTCCTGGGCGCCAAGGCCATCGCCCCCACGCCGCGTCGACCGTGAGCGCTTCCGTGAGTCGGCGCAAGCAACGCTCGAAGTGGTGGTGGGTCGCGGCCGCGGTGCTCACCGCCCTCGTGTGGCGCTGGTGTCGCTCGTCGGACGAGCGCATCGAGACGACCCTCCACGTGAAGCTCGCCCCTGGCGCGGCCGAGCCGTGGGCAGCCCCGCTGGACGACGCCGAGGTGCTCGCCACCGGGCCGCTGTTCGACCGACCCGAGGCCGCGCTGACCGCGGACCGCACGAGCGCGTCCGCGCAGAGCGGCCGGCCGATGCCCGACCTCCGCGGCTGGCGCAGCGTGCGGTTGCGCGGCGAGCGCCCCGCGATCGACCGTACGCTGGCGCGCCTGCGTGACCAGCCGGCCGTGCTGACCGCGTTCGAGGCACCCGTCGCCGAGCTACCGTTCGTGCCCATGAAGGGCTCGACGTTCGCGTCGGGCAGCTGCCCCGTACGCACCCCGCCGTATCACGAGCGTCAGGGCTTTCTCGGCCCCGCGCCTGGCGGCATCGACGCTCGAGCCGCCTGGGCGAAGCCCGGCGGACGCGGCGAGGCGGTGTGGTTCGCCGATATCGAAGGAGCGTGGAATACCGACCACGAGGATCTCCCGGGCGACCGCATCCACGCCATCGGGCGACCGATGCGCGGTCGCGACTGGGAGATGCACGGCACCGCGGTGCTCGGTGAGGTGCTCTCGCGCGAAAACGACCTCGGGATGGTGGGGATCGCGCCCAACGTCCCGCGCGTCGTCACGTCGAGCATCGCGAGCGTCTCGTCAGCGACCGCCATCGATCGCGCGCAAGCGCAGCTGCGCGCCGGGGATGTCCTGCTCATCGAGCTTCATGCGATTGGCCCCCGCGCTCGCTATTTGCCAATGGAATACTGGGATGACGTCTTCGAGGTCATCCAGATCGCGACCGCTCGCGGCGTGGTCGTCGTGGAGGCGGCCGGCAACGGCGCCGAGGATCTCGACCACGAGGCCTACCGCGGAAAGCTCGATCGCCGCCAGCGCGACTCCGGCGCGATCATGGTCGGCGCGGGCGCACCCGCGGTGGAGGGTTGGGCGGATCGCTCGCGCATCGACTTCTCCAACCATGGCTCGCGTGTCGACGTGCAAGGCTGGGGACGCATGGTCGCGACGCTCGACTACGGCGATCTCCAGGGCTGCGCCAGCGCGCAGCGCAAGTACACGAACCTGTTCGGCGGCACCTCCAGCGCCTCGCCGATAGTGGCCGGCGCTGCGGTGCTCGTCGAGAGCATCGCGAAGACCGAGAAGGGCTGCCCGCTGTCGCCCCGCGACCTGCGCACGCTGCTGACCGAGACCGGGTCCCCCCAGACCGACGGGCCACACGGCCCCGCCGCCCAGCACATCGGCCCCCGCCCCGATCTCGCCGCCGCCCTCGCGCGCGCGCACGCCTTTCCCGCCCGCTGCGAGCGGTGATTCACAATCCATGAGCGGCGCGGCCGAGGGGATCACCCAGCTCGGGTATCGGCTCTACCTCGTGACGTTCCTCGGGGTGTGGAAGATGCTCGGCGGCGTCGCGCTGGTCGCGCCTCGCACGCCGCGCCTCGAGGAGTGGCGGGCGGCCGCTTGACGGCGTGCTTCTGCTGAGCGTCCGCGATGCGGATCATCGCGTCGCGGACGAAGCGGCAGCTGGGATCGACGTCGAGCGCCCGCGGCCACAGGAGATCGATGCTGCCCGGCTCGTGAGGGAACGGCACGGCCGACACCGCGAGGTGCGGCCGGAGCTGGAGGATCTGCGGGGTGAAGACCGCCGGCACCGTGGCGACGAGGCGGCCGCCGTCCACGATCGCGCCGATGCTGCTGAAGCTGGCCACCGAGCAGCGCACGCGGCGCTCGCGCCCGAAGGTCTCCTCGACCACGCCGCGGAAGTCAGCGTTGTACGAGACCACGACGTGCTCCTGCGCGAGGTACGCGCGCTCCGTGGGACGCGCCCCCAGGCGCACGAAGCGCGGGTCGAACAGGCACACGAAGTGGCTCCGGACCAGCGAGCGCCGCGACACGGAGGCGGGAAGATCGTCGGCGAAAGTCACGGCGATGTCGATGCGGCGCGTGGCGAGCGCCTCGTTCACGGTGCGAAACTGGATCGGCGTGCAGAGGAGACGCATATGCGGCGCCTCGACCGCGAGAAACCGCAGCAGCGGCGGGAGGAGCCATTCGTCGGCGATGTCCGCGAGCCCGAGCCGCAGCGTGCGCTCGGTCGTCTTCGGATCGAAGCGTGCCGGCAGGAGCGCGGCCTGCACGATCGCGTCGAGGTGGGGGCGCGCCTCGGCAACGAGCCGCGCGCCGCGCTCGGTGAGCACGATGCCCCGCCCGTGTCGGATCACGAGCGAGTCGCCGATCGCGGCCTTCAGGCGACCGAGCGCCGCGCTCACCGCCGACTGTGTGAGGTAGAGGCGCGCGGCGGCCGCGGTCACCGAGCCCGTGTCGGCGACCGCGACCAGGACGGGAAGGAGGTTGAGGTCGAGATCCCTCGCATGAGCGCCGTTCATGGATCAAACCTACCCTATTCGCCAATTCATTCGTGGATGCGCTCGACAGCGAACGCCGCTCGCAAAAAAGCAGGGGGCAGCCTCGACAAACCCCCAGTCACGATGTAGGGAAAAGTCCGCCGTCGCTGAGCTCGTACTCATCTCGCTGCTCCTCTCGAGGCGCCCAGGGGTTCCATTGAAGAAACTTCTCCTCGCACTGTTCGTGATGCCGCTGGTCGGTTGTACCGGGAACGTCATCCACAAGACCGCGGATCCCGCCCCCGTGGCGCCTGCGCCCGAGCAGACCGCGGAGCCCACGGACCCGCCGGTGGGCACGCCCGATCCGAAGGCGCCGACGAGCAGCTCGAAGGCCCCGGAAGACCGCTGCCTCGACGGCCAGGACATGGACGGCGCCAACGTCGATCTGAAGACCTGCCCCGAGCTGCCGGACATCCCCGATTCGACCCTCATGGGCGCGAAGACCGTCGACCTCGGCGCGTGGGAGATCGGCACCACCGCCGACGGTCAGAACTACAAGTACGGCACGCTGTCGGGCGCGAACCCGCGG
>Ga0123336_10005464_pt1 | contig 10121 bp, 8 predicted proteins | sample SSSSmetaG_FD_96466 | JGI IMG/M metagenome (GOLD analysis project Ga0123336, IMG submission 96466) | Glacier valley bacterial and archeal communities from Borup Fiord, Nunavut, Canada, to study Microbial Dark Matter (Phase II) - ​SSSS metaG | ecosystem: Environmental > Aquatic > Freshwater > Ice... | reverse complement strand
GTCCTTGCTCAGGCGCGATTCGAGGTAAAAGGCGATGATCACCTCCTGCAGCTTGCGCTTGATCGTCCGGTCGCCGCTGAGGAAGCTCGTCTTCGCCAGCTGCTGCGTCAGCGTCGACCCGCCCTGTGCGACGCCGCCGGCTTCGGCGTTGCGGAACATGGCCCGCGCAATGCCCTGCGGATCGATGCCCCAGTGCGAATAAAAGCGCCGGTCCTCGATGGCGACGAAGGCGGCGTGAACGAACGTCGGCAGCTCGGCGATCGTCACCGGCTGCTCCTTGTAATCGCCGCGCCGGGCGATCGGGTCCCCGGCGGCGTCGAGCAGGACGAGGCTGGGGTTCTTGAGCGGCTCGAGCGCACGCCCGAGCGGAGCGGTGACCACGAGCCAGATGCCAAGCGCGACGAGGGTCAGGAAAACCAGCGCGACGACCGCCTTCCACCAGCGCCGCAGCCACGATCGCCGCGGCGGCGGCGGATCGTAGGCGGCGAGCGCCCGGTCGATGCGGGCGCGCCGCGCGTCCTCGTCGGCATAGAGCGAGGTCACGGTCGCCCCCTCACGCCCGCTCGCGGGTCGCGGTGAACCGCACCGCCGTCTCGCGCTGGGCGGTGTAGTTGAGCTCCCACTGATCGCGCGCCATGAACACCGGCGCGCCGTCGCGGTCCTCGGCCATCGCGCCGCGGTGGTTTTCGACGAACGTTTTCAGCGCGTTCGCGTCGTCGGCGGCGATCCACCGTGCGGTGTCGAACGGCGACGCCTCGAACCCGGCGGCGACGTTGTATTCGGCGCCGAGGCGCGAAATCAGCACCTCGAGCTGGAGCTGCCCGACGACGCCGACGATCCATTGCGACCCGATCAGCGGGCGGAACAGCTGCGTCACGCCCTCCTCGGCCATGTCGTTCAGTGCGCTGCGCAGCTGCTTCGATTTGGTCGGGTCGCCGAGCCGGACCCGCTTCAGTATTTCCGGCGCGAAGTTGGGGATGCCGGTGAAGGTCAGCGCCTCGCCCTCGGTCAGCGTGTCGCCGACGCGGAGCACGCCGTGATTGGGGATGCCGATGATGTCGCCGGGGAACGCCTCATCGGCGATCTCGCGGTCGGCGGCGAAGAAGAAGATCGGCGAGTTGACCGCGATGACCTTGCCGGTCGCGACCTGCTTCAGCTTCATGCCGCGGCGGAACCGCCCCGACGCGATCCGCAGGAAGGCGATACGGTCGCGGTGCTGCGGGTTCATGTTCGCCTGGACCTTGAACACGAACCCCGTCACCGCCGGCTCATCGGGCAGCACGTCGCGCGGGGTGGCGTGCTGCACCCGCGGTGCGGGCGCGTACGAAGCCAGCCCGTCGATCAGATCCTCGACGCCGAAGTCCTTGAGCGCCGAACCGAAGAACACCGGGGTCAGCGCGCCACGGCGGTACAGCTCGGGATCGAGGTCGGCGAAGCCGCCCAGCGCGAGTTCGGCCTGCTCGCGGAACACCGTGAGTTCGTCGGTGGGGACGAACTCGGCGAGGCGCGGATCGTCGAGGCCGGTCATCTGGATGGTCGCGCCGCTCGTCCGGCTGTCGCCCTCCGGGATCGTCAGCCGGTTGCGGCGCAGGTCCCACAGCCCGCGGAACTGCCCGCCCAGCCCGACCGGCCACGTCATCGGCACGACGTCCAAGGCGAGGCTTTCGGCGACCTCGTCGAGCAGCGCGAACGGGTCGCGCCCCTCGCGGTCGACCTTGTTGACGAAGGTGATGATCGGCACGTCGCGCAGGCGGCACACCTCGAACAGCTTGCGCGTCTGTGCCTCGATCCCGCGTGCGGCGTCGATCACCATGACCGCGCTGTCGACCGCGGTCAGCGTCCGATAGGTGTCCTCGCTGAAGTCCTCGTGGCCCGGCGTGTCGAGCAGGTTGAAGGTGATGCCGGCGCGCTCGAACGTCATCACGCTCGACGTGACGCTGATCCCGCGCTGCTGCTCGATCTTCATCCAGTCCGACCGCGCGCGCCGGTTGTTGCCGCGCGCGCGGACCTCGCCCGCCAGATGGATCGCGCCGCCGAACAGCAGCAGCTTTTCGGTCAGCGTCGTCTTGCCCGCGTCGGGGTGCGAGATGATCGCAAAGGTTCGGCGCTCATTTGGCGCGGGGTTGGCCATGCGCCGTCCAATGACGGACATCGTCGCCAGCGGCAAGCGCGCGGCGGAAGCATCTGCCGCGCCCATAGTCCGCCAGAGTGTCGGAATTCTTTACACACGTGCCGAGTACGCGGAGGCCAAGCATCTGATAAGACAATCGGGTTAAGCGTGGCACAATGTTTGCTAACACCTTTGCAGAAAGATTAATCGGAGTGAGACCCATGTCGAAGCTGATCCCCGCCCTGCTCGCCGCGACGCTGGTCGCCGGTTCGGCGCATGCCAAGCCCAACCTCGTCACCAACGGCAGCTTCGAGAACGGGCTGACGGGCTTTACGCTGATCGGCACCGAAACGCAGGGCTTCCCGCCGGTCGCGATCACCTACGGCTCGGCTTCGGCCTATCCGACCGGCGCGTTCGGCGAGGCGGTCCCCGTCGACAACGCCGTGTCGAAGAGCCCCGACGCCGCCGGTAAGCACGGGGCCTACTTCGTCAGCGACATGTCGCACCAGGGGCTGCAGCAGTCGATCTTTCTCAAGCCGGGCAAGTATCAGATCGGCTTCGATTATTACGCGCCGCGCAACGGGTTCAACAATGCCAACGACGCGACCTTCTCGGGCACGATCGCGGGTGTGACGCTCGTCAGTGCGAAAGTGTCGGCTGGGCCGGTCACCACGTGGACGAACTATTCGGGCAACGTCAACCTGACGACCGCGGGCGTCCGCACCATCACCTTCCAGTTCGACACGAGCGCTGCTCCGGCAAAGGATGTCGTCATCGACCGGGTGTACGTCAACGCGGTTCCCGAGCCGGCCACGTGGGCGATGATGCTCGCCGGCTTCGCGCTCGTCGGCACGTCGCTGCGTCGCCGCACTACCATCGCTGCCTGAACCTTCGGTTTCGGTACAGAAGGGGGCGGCGCGGCGACGCGCTGCCCCCTTTTTCGTCGTGTCGGCGCGGCGACTCGTGGCTGTGGCACGGCGATCGGGTCTTTGCGCCGAGTCTCCGACCTGATACGGAGGATCCCTGGCAGGGGCGGAGCGTTCGGGTGCGGAGTCAAAGACTTCTGGTCGCCTTTTCGGCAGCGATCGCAGCTGCCAGTCCTGCGGCGGGCTCGAGCCTGTATGCCGTCCCCAAATATGCCGCGATGCTCGTCAATGCGCAGACCGGCGAAGTGCTGTACGCACGCCAGGCGGACGCGCCGCGCTTTCCCGCGTCGATCACGAAGGTGCTGACGCTCTACCTCGCCTTCGAGCAGCTGGCGAAGGGAGCGATGCGCGGCGACGACGCCATCACGATCTCGCACCATGCCGCCGCCCAGGCCCCGTCGAAGCTCGGCCTGCGTCCCGGGGCGACGATCGCGCTTAAGACCGCCATCGACGTCATCGCGACCAAGAGCGCCAACGACATCGCCGTCGCGCTGGCCGAGCATATCGCCGGCAGCGAGCAGGCGTTCGCCGCGCAGATGACGGCGACGGCGCGGCGGCTCGGCATGATGAGCTCGGCGTTCGTCAACGCGACCGGCCTGCCCGATCCGCGCCAGCTGACGACCGCGCGCGACATCGCGACGCTCAGCCGCGCGATCGTCCGCGACTTCCCGCAGTTCTACCCGGTCTTCGCCCAGGTCGCTGTCGATTACGAGGGGCACATGATTGCCAACCACAATCACCTGCTGACGACGCTGCCCGGGGTCGACGGGATCAAGACCGGCTTCACCAGCGCGGCCGGGTTCACGCTCGCCGCGAGCAAGGCGGAGAACGGCACCCGGCTGATCGCGGTCGTGCTCGGCGGGCCGAGCCGGCTGGCGCGCGACGGCAACGTGACCAACCTGCTCGACACCGGCTTTTACGTCCTCGGCGCCCGCGCACGGGGCGAACATACGACGGTTGCGGAAAACCTCGCCGAGCCCGAGGACCTGAACGACGACACGATGGAGGGGCTGGCGACGACCACGGTCGCCGACACGCCGTCGCTTGCGCTGGCGTCGCGCCCGGCGCCCCGACCGTCGCGGAGTTGGTGAGCCGCCGCCGCATCGCCGGCATCTCGCCGTTCGAACACCTGATCGGCTATTCGCGTGCCGTCGTCGACGCCGACGGCTGGGTGTTCGTGTCGGGGTGCACCGGAACCGACCAGGTGACGATGACGCTGCCCGCGGGCGTAGAGGACCAGTGCGCCAATGCGCTGGCAACGATCCAGCGGGCGCTCGCCGACGCCGACGCGGGGTTCTCCGATGTCGTACGCGTCCGCTATATCGTCGCCGACCGCAGCGACTTCGAGCGGTGCTGGCCGCAGCTCCGCGCCGCGTTCGGACCGGCTGCGCCCGCGGCGACGCTGATCGTCGCCGGGCTGATCGACCCCGCGATGCGGATCGAGATCGAAGTGACCGCGCGGGTGGTACGATGACGGTCAATCCGCTCGAACGGTTCGCCTTCGGCGACAGCAGCGCGATGGCCGATGCGCTGCTCGCGCTGGTCCTCGACGGCACCAAAACCGCGACGTGCTGGGCGGCCGGCGGCGACCCGCCGACGATTGTCGGCCAGCGCCAGGTCGTGCTCGACGGCAGCGGCGTGCCGCGCGCCGTCATCGAGACACTCTCGATCGAGGCGCGCCGGTTCGACACCGTTGACGCCACCTTCGCCCACGCCGAGGGCGAGGGCGACCGCAGCCTCGCCGGCTGGCGCGCCGATCACCGCGCGTTCTTCACCCGCAACGGCGGCTTCACGCCCGACATGCTGCTGTGGTGCGAGCGGTTCCGGCTCGTCGAGCGCTGCTGACGCCGCGCCACGCCGCGTTCGCGCCGGTCGTCGATACGGGCACCCGCGTCCTGATCCTCGGCAGCCTGCCCGGCGCGGCGAGCCTCGCGGCAGGGCGATATTATGCGCACCCGCAGAATGCCTTCTGGCACTTGGTCGGCGGCGTCATCGGCGTCGATCTCGCCGCGCTCGATTATGATGCGCGGCTGGCGGCACTGCTCGCGGCGGGCCTCGGCCTGTGGGACACGGTGACGTCGGCCCGGCGCGCGGGGAGCCTCGATGCGGCGCTCCGCGAGGTCGAGGTGGCCGACCTTGCCGCGGTGATTGCCGAGCTGCCCGCGCTGCGCCGCGTCGCGTTCAATGGTAAGGCCGCCGGCACGATCGGATCGCGCGTGCTGCCGTCCGGCGTGCTGTCGGTCACGCTGCCGTCGAGCAGTGCGGCGTACACGCTCCCGCTCGTGGCGAAGGCGGCGGCGTGGGCGGTGCTCGCCGCCGACCTTGTCGGATCCCGGCGATCGGCCCCTTGACCGCACGCCCGTCGACACGGCACGGTAACCCATGTTCGCCGCACGACGGTCGGCCGCGCATGCCTGACGGGGAAGACTGAATGGACTGGCGAATCAAGTCGCTCGACGCGATCCTCGCGACCGCGGAGAAGAAACCGCTGACCCGCAGCCTCGGCGCGTTCCAGCTGACGATGCTCGGCATCGGCGGGACGATCGGCACCGGCATCTTCGTGCTGACTGCGGTGGCTGCGTCGAAGGCGGGGCCGGCGATGATGATCAGCTTCATCATTTGCGGCGTCGTCTGCCTGCTGACCGCCCTCGCTTACTCCGAACTCGCGGCGATGATCCCGGTGTCGGGGTCGGCGTACACCTTCAGCTATGCAACCTTCGGCGAGGTTCCGGCGTGGATCGTTGGCTGGGGGCTGGCGCTCGAATACGCCATTGCGTCGAGCGCGGTTGCGGTCGGCTGGTCGGGGTACATGGTCGGGCTGGCCAACCGTTTCTTCAACGTCACCATACCAAATACGTGGGTTCATGGCCCGTTCGACAATCAACCTGGTCTGATCAATCTTCCGGCGATGTTCATCGCACTGGCGGTGACGGCTCTGCTTGTTGTTGGCACCAAGGAAAGCGCGCGGTTCAACTCTGTTCTCGTCATGATCAAGATTCTGACACTGTGCATGTTTCTTGCGCTGGCGCTGCCGCTGATCCACACCGCCAACTTTCAACCGTTTATGCCATTGGGTTTTTTCGCGCACGAAATTCCGGATCCGTTCAAGCCTGGAATCATGGCGTCGGTCGGCGTATCGGCGGCGGCCGCGACGATCTTTTTCGCCTTCGTCGGCTTCGACGCGGTGTCGACCGCGGCGGAGGAGACGATCAACCCCAACCGCAACATCCCGATCGGACTGATCGGCGCGCTCGGCGTATCGACCGTGCTTTACATGCTCGTCGGCATCGCGGCGACGGGATCGGTCGGGGCGCAGCCCGACAGTGCACTGGCCAAGTCGAGCGAGGCGCTCGCCTACGTCCTTCACACAATCGGCTACGGTTGGGCGGGCAACTTACTTTCGATCGCCGCCGTGATCGCGCTTCCGTCGGTCATCCTCGCTCTTATGTTTGGGCAGACACGAATCTTCTTCGTCATGGCGCGCGACGGGTTGCTGCCTTCGGTGCTGTCGAAGATTCATCCGAAGTTCAACACGCCGCATATCATCACCATCGCGACCGGCGTGTTCGTCGCAGTGTTCTCCGCCGCCTTTCCCGTCGAAATCCTCGCTGACGTGTCCAATACAGGCACTCTCGTTGCTTTTGTCGCCGTAGCGATCGGGGTCATGGTTCTTCGCGTTCGCGACCCGAACCGGCGGCGCCCGTTCCGCGCGCCGGTCGTTTGGGTAACGGCTCCGCTCGCGGCAATCGGGTGCGCCTTCCTTTTCTTCTCGCTGTCGACGCTGACCAAGGAACTGTTCGTTGGCTGGACCTCGATCGGGCTGGTGATTTACGTTCTGTACGGCAGGACGCGGTCGAACGTCGCGCGCGGCATGCTCCAGGCGGACGAAGCCGCGGTCTAGTCGCGCGGCGGCGGGTCCGGCATCGCGGGTGGCGCGTCGCGGTCGCGCGCCTTGCGCCGGGCGAGGTTGGCGCGCAGTGCTGCGGCAAGGCGCGCCGCGCGGGCGTCGGTCTGGACGGGATCGGCCATGACCACTGGCGCTAGCCGGAGCGGCACCGCCTTGACAAGCCCGCGCCGCGCTCCGATACGCCGCGCTTCCGCGACCGTGCTGCCGTAGCTCAGTGGTAGAGCGCATCCTTGGTAAGGCTGAGGTCGGGAGTTCAATCCTCCCCGGCAGCACCAGTCGCAGGCCGTCGGGGTCGGCGCGCGACGGCGAGCAACATCCACGCTGTCGGCTCGGGCGCGCCGCTGACGGGTGTCGATGGAGATCCCGACTGCACCGGCGCGACGGGCGTTGGCGTCCCGTTGCCGACGGCACCGGGGCCGCTGACGGGGAGCGCGCCGCCGGCCGGGCCGCTGCTCCCCGGAGCGCCACCCGTCACGCTGCCGCGGTCGGGAGCCCCGGCAGGACCGCCACCACCGAGCAAGCCGCCGCCAAACGGGCCGCCGCCGAACGCGCCGCCGATCGAACCCGCAATGGCGGATCCGCCCACGTCGCTGCCGTACAGGCTCGTGCCGTCGAACCGGCCGGGTGTGGTATCGACGGCCGCGACCGCGGGCTGCGCGGCAACGCTGCCGATGATGCTCCCACCGGTGACCGGCAGGCCACCGGCGGACGCGAGCGACGGCGCACACGGCAAGGGGGCAGCGGCGACCGGCGCTGCACGATGGGCGGGCGAGCGGTCGAGCCGGTTGGCCGCGTGGTGCAGCAGGTGCGCCACCGCGTGCCGCGCGGGCGGATGGACGGCGAGGATCGTCGGCGGGGCGGCAACGACGGGGCACACGCACAGCGCAAGTGCTTTGGCTTTGAGCATAGGTAATCCGAACGCAACTGGGACAAGAACTTAACGTTGGGTAAATCGCCACGGATGCACTCGCGGCAAAATCGGTGTCGGTCAGCCGGGCAGGCGCGTCGCCTTCGTCGAAACGCGGCCAGCGACCCCTTGCGCAAGCACCGCGGCCGGGTCGGCGGCGGTGAAGGCGTTGCCGGCGACCGTTGCCGCGAGCTGGTCCCATGTCACGGGAACCGCGACGCCGGCCCCTTCACGCGCACGGACCGAAAACGGCAGCACCGCGGTCGCGCCGCGCTGGTTGCGCAGCCAGTCGACGAAAATGCGGCCCTTGCGCTTGGCCTTGCTCATGTTCGCGACGAACGCAGCCGGAGCTTCGGCTTCGAGCGCCTCGGCGAACGCCCGCGCCCACGCCTTGACCGCCGGCCACTCGGCGGCCGCGACCAGCGGGGCGATGACGTGGACGCCCTTGCCGCCGGTCAGCATCGCGAAGCTGTCGAGCCCGCGCGCGCGCAGCCGATCGCGCACGAGCACGGCAGCGGTCCGGACGACGGTGAAGTCGAGGCCCTCGTCGGGGTCGAGGTCGATCACCAGCCGGTCGGGGCGCTCGATGTCGGCGACGCGGCTGCCCCAGCCGTGGAACTCGATCGTGCCCATCTGGACGCAGTTGAGCAGACCGGCGGCGTTGTCGACGAACAGGTACGGCTCGGTCTTGCCGTCCGCTTCGGCGACGTCGACGTGATGGACGTCGTCGGAGAACATGCCGCTGTCGTGCTTCTGGAAGAAGCATGTCTTGGCGCGCCCCTGCGGACAGCGGACGAGGCTGAGCGGCCGCCCGCCCAACTGCTCGAGCATCGCGTCAGCGACAACGGCATAGTAATCGACGAGCCCGCCCTTGGTCAGGCCGAGTTCGGGAAAGACGACGCGGTCGGGGCTGGTGACGCGGACGCCGTGGCGATCCGGCTGCGCCGCGCGGGCGGGTGCGCTCGTATTGGTCGCTACCGTTGCCTGCTTGCCGCGCTTCATCGGGGTTGCCGCGACATCGGCGACGACGTCGGCGGCGCGCTTGTCCTCGCGCAGCCCGAGGAAGCTCGCGTGGCGGACGCTGCCATCCGCGGTGAACTCGGCGAAGGCGACCTCGGCGACGAGCTCGGGGCGAACGAAGGTCGCGCCGCGCCGCGCGGCGGCGTCGAGCTTGCCGACGAACGGCGAGGTATCGGCCTTCAGCCCTGCGAGCCGTGCCGTCAGAGCGGCAAGCGTCCGGTCGTCGAAGCCGGTTCCGACGCGACCGGCGTAGCGCAGTTCCCCTGCCTCCTGCACGCCGAGCAGCAGCGAGGCGAAACCGCGGCCCTTGTCCGACTTCGACCAGCCGCCGATGACGAACTCCTGCCGGTGGGTACACTTCGCCTTGAGCCACGATTGCGATCGGCCGGGGCGCGACTTGGCCGATGCACGCTTGCTGACGACGCCCTCGTACCCGTTGCTGCACAGTGCGGCGAACATCGCCTCGCCGCCGCCGCGGACGTGCTCGCTGAAGTGGAGCGGCGGCGGCGCATCGGCCAGCAGCGCGGCGAGCTTCGCCTTGCGCGCCGTGAGCGGGAGGTCGGTCAGGTCGTCGCCGTCGAGCTCGAGCAGGTCGAACACGAAGTACAACAGCGGCCCGCCATCCTTCAGTGTCGCCTGCAATGTCGAGAAATTCGGCTTGCCCGAGCCGTCGAGCGCGACGATCTCGCCGTCGAGCAGCGCCGAGCGGCACGGCAGCGCGGCGCACGCGGCCGGGACCTTGCCGAACCGTTCCGTCCAGTCGAGGCCGCTGCGGCTGTACGCGACCGCTTTGCCGCCGCCGACCGCGACCTGCGCGCGGTAGCCGTCGTACTTGGTCTCGTGGAGCCAGTCGTTCCCCGTCGGCGGCCGGTCGACGAGCGTCGCGAGCTGCGGCTCACGGAAGGTGGGTGGGGAGAGGGCGGCGCCCTTGCCTTTGCGGGCCGCGGGCTTGGCGTTCGCCTGAGGCACCTCGCCCGCCGAGATCGCCGCCATGCTCCGCCCGGTGGCGATGCTCGCGTCGAAGTCGAGGTCGACGCCGGTTGCATGGTTATCGGCGATCTTCCCGAGCAGCCAGTTCTCCGCCTTGCCCTCGGGCTTCAGGCGGATCAGCACCCACTCGCCCCGCATCCGCTCGCCGGTCAGGACGAAGTGGAACTTGCCCTTGGCCAGCCCCTCGCGCGGGTCGATCTCGTTTTCCCACGTGCCGCGGTCCCACAGCATGACGGTGCCGCCGCCGTACTCGCCCTTGGG
>Ga0123336_10005460_pt1 | contig 10125 bp, 19 predicted proteins | sample SSSSmetaG_FD_96466 | JGI IMG/M metagenome (GOLD analysis project Ga0123336, IMG submission 96466) | Glacier valley bacterial and archeal communities from Borup Fiord, Nunavut, Canada, to study Microbial Dark Matter (Phase II) - ​SSSS metaG | ecosystem: Environmental > Aquatic > Freshwater > Ice... | reverse complement strand
CGAACGTGGCGTCCGCGACGAAAGCCGCGAGCGTAGCGGGAGCTTCGCGCCCTTCCGCCATCGTTTCGCCCACCGAGCGAGAGCCACCGAGGCCGTCGACGCGCACGCAGGCCGGGACGGGCGACGCGGCGCTCGTCCCAACGGCGAACGTGGTGGCGACCTCGGAGCTTGTGGCGACGGGCGCGGCGGTGCAGGTGGCGCCGAACATTCTCTCCATCGCGCATTGGCAGCGACTTCTTGGCGGCGAGCTCTACGCGCCGCTTTCCCGTGTGGATTGGGCGACCCTCTTGCGCCCGTACGTTCGACGTGGACGTCAAACGATGCACCGGCTGCGGAGGTCGCATGACCGTCCGCGCGGTCGTCACCGATGCCGCGTCGATCGCACGCCTGCTCAACGCCCTCCGTCGCTCGCGCGACCCGCCCGTCGCCCCCTGAGCCGCGCTCCGTCTCGCGCCACACGTCGCGACGGGGCCGAGGTTTGTCCCACGGACGCCAGAGGCTCCCACGCTGTCCAGCTGCAGCGGAATTCCCGCCCGCCATGCCTCGCCCAGCGACCCGCCGCCGCCCTTTTAGGAGCCATCGGTTGCTACTACGGGCTACTCACTTGAGGAGGCCACGAGGAATCGATGACTAAGAGCAGCATTGAGCTAGCAGAGTTCTTGGGAACTCACTTGAGCGACCTACTGACGATCTCACCGTTCTCTGGGTGGAAGGTCACAAGATCCGTGGAAGAAGATCTGCCCAAGAAGGAGATTTGGTACGAGTTTGAAGGTCACGGGGTCGAAGTGATCTGTGACGAAGACGACCGGATCCGCACAATCTTCCTACATCGACGCGACGGTGAAGCCCTGTCCGGGGTCGCATTTTCGCTCAGTCGACGAGAGATCCTCGATCATTTCGGAGGTCCGTCGAAGAGCGGATCTGCTGTGTGTATTCCTGCACTCGGCGACAAAGGGGCGTGGGACCGGTTCAATCTGCCGGCTGGCTCGATCCACATTCAATACCGACTAGACCGCGACTAGATCGACTTGATTACACTGATGCGCCGCGATGCGGAACCATGATTCATGGAATAGTGCGATCGTCGCTCTTGTGGGGTGTCTGCTTACCGCGCCAGCAGCAGCTATTCCGGACTTACCTCAGGCCTGACGCGTAGCGCCTGCCGTCATTGAATGAAGACGGACGGCGGTTCTCTGCCGTGTCGGCGAGCGTCGTCGACCGCGCTGACGAAGGCGGCGAGCTGGAGACCGTTCTTTCGGCGCGTGTGGACGACGCTCATTCACTTGCGAAGTCCTGGTCGCAAAGTGTCTAGTCCGGCTCCGAGATAGCCTCTTGGTTGTAGTGGCGATCGCGCTCTGCTGCGGCGTGACCGGCTACCTCCGGCTGTACGGCCTCGAATACGAGGACGCCTTCGAGTACGTCGCAAGCGCGCGGCTCTGGGCGGAAAGGCCCAATGCGGCGAATGTCTTGAACACCTATTGCGTCGCCTTAGCCCACGGAGAGTGCGTCGGCGTCGAGCATACAAGCCATCCCGCCGCGTGGACGTTCTTCTCTTTGCCTTCAGTGTCAACCCAAGTCGTATCGCCCGGCATCTTGGCATCAGCGCGCGTGGCCCCTTACATGATGATTCCCGCCGCGCTTTTGGGATGGTCGGCCGCGCACGGTCGCGGACCGAAACCGAACGCCACGCTGTCGAGCTGCAGCGGAATTCCGGCCCGCCATGCCTCGCCCGGCGACCCGCCGCCGCCCTTTTAGGAGCCATCGGTTGCTACTACGGGCTACTCGATCGGGGTTCCGTCGCGCCGCGTCAGCGACCTCCGCCTCGTCCGTTTCTCGTGCCGCCTCCGGGCCGCGGGCGGTGAGCTGCGATGGAGCCGCAAAGCCGACGATTGACAGGTGACTCATGTGTACTTCTTCCTGTTGAGTTCGAACGAATCGATCTCGCAGCAACGAGGAGGCGAGGACGCCAGCGAGCAGGCGGGCAGGTGCTTGACCGGTGATGCCTGGCGCGAGTGCCATCAGCACGGTGCGTGCCACTCCTGCCTTCGTTCGCGTCGCCGCCCCGGAGGCGAAGATCGACGCTCGGCGCCCGCTTTTTCAAAGCATAGGGGCGTTGCGCACGCCCGCGCGCAACGATCCGCCACGCGGGTATGTCCGGCTCGTGCGACAGCTCTGGAGGGTCTCGTCCCCTCTCCGCGGTGATTGCGCATGTTGCGCACGCGCTCGCTCGAGCTCGCTGACGCGCACGAACGGCCACGCTGGCTCGACGCCGGGTCACCTTGTCGTAGGCCGCCGCTCGAGCCCGTCATCTCGATGCATGGGGGTGCTGGGGCTCTCCCGCGAATCGCTGAGGGCGGCGCCCATGTCGAGCTGACGCGGCCCACTGCCCGGGGCCGCGCTGCGCGCTGAAGCAGCTCACATCGGTCGGCACTCCGGCCGTGGCATTTCCTCGAGGTGGCTGCTATCGCCGTAGGCATGGACGTGACGCTCGAAGAAGTCGGCTTCGAGCTTCTCGATCCGGACGACTACTTTCCCTGCCCGGTCACGCGCGAGCGGCTGGAACGGCGCGGCGTCGTCGGGGAGCACCCGCCCACCATCGGTCACGACCTCTACGTGGCGCTCGCGCACCGGCTGGACGGGAAGTGGCGAACTGGCTTCCCCGAGGATGTCGTCGGCGGACGCGACATGCTCCTCGCGGTGGCAGCGGACAATCTCGCGCGTCTGGCGCGCGAGGGCGAGCTCGCCATCAACGTCGGCGATGGTCCCAGCGGGCTGCCGTACGTGGTCATCGGCCACGACCACTGGCTGGGCTCGAGCTGCATCTTCCTCCCGGAGCTCGAACGGTTCCTCGCGCGTGAACTAGGGGGTGGTTCCTTCTGCGCATCGATTCCCCATCGTGGATCGATGATCGCCTTTCGCGAGGAGGGCGCGCCCTACCGCGCGGAGATGCGCGCGTTCATCGCCGCGGCCGAGGCGGGGAACATGAACCCGGCACTGACGAAAGAGTTGTTCCGCGTCACGTCCAGCGGTGTCACGCCGCTCGTGGACCCATGAACCATCCTCGCCAGCCTGACGAGGGCCTCGGGACCCGCCGACCTCTGGGCGAAACGCGTACGACCTTCGCCATCCTGGCCGGGCTCCTGCTCCATCAACGCGCGCACGCGCTCGTCGATGGTCTCGCCAGGATCGCTCAGGGCTGCGCGGCAGCGATGCAGGCGGCGAGCGCGGGCGTCTGCGTCCAGCCGCAGTTGCCGTCGTCCTGCCGCGCGCACGTCGCCGTGTGGTAGCAGCCGTAGACCGGCTTGAACTCGCACGTGGTGATCACGGAGTGATCCGCGCAGACCTGACCGCTGCAGCCGGAGGCCACGCAGGCCGGCTGCGGGGCGTTCTGGACGCACGCGGGGACGGAGCCGCCGTTGATGCCCTTCATCTCGCAGTGCGTGATCGCGTTGCAGCGGACGTTCGCGCAGGTGCTGCCCTGGAAGAACAGCTTCGTGCTCTTGCCGTTGCGCGTGAGCGTGAGGATGCGGCTCAGCGGGTTGATCTCGGCGTAGTAGCTGCGCGTGGGCTTCGAGCCCGCGGAGTCGAGCTTGATCTTGAGCTTGCCGCCCGAGCTCGTGACCGACCACTTGCCGGCCTCGGGGAGCGTGCAGGGGAACGCGATGCAGCGGACGGCGGGGTTGACGAGCGAGGCATCGACCATCGCGTCGTACGTTCCATCGGCCTTGAGCCCGAGCTTCTGGAGCTCGACGAACTCGAGCGAATCCGCGCCCTTCCAGTCGAACGTGCCGACGAACTGCGCCGTGCGCGAGGTCAGCTCGTCCTGCGTGACGCCCACGCTGTCCAGCTGCAGCGGAATTCCGGCCCGCCATGCCTCGCCCGGCGACCCGCCGCCGCCCTTTTAGGAGCCATCGGTTGCTACTACGGGCTACTCACTTGAGCCCTAGGAAGCGTCGATCGTCTGCTATCTCCCACTTGCTTTCGTGGTGCGCCGAATCACTGCACCGCCGACGTAGTGGCCGCCATTCTTTTGCGCGATTATCGCCTCACCTCCGAGCGCACACACGCGGTCTCGGACCAACGACTTGAAGATCTCTGCGGAGGGCGTGACGGTGCGGTCTTCGGGCTCAATCAGGCCCACTTGCTCGAAAGGCTCCGACGGAGCCACCGTGAGGACCGTCACATCGCATCCCGGCTGCCCCCGCGTGGAGGCAGACCCGCTGCCAATTACCTTGTAGGCAGGTGACCCGCAACCTCCCAGCGCGAGCGTCGCCCCGAGAACAAGGAGTCGGCGGATTCGGCGTGCAGTGTGGAAGCGGTTCATGACGTACGGAGTCTCTTCGAGACTCGCTGTCGCATTTTTTCTTGGTCCGCACGAGCGATCGGAGGTAGCGAGCACCGGGAGGAGGTCGACGCAGCGGGCGTCGCTCACCGACACCTCCGGTGAGCGGGCGGCGGATGCGTGCTATGCCGTCCCCGCCGCCGCGATCTCGCGGCCTTCGTGATCGCGCGATCCTCGCCATGGGATGGATGGGTGCGTTCGCCGCTCTGAGCTCGTCGCGCTCACGGTGGAGGACGTGGGCCCGGCGACCGAGGGCCTCGTGGTGCGGCTACGCCGCTCGAAGGGCGACCAAGAGGGCAGGAGGGTAGCGATGAAGGGAATCCTTCACGCCGCGCGTCCGCTCATTTCTTGCGACAGGAGCGCTGACGCGGCCTCCTCTTGATGGAGAAAGAAGTATGCGCCTCGCACTCGCACTCGCCACCATGACGCATCTGGCAGGATGTGCCGGCCCCGGGCCATCGCAGACGCGCGCTCGTGCGGCCGTTGACCTTCAGTGTCCTGAAGAGAAGGTGGATGTTTCGGACGTCGGCACGGGTCAATCCTCAACCTACCTCGCGCGCGGTTGCGGCAAGCGCGCGACGTACGTCTGGCGCGACCAGCCTGTCCTCAACTCACCCATCCAAGATGACACGGCGAAGGCCCCGTAGACCATGTTCGTTTGCACGAGCCACGGCAGCAGCAAACTCCGTTGAGCGCGATGTCGTCAGCGAGGCGAAGAAGCTTGAGCACGCGTTCGTGCGCCGCGCGGGTGATCCTGACCCGATCGCGTGGACAGTCTGTCTATGCCGCAATCGTGGACATCGACAGGGCAATCCGCGTGCCCTTTCGGTATCCGGGGTCGCCTTCGTTGCGAAGGCGCTCGGGGGACGCGTAAGCAGGGGCGCCGTGAAGCCCACGCGGCTCGCCTGACTCCCCTGCCGTAGATCGCACCGAAGTCCGCGATCCGCGCAGCGACGACATCGGTTTTGGTCCTGTGGGCCCGGACGAGGATCGTCTGCGGCCGAGTGTCGCCGTGCACGAGCCCGTGGCGACTGAGCTCATGAGCGCTGCGAAGGACATCGCAGGCGAAGTCGAGAGCATGCCACGCCGGGATCGCGCGACGCTTGGAGCCCCACGACAGAAGCTTGCGAAGCGAGACACCTCGCTTCAGAGCTCCCACGTCTCGGCGGAAGGAGCGCAGTGGTCATGCCTGCTCCTTGCCGGTGTTCCGGCGTCCCGGCGAAGGTCGCCGTCGCGCCGGAGCGCTTCTCCGTGTCGACGGCGCCCACTCCGCGCGGTATGCCCGATTCATGAGCGAAGAGGACGGGACGACGGGCGAGCGCGAGGCGCTGCAAGCAGCGCGTGCGGCGCTCGAAGCGGAGGACATCGACGCGCTTCGCACACACGTCGCGGCGCGGCCTTCGCTGGCGCTGGCCTGCGGCGCGGACGGTGACACGCTGCTCCACTGGGCATGCCACCGGAAGCTCGCGGCGGCCGTCGAGCTGCTCCTCGCGGCGGGCGCCTGGCCGAACGCCCGCGGATTCAACGGGCGCAGGCCGCTGCACGCCGCCGTGAACGACAGCGACGCACGCCGCGCCGCGCCGATCGTGCGTCTTCTCCTTGCGCACGGCGCCGATCCGATCATCGAGAACGACGGGGGCTTCAGCGCCATCGCCTGGGCGCGCCAGGAGATCTGGGCGCCGCAGGACGAGGTGATGAAGCTGCTCGGCGCCGCTCGGTCGCCGCCCGCCGCGACGGTGGACGACGGCTCCTACGACGCCGCGGTCGCCCAGGCGCGCGCGATCGAGACGCGCGCGCACACGTCGCTCGCGTTGTTCCAGCTCCTCAAGGCCCACGCGGCTGGCGCCGAGCCCCCGAGCGTCGCGCACCTGTTCCCCGACGTCGGGGCCCTTGCCGAGGCGCGCGCGGTGCTCGCGGCGCTCGACGCCACGTCGTGGGGCCCCGCGGTCAGGGAGTGGCTGGGCGAGAGCTTGAAGCCGGCCTACGTGCAGCGCATGGTGGAGCTCCGCGCTGCAAAACGCGACGGCTAGGGGCCGCGGCGGCGCGCCAATTTCGCGTCACATCGGTGCGCGCGTAACGATCTCGACTTGCGCTGGGAGGACGGCCTCGTGCCGTATTTCCTCGAGCCGAACGGAAGCGAAGCGCTGACGGCGAGGGAGATCGCGCGCTTCCACACCGCCGTCGCGGAGATCGAGCTGCGCACGCCGGTTCGCTTCAAGGAATTCGACCCGGCGGGCTGGGACGCGCTGCCGGGACCTGCGCGCCGTACCAGAGAAGTCCTTGCCGCCAGTGCGGGGTATCGCGGCAGTCGCTGACGGGATGCGGTTCGTCTGGCAAGAGCCCGAGCTTTGGCGCGTGATTTGGTTCCTGACCAGCGAGGAGCGCCAGCCATTGCCCGGTATCCGGGCTATCGCGACTCTGGCGGTGTGCGGTACTTCGGAGGCGGCATGAAGACTTCCCGCTCCTTGGTAAACGGATTGATCGCCTCACGTGCTCCCTTTGGCAATGGTTCGCCTGGACCGGGCTGTCTTGACTCCAACGTGAAGATCCTTCCAGGGTCGCCGACCCATGCTCGAAACGCGGGATCGTCGAGCAGCCGAGCCGCGTGGGCATCGTGGGCGCGTAGAAAGTCGTCTTGACTCTGACCATCCGAGGACCATCGTTCGGAAGGTGGAAACGTGACCAGGAGCTTCAGATAGACCGGCACCGAAGAAGCGATGAGGTGCTCAGCCTTCGTCGTCTCGTGGTCCCAAAAAACGACTGCGCCGAAACAGAGCCCGGGTTCGATGATCACCGCGTCGTAGTTGCCGCAGCCGTCCCCCTTGAGCGGAAGCAGCGAGCTCGACGGGTACGGCTTCAGCATCTCGTTCGAGCCACAGATATCAAAGAGCTTCGAGTGCTTTAGCCCATCTGAAGTAGCAAGATAGCGCGTCACGCCTTCAGGCAACGAGCCCGCAGCTGCAACAAGTTTCGACAGTCGACTCTTGCCGATCGGCTCGCGCAGCACATAACCAATGCCTTCGAGTTCCTGTACGAGCGCCGGAGCCAGTCGTTCGGATTCGGTGCTGACCATCAAAGATACTGTGCTCGATCTGCGCTCAGGCAGCGAGCAGGATCTCGGCGGCGGTCACTTCCGGTAGACAGGGGACGGCCACCCCCGGACCTCGGTTCCCGTCGGCCGAGTGATAAAATGGGCTGTGGGCCGTGTGGCCGTTGGAAGAGCATGACGGAGGCCACCCCGAAGATGACCACCTGCACGACGAGTTGGACGACGTTCCGGCGGTTATCGAACGCGTGGTCGATGAGGATCATGACCGCTGTGGTCGCGCCAAGGATGACCCACACCACCAGCGCCAATGCCCAGAGCGCGGACCGGCCCCGCAGCGGGACATGCATCCACCCCTTGCTTGCGCCCGTCGTCGCTGGTGGGGCGCCGCGCTGGGCGATGACCGCGCGCAGCACGAGAAGCACAACGACGAGGATTCCCGCGCTCACGACACCAGACCCTTGTAGGCCCCGATGCGAAACGCTACTACGGGCGACTCACCGGTGAGCCGAAGAGCCAGGAGCGCATGCAGTTCAGGCTCATGAACAACAAACCTCTACGAAACTGACGCCGTTGGCTCCTAATCCTCACGCGCCGCTTCCTGCTTTTCGGCATCTCGTGGTCGAGCACTCACCGCAGGGCGTCGTCATTCGACCCCGCTCGATGGCGGTGTCGTGGCTGATGGAGGCTGCGGTGTGGGTCGTGGCGGCCGGGGCTGCCGCAGCGATGCTCGTGTTCAGCCAGACTCCATGGGTGCGCGTGCTCGGTGCCGTGCTGCTGGTTCCGGTCGCCATCCGAGCACTGGTCCGGACGACGCGCTTCTTCTCGACGACGTGGCTACGCAAGCTGTCCGTCATGTGGAACGTGCCGCGTCCACTCATCGCCGGTCCGTTTGCGCGCGTCTGCCTCGATACCGTCGTCCGCTTCGACGTCGCTCGCCACGGGAGCGACCTCTACCTCGATGCGTTCGACACCCAAGGCGCAGCGACGCACCTCGTCACGCTGGAGCCTCGCGAGGAGGCCGACTACCGTGCCCTGGGCGGCTGGATAGCCGCGAGCGGATTTCGTCGTTAGGCAGCCCGTGCACAAACTGTGAGGAAGCCATGGCCCGAGGTACGCGCAATTACGTGGAGCCCACCGTGGCGCGTCGGCGAACGGCTGAGACATGTCCCCGCAGCGCTCGAAGTTCTCCGCTCTTCGACCGACCATGACGACGACGACTTTGTGGACGCCGTAGCCGGCGTCCTTTGGGACTACCTCATTCATCAGGGAAACATCTGCTCGGAAGCCGTTCTCGCCGTACCGTTCGTTTTCGACATCCTCGATTTCTCTCCTGCCCTGGCGCGCTCGACGGCCGAAGATGACCCGCAGGAACAGGGGGCGTGGGGCTCAGGCGGCTCCGCGACACGCGCGGACTTTCTTGAAATCGTCGCGGGCTGGCTCGTTGCTGGCGCTTCAGACGGTCGCCGTCGCGCGGGTGCCTCATCGGATAGCGATGAGCGCCGGGCGGTCGGCGGTGCAATGCTCGACGCGATTACCGCGCACGAGTACCGCCTGCACACATGGAAAGGCGCCGGGCTGGCCGAACAGGAGATGTTGCTGCGTATGGCGAATCCGGCGTTCGTGCCGAGGATGCTCGCCAAAGGTGCCGTACCGTCGGTCCTAGCGATCGTGCTCGGCGGGGCCGGTTTGGTCGACCCGCGCGTTGTCTCTTGGGCCGCCGATGCGCTCGTCGCTCTGAATCACGACGCGACAGGACGTGCGGCCAACCTGTTACGCAGGGCCGACGACGGTCTCGACGGGACCGAGCGGCAGTTCCTCTCTAAGGTGACAGAGGCGCTTCGCAAACCCGCCTGGCAAGCCGGGCTCGCGGAGATCGCGCAACATGGCTGAGGCTTTGGGCCCTTTCGCGCCCCACGCGTGCGCAAACGACGGTTCATGCCCGTAGGAGGACCGCCGCGCCAGCGGACGGTCTGACGTCCTCGTTAGCTGGCCGAGGGTGCGCGCCAGCTAGCTTAGCGAGACCGTGGAGCTCGATACACCGCCCCTCCAGAGGCATCCAGAGCGGCTCTTTTTCGTCGATCGTCACGCCGAGGCTCGGTCCCTCGCGGGTGACCGCTATCTGAGTCGTCTTCCCAAAATCGCCGGTGAGGCAGCTCACAGCGATGCGATCCAGCGTGGATCCAACATCCGACCTCGTCCGCCACATCCTCCACGACCTCGGACTCCCTGCCGAGCCACCCCACGTCGCAAGAGCGCGCGACCCCACCTACGACGACGACGCCTGAACCCGAGCCCTCACGGAGCGCCAGCGCGACCCGTGGCCCACCTGCGCCCGCGGACCACGAAATGACCGTCCCCACAGGCCAGCCGTGACCGTCACTTGCGGCGAAATCTGCGCGGAGCACGAGGGGCGAACGGTCGAAGACCGGAGGAGACTTCGTGCCTCCTCGAAGGCCGATTCACCACGACTGGAGAATGCGTTCTCCAGTCGTGGTGCCTGGCGGCCATGGTGCCTCCGCCGCGCTACCCGCTGCTGCGGCTGCACGGGGTGCTGGCGCCGCGCCACACCTGGCGAGCGAGCGTCGTGCCGCGTCCGCCCGAATCGCCTGCGGGTTGCTCGAACGTGGCGTCCGCGACGAAAGCCGCGAGCGTAGCGGGAGCTTCGCGCCCTTCCGCCATCGTTTCGCCCACCGAGCGAGAGCCACCGAGGCCGTCGACGCGCACGCAGGCCGGG
>Ga0123336_10005457_pt1 | contig 10127 bp, 6 predicted proteins | sample SSSSmetaG_FD_96466 | JGI IMG/M metagenome (GOLD analysis project Ga0123336, IMG submission 96466) | Glacier valley bacterial and archeal communities from Borup Fiord, Nunavut, Canada, to study Microbial Dark Matter (Phase II) - ​SSSS metaG | ecosystem: Environmental > Aquatic > Freshwater > Ice... | reverse complement strand
GCGAATCAGCCGGCGAGATCTGCGCCGCGATGGCCGCCGACTCCGGTTCGTCGTCGAGCAGGCACCCATCCGGTCCGCTTGATCTGATCCCGCACTGCTAAACTGGCCGAAGTCCCTGTCTGACGCTATACTTGTCCCACCACCCTTCGAAAGTGGCGACGACCTGGTGCCGGTGGCCGGCGACGTAGCGCGCCAAGATGCCGTCGAGCTGCCCGCGCAGGATGCTGAGCACGAGTTCGCGAGCGGCCGCTTTGTCGAGTCTCTGGATCGCGGCGGCGAGCTGCATCACGAAGTCGTCCGTTAGCGCCTTTAGCTTCTTCTTGGCTGCGCCGAACTGCCTTTTGAGCGTCTTGACGTTCTCGTCAGATAGCTTCTCGTATCCATTGCCGGCTTCCTCGCCCTCTTCTGCGTCCTCGCCTGGTTGCGCCGCCTTGATGGTTGCATCGAGCTCCGCCTTTGTGGCCTCGCACTCGGCGATGTCGGCGAGGTATTGCGGCATGAGGCGCTTGGTCATCGGATGGTCGAGCGCGTTGCCTGTGATCTCGTCGTCCTCAAGGCCAGAGCGGATGCTTGTCGCCCACGACTCGACAAGCCCCATGAAGCCTTGCGCAGCAAGACCTTTGAGGTCGTTCTGCACGTCGCCCCACCAGGTCGCGATAACGCCGCTGACCTGGAATTGATCGAGAAGTCCCGCCGGTCGAACCGCCTTCTCGAAGCTGCTCAGCAGGCTGGCTCGCCCGGCCATGAGGGCCTTGGACTCCGGTAGCTCGGCGAGCTGCCGCTGCGCCTTCTTCCACCAACTCTGGACGGCGTCGGCCAGATCTTGCTCGCGCTTTGCCATCCCCGAATCGACGTCGAGCCACTTCTTGAGCTCGGCTTTTTCGGCGATGCCATCGCGGAAGTCGAGGTAGTGGCCGTCGTGTGCCGCTTGGGCTCGGCGCTGCTTGAGCAATCGATTGGGGTCGAGCCCATGCGCCTCGAACAGAGCCCACTTCGCGGCTACCTCGGCTTTTGGCACACCACCGTGGAGGTGCGCACGTACGTCGTGCGGCTCCGGCGGAGGCGCGTTGTCGGCGTACCGCCGGATGTTGAGGTTGTCGTCGTTCCTCTTCAGCTCGTCGCGCGACACGACCCGGGCAAAGCCCTCGACGTCTTCGAACGCCTGCCAGGCGGTGACGATCTTCTCAATGTGCTCCGGGAGTAGGTAGTTTTGCGCGCGCCCCTCTGAAAACTCGCGGTCGGCGTTGATGAACAGCACCTTACCCTTGCGCGCCTTCGGCTTCGCGCCCGGAGCGCGGAGGACGAGGATGCAGGCAGGGATCCCCGTCCCGTAAAACAGGTTCGGGGCGAGCCCGATCACGGCATCAATCAGATCCTCGTCGAGAATGCCGGTGCGAATGTTCTTCTCATCGCCGCCGCGGAACAGGACCCCGTGGGGCATCACGGTCGCCATCATCCCGCCCGGCCGGAGCACAGCGACCATGTGCTGCAGAAACATGAGATCGGCCTTCTTGCCGTCCTCTGGGCACCAGCCGAACCGGAACCGCTCGGGGAACTTGATGTCCTGTTTCTCGTAGTTCTGCGAGAACGGCGGATTCGTGATGACGCGATCGAACCTCATCAGCTCGCCGCCCTCGGTGTGCTGCGGCGCTGCGAGCGTGTCGTCGTTCTTAATGTCCGCGTCTGGGATGCCGTGGAGCAGCATGTTCATCTTGCTGATTGACCAGACGCTGCCGTTTGACTCCTGCCCGTAGAGCCCGAGGTTCTTAGAGTTGAGACCGTGCTCGTCAAGATACTCCTTCGACAGCACGAGCATGCCTCCCGACCCCGAGCACGGATCGTAGATCTTCATGCCCTCCTGCGGTTCGATGATCCGCACGAGCATGCGGACCACCGAGCGCGGCGTATAGAACTCTCCGCCCTTCTTGCCCGCCGAGTCGGCGAAGTCGCGGATCAGGTACTCGTATGCGGCACCCAGCAGGTCCGGGTACTCGAAGTCGTCGTTGCGGAGCCGGACCTCTGAGAAGTGCATGATCAGATCGCGCAGCTTCTTGTCAGGCAGCGTCGATTGTCCGACCTTCCGCGTGAAGTCGATGTGGCCGAGCACACCCTCGAGGCTCGTGTTCTCGTGCTCGAGCGCCGCGAGCGCCTGGTTCAGGCCGTCGCCGACGTTCTTGTGGACTTCGTCGCGGATGTAGCTCCAACGTGCGGCCTCGGGAACGAAGAACGTATCCGAGTAGAAGCTCGGATGGTTCGCGCGCTTCGTGGCCTCACTGGGCTTGCGGGACTTTCTCTTTTCTCGCTCGACTATCTCCTCGAAACGACCCTCAAACACGTCGGAGCAACGCTTAAGGAAAAGCACGCCGAAGATGTACTCCTTGAACTCTGAGGCATCCATCTTGCCTCGAAGAATGTCCGCGGCGGCAAAGAGGTGGCGTTCGAGTTGGGCAAGCGTCAGGGGCATCGGTTAGACCTTGGGGCGAAGGCCTACGCCCCAACCCGTTCTGATGCATCCTACAACTACTGCCATGACAGCGGGCCGACGCGACCGATCAGCTGCGCCGGCGCGGCCGGATCCCGATCACGAGCAATCAGAACGAGCCGGCGATGCCGGCGACGCCGGTTCCGTTGACGGTCGAAACGACGGGGTACGCGCGCTCACTGTTAATTAGGTAAACGCCAACACCAGCAAGCGCCACGCCGACGCCTCCGACAATCAAACCGGCGGTTCCCGTGTTGCGATCCGTCTCACGTTGAAAGCCCGGGCCCGATTCGACGTGTTCCTTCGTCGCGTACAACATAGCGCCCGATAGGAGGGAGCCGGTTCCGACCGCGATCATCGATGCTGCAAGCGGATGCACCGACCGCGACTCCCTCAGCCACATGTACAGCCCGGCGCCGGCGACGTACGAGCTCGCACAGAACGCGATCACCGCAGGTGTGCGATGGTTGTTGTACGTTGGCTTTGAATGATCATCCGCAGGGCTCACGATGTAAGCCACCGCCGATCCTGCCATTAGCAGCACGCCGGTCCCGGCGACAACCTTCGACGACGCACGCCAGTTGGAATTCGACTCGGCAGACTGGCGATCGTCGGCGGTGTCAGCATTGCCCTTCACGATTTGAAGCCCCTCCGCCGGAGTTCCATCGGCGAGGAATCGCGCCAATGCACGTAGCCGCACTTCGCTCGCTTCGGCGATCGAAACCGCCGCGCTGAACACGACGCTGCCATCGTTCGCATACAATGTACCGACAAGGGCCGGTTTGCCTTGAAGCTGTACGGTTCCGATCACGGCAGTTTTTTGAGTGCCCGGTGACCAGCGATTCGCGAGCTCGGCCGCGAGCGTTCCTTCGCGACTCCGATCCCCATCGTTCGTGAACTGAAACCCGACCCAGCTGTCGCTGAGCCACAGCACGTCGTCGGTGTTGTAGTGGACGTCGAGCTTGCTCTCATCGTTGGCGCCAACACTGACCTCGTACTGGCGGCCGATCGTTTGCGGCACCTGAATGAACACACGATAGACACCTGGCACGAGGTCACCAATTGTCGCCGACCCGACGCCACGAATCTGACCATCGACAAACACCACGGCACGAGTGTCACCTGCTGTGACCGAAAGGCGGCCCCGTCCCATCGCCTGGACCTGCTTAAGCACGTCGCGATAAAAACCTTCGTCGCCAGGTCCGTACGCGTTGCGCGGCAGGGGTCTCGCGGGAAACATCCGGATCAGCTCGGTCATCGCGGCCACAGAGTTCGCCGCGTCGCCGAGCTGCTTGTAGCTGAGCGACAACGTCACCTGCGCACGGAAGGCGACGTCAGTGTTGCTCGTGTCCAACGCGAACGTGGCTGGATTGCGACGCATGATCTCGATCGCCTCCGACAACTGCTCCTTCGCTTCGGCAGCCTTCCCTTGCGTGAACAATCTGTAGCCGGCATCGACCTTCTGCGCGACCGACGCTGCACCTTGGTCCCCATCGAGGATACCCGGACGTGGAGCACCGGTTCCGGCGAGTTTGAGCACCGACTGTGGACGCGCCGCAAATCCGTGCGATTCCAATTCGTCGTCGAGAGGCGCCATCAAGCGAGCAATCTCGGGGGACCTCGCACCCGTGTGAGACTCGAACACCAAGATTCGCGGTGCTTCCGCTATCGCCGGCGCCGCGAACGCGCTGCGCGTCGCAAGCACTGCACCACACACCATCATAAAAATCGTTAAGACTCGAAGGAACATCCCCAGCACCTCATCTTGACCGCGGACCAAAAAAATCAGACCCGCTGCGAACGAAATCCACATCAGAGCCAGAGCCAGCCGTCCCCACACATTTCACAGCCGGGCGGTATGAAGCAGCGTGCTCGTCCGATGCCGATGCCGATGCTTCGTTAAGCCGGACACGCGACCGCAACGCTGCGCTCCCGTTCGAGCTCTCGCGCAGGCCCGCGGCGCAGATAGCTTCGTTGCTCAGATCTTGGGCGGAACGCTCGTCGCATCGAGACGCTGCGAATGTCGCGCGGAAGGCCGACAGGCCAACGATGACGACCGTCGCTACCAGGCGTGTCACGGCTTGTGCTCGTCAGCGCCGATATCCGCATGCACGCCCTGAGGACGCGGGTCTCCGTCGATGTCGACGCCTTCGAGTCCCGTCAATAGCGCAGCTGGATCTGCCGCGTCGACAGCTGGGCTACCAGCTGGTATATGCAGATCACCAGTAGTCGTGTTCACGAACTGCGGATCGAGCGCGATATTTCCGGTTCCGCTAGGAAGAGCGCCAGGCGTAGCAATCGAGTACGCGTGACTGCAGGCGCCTCCGGTTTGATTCATGTTGGTCAACGTCCCGTTGCCGCTCATGATGTTGTTTCGAGCGGTGAACGTTCCTGCGACGCACTGAATTGCGGTGCCTATGCCATCCTGCGTCGCGTTTTTGCTGAAGCTATTGAACTCAAGGCGGTTCGCTGCGTTCTGGCTCGTGAGGATTGAAACTCCACCAATCGGGCTTGACGTCGAACCGTTGGCGAAGAAGAAGTTGTTTACGATCGCAAACTGTCCGGTGGTCGAGATTCCGCCGCCAGCATTATTCGCGATCGTCGACTGCGAAATTGTCAGACTGCCGCCGCTTGCCGAGATTCCTCCCGCTGGGTTGTTCGACAACACAGCACGCGCCAGCGAGACGGTGGGCGAGCCCGCCGCAACCGGCACAACGATTCCAAATCCGCTCGAGTTGTTCGGAGCGTTCTTGATCGCGAGATCAAAGATCGATAGCGATGTTCCGGTATCGGAGACCGTCACGATGGCACCGGTGCCTGCGCTCCTCGTTAGCGCAGCATTCGGACCTGCAAGGAACGTAACCACTCGACCGCCGTTGACGGCCACCGCTTCGTCGGTCGTGCCCACAAACTTCACGTACGGGCGCGCCGTGGCAAGTGCCGCAGCGACCTTGGTACATGGGATAGCTTTGGTGCAGTTCGCGTTGTTTGTCCCCGTCGGGTCGACATACGCAACGTTCGCATCGGTGCCGCACGAGCCATCCGGCAAGCATGCGTTCGACGCGCAGTCGGAATGTGAGCTGCACGGAGCACAAGCGTCTTGTTTGCAGACCGGGGCCGTTCCGGTACACGCACCTGGTTCTGTCGCTGTGCACGCGACGCAGGCCTTCGTGGTCGTGTCGCAAACGGCCGTCCCGGCGCTGCAATCGCCGTCGGAGCCGCAGCCACTCGGTGGCGTGTCGCTCGCCGGTCCCCTGGCGTCGATTTCAGCGCAGTTGTTGTCGGGATTCGCGCCCGGACAGTAGTTGCTGTTCACCCTGCAGCCGATTGCCACGACTGTGGTCAAGATCAGTCCGAATCTCATTTGATTTCTCCCGCGTACGAAGACGAGCGCTGCCCGTTTACATCTGTGTGGTCAACCATGGTTTCTTCCCCGTCCGATGAGTATCGGCGCTGCCCGGCCAAGGTTGCGAGAAATGCGACATCGCTTCAGAATGTTGTGGCCCAGCCGGCAATTCCGCCGCCCGGCAGCACCGCAACGCTGGGTCCGGAACTGGTGTGCCGAGGCCAGAGCAGTGCGCCGACGCCAACCGCCGCTGCCCCCGTGATCGCGGCGCCGAGGCCGACGCCGCTATATAGATAGTGCGGTTGCGGTCCGGACGCCGCGTCGTTCGTAGTGAACGAAAGGTAGGTTCCGACGACCACGGCCACGATCCCCCCACCCGCGATAACTGCCGGCAGAATGCGCGAGCGTTGCTCGGGCTCCTGGCGAGGTGCCTCGTGTGGTTCGGGTACCAGCTTCACCACCACTTCGGTGGTCTTGCCATCCTCCACAGTCACTTCTTGTAGTTCGCGTTTGTATCCGGGTCCCTCAATGACTAGGACGTGCTTGCCTGGATACGTGTTGAAAATGCCGTCACTAATCCCGACCGGCGTCGCGTCAAGGTTGACCTGTGCACCCGGTGGGACCGTTCGGACCGATAACACCGTGCGTCCTGTACGTACCGCGAGATCCCGGAGAAGCTGTTGCGCGAGCGACGTCGAAGCCTGCCCGAGTTTGTCATCGGCGCACTGCTGGCAGTACTGCTGGTTCACGGTGGCCGCGCGCGACCCCGTCGCGATCACCGTGCCGGTTAGCACGACCATCGGCGAACCGTTGTCGCCCTGCTTGTTATCGACCACTACAACGAATACGCGTTCTATCCCGCCTTCAGAAAGTCCAGCCGGCACGCACGTCCAAGGTGACGTCGCATCGCGACAGTTAAGAAGTGCGTCGGTGTCCTTCTTGCCGAGCGGTTTGCTTTGCAGCGTCCAGCCGGCTTCGCGCGCGGTCGCTTCCACAGCTGCCCGCACCGTAGTTCGATCGTGCTCGGGAGCCGCGCCCCCAATCACAACGACTCCTTTGTCGGCGTGCGCACGAGCTGCGAGGCACACGATGAACAGCGTCACGATATGAGCAGACTTCGAGCGCATCGTTACCAGGTCCTCTGGATCGTCGTCGTTTGATCAACGGTGATCGTGATCGCGATAGTTTCGCGCTTCGCGGATTCTTCATTAACAATCTGCAGGGTGTGATGGCCGACGCTGACCTTGTCGAGGTGAAGCGGCGTTTGCCCAATCGACTTGCCGTCCAGCGTCGCCATCGCCCATGGCGTTACGTACACGGCGAGTCCGCCGACGCCATGCGGTTGGATCGGTTGGCTGTGAGAGCTTGCAGCCGCCGTCGAAGGCACGCGGACAGGCTTAGCTGGTTCGCCGGAAGCTCTCGGCTCCGGTGCTCTCTCGTCCGCAGGAACGTCGGCCTCGATCGAGATGGCGGCGTCGACAGAGGCCGAGGCGACGGAGTCACCGATGATCGCAGCATCGATCCTCGGCGCTTCGACGAATCGCGGTGCGTCGAGGACCGTCGGCGAGGCGCCGGTAGCTTTCAGCGGTTCCATTGTCGTGTGCTTTCTCTGAGCCACGACGAACGTCACGACGCCCGCCACAACCACGGCGGATACTATCGCAAGGAATACGCTGCCGCGAGACTTGCGCGCTACGAACGACCGCGATGCCACGTCACCGAGGGTGGTCGGCGGCAGCGGTGCGGTAAATTGGTGCGCGACGAGCGCGCTCAATGGTTGGGCAATCGATGCCGTGGAGCGCCGCGCCTGTGCATCTGGGAAGCGTTGCGCGAGCAATCGCGCGAGGTCATCACGTCCGTTGCGTGGGGCGTCGTCGCAACGCAACAATGCCTCGATCGCCGCCTGGGCATTTGGAAAACGTGCATCGCGTTCACGCTCAAGGAGCCGCATCGCGACCGCTTCTAAGTCACTTGGGATCCTGCTTCGCAACGTGCTCGGCCGCGGAATTGTTTTGAACATGATCTGGGCCACGCACTCGGATGGCGTTCCCTTGAACAACGTATCGCCGGCGAGAGCCTCCCAAAGCATCACGCCGATCGCGAACAAATCCGAGCGTCCGTCGAGCGGACTCCCGTTGCATTGCTCAGGACTCATGTACGAGACCTTGCCGCGCGCGTTCTCCGAGTACGCGTTGCCGCTCGCGCTCTTCGCCTTCGCGAGGCCGAAGTCGTTCAGCTTGACCGCGCCTTCGTAGCTTACGAGGACGTTGTGTGGAGAGACGTCTCGATGAACCAAACCGCGTACCGCACCGGTCGGATCGGCGAATTCATGGGCGTACCCCAGGCCACGCAGGATTTCTACGACGATGTAAATTAGCAGCGATGACGACAGCGGCCCTGCCTCGAGCACCGCAGCGAGGTCACGACCGTGAACGTATTCCATCACAAGGAACAGCCGACCCGATGCGTCCTTGGAGAAGTCAATCACCGACACGATGTTCGTGTGACTCAGCTCGGATGCAAGTCGGGCCTCGGTGACGAACATCTTCGCGAACTCGGGTCGTTCGGATAGGCCAGGAAGCACGCGTTTCAGAGCGACTCGACGTGAGAACCCGGCCTCGCCGAGTGCCTCAGCCAAAAACACCTCGGCCATGCCCCCGGCTCCCAGCTTGTCAAGCAGGCGATAGCGCGAGTCCGCCTTCGACGCGCTCGCGATCTCGATCGGTGGACCGGTCGAGCGCATCGTGTCGCGCACGTCATCGCGAGGGACCAGATCCGCTGCGACGTCGCGCAACACGGCGACGCCATTAGGGTTCACGCCGTCAGTCGCGGCTTCAGCGAGCATGAATACCGCGGCTGCGATGGACGAAGGGCGTTTTGCGGGATCGCTCTCGATCATCTGCATGAGCGCGTGTGCGAGTCGATCCGAGATCACGGCACCACGGTGCCGAGGATCTATCGGAGCGCTGGTGCGCACCCGAACATAGAGCTCGTTGTCCGGGAGGTTGTAGTAGTCGGCGAGCGTCTCGGTCGACAAGCGGTACGGAAGCCAGCCGCCGGTCAGCATCTCATACGCGATCACGCCGAGCGCAAAGGTATCCGCGGCAGGCGTGACACGTTCGCCGCGTGCTTGCTCCGGGGCCATGTACGATGGCGTACCGATCACGGTTCCTGCGCGCGTGCTCGGTCCTTTCGCGACAACGCCGGTCAACTGCGCGACGCCAAGGTCGAGGACTTTGACAATAAATCCCTGTTTGTCATCGGCGACCAAGAACAGGTTTTCCGGTTTGAGATCGCGATGGACGACGCCGAGCGCGTGCGCATGCTCCAAGCAACTTGCAACTGGACCGAGGATTCGCAATGCGAGGTGCGCGGGGACCGGCCCTGTCTGAGAGGCAAGGTAGTCCCGCAAGGACTGCCCACGTAGGTACTCGAGCTCCATGTAGTAGAGGCCCGATGGGAGCTGATCGACGTGATACACGTGGACAAGGTTCGGGTGGTTCAGCTTCGCGGTGGCGCGTGCCTCATTTACGAACCGGTTCACGATTGATGGGGTCGTCGTGAACCGCGCATCCAGGACCTTGAGCGCACGCAGGTGGCCGAGCACCATGTGTTCGCCCAGCCAGACGGAACCCATGCCGCCGGCACCCAGCTCTTTGATGAGCCTGTATGGTCCGATCTGATCCGCGATCATCCCGCCTCCGGACGCTGGCATCCGCCGCACGAAATGATGAGCGGGCAACGGTTTTTTGGGAAGCCCGCAGACCGGCGATTGGCTGCCGGACCGTGCAGCAAGGTCGCTCGAACAGGGTCCGAAAGCACGGCTCGCCTAGTTGAGGACACGGGCATGTTGTTTACTCGAGACTTCAACGGTCTCCAGAGCGAACGAGCCGTAGAGCAGGTTGAGGATGGCGCACATCAGCCACGTCATGCGCGCAGGGTCCGTGGGCAACCGGTTCGCACTCCACGACGCGAGCGCAAAAGGATCAGGGGCGTCGAGGTTGATCATGGCGCGCGTATCGGCGCGTGGACCCGGAGGTTGCGTACAAACTTAACTCCGGCCTCTAACACTCCAGCACCCTCGACGACATAGCCTCGGCTTCGATGGGCCCGCCTTTGATGAGCCCCGCCAATCCCGCGCTGAAGACGGTCAGCCAGCGGCGCGGGATATCCGCGCAAGCACACCGACATGACGGACGAAAGGCGGATCTAACAAGCCATTCGTACGGTTACTGAACATCAGCTCAGCGGTGTCACATCGATCGATTAGGTTCGGTCGTAGATGACGGTCACGTTCGG
>Ga0123336_10005455_pt1 | contig 10132 bp, 7 predicted proteins | sample SSSSmetaG_FD_96466 | JGI IMG/M metagenome (GOLD analysis project Ga0123336, IMG submission 96466) | Glacier valley bacterial and archeal communities from Borup Fiord, Nunavut, Canada, to study Microbial Dark Matter (Phase II) - ​SSSS metaG | ecosystem: Environmental > Aquatic > Freshwater > Ice... | reverse complement strand
CTCTACTACGTGCGGCTCGAAGCCGACAACACCAGCCAGATGTGCAAGCTGGTGATTCGCTGAGACAAAGAGCGTTGGGAAAATTCCTTTCGTGCGTAACCAAAAAAGCAGCCATCGGGCTGCTTTTTTTATTTCACTACCGTACGGAGTGTCACTGCGGGTTGAGAACTACTTGGCCCGCACGGGCACGGGCACCAGCATCTCCTTGACGTTGGAAACCGTTTTGAGGGCGAGCAGGGAGGTGGCCAATAAGAGGCCGAGCATGAAAATAAACATGGGCGGAAGGGTTCGGGTGAGGAAATTAGCAGCCTCCGGCAAGAAGTGCGACTATTATATCCAACCCCGAAACCGCCGGTCGGGTTTCAACAAGATTACGGCATTGTGAGCAGGGCGGCCACCACGCGCCGGGTGTCGGGGCCGGCGCCGTTCAGCAGGGCCGAGCGGCGGCTGTCGAGCCAGTCGAGGCCGAGGAAGGCCACGCCGGGCGCCGCCGTCAGGCCGCGGCGGTGGCGCGGGGCGCCGTCGGGCCCCAGCACGGGCAGGTCCAGCCAGTCGTAGTCGGGGGCGTAGCCGGTGGCCCACACCACGGCGTCGAGCGGCGGCGTGGCGACGCGGCGCCCTTGCAGGCCGCCGGTGGGCAGCGCCGCTTCGGCCCGTCCGATGAAGCGGGCGTGGGCAAAGCCGCGCAGGCGGGCCAGGTCGCCGCTCACCACGGGCTCGGGGCGGGCGTGCAGCCGGCGGCCCAGGGCCGTGTGGCGCGGCACCCGCAGCAAGCCGCTGAGCACGAGCAAAGCCCACACGAGTTGGTTGTTGGGCAGGGTGGAGACGCGCTCGTCGAAGGCCACGAACACGGCGCGGCCGGTGGCGGCCACGTCGGCCCCGATTTGCAGGGCCGAGTTGCCGCTGCCCACTACCGCCACCGGGCCGGTGCCGGACAGCTGCACGGGGTGGCGGTAGTCGCGGCTGTGCAGCTGGGCCACGGCGGCCGGCAGCTGCCCGGCCCAGGCGGGCACCCGTGGGGCCGTGTAGGGCCCCGTGGCCACGATGACGCGCCGGGCGGCGTACTCGCCGTCCGCGGCGGTGCGCACCCGGTAGCCCGTGCCGGGGGCGGGCGCGGCGGCCAGGCGGGTCACGCGCTGGTTGGCGTCGAGGGGGAAGCCGAAGTGGGCGACGTAGTCGCGCAGATAGGCCGTGGCATCGGCGCGGGTGGGGTAGCGCAGCGGGTTGCCGGGCCAGGGCCGGCCGGGCAGTCCGCTGGCCCAGGCCGGCGAAAACAGCCGCAGCGAATCGTAGCGCCCGGCCCAGGCCGCGCCCGGCGCGGGCGCGGCGTCCAGCAGCCGGAAGTCAACTCCCGCCCGCTGCAAATAATAGGCCGCCGCCAGCCCCGCCTGGCCGGCGCCAACGACGAGCGTATCGGTAAAAGTCATGGTCGGGGCGGTAGCGTGTTCAAAGAAAAGGGCCGGGCGGCCCGCGGGGTTAGGCAACGCGCCGGGCCGGGGGGTTATTCCGGAAACTCGGTTCGCAAGTCGGCCATGACCTGTTCGGTGGTGTCGCGGACCAGGGCCACTTGCCGGGCGGCATGGGCCGGGTCGGGCAGGGCGGTGCCGTAGTTTTCCACCTCGCGGATGACGTGGCGGAGGCTTTCGACCCCGAGGCCGTCGAGCGAGCTTTTGAGGTGGTGCGCGGCGTCGCCCACGGCCTCCCAGTCGGTCGCCACCAGGGCTTCGTCGAGGGCGGCGAGGATGGCGGGCGTGGTTTCGATGAAGGCCCACGCCAGGCGGCGCACAATGGCTTCGTCGTGGCGCACGAGCTGGCGCACGTTGGTGAGGTCGTGAAGCGGCATGTTAGCAGCAGGGGAAGAAGATGAGACGGGAACAGAAGAAAGCGTGGGGGCGGCCGCCGCGGCCAGCACGGTGTGCATGGTTTCGAGCAGCTGCGCTTCGCGGTAGGGCTTGGCAAGGTAGCCGGCGAAGCCCGCGGCCCGCAGGCGCTCGGCCTCGCCGGCCTGGGCCCGCGCGGTGAGGGCCACCACGGGCGTGGCGGCGCGGGCGGGGTCGGGGTGCTGGCGCAGGGCGCGGGCGGCGGTTTCGCCGTCCATGCCCGGCATCTGAATGTCCATCAGCACGAGGTCGAAGGCGCGGTGGTCGAAGAGCTGGATGGCGGCCGGGCCGCTGGCGGCCGTGGTCACTTGCCAGCCCCAGTTGCGGAGCACGGTTTCGGCCAGCAGGCTGTTCACCAAGTTGTCTTCCACCAGCAGCACCCGGCCGGCCGCGGGCGCGGGCGCGGCGGCGGTCGGGGCCGCGGCGGGGGCGGGCTCGGCGGCCAGCAGCGGGGCAAACGCCAGCGTGAAGGCAAAGGTGCTGCCCTCGCCCACGGCGCTGCTCACGCGCAGCACCCCGCCCAGCAGCTCCACCAGGCCGGCCGAGATGCTCAGGCCCAGGCCCGAGCCGCCGTACTCGCGGTCGGTGCTGGCGGCGGCCTGCGTGAAGGGCTCGAACACCCGGTCCAGGGCTTCGGGCGCAATGCCCACGCCCGTGTCGCGCACCGTGAACCGCAGCCAGGCGGTGCCCGGCGCCGCCGGCCGGCCGGCCGGGGCGGGCACCTGGTGGCACCCCAGGCGCACCTGCCCGGTTTCGGTGAACTTGATGGCGTTGCTCACTAAGTTGAGCAGCACTTGGCGCAGGCGGTGGCCGTCGCCGAGCACGGCGGGCAGGTCGGCTGCCCGCTCCACCCGCAGGCGCAGGCCTTTCTCGCGGGCGCGGGGCCGCAGCAGGGCCGCGCAGCCGCGCAGCAGCTCGTCGAGGGCCAGGGGGCTACTTTCGGGGCGCAGCTTGCCGGCCCCGAGGCGGGCGGTGGTCAGCACGTCGTTCAGCACGGCCAGCAGGTGGTCGGCCGACTCGGCCAGTAGGCGCAGGTAGTCGTGCTGGCTGCGGCTGAGGGTGGTTTTGGCCAGCACCCCCGTCAGGCCCAGGATGCCGTGCAGGGGGGTGCGAATCTCGTGGCTCATGTTGGCCAGGAAGTTCTGTTTGGCTTGCGCGTCGCCCTCGGCCGCCGCGATGGCGCCCTCCAGGGCCTGCTGGGTGCGCTTCAACTCGGTGATGTTGCTGTCCAGGCCCAACACCTGGGCCGTGCCGTCGGCCCGCGCAAACCGGCGCTTCACGCTGCTGAACCACAGTACGCTGCCATCGGGCTGGGTGTACGACTCCTCGGCCGTCAGCTCCTGGCCGGTGGCCAGCACCTGGCGGTCCTGGGCCAGGTAGCGCAGGGCGTCGGGGGTGGGGGGCAGCGCGGGGGCCCCGGCCCGCGTCAGCTCGTCGGGGCTCGTGCCGTAGAGGGCGGCCAGGGCCTCGTTGGCCAGCAGGTAGCGCCCGTGGCCGTCCTTGAGGTAGATGGGGTGGGGGAGGGCGTCGATGATTTGGCGCAGCAAGCGGTGCTGCTCGGCCAGGCGGTCGGCGTCGGCGCGCTGGCGGTCGGCGTCGGCCCGCAGCTGGGTCACGTCCTCCACCACCCCGATGACTTCGGCGAGGCGGCCGGCGGCGTCGCGCGTGAAGCAGGCGTGGGTGCTGCGGTGCCAGCGCAGGGCGCCGTCGCGGTGGCGCACGGCGAACTCCAGCGTCAGGGTTTCGCCGTCGGGCCGCCGGTCCAGCGCGGCCAGCTGCGCTTCGTACCGCTCCTGCCCGTCGCCCGCCATGACGTGGGGCAGCAGCTCGCCCGGCGGAAAGGCGGCCAGCTCGGCGCTGGTGTAGCCCAGCGCCGCTTCCACGCGGTGGTTGGCGTAGAGGTTGCGCCGCTCGCGCAGGCTGTAGATGTAAACAAAGTTGGGCATCAGGCCCATCACCCGCCGGAACAGGTGGCGGCTGTGGCGCAGCTCGTCCACGGCGTCGCGGTGCCGGGTCACGTCTTCGGCGCTGCCCGTCAGCTCGCGCACCCGGCCGTCGGGGCCGAGGGCGGTGGCCCGCGCCCGGATGCGCAGCCAGCGCCACGAGCCGTCGCGGTGCCGCAGGCGGCAGTCCCAGCTCACTCCGTGCCCGGCGGCCAGGCGGCGGGGCAGGTCAGGGTGCTGCAGCTGCGCCCGCGATGCCGGATGAAAAAGACCGGTGAGCAAGCCGGTGCCCCGCGCCAGCAGCTCGGCGTTGGGGTAGCCCAGCACGGTGTGGCAATGCCGGTTGCAGTGCAGTAGCCGCAGCTGGTGCAGGTCGAAGCCGAATAAAATCAGCGGCACTTCGTCGGTGGAACTGCCTCCGGCGCCCGGCGGCGGCCCGGCCGGCCCCCGCGCCCCGGCCACCCGCCGGGCAGCGGGCGCGGCCGGGCGGCGGGGCAGGCGGGAAGGGCGGGAAGCGTGGCGCATGGGGCAGAAGCAGAAGCAGAAACTGGATGGTAAGGTACTGCCCCCACGTACCGGAATAGCCCGGCGGCCCGGCGGCGGGTCCGCGCGGGCCCGCCGGGTCTTTAGTCCACGTGCAGCTCCTGCTGCTGAATCATGCGATAGATGGTGGACTTGCCGATGTGCAGCCGGGCCGCCGCGGCCAGCACGTCGCCCCCCAGCTCGTCGAGGCAGCTCTGCACGATGGCCGTGGTCTGGTCGCGCAGCGAGCGGCGGCTGCCGGGCCCCGCCGCGCCGCAGCCGGGGCGCAGGGGCAGGTCTTCGGCCCGAATCTGCTCGCCGTCGGCCAGCACGACGGCCAGCTCCACCACGGCCTTCAGCTCGCGCACGTTGCCGGGGAAGGCGTGGGCGCGCAGCCGCTCGCGGGCCTCGTCGGTGAGCTGGCGCGGGGGCAGGTTGTTCTGGGCGCAGAAGTCGCGCACGAACCGCTCGGCCAGCAGCAGCACGTCGGTGCCGCGCTGGCGCAGGGGGGGCAGTACCACGGGCAGGCCCAGCAGGCGGTAGTACAGGTCTTCGCGGAAGCGGCCGGCCTGCACTTCGGCCAGCAGGTCGCGGTGGGTGGCCACAATCAGGCGCACGTCGAACGCCACCCGCTGGCTGCCGCCCACGCGCGTCACCTCGCGCTCTTGCAGCACCCGCAGCAGCTTGGCCTGCAGGCCGAGGTCGAGGTCGGCAATTTCGTCCAGGAACAGGGTGCCGCCGTTGGCTTCTTCCAGCCGGCCCACGCGCCGGGCCACGGCCCCGGTGAAGGCGCCCTTTTCGTGGCCGAACAGCTCGCTCTCCACCAGCTCGCGCGGAATGGCGGCCATGTTCACGGCCACGAAGGGCCGGCTGGCGCGGTCCGATTGGAAGTGAATGGCCTTGGCCACCAGCTCCTTGCCGGTGCCGGTTTCGCCGCTCACGCTCACCGTGATGGTGGTGCGGGCGGCTTTGGCGATGAGCGTGTGCACTTGTCGGATGGAGGGGTGCTCGCCCAGAATGGCTTGGTCGGCCGCGTAGCGGGCCCCGATTTGCTGGCGCAGCTGGCTGTTTTCGCGGCGCAGGCTCACCTGCTGCTCCACCTTGCCCACGATGTTCCACAGCCGGTCGAGGGTGTTCTCGTCCTTCACCAGGTAGTCGTAAGCGCCCTGGCGGAGCAGGCTCACGGCCGTGTTGATGTCCTCTTGGCCCGAAATGACGACTACTTCGGTGGCAGGTAGCCGCTCGCGCATCTGGCGCAGCACCTGCTCGCCCTTGGCGTCGGGCAAGGAGTAGTCGAGGGTGATGACGTCGGGCCGCTCGCCCAGCTGCTCGAGGCAGGCCCGGGCCGTGGCGAAGCGCTGTACGCTGTGGTTGGGGTTCTGGCCCAGCCGGTGCGCCAGCAGCTCGCCGTACCACTCGTTGTCCTCAACCACAAAGATTTTAAAAGGTAGAATAGGAGTCATAGCCAACAGGAGAATTGCCTTCGGATAACGTTGCTTCCCCAAGGCGGGGCGTAATGAATACGTAAAATACTATGTCGAAAGGTTGGTATTAAAAAAATTATATTGCAAAAATAAGCCATAAATCGACCTAGTACCAAAAACGAATGAAAATGACTAGGTACGTGGCAAAATGAGCTTCGGATTTTAGCTGTTAAATTTATTGATTCTCGTTTTAGGAACAAAATTCTAAACCTAGAACCCGACATTAGATTATTAAAAAGTGTATATTATTGACAGCTAGCAGCGAGCAAAAATGCGGGCCCCGGTGGCGGCGGAATTGCACATGGCAAGGAAAAGGGCGTTGAACCCCTCATTATTTTTCTGATTCACCATGCAAACTTTTACGTGCCTTTCTTTTTCGCGGGCCCGCTTTCGGGTCGGGCTTCTGGTGGTCGTTTTCGGGGCGCTGACCACGCTGGCGCAGGCGGCGGTCTCTGCTTATTCCGACGACAACCAGTACTCCGACTACAACGCCTACCTCAACATCTTCGGGGCGGAATCGGGGGTGCAGCAACCCGAGCGGGCCGCCGATGCCAGCCTGCGCAACTTCGCCACCCTGAACACCTTCGTCGGGGTGCTATCGACTGCTTCGCTGCGGCTGGGCCTGGGCGGCAGCGGCGGCGCGGCCGGCGACCGCGCCGGGGTGGCCGTGGGCAACGTGAGCACCAACAACAGTGTGCTCAATCTGAACGCCCTGGGGGCCATTACCCTGCGCACCTACACGGCCACCAACCAGCTGCAGGAAACGCGGGTGGTGTCGGCCGACGCGGCCCGCGCCATCCTGAGCAGCGGCGACCGGCCCACGCGGCTGGAGTTTGTGGCCCGGCTGCCCTTTGCCAAAATGGCGCTTGAAGTGGCCGGCGTGGCCACGGCCTGCTACAAGCTGAAAATCTACTACGCCTACGCGGTGCCTGCGCTGGTGCAGCCGCAGGCCAGGGGCGCGCTGTCGCGGTTTGCCGGCGTGGGCGCGGCGCTGGCGCCGTACTAGGGCGCGGGCACCGCCCACGTGGGCCTGGCGAGCGGGTGCGCCAACGCCGGCGTGGCCGACCCCGAACGGGCCGTGGACAACGACCTGACCAACTACGCGCAGTTCAACAGCTTGTTCACGGTGGGCTGCCCGCAGGCGCTGACGGTGCGCCTGGAAGGCAGCCGGCCCGTTCCGGCCGGCTTCTACGTCGGCTTCGTGGTGGGCACCGACGGCCTGCTCGACCTGGGCGTGCTGCCGGGCCTGCGCCTGACCACTTACCTGAACGGAGTGCCCACCGGTGAGTCGGCCACCGGCGCGGGACTGCTGGAGCTGCGGGCCCTGCCCGGCGGCCAGTCGCAGGTGAGCTTTCCGACCAGGCTGCCCTTCAACGAGGTGAAGATTGAGCGGCTGGGCGTGGCCTCCGCGCTCGACAACCTGCGGCTGTACTACGGGTTCGGGGTAGAGCCCAGGGCGTTCGAGGACAGCACGCACACGCTGTCGCAGTTCGGGCCGGGCCAGACCGCGGGTAAGTACGAAGTGCGGGAAAATGCCCTGGTGTGCCCGAGCAACTGCGGCGTGAGCACCCCCGAAGGCGCCGCCGACAGCGACCCCGGCACTTTCGCGGTGATGAGCCTGCCCGCGGCCGTCCTGGCCACCGTGGAGCTGAAGCTGACGCTGAACGGCGCGGGCGTGGCCGGCAACCGTGCCGGCATAGTGGTGGGCATCGGCCTGCTCAACGCCTCGGTGCTCGACCGCCTGACCCTGACGACCTACGACGCCGCCGGCAACGCGCTCGAAAGCGCCGTTGGCCGCACCGCCCTGGCCCTGAACCTGCTGCCCAACGGCCGCCAGGAGCTGTCGTTTCTCATCACTCAGCCGTTCGCCGCGGTGCAGCTCAGCGCCACGGCCGGCGCGGCGGCCCTCACCAGCTTTCCGATGCACTACGCCTTTGCCGACGACCGCACCGGCGGCCTGCCCACGCTCATCACCCCGCTGCCCGTGGAGCTGACGGTCTTCGCGGGCCGCTGGGCCGGCGGCGCGGCCGAGCTGAGCTGGACCACGGCCTCAGAGAAAAACAGCCGCTACTTCGTGGTGGAGCGGGCCGGCAGCGCCCGCGCCGACGCCTTTCGGGCCGTGGGCCAGGTGGCCGCCGCCGGCGCCAGCAGCGCCGTGCGCACCTACGAACTGCGCGACGCCGAAGCCGCCGCTCAGCCCGGCCCCGCCCTGTACTACCGTCTGCGCCAGGTGGACCTGGACGGCACCGTGGCCTTCTCGCCCGTCGTCACCCTGACCGTGGCCAAGGCCGCCGCGCCGCTGGCCGTCTATCCCAACCCGGCCGCCGACGCGCGGGCCGTGGCGGTGCACTGCGCCGCCGTAGCGCCCGGCGCCACGGTGCAAACGTATTCGCCGCTCGGCCAGCTCATCGGCCAGCTCCCCGTGGCCGAAGGCCCCGCCCCGCTGGCGCTGCCCGCGCTGGCTCCCGGCCTGTACCACGTGGTGCTGCGCGATGCCGTCGGCCGCGCCGTAGCCAGCCAGCGCCTCGTGGTGGAGTAGTGGGGTGGTGGTTTCGCTGGCGGGTTTTGCTGGCGCGCGTCGGAAACGCGCGCCAGCGGGTTGATGAGTTTGACGTTGTTGGCTATGAACGCCCACTCCACCAACCCACCAACCCGCCACCCCACTGCCTCAGAGTAAGCCCAGCAACCCGCCGAGCGCGCCGATGCTCAGGGCCACGATAGCGGTGTTGAAGCCGAAGGAAATCAGGGCGTGGAGCAGGGTGGTGCGGCGCTGCCGCTTGTTGGTGATGACCACGTCGGCCGTTTGGGCGGCCATGCCGATGGTGAAGGCAAAGTAGGCGAAGTCGAGATAGTCGGGTTCGGGTTCGCGGCCGGGGAAGTCCAAGCCGCCGGTGTCGCCGCCGTGGTGCGCGTCGCTGTCGTAGAAAATGTGGGCGTAGCGCAGCGTGAACACGGTGTGCACCAGCAGCCAGGATTCGAGCACGGCCGCAACGCTCAGGGCCACGTGCCGGGTGAGGGCGGCGGGCGTCAGCGACTTCATGGTGCCCAGCAGGGCCACCACGCCCAGCAGGCTGGCCCCGGCGGCCACCAGCACGAAGCCGAACGCCAGTGCCCGGTTGGGGTCTTCGTTATTGGCCACTTTGCGGATGCGGGCGGTGTCGGCCGTGAAGATGGTCGCGCTGATGAGCAGCAGGGTGGTGGCTGCGAATACGTCCCAGGCGGCCACCCAACGGCTCACGGCGTCGATGCCGGCGGGCGCCAGGGTCCAGGCCGTGCCGCCCAGGGCCAGGCCCAGCAGCATCCGGTAGGTGGCCGAAAGCTGGCCCAGGTGGTGGGCGAAGCGAAAAAGGGAGGTGGGAACGGCAGGCGGCACGGTCCGCAAAGTAAGGCGCGGCGGCGCGCTACTCGCGGCGCCCGCATCCGCGCCGCCGTGGCGTCCTTTGCTCCCAGGCTTCCCGCACCACCTGCCATGATGAATCCCGCCCCACTTTCCGGCCTTTACGCCCCGTCGCTGGCCCTCGTCACCGACCTCTACCAGCTCACGATGGCCTACGGCTACTGGCAGCAGGGGATGCAGGACCGCGAGGCCGTGTTTCATCTGTACTTCCGCAAAGCACCTTTTCAGGGCGGGTACGCGGTGGCGGCGGGGCTGGCCTTGGTGGTGGACTTCGTCGAGAACCTGCACTTCTCCGAAGACGACCTGGCCTACTTGGGCAGCCTGCGCGGCAGCAAGGGCGCGGCCTTGTTCCCGGCGGAGTTTCTGGAGTATTTGCGCCAGCTGAAATTCACCTGCGACATTGATGCCGTGACCGAGGGCACGGTGGTGTTCGGCAACGAGCCGCTGCTGCGGGTGCGCGGGCCGCTGCTGCAAGCCCAGCTGCTGGAAACGGCGCTGCTTACGCTCATCAACTTCCAAACGCTGGTGGCCACCAAGGCCGCCCGCATCCGCGAAGCCGCCGGGCCGGCCGACCAGGTGCTGGAGTTTGGCCTGCGCCGGGCTCAGGGGTTCGATGGCGGCCTGGGGGCCAGCCGGGCGGCTTACCTGGGCGGGGCCGACGCCACCAGCAACGTATTGGCCGGGCAGCGCTACGGCATTCCGGTGCGCGGCACCCACGCCCACAGCTGGGTGCAGGCGTTTGCCGACGAAACGCAGGCGTTTGCGGCCTACGCCCAGGCGTTTCCCGACGACGCGGTGTTTTTGGTGGACACCTACGACACGCTGGAGGGCGTGCGACAGGCCATTAAGGTGGCGCGGGCCATGCGCGCCAACGGGCACGAGCTGGCTGGCATCCGCCTCGATTCG
>Ga0123336_10005454_pt1 | contig 10133 bp, 6 predicted proteins | sample SSSSmetaG_FD_96466 | JGI IMG/M metagenome (GOLD analysis project Ga0123336, IMG submission 96466) | Glacier valley bacterial and archeal communities from Borup Fiord, Nunavut, Canada, to study Microbial Dark Matter (Phase II) - ​SSSS metaG | ecosystem: Environmental > Aquatic > Freshwater > Ice... | reverse complement strand
GCTGAAGATGCGCCATTGCTTGTCGGTCAGGTCACTGGGGTAGCGTTTGCGGCTCATAGCCGCTAAAATACACCTCTCTCATCCGCTTTTCTACCCCTGGACCCCTTTGCAAACAGTTTCTAACATTGACCCATCCAACGAATAGAAACTTGCTGTGGGTGCCAAAAAACCACCAAACTCTCCCCTATACATAACGGGTAGTGGTCAAAATCAGACTGCTCGAGTCGCGGAAAATCTTCTTAGGTCTCGTGTAGGACATGAATCTTTGAGTTCTCAGAAGCCTTGAACAGTCTCGGAAATACCACTACCACATAACGAAACCCTATTCACCCTCTCTCGAGCCTCGAGCTTCCCTTCATCCTCTGCCCCATTCACCCAATCTCTAGCCCTACTCTCATCTCGAGCGCCAAAGATAAAGGGGATTTTATTGCTCTCGAGGAGACCCTTATGGATAACCCCACCCAGACCGCGCCCGCAAAGATTCGCACCTTTAAAAGCCGCATTGACATCCCCACCACCGCCCGCATTCCCCTGGTGGCCCTGCTCAACCAGCAACTCGCCAACACGCTCGACTTCTACACCCAGGTCAAGCAGGCTCACTGGAACGTCAAGGGTTCGCAGTTCATCATGCTGCACGAGCTGTTCGACAAGGTGGCCGAGGCGGTGTTCGAGTACATCGACGAAATCGCCGAGCGGGCCACCGCACTCGGCGGAGTGGCGCTGGGCACGGTGCGGATGGCAGCGCAAAACTCCATGCTCGAGGAGTACCCGACTCGCGCCGTAACCGGAGAGGAGCACCTCAACGCCCTGGCTGACCGCTTGGCCGACTACGCCGCCAGCGTGCGCGACGCCATCGAGAAGTCCGACGACTTAGGGGACGCCGACACCACCGACCTGTTTACCGACATCTCGAGGGATATGGACAAGTACCTGTGGTTTCTCGAGGCCCACCTGCAAGACCAGTTCCCCGAGGGCTTCAAGGGCGTCAAGGGTCAGAGCGCCGACTGAATCCAGGCAAAATCCACAAACCAAAATCAGGAAAAAGCCCCGCTCGAGCGGGGTTTTCTGATGTCTGATGTCTGTAGTCCGCTCAACGCGCTTTGTACACCAACACGCACTGTCCCGGAATGTTCACGCTCAGGCTCGAGCCATTGGCGGTGGTGGTGCCCAGTCCGCTCGAGCACCAACCCGTCTGCTCGTCGAAGGTATCGCTCTTCATCGCGTCGCGGTCCGCCTGCGAAATTCCGGTGTTGGCGACAATGGGAAAGCCAATGGTTCCCGAAGCAGTGCTGCCGTTGTTGACCAGCACGATGAATCGGTTGGTCCCCGAACCCCGGAAGAAGGCGTAGACGTTAGCCCCGCTGCCGTTTTGCCGCCACATCTCGGCGTAATAGCCTTTCCACAGCGCCGGGTTGTTGGTTCGCATGGCCGCGAGGCGCTGGGTTAGGTCGAAGGTGGTCTTGGGGTTGCCCGCGCCCAGATAGCCACCCTGCGCGGCGTTGCGGCCCGCGTCGGTCCAGGCCCACGAGGGCATGTCCTTGCGGTTGTCGGGGTCGTTTCCACCGTACACGCCCAGTTCGTCGCCGTAATAAATCTGGGGTATTCCAGGCAGGGTGAACAAACTCGTCAGGCCCATGCTGTAACGGCGGCGGATGTCCGCTTCCGAGACGCCAAAACCGGGTTCGTTGACGAAGCGGCCCACGTCGTGGTTGTCGAGCAGGTTGACGGTGAGCAGCGCCCGGTCCAGGCCCAGCGTGCCCACGTAATCCGAGACCTTAGCCGCCAAATCGTCTACGCTGCCGCCCTTGCCGAAGGTACGAACCAGGCTCGAGCGCAGCGGAAAGTTGAAAGTCGAGTCAAAGCCCGCGTCGTAAAAGGGTTTGAGCTGACCCGCGCTGCCATCTAAAAAAGCCTCGCCCAGTAAGAACATGCCGGGACGGGCGGCGTTCACCCCCGGAATCCAGGAGTTCTGCCAGTAGCTCAGGGGAGCGTGTTTGACGGTATCCATGCGGATGCTGTCGAGTGCGTAGCTCGAGGCCCAGTTCTTGCTCAGGTTGGTCAGGTAGGTGGCCACGCTGCTATCTTCCTGGCGAAAGTCGGGCAGACCGGCCAGGGGGCACACGATGTCGTCGCCAGAGCAGGCACTATGAAACCACGAGGGGTTGCTGGCGACCACACTGGCGTTGTATCCGGCGTGGTTGACCACCATATCCAGAATGAACTTCATGTTGTTGGTACTCGAGTGTACGGCACCAATCAGGTTGGTCAGGTCGCTCGAGGAGCCAAGTTTGGGTTCGATGGCGCTGCTCGAGGGGTTGGTGTAGTCGGGCCAGTAGCCGTGATAGCCGCACGAGGTCCCCACGATGCCCACCTGCTTGTACACCGGCGTGACCCACACCGCAGTCGCCCCCAGAGCCTTGATGTAGGGCAGTTTGGCCTGCAATCCCGCCAAATCGCCGCCGTGAAACTTGTTGCCGTTGGCGGTGTCCAGACAGTTGGGCTGGCCCAGGCCGTCGTTAGCAGTGTTGCCGTTGGAAAAGCGGTCGGTCATCACCAGATAGATGATTTGCTTGCGCCAGGTGTCGGCATTAACGCTCGAGACCGACTGGCTCTGGAGCAGGGTTGCTTCACTCGAGGGTGCAGGTGTGGCGGGAGCCACCGTGTTAAGGCTGCCACAGGCGGACAGCAAGGACATGACGAGGGTCAAACCGACGAGGTAGCGGGTCATAGTTTCCCCTTGAGAGAGGTTGGGAAGAGGTGCATAAAACCCTCTCTCTGAATTGTGATTAGTTCTCGAGGTTTATGGAAGCATTTCCATAAAGATTTGTCAAGGGGTGAGCTTTTTGGGAAGGACGAACTCGAGCGCAAAATAGAAACTTGGCCCGCAATAAATCGCGTTCTGAACAATAAAAAAAACTGCTGGTCTCGAGCAGAGTTTCTGTTGCTCACCCTCGAGCGGTCTGGCCCGGTAGGTACCGCTTAGATTAAGACAGCGTTCAACATCGAACCAACCAAGTACCAAGTACTAATGACCCGCCGGAGGCGTTTTTGTCTCCTACCCTCCAACCGTCTTGGACAGAGCGGCACCTTCCGGGCGTCTTGAGCAGAACGGCACCTTGTAAGTTAGAAGAGGGACTGAGCACGATAGACCGCACCGCACCTGGACCCTTGAGGTCGCCCGGAAGCTAGGTCGTCGTGCTAACCCATTTCCAGCAGAGTCCGAACGGCTGTCTTGGGCAAGACGGCACTGTCTTCTTGGTCAAAACAGCGCCCATGAGGACGCTTGACCGCTTGGTGAGAACGGCACCTACCGGGCCTCACCGCCCCGTGGGGCCTGCCCGCTGCTAGAACCTCGAGTTCGCTTCGCAAGGATGGACGAAGGTTGGAAGCCCCATTTACAGGAGGTTTTTATGCGTACCGAGGTGTTCATCGGCATAGACTCGAGCCAAGCCCCGACTCGATGTGTTCAATCTGGCTACGGGCGAAGTGCTCGAGTTTGACAACACGTCTGCGGGAATCCAAGCCTTCGTGAAGTTCGCCAAAAAGGCTAAACCCACGTTGCTCGTGTGCGAAAGCACAGGGGGCCTCGAGCAAGCTTTACTGCTGGGGTGCAGTGAAGCCCAGTTACCGCTTGCAGTGGTCAACCCCAGACAGGTGCGGGATTTTTCTCGGCGGACAGGCCCGATAGGCGAGCAGGCCCGGTAGGTGCGGCGAGGCCCGCTAGGTGCCGTTTTCGCCAAGACGCCGTTCTGCTCAAGACGTGCCGCTTTGTCCAAGACAGCGATGGGAAAGCACGCCAAAACTGACGCGATAGACGCGGTGATGCTGGCCGAGTTTGCGTCTCGGATGCGACCTGAAATCATGACCCCCGCTCCCGAAGCCCTGCGAACCCTCGAAGCTATCGTCACTCGCCGGACCCAGATTCTCGAGATGCTGACCATGGAACGCAACCGATTGGGTAGCGCTCGAGACGAAAGTGCTCGCGCGAGTTTGCAAGCAGTGATTGAATTCTTGGAATCCCAGGTGGATGACATGAACGCCCAAATGCTCGAGTTGGTGCGTTCCAATCCAGAACTCAAAGCTTTGGACAGCTTGCTGCAAAGTGTTCCCGGTGTGGGACCTGTGGTGTCGGCCACCCTGCTTTCGAGTTTGCCTGAACTGGGTGGCACCTCGAGGGGCGCAATAGCCGCTTTGGTGGGGGTTGCGCCCATGAACCATGACAGTGGCTCACACCGTGGAGTGCGGTTTGTGCGAGGAGGTCGAGCGAATGTACGCAACGTGTTGTTCATGAGTGCTCAAACAGCGGTACGTTGGAATCCCGCTTTGAAGGTGGTTTATGACCGACTGATAGGGGCTGGGAAGGCCAAGAAGGTAGCTCTGGTCGCGTGTATGCGGAAGTTGGTGGTGATTCTCAACGCCATCGTGCGAGACCGAAAACCTTGGGTGGACCTGACCCAGGTCGGGGTGGGGGCTTGACTTTTAACACGGCTGCTTCCGGGCCTGCTCGCCTTTCGGGGCTGTCCGCCTCCTACCCTCCTACCAGACCCGTTTACCTGCCTAGTAAACCACCTAACTCCCTCCTCCTCGAGCGGTAAACTGAAGCGTGTCCCAATCCACACCCTGGCTCGAGACCCTCAATTTGCTGCGCCCGCATCTGGTGGGTCGGCGCGATGAAAATGGACATGTGGGCAGCCTGCGGTGGCTCGAGAATCAGATGGGCGCGCGGGGGGCCTCGAGCGGCGCGGTTCGCAACATCGTGTACCGCGAAATCGGGACCTCACCCGACAAGGCGCTGCTGCGCGGGGTGCTCGAGACGCTGTGTCAGAGTGTGGGGCTGGAACTGCCGCACAGTCTCGAGCTTGAGCCGCTCGAGCACGACCTGTACCCCCAGGTGCGCCAACTGCTGGGCCGGGAAAAGCGCATGGTGTACCGCCGTTTTCTCAGCGGGGTGAGGGCGGGCGGGCAGCCCAAGATGCTCATCCTTGGACGGCACGGCGCGGGCAAGACCATGCTGATGGACCACCTTTGCACCGCGCTCACCTCATCATCCGCTTCACTACAGGGCGACCCGGTGCGGCTGCACATCGGTGGGGAGCTGGCCCCCGAACTCGAGCGACTCTTTGGGCAGCTTAAACTGGCGCGCTCGAGCCTGCACGCGCCGCTCTCCAGGCTTCAGGAAAGTGCGCCGTTTGCGGTGAGTGGTAGCCTGCAAGCCGAGGTGGGCCGCGCCTTGATAACTGCCCTGGAGACCGTTCCAGAAAGTGTTTCTGGTAGGGTTTTGCTGTTGCGGGCCGGACAGCGTGGAACCCTGGCCGGAAGTGTGCTGCGCCTGCCCGACGGCTCGAGCGCCACACCCAGCCTGTGGGCGTGGCATCACCTGCTCGAGCCGCTTCAGAACAGCGGCTGGGCCATTTTAGCGCTGCTCAACACGCTCGAGGGCCTACCACCCAACTTAGGCGTATACGGCGAGGCCACGCTGCTGCCGCCACCCACGCTCGAGGAAGCGCGGCGCTTCGTGCGGCTCAAGCTGCCGTATCTGCCGCCGCCCGAGGTGGAGCGCATCGTGGGGCAGGCGGGGCGCGACTACGAAGCGCTGGGGCTGCTGACCCTGCTCTCGGGCGTGGAGGCCGAGGACGGCGGACGGCTGCCTGCCCTGCGCGACGAGCGGCTGCGCGACTTTCTCGAGGCCCTCTCGGTAGCCTGTCCCCCCGCCTGGAACGACGTGGATTCGGGGCTGCTCTCGAGTCTGCTCGAGCGGCGTTCTCTCGAAGATTTACCCGCCCTGGAACGCGCTTTTCTCGAGTCCAGTGGGCGGGGCCTGGGCGGGCGTGGCCCGGATGGACGTGAACGGGGCGGACGCGGACGGGTGCGCCCCACCTCCAGACCCCTTTTAGAAAAGTTGCTCGAGCGCTACCCCCACGACCGGGCCGAGCGGCGGCGGGTGCTGCACCAGAAGGCAGCATTGCTGTCCGAGGCGGATGGCGAAATCGAGCGGGCGCTCGAGCACGCGCTCGAGGCCGGAGATGGGCCGGGTGTGGTGCGGCTGTGTCTGGACAGTGTTTCGCAAAACGGGGTGGTGGTGGTTCCTTTCGGGTCGCTCGAGAACGCCTGGAGGCGGCTTAAGTCGGGGGGTTTGCTGCCGCTTGAGGACGGGGAGCGCCTCACTTTGGCGGTGGTCGAGCACTACACCACGCTGGGCCGCTATCAGCATCCCAGTCTGGACGAGGCGCTCGAGGTTTTGAGGGCCTCGCCCAATCCGGCTTCCCGGCTGCTGACCCAGGTGCGGGCGGTGGAGCGAGCGGTGGAGGAAGCCCGCTTTGAAGACGCTCGAGCGGCGCTGCAACCCCTGCCCGACCCGATGAATCTCGCTTTGAGTGAAGCGCTCGAGCACCTCGAGTTGGGCGCTGCAACCCGTGGTGAGCTGGCTCTGGCCCACGTCGCGCTGCTGCGCTGGGAAGGTCAGGCGGCGCTTGCGCTACGCTACGTCGAGGTAGCCGCCCAGTGTGCCAGCAGTGTGGGCGCAAGCAGTGTGAATCTCGAGCCACTCGAGCAGAAAACCCGCTTCTGGCGCGGCCTGATTCGCAAGGATTTGGGCCAGTGGGAGGGCGCGCTACTCGACCTGGGTTCGGTGTCTGGCTCGAGCATGGGGCTGCTCTCGGCCCGCGCTCAGTACCAACTGGGCGATATGTGGATGCGCCTCGGTCAGCAGGGCTGGGCCAGGGACGCGCTGGAACAGGCGCTCGAGGGGTTGCGCTCGAGCGAGGCCCCGCTGGGTGAGGTTTCGCGCGCCCGCACCGGGCTGGGCACCGCGCTGCGTCGCCTGGGAAGGCTCGAGGAGGCATCGCGCACCTTCACCGCAGCGGCGGTGAGCGCCCCCGACGACTACACGCGGGCGCGGGCGCAGAGCGAGGCGGTGCTGCTGCACGCGGCCAGAGGCCAGTTTTCGCTGGCACTGGATTTGGGCCACTGGGCTTGGCGCAGCTTCCGCGACGCTTCTTCGGTGCGTCCCGCCGAGGCCGATTATCGCCGTCAGCGGGTGGCTTACCGGGTGGCGCTGGTTTACCTGGCGCGGGGCCTGGGTCGCCCTTATCTGCCGCCGCTGCTGGGGGCCAGAGAGGAAAACCCAGACCTGATGCACGCCCGCGCCCTGCTCGAGCACACCCTGAAAGAAGTTCGGGATTTGGAGGCCGAGCGCAGCCGCAGCCTGCGAATGGACTGCTATCTGGCGCTGGGACTGGCCACCCCCGACCCACAGCAGGCCCTGCTTTTACAGCAAACCGCGCTCGAGGAGGCCAGCCATCCGTACCACGTTTTTCAGGCCCACACCTACCTGGCCGAGGCTCAGTTCCGGGCCGGAAACACCAGTGGGGCGCTCTCCGAAGTCAACCGCGCCCATGTCTACGCCCGCCGCGCCGCGCGGCTGGGCGGCACCGACCGCCTGTTCGAGCCTTCGTTCACCGCGTGGTTGGCCCTGCTCGAGGCGCTCTCGCTGCTGGGTGAGGACCGTGACTCCGCGCTCGAGGTGCTGCAAACCGCGCTCGAGGACTTTGAGCTGAAACCGTTTTGCGGCGGACTGCTCTCGGCGGCGGTGGCGGGCGGCTTTTCGCTCGAGGAACTCAGGCTCGAGGCGTCGCCCTTGCTGCGGCCCGAAGATTCGGCCAGGGCAGCGTTTGAGCGCTGAGAAACGGAAAACGCGCCCCACTTTACTCGCATGGCTCAAGTGGTTTACCTGCGTCAAAAATAGAGACACCCGGTTCCGAATAAACCACTGCTCGAGCGCCCCTGCTCGAGGTACTCTACCCATGCTTGCATCCAAAAGTCACTGAACACGATAGGAGACCCATGAATCCAATCACCCCCTCCACCCCCGCCCCCATCCACACTTCCAACGCCCTGCTCGAGCGATTGCTGGTGCTCGAGACCGTGCGCGTCACCGAGGCCGCCGCACTTGCCGCGAGCCACTGGGTGGGTAAGGGTGACAAGATGGCGGTGGACCGCGCCGGAACCGAGGCCATGCGCTCTGTTTTGCGCGAGATGGGCATTCGGGGCCGGGTGGTCATCGGAGAGGGTGAGATGGACGAAGCGCCCATGCTCTACATCGGGGAGGAACTGGGCGGGGGCGGCTTTGAAATCGACATCGCGGTGGACCCGGTGGAGGGAACCCATGTGGTCGCCAGCGGCCTGCCCAACGGGGTGGCGGTCATCGCCCTCAGTGAACGCGGTGGCCTGCTGGGCGCGCCAGACATGTACATGGACAAGCTGGTGGTGGGGCCTCCGGCAGCGGGTAAGGTCAGCCTCGAGTTTTCGGTGGCCCAAAACCTCGAGATTGTAGCTGCCAGCCTCGAGCGCAGAATTGATGACCTGACCGTGGTGGTGCTGGACCGCGAGCGGCACGCCGTGCTCATCCGGGATATTCGGGAGGCGGGCGCTCGAGTCAAACTCATTGGCGACGGCGACGTGATTGCGGGTCTGGCGGTGGCGGTGCGCGGCACGGGCGTTCACGCGCTGCTCGGCAGTGGCGGCGCACCCGAGGGTGTGATTACCGCCGCTGCCCTGAAGTGTCTGGGCGGCGAAATTCAGGGCCGCTTCCTGCCGCAAAACGACCTCGAGCGCCAGCGCTGCCTCGAGATGGGCGTGGACGTGAACCGAATCTATAAAACCCAGGACCTGGCTCCCGGTGAGCAAATCGTGTTTTCGGCCACCGCCATCACCGACGGCGACCTACTCGAGGGGGTGCGGCTTTTTGGCAGCGGGGCCAGAACGCACAGCGTGGTGATGGGGTACGCCACGAGGGTGGTGCGCTTTATGGACACGGTGCATCTGCTGGGGGAAGGCGCTCGAGTGACCATTCGGGTTTGAGGAGTCAGGTATTTTCTTCAGCTCACAATGAGACATCCTCTCTGCTCGAGCGCGACCTGAATAGCTTCTCGAAAAACCCCCATCCGCTCGAGCAGGTACGATTCTTTGAAGTCAGGCGGCCACTCTGGAAGCGTGAGCGTGTGCCAGTGGGCCTCGAGCGTGTGCAATTCTTTGGAAAGTTGCTCGAGTCCCTCTGTGGCGGAAATGCTCAATCCTTCGTGATAAATCTTTGTAAGCAGCGGTAAACCCAATCGCTTTGCAGGTGCGTACCAATACTCGAATACGGTGCCGTCACCACCCAAAAAATTATCGTACAACCACGTTTTTTGACTTTGCTCAATCCACTCATCAAGCAAAGAATCGTCCTCGGGCATCTCTAGCTCGAGTCCGTCTAAAGGCTTAACGGTAATATCAAAACTCATTTGGCTCGAGTTTAACCCATCCCTCGAGCACCTTCCCAATCCGGCACTCCGCTCGAGCAGGGAGACCGAGCCAGAGGACTCACATCAGAGCTTTTTGAGGGTGAAGGTTTGACCGTCGGTGCTGGTGAAGTTCTCGTTTTGCTCGAGCACAGTCCGAATTTCGGGCGGCGAGTGGGCCTCGAGCTTGACCTCAATGGCGTTTTCCAAACGGGTGTCGGGTGTATCCCCCTTGAACACCACGCGCACCCCCACATCGCCGCCCTTGGCGTCCAGGGTGAACACAAAAGGCGAGTTCGAGGCATTGGAAGAATTTGAGTTTTGCGGCAGCACAGCAGAAAGGGTGGCAGAAACATCGCCCAGTTGGAGCATGGGACGCGCCGTCAGGGTCTGCGCGGGGTCCGCGAACGGTGAGGTCATGGCCGCGTCGTTCCAGTTCATCTTGGCCTTGAAGACGTCCCAAACAAGGTCGTCGTCTTTGCGCTGAAGGTGCATCTGCTCGAGCCGGATGTGCGCTTTTCCGCTGTAGGCCAGTGAGCTACCCCGCACAAATTTGGCCAGTTCTCCAGGGTCCATCTCGAACTCGAGGTTGCTGACCTTAAAATCGCTTTTTCCCACCACCACCGTGCCCCAGCCGCTGTAGAGCGCAAAGTTCAGCTCGAGGGTGCGCTTGTCCCTCAACAGCTCGAGCGGTGACATTTGCCAGTTCACGTTTTGAATATAAATCGGTTTGACCCCGCGCTCCTTGATGCGTAAGGTCGCGTGGCCCATCCAGACTGTTCCCTGTGCATTCTCGAGCCGAACCCGCCCAGTGGACGCGGCTCTGACCCGCTGGGCCAACCAGCTCGCCGGAGG
>Ga0123336_10005452_pt1 | contig 10135 bp, 9 predicted proteins | sample SSSSmetaG_FD_96466 | JGI IMG/M metagenome (GOLD analysis project Ga0123336, IMG submission 96466) | Glacier valley bacterial and archeal communities from Borup Fiord, Nunavut, Canada, to study Microbial Dark Matter (Phase II) - ​SSSS metaG | ecosystem: Environmental > Aquatic > Freshwater > Ice... | reverse complement strand
TTCTTTGCTACTTTTCGGCTAGAACTGGTGATTACAACTCCTAACCCCTCACCTAAAATTACCCTAACACCACAGCGCATGACCCCGCCAGGGCCAGGCCGGTGTTACCAGGAAGCGAAGGGCGACGGTGGGCCTGCACCCGACGGCCTGACTACCTATCTTTAACATAAGCATAACATATAGTGAAAGGAAGATGCAATGCCAAAAAAATTGCACTATATTTCTAAAGAGGTTTCGCCTGCAACCCAGGCATTTATAGTGGTCAGCCTGCTAATTATCATCATCATCATTCTAGTCTGGCCGGGGGCGGGTCAAATCTTTATCCTCATCCTGGGGGTACTCCCGGCTCTCTTGAACGCCCTGGCTGCCTATCGGGTAGCCGTCCGCCACCACCGCCCCGGCACGATAGACCCGGCCAACTCCGTCCCCCAGGTTTAGCCGCCAAGTGAACCAGAAAAAGCCCCCGGCTCAAGTGGTCGGGGGGCTTTCGCCTGCTCTACAAGGTAGTCAGGTGCCTTCTAATATAGCTTATGCACTTAGAACCTAATGCGCTAGATAACAAAATATTTAGCATGCTAATGCACTAAACATTTTAAAGGCAAAAATATTAAATAGCTAAAACACTTGTGCGCTTTATAACCAACCTACTTGTGCTTTTTCTAATTAGATTGCTTTATAGTTCAGCTACTAAAACACTAAAGCACTTTAAGATTAGCGCGTTTGTATGCTAAAGCACTTTAACTAATATAAGCAAGTGCTTAAACCATTTAATATGCTTAATAGCAAAAAAGCGAAAAAGCTTAGTATTTTATAAACAAACATTTTTACAATTTAATATTTTTATGCACTTTATAGATTGTAAGCATGTAAGCAAGTAAGCAAAAGGTTAGATAAATTGAAATTCGGCTGGCCTCACTTCACTTCTCCTCCTACTCCTCCGCCTGCTTCATGTTCTCGACCACGGTAGCGGCGGCGGCGGTATTAAGTTCGGCTTCTAACTGCTCGATAGTGGGTAAGCTATGCTTCAACTGCTCAGGTAAGGCTTCGTTTAAGTGGTAGACCGACACCCCTATGGGGGTAGTAGTGTTACGCAGGGCATACTCGACAATCGTTTTATCTTTAGTTTTACATAAGATAATACCAATGCTGGCCTTATCGTCGGGATGACGTAGCAGGTCATCCACCGCCGAAAGGTAAAAATTCATCTTGCTGGCAAATTCTGGTTCAAACTCGCCTACCTTGAGGTCAATCACTACGTAGCAGCGTAACTTCAAATGGTAGAATAGCAAATCAATATAAAAATCGCGTTTGGACACTTCCAGCGGATACTGGCTGCCTACAAAGGCAAAGCCCGCCCCCAATTCCAGCAAGAACTCCCGAATATGCTCCAGCAAGCCGCGCTCTACGTCTCGCTCCTGCGCCTGCTGGCCCAGGCTGAGAAAATCGAAGTTATAGGGGTCTTTTAGAATTTGACGCGCCAGGTCAGATTGCGGCGCGGGTAGCGTATTAGCGAAATTAGTATCGGCCTGGCCCACTCTATGATACAGTCGGCTCTCTATTTGCTGTACCAATATATCTCGACTCCAGCCGTTTTCAATAGTTTGCTGGATGTACCAGGTGCGTTCTTCTACTGATTGAACTTTATCTAGTAAAACGCAGTTATGAAACCAGGGAATTTGTGCAGCAACTTGCTGCACAAATCGTTCATCCGGCCAGGCTTGAGCGAAAGTTCGCATGTAGTGCAAATTACGCCGGGAAAAGCCCTTTACATCAGGAAAGGCCCGCCGTAAATCGGCAGCCAACTGGTCAATTATTTTCGCACCCCAACCTTGTACTTGCTGATTACTCACAATCTCGCGCCCTATCTCCCAGTAAAGTAGCACCAGTTCCCGGTTGACGGCTAAAGCGGCTTTGACCTGGGCCGTGCGAATGCGCTCTTTAAGTTTAGCCAGGAAATCGGCATATTTTCGGCTTTCTAACTCTGGCGGCTTTGGCTTTGGCTTTTGCGCTGGTTCTTCAGGGTTAGAGTCACTCATACTATTATTAGTCTGGTCGGTTTTGCTCATCGGTTTTGCTTTTTAGGTCGCGCCGGTACTTCGGCCTGGTAACGTTCAAGGTATTCGCTAAGAGCTTGCTCTACCACCTCATACAGCTTACGCCGTTGCTCTACCGCAACTCGCTTGCACTCATAAAATAAATCATCGCTCAAGCGTATCCCCCGGCTAGAACGCTGTACCCCATCATTCTCGCCGCTTTGAGCGTTTTCTAGCTCATGCACTTGTGCAGCTTCTAATTTGTCTTGTTGCACACTTAATATTTTACTATCTTGTGCATATTCTAGCTGCTGCACTTCAGCATTTTGTGGCTCGGCCTCTACTTCAGTAGACAAACGGTAGCCCTGACCCCGCTTAATTTCGGGCTTGCTCTGCGGGTTCGAGTTAGAAAGCAATTTGTTGAGGTCTCGATTAGGCATGGTGGTAACGCTCCTTTACTTCCTGGGCTAGTGTCCGATAAGCTTTTGCTCCGGCACTCTCCGGCGCATAAAGATTGATTGGTTCACCCGCCGCCGGGGCTTCGGCCAGCCGGGTATTGAGGGGAATAACCGAGTTAAAAACTAGCTCGCCGTACAAATCGCGTATCTGCTTCTCAACCACCCCGCTCAGAGTAGTTCGGCGGTCACTAAAGGTCGGAACAATCCCACCAACGGCCAATCCTGGATTTAGCTCGCGGGCCAGTTCAATCGTAGCCTCAAGCTGGGGCATGGCTTTTAAGGCGTAAACATGCACCTGTAGCGGCACCAGTACCGAGGTAGCAGCCACCAGCGCGTTCAGGGTAAACAGGCCCAGCGAAGGGGGCGGGTCAATTAAGATGTAATCATAAGAGAGGGCGGCCTGCTTCAACGCCTTTTTAAGTAACATTTCCCGGCCAACCTTACCGGATAGCTCAAGCTCTGCCCCGGCCAGGGCCAAAGTTGAGGGTATTAAGTCTGGGCCGGCCTTAGTAGTGGTAGTGGCAAATTCAAAGCCCTGGTTAGGGTTGAGTAGCACCTCGTAAATACTATATTCTAGTTGTGCCGGGTCAAGGCCCAGGCCGGTAGTTAAATTAGCCTGGGGGTCAATATCAATCAGCAGCACTTTTGCGCCTAGCGTGGCTAAATTAACGCCTAAATTTAAGGCGGTGGTAGTCTTACCTACGCCCCCTTTTTGCATTGCAATCGCTAAAATATGGGTCATGTCTAATCTAATCCTTTGCTTTAGCTGGTCTGACCTGTTTTTTCGCACTTAAATACTAATGCTTATGCACACTTAGCAGTTTACAAGCTAATGCTATTAAGCACTTTAACGTTTACGTGTTTATTATTTAACTAGCTTAATATAATGTGCATTTGCTATAATAAACACTTTAAGGCTTGTGAGCTAATTTGTCAAGGGCCTTTTGGTAGGGGGAGGGGAAAAAGAAAGGTCAGTGCAGCCAGGCTCTATCTTAAATTTGGGCAACCGGCATCGGTACAACAGCGAGAGCCTAACCCGGTGCTAGTGCAATTCCGCACCGCAGACAGGCTTTAGAAATGGCATAGTGAAATTGCACCGTTGACCACTCTTTACTTAGCTTTGATAAAGCTGGCCGACGAACAAGCTGGGAATTGAAGCCAAAGCCCTGGAAGCTCTTGACCAGGCTTATTATGCCCATAACCGCTTGAACGAGGTCGGCAAGTTTTTTACTCGCCTGGATGTGCGCCTAGCTGAGGTAGAAAATATAGTTAAGCCGGGCAATGTAATAAGCGAGGCCCAGGCCGCCGAGATAGGCATAAAAGTGAAAGGGCTGGCCGAGTATCTTACCTCTAAGCTAGGGCCACTTGATAGCGCGGGCAAAGTCCATTATCAAAGCATTTTTGGCGAACTGCAAAGAGCCTTTAATGTTACCAGTTACAAACTTATTCCCCAGCGCGATTATGCCGAAGTGCTGACCTTCCTGGACGATTGGCGCAAAGCCGCCGATAATGAAACTGACCCGCCGCCACATTAACGTCAGCCCTACGTGGGATTCATAATTTTGTATCCAGGAAACAACTCTTTGCGTTAATTTTCTAACAATCAATCCCTTAATCTATCAGTAGTGGTACTACGTGATAACCTATACCATCATTAGATAAATGGGTTTTGCAGAAAGCTTCTTTCAACAGCGTATTCCACTGCTAAAGGTTCAGGAAGTATCAAACGAGTTCTTCCTGCTAAAAATTTAGCCTCCCAAGAGGCTCTATTTTATTACTTGTGAACTCCTTCACTTAAACCGCTAGAGCCTGGCCGAGCAATTCTGAATCCACAGTATGCAAAACATTCCATTTCTGACATTTTTAGACATGTCAGATAATTACTACTCTAAAATATTGACAATGTAATATTTGGTGCTATAATGCCCATGTTCGATAATGTTGTTGAAATAGTTCATGAGGATTATGAGGTTTAGTTATGCCAGATGGAGACCGCGTTCATCCAGAATTAGCAGGTCGGTTTCAGAAGCCCTACATTATGCTTTGCGAAGGCCACAATGATAACAAAATACTTGCGGAAGCTATTTTGAAGCCTTTCAAGAAAAATCTGCAAATATACGGAAACGAGCCAGTCACACTTATTAAGCAGGCCGCTGAATATATTTCCGATTTGAAAGCTAAAGAGGAATGTGGCACGGCCATCAATTGGGGGCAAGCACAAAAAGACCTGGAAACACTAATGCGTCGAACCCCTGGTAATAAAAAAGGTCTCAACCTTGCGTGGCAAGCCGCTAAACAAGAATTACAAGCTGTTCGGCACGGAATAGACTCCACTAATATCGAATTGGCAATAGCTGATAAATATGTAAACAGAGCTTACAAATCTGATTTTGAAAATCGTATACCACTCGTCCCTCAACACTATAATGGCGTTTCGCCTGTCGTAGTTGATAATCGGTTGCTGGCTGTTCGACCTGATGTAGAAAAAGGGTTGCATCGCTTTGCCAGCCAGTTAGTGACAAAAGAGGATGTAAAGAAATTACGACTTGGCCCAACTTCTAAACCGAAAGGGCCACTTAGTGCTGATACAAGTATTTTTTCACTTGGAAAGATAGGAGCTTAGAACCTTCATGAACAAAGTTGATTATAGATTTATCTTTGATAGTATCACCGGCAAAAAAAGTTCAGGACAAATGATAGATAAACCCTCCGGGCAAAAAAGCTCTTTTGCGGTTGATTTAGATGATGTAGAACTGCTATTTAGTGGAGAGCCTATTTCTTCAATAGTGGCAGATATTCTTGACCTTGCATTAGCAGTGTATGCAGCAGATCGACTTAGTGTGCGTGATGGTGAAGCTCAGGTTTTAATTGACATCACTCTTCCTGTCCGTAATCCAAGGTGGTTAAAGCGTGCCGAGATTTTGGCGAGTCTACACGAGGTTTTGCATTGGTACACTGAAGATAACTGGCAGTTTCACTTTGTTGAACATAAAGGACTAAGACGCATTGCAGAACAACAAATAGCGTTTCCTTGTGGATTTAGCCCGGATATACCCGTAGAGGTTGCATTGTTTAGTGGCGGGTTAGATTCTTTGGCTGGATTCTGTACACGGTTCATTCAGCAACCGAATATCCAATACATTTTATTGGGAACTGGCGGGAATAATCAGAAGTTTGAGCTTCAACGGCGAGTCTTTACTAAAACAACCGCATTGCTCAAACCGAACGCACAGTTAATACAAATACCTATTGGGGTGAACAATAGCACGGATTTATCTAAAAATGTAGTGCAGCGCACCAGAGGATTTGTTTTTACCTTGATAGCAGCAATGTGTGCTTCGGTTGCAGGTGCCAAAAGTTTATACATCTACGAAAATGGAATTGGGGCAATTAATTTACCATTTAGGACTTCTGAAGTAGGGTTAGACCATTCCCGCGCTGTACATCCATTGTCGCTTGTTAAAATGGGTAACTTAACCTCTCTATTGTTGGATACCGAGTTTCACTTTGAAAATCCGTTTCTGTTTTGGACTAAGGCGCAAATGTGTGAGGTTTTTAGAAAAGAAGGTTGGAGTAGCCTCATTTTTGAGACAGTGAGCTGCGATAGTATGCACCGAGAAGTGCCTTCTCAGTGCGGGTATTGCTCATCTTGTTTACTTCGCCGCCAAGCAATTGAGGCTAGTGATATTACTGATTGCACTCGGTATGTGCTTCAAAATCGTGATGTTCGGACTAAAATAAATGATAGTTTACACTTGCGAGCCATGCTTGACCAGGTTAAAACTTTCAAACAACTATTATCCTCTGAAAATCCCTGGTACGATCTCGCCTGGGAGTTTACTGATTTAGCAAGTATCGTAGACCAATTATCATTTGCTTTGGCTGAAGACCCAATTCAAAAATTTATTAGTTTGTACACCGCCTATATAACTGAATGGGAGAGAGTTTTGCCCAGTCTTGGACGTGGGCTACTTGAGGAGGGGGAATTTCAAACCTATCAGGCCGCAGCCTAGCTTCTGTTAACCGTTATTAGGTTTGTTTCTCGAAAGGAACAGCAATGGATAAGAACATTCTTGATACTATAGATGCTTACCAATTAGGTAAGGAATTGCAACAGGCACGTAGTAGGAAAAACATAACCCAAGAGGAAGCGGCAAAGATTATAGACGTAGCGCGAACGACGATTACTGCCATTGAAAAGGGAGAACGCCGTGTCAAGCCAGCTGAACTTATTAAATTAGCCCAGGCATATGGTCGCCAGGTGAGTGATTTTGTCCGTCCTCGCCCACGTATTGAGCCATTTCAAGTTCAGTTTCGTGGCCCGGTCGCCTCTGTTGTTAAAGACACACCTGAGATTGCTACTTCGGTAGATAAGCTGGAAGATTTTTGCCGTGATTACCTAGAGCTTGAACAACTTACTAGCTCGCCGCTTTCTAAAAAATATCCTGAAGAATATTTCATAATTCGGCAGAAAATTGACCAAGCTGCCGAGGCTATTGCTTTGGAAGAACGCGCTCGATTAGGATTAGGAGATGGGCCAATTCCAGAATTGCGAGAAGTAATCGAACAGGAAGTTGGATTGAGGATATTTTATTTTCCAATGCCTGCAAAGTTTTCGGCTCTCTATTTCTGCACGGAGCAGTTAGGTGGTTGTATTGCTATAAATAGTTCCCATCGTTGGGAACGACAACGCTGGTCGTTGGCACATGAATACGGTCATTTTCTTACCAACCGGCTTCAAGCTATTATCGAAGAGGATTACAAACGGAAACCAGAAACTGAACAGTTCGCTGATAGTTTTGCAGAGTTTTTCCTAATGCCTACCGCAGGCGTAACCCGTAGATTTAATAAAGTATATCAGACTAAAAGGGATTTCTCGCTTGCTGATTTAGCAAACCTTGCTGACTACTATAAAGTTTCGCTGGAAGCAATTACTCGAAGGTTGGAAGACCTCAAACTTATACCAACCGGCACGGCAGATAATTTACGGGCCAGCAAAGTTAAAGTGAACGACCTTCAAAAACAATTGGGGTTGAAAGAGGCCCCACAGGAGGCTGAGTTACCGGCACGCTATCAATATTTAGCGTTTGAAGCCTTAGAAAAGGGACTAATAAGCGAAGGACAGTTTGCTCAATTTATGCGGAAGAATATTCTTGAAAGTGTTCATCTGGCAAACGGCCTGCGTGAAGAAAGCAAAGGGGAAAACTTCTTTACCTCTGCTGACTACAATGACACTCCTCAGCCGAGCGATGAGTAGGAGGCGGAGTAATGGTCTTTCATACTTGTATTGTACTTGATGCTGTTTCGCTCATTAATCTGTATGCTTCCAACCATATCGAAGAAATTTTACAGGCTATGCCATACCAGATGGCAGTAACAGAATATGTTAAAACTAAAGAGGCACTATGGATTTACACTGATCCTAGCAACAAAATAAAACCGAATACGGCTCCAATTGTTTTAGAACCGCTTGTTATGGCAGGATTGCTCAAGGTAGTAGATTACGAAACCGAAGGAGAAGCACAAGATTTCGTTTATTTTTCGCAGTTCATTGACGACGGTGAGGCCGTATCTGGAGCTATCGCATTGAATAGGGGGTGGTCTGTAGCAAGCGATGATAGTGGAGCCTTAAAATGTTTTCGGCAGGAAACTCCGCATCTAAAGCTGGTATCCACTTTCGACCTTATCAATTGGTGGGTTGAGAAGGCCCAACCAAGTGAGGTACTTATCGTTGAAGTGCTACGGAATATATGGCAAATAGGAGGACACAAACCTCCGCCTTCCCATCCTCTTTTTAGAAAATGTCAGGGGTTTTAAGAATAAAGCTAGGTTAAGATAACAGCTTAATGAGCGAAACCAACTAACGCGTTGGACCATAATAGGAACAGAAAGAGTCGTTAGGATAGAAAACCGGGCTAATTGAGCTAAGAAAAGTCGGTTTAAGCTCTTTTGGGATAAATAAAGCCTAAAAGAGTGAAAAATTGTATTTTAATTTATCCTTTCACAACCGCCTAAACTTTCTTACCGACTCTTTCTGTTCCTACTATGGTCCAACGCGTTTCTGGGCGATTTGTTTAAGATAATCTTGAGTTAAACCAGACAGCTTTGCCGCTTCCGAAAGAGAAATAAGTTCACCGATATTCAAGGGGTCTATAACACTAGCTTGCTCGTTATCTTCGGGCATCCTATCCGGGCCACACTAAAGGGTGAACGTCCGCACCTGTCAAACAAAACTTCACCCCGATTATAACACGCCCGGCCCGGCCCGCCCCCATCTTTGCCTATCTCTGTGTTGTGCTAAGGCTTGTCAATCCCGCCTTAGCCCCCGCCCTCGGCCAGGATTGCCCGCAGCCGGGCCAGGGTTGCCCGGTCACTTTCCAGGTCGGGGTGCTGGATTTGCTCATCCAGTGCCACACACCGCGCCACATAGCTCACCGCTTCCGCCCATTGGCCTAAATCCCGGTAAACCATCCCAATATTGAAACAGGTCACAGCTTCGCCCGACCTATCGCCGACGGCCCTTTGGAGAGGGAGAGCCTGATTGTAAAAGGAAAGAGCCTGCTCTTTATCGCCCAAAGCATCGTAGACCCCACCAATATTGTTGAGGGTGGCGGCTTCACCCGACCTATCGCCAACGGCCCTTCTGAGGGGCAGAGCCTGTTGGAGATAATCGAGAGCCTTATCTTGGTCGCCCAAATCGGAATAGACCGCGCCGATATTGCTGAGGGTGTTGGCTTCGCCGCCTTCCTGGTCGCCCAGTTCCCGCACAAGGGCCAGGGCCTGCTCGTAGCGAGCCAACCCCCCCGCCTTCTCCCCCATCTGCTTGTAGAAATTGCCAAGCGAGGCCAGGAACAGGCTCTCCCGCTCGCGGTCAGACAGGTGGCGGGCGGCGGCCAACCCTAGCCACAGCCAGCCCTCTTCCCGCACCTCCTGTCGAGAAAGCAGATATTTGTAAGTGTTACGGGCAAAGGCTAAGGCACGCCCGGCCACTTCGGGGGTTACGGCGGCGGTAAAAGCCGGTTCGCCCTGCCCATCGGCGGGGTAGCTCAGGCCGGTCTCGCGCATCAAGCCGCTTCCCACCTCTAGCAAATGTGGCCGATACGCCTCTAGTCCCTGCTTTATCCATTCTTCGGGCGGTAGCTTGTAGAACTGGTCGGCCAGCCGGATAACCCCGTTCTGATAAGCGGCGGTGGCCGCCCGGTATTCTTCCGCGTTTTGCCTGAGCAGGGCGCGGGCGTAAGAGTGCAAAAGCGGGTGCAGCCGATACCACTTCTCACCCGCCGCCGGCTCGTCCTCTATCAGCCCCAAAGTGTAGAGCGGGTTCAGCTCGCTCTCCGCCGCCGCCGCCGCTACCCCCCACAGCCCCGCCAGAAGCGGCCCGTTCACCGCCACCTCCCCCGGCAACGCCCCCAACGCCCGGAAGTGGGCCTGCTCCCCCGCCTTTAGCAGTTCGTAGCTGTAGGACAAAGCGCGGGCCAACCCTTCCGCTTCGCCGCTTTCCCCCGGTGCGCCCGGCAAATTCAAATCCTCAAAGTTCGTGCCGTCCGCCAGCCGCCGACGGTACTCCTCAATGTGGCTTTGCAAAGCCTGCGCCCGTCCCAACCGGGGCAAGCGCAAAGCCGCCAGCTTGAGAGCCAGGGCATG
>Ga0123336_10005451_pt1 | contig 10136 bp, 11 predicted proteins | sample SSSSmetaG_FD_96466 | JGI IMG/M metagenome (GOLD analysis project Ga0123336, IMG submission 96466) | Glacier valley bacterial and archeal communities from Borup Fiord, Nunavut, Canada, to study Microbial Dark Matter (Phase II) - ​SSSS metaG | ecosystem: Environmental > Aquatic > Freshwater > Ice... | reverse complement strand
GTGGCGAGCAACCCACCGGGGGCGGCCAGCCCGCTGAAGCTGAGCAGCAGCCTGAAGTTGAGCAGCAGCCTGAAGTTGAGCAGCAGCCTGAAGTTGAGCAGCAGCCCGCTGAAGCTGAGCAGCAGCCCAAAGCTGAGCAGCAGCCCGCTGAAGCTGAGCAGCAGCCCAAAGCTAAGCAGCAGCCCAAAGCTAAGCAGCAGCCCAAAGCTGAGCAGCAGCCCGCTGAAGCTGAGCAGCAGCCCAAAGCTGAGCAGCAGCCCGAAGCTGAGCAGCAGTCGGTCAGCTAACCCACTGCATCTTCACAGGGAGCTACCCACATGGGTGGCTCCCCTTCTTATCGCCACTAGAGGCGCAGATTATGGCAGGGATAAGCAAAACCTATGGTCGCAGGCTGGACAGCAGTTTGCCCCTGGTGCTATAATTGAGCGCAACGCTGACGTTTCAAGAAAGGGGAATCAACAACGTGGTTGAAGCCGCCACCGCCGAGAAGACTGAAAAGAAGAAACCCTCCGGCCTCGAAGATGCCGTAGTGGGCAACACCTCGATCAGTACGATTATTGAGAAGGAAGCCACCCTGATCTATGGGGGCTACACCATCGAAGACCTGGCTGCTAATGCCAGCTTTGAGGAAGTAATCCACCTGATCTGGTATGGCAAGCTGCCAAACCAGGTAGAGCTTGCCGAGTTGAACAGCAAGCTAGTTGCCAACCGCCCGGCCCCTGAGGGGGTGTTGGCGATGCTGCGTAACCTGCCACAGCATGGCAACTCTATGGATGTGCTGCGAACTGCCGTCTCTGCCCTCGCCCTCTACGACGAGGAGGCGCAGGAGATGAGCCATGAGGCCAACCTGCGGAAGGCGATCCGCATTACCGCTCAAATCCCCACCCTGGTTGCCGCCTACGAACGCCTGGGCCAGGGGCAGGAGCCGATTGCACCCAGCAGCCATCTCAGCCACGCCTCTAACTTCCTCTATATGCTTGAAGGGGAGGAGCCGAACGCGTTGCGGGCCGAGACGATTGACACTGCCCTTATCTTGCACGCCGACCACGAGTTGAACGCCTCCGCCTTCGCCACCATCGTCACTGCCTCCACCCTCTCCGACCTGCACTCGGCCATCGTCACCGCGATTGGCACACTCAAGGGGCCGCTGCATGGGGGCGCAAATCAGGCGGTGATGAAGACACTTGAGCAGATCGACGCAGCCGGTCTGGACGCGGGGGCGTGGACAGCGGAGCAGTTCGCCAACAAGAAGCTGGTGATGGGCTTCGGCCACCGTGTCTACAAGCACGGTGACCCTCGCGCCTTCATCCTCAAGAAGCTGGCGCAGCAACTCGGCCAGCAGAATGGCGAGAGCAAGTGGTACGACATGAGCGCGGCTATCGAGCGGGCCGTGCTAGAGATTCGCGGCCTCTACCCCAACGTAGACTTCTACTCGGCCAGCACTTACCGCGCCTTGGGGATCAAGACCGGCCTCTACATCCCCCTGTTCGTGGTCAGCCGTGTGGTCGGCTGGATCGGCCACGCCTTCGAGCAGTACGCCGACAACCGCATCATCCGCCCCCGCGCCGAGTACATCGGCCCTGAAGGGCTGAAGTACGGACCAATCAGCAACCGCAAGTAAGCAGGCGGGTAGGGAAGAAGGGCGCACCCACGTGGGTGCGCCCTCTTTGTTGCCAGCGCAGGCGGCTAGCGGCCACCAATGTTGGCGTTGATGTAGCCAACTACCAACAGGTATTCGGCGTTCTGCTGCTTGAGCAGCGTGTTAATTTTCTCCTGACGGCTAACCCCGCTGTTCCAAAGGTCAATGCTGTCATTGGCGATACCCTGCCGCAGGTCGCTGGTAGAGGAGCGCACCTCGCTCAAGCGGGCGAAGGTAAGGTCGTGATAGTGGCGGGCGCGTTCTGGTGGCAGCAGCTTGGCATAGCGGGCCAGCACATCGTCCAGCTTGACCACAAAGGCATCCGAGACCTTGATGAAATCGTTGCGGCGGGCGAACACATCCGCGAACTCAGCAACGTTGCCAGAATTGTTCAGGTAATCTACCTCTGCCGCCCGTGCTTCGCTAACCAGGCTGTTCGCCTCGTTCATGTAGGCCGCCAGTGCGCTCGCTTCCAGGTAGCCAGCCGGGACGGGGGTGATCGTGGGCGGCGGGGTGGGGGTGGCGGTCAGCTGCGGGGTGGGGCTGGCTGGGATCGCGGTGGAGAGCAGGCCGAGGGAGACTTCCAGGCGGTTGGGCGGGCTACCGCCGTCGCAGGCGAGCAGGAGCAGGCAGCAGAGTAGGGCGGCGGGCAGGGGGCGACGAATCATGCACTTGTCCTGTAACGTTTAGGCTGGATGGATCGTAATATAGGGTGGAAGATCGGGCTGGCGCATTGTCAGCGGCGGGCATTTATGCTATCATAGCCGCAAGGCCAGGCCACATCGTTGCTGCTTTAGCATAGCGGCCCAGCCCTCGCTTGTCAAGCCCACCAGAAGCAGAAACAACGCCAGAAGGAGAATAAAAGATGCCCGGAATCCTCAGCCGGATCAGCACCCTGATCGGTGCCAATATCAACGCGATGATCGACAATGCCGAAGACCCGGAGAAGATGGTCGCCGAGTACCTGCGCCAACTCAACGAGCAGTTGAGCGAAGCCCGTGCTGCAACCGCGCAGGCGATGGCCGTCGAGCAGGACTTGCTGGGCAAGCAGCAGACCCATGTCAATGCCGCCGACAACTGGCAAGGCAAGGCCGAGATGGCGGTGCGAGCTAACAACGACGAACTCGCCACCGAAGCCCTGACCCGCAAGGCGAATGAGAGCAAGATCGCCCAGCAGTATCGCATACAGTACGATGCCCAGCACGGCCAGGTTAGCGAACTGCGCCAGGCACTTGCCAACCTGGAGGCGAAGATCAGTGAGGCGCAGACCAAGCAGGAGGTCATCCGCGCCAAGATCGCCCGCGCTCGCAGCCAGCAGGCGATCAACCAGGCCAATGCCAGCATGACCAACCCCAACGCCACCAGCAGCTTCGACCGCATGGATCAGAAGGCCGATGAGGACCTCTATCGTGCGCAGGCCGAAGGCCAGTTGCAGAGCGGCAATGACCTCGACGCGCAGTTCCGCGACCTTGAAACCCAGGGCGAAGTGCAGAATGACCTCGCCGCCCTCAAGGCCAAGCTGGGCAAGTAGCGGCGCGGTGAGCAGTAGCGAGTGAGGAGAATAGGGGGCAGGTGGTTGGCGGCTGACAGCCGACCCTGCCCTCAGCACTCGTCACTCCCCCGAAGGGGAAAGCATGAAACCTCGTAACGTGATTGTCTTTGCCCTCTTTATCCTCGCTGCCCTCGGCGTTGTTGGCTGGCAGTTGCTCGGCATTGGCAAGCCGGGCGGCGCACTTGCCACGCCTGCCAGCCCGCTGGAGATCAGCGTCTCCTACTCCAGCGAGACGCAGGACTGGCTAACTGCTGCTATTGCTACTTACAACCAGCAGCAGGTCAAGGTTGGCGAACGGCAGGTGATCGTCAAGGCTAGCCGCATCGAGGACGAGGAGGCGGTCAGGCAGATCGCCGAGCGGGTGATTACCCCTACCGTCTGGATACCTTCTAGCACCCTGTGGGTGAACAAGCTGAACAACCGCTGGCGCAGCCTCGGCAACAACAGCGACCTTGTGCTGCGTAGCGGCGAGTACCAGGCCGCCCCCCTCGTCCTCAGCCCGATGGTCTTCGTCATGTACCAGGAGCGGGCCGACCCGTTCATCAAGAAGTACAAGCAGGCCGACTGGGTGACGGTGCAGCAGGCGATCACCGAGCCAGGGGGCTGGGCGGCTATTGGCGGTGATGCCAATTGGCAGACCTTCAAGCTCGGTCAGGCCAACCCACGCACCACCAACGCGGGCCTGATGGCCGTCACCCTTGCTAGCTACGGCTACTTCGCCAGCAAGGGTCAGCTTAACCTCGCGGGCCTCACCGCTGCCCAACTGAAGGACAGCAACTACGGCACGTGGCTGAACAGCCTGGAGCGGGGGGTGATTACCTTCGATACTGACCCCGCCGTGATGATGCGGAACATGGTCAGTATTGGAGCTGCCCAGTACGACTTGATCGCTGTGCCAGAGAACCTGGCCGCTACCCAGATGAAGAACGCCGCCGAACTGCGCGTGTTCTACCCGCCAATCAACATTTGGAGCGACCATCCCTACGGCATCCTGCAAACAGGCAGCAGCGCAGAACAGAAGGATGCAGCCCTCAACTTCCAGGAGTTCCTCTACTCTGAAGCGCAGCAGCGGACGGGCCTCAAGTACGGCTTCCGCCCAGCCAACCCCGACGTGTCGGTAGTTTCTAACGACGCAGACAACCCCTTCAACAAGTACGCTGCCCAGGGCTTGCAGGCGCGCATTGCCCGCAGCAGCGTGGCGGCAGCCCCCAGCGGCGAGGTGACCCAGGCACTCGACGACGCGCTCGGTAGCATAGTGGACTCAGCGGGGAACAAGCGATGAAGGATTTTGAGCAGCAGCAGAAGGAAGGGCGCGACCGTAAGCTCCGGGTGATGCTCCTCTACGCCCTGACAAGGCCCATTGGCGGCTTCATCCTTGCTATCTCGATCATCATCTCGGTCTTTACCTCCTTCTGGTGGTTCTTCCTGATTGGTCTCGCCTTCTACGGCTACTTCGTCTGGGCCTCGCTCAACGACGCGGAGGCGAACCGCCAGGTGGTCAACCAGAGCTTCTACCCAGAGCAGAGCAACGACCTTGGCAGGTTGCGCGACGATTATCGCGGCATCATGCAGCAGGCTTTGGCAAAGCGCAAGGAGATCGAGCAGGAGGTGGCGAACACCGGCAGCACGCCAATCCGCAGCAGCCTGACCAGCGCAATCGACGGGGTGGACGAACTGACCGACCACGTGTACACCATCTGCTACAAGGCGCAATCGCTAGAGGGCTACCTACGGAACATCAACCCGGCAGCTTTGGGCAATGAGGCGGCAATGATCCGCGCCCGCGTCGCCCAGAGCAACGACGAATTCCAGCGGCAGCAGTACGAGGAGGCGTTGAAGGCCAAAGAGAACCAGCTAACCAACACCCAAGAGATGCAGCAGGCACTGATGCGCTGGCAAGCCCAGCTGACCAACGCCCTGACTGCCCTCGACGCGATCCACTCCAACGTGCTGAAGATCAAGTCCGCTGAAGTGCGCAGCCTGAGCAGCGCGACCGATCAGGTGTCCTACGACATCAAGCAGCAGGTGGATACCCTCCGCAATATCGCCAACGCCTACGACTCGGTACTGAGCGGCAAGATCAGCTAGCCGCAGCGGTCTGCGCTGCCAACCGACGCTGCTTCCCCCTCTACGATCTATCATCAGCCAGGATATGTAGTGCCAGAGGTGACGAATGGACGAGCAACTAAAGGATTGGGCGAAGGACATGGCAAAGAGCGAGCTACCCAAGAAGCAGGATGGGCAGCCTGGTGGACAACCGTATCGCGCTAAAGCTACGCCTTTGCCCAGGCCAATCATGATTGCGCTTGCTGTACTTGTCGGGCTTGCCTTCTTGCTGCTCGCTTGCGACAGCGGCAGCAGCACCCCTGTGCCGACTGCGCCCACCATCGGCACCCCAAAGGCGCAGCAGAACTTTAATAATGGCGAGATCAAGATTGGCGTGGCTGCGCCGCTCTCTGGCGACACCGCTGACGGTGGCATCCAGATCGCCCAGGGAGTGCTACTGGCGGCCCAAGAGGTCAACGACAATGGGGGGCTGCTAGGTAAGAAGATCGTGGTGGTGCAGAAGGATGACAAGGCCAACGCGGATGCGGGCAAGTTGGCGGCCACCGAGCTTGTCCACGAGAAGGTAGTGGCGGTAATCGGCCACAAGGATAGCGGAGTGTCGGCGGCAGCGGCCCCGATCTACAAGGCCGCTGGGCTGCTACAAATCTCCCCCACCAGCAGCCGCCCCGACCTGACCGCGCAAGGGCTGGACAACTTCCTGCGTACCTGCCCCAACGACGCATACCAGGGGCCAGTGATCGCCGATTACGTAGTCAACAAGCTGGGCAAGAAGAAGATAGCCATCGTCAACGGCAACACCGCCTACGGTCAGGGCTTGCGCCAGTACTACGAGCAGAAGTTGAGCGCATTGGGGGTTAAGCCGCTGATCGCCATCGAGGTTCAGCGGGGTGGGCTGGACTTTACCGACGCGCTCAAGCAGGTAAAGGCGACCAACCCCGAAGTGCTGCTCTACGCGGGCAGCATCCCCGAAGCAATCATCCTCACCCAGCAGATGCACGACCAGGCCGCCCCTGACACCCTGATGCCCGATGTGGAGTTTGTGGCAGGCGATACAGTGTTCCAGCGCGACTACATCAAGTCCACTGGCAAGGCCAGTGAAGGGGCTATCGTTTCCTCCTTCTTCACCGACACGACGAAGGTGGACAGCCTGCGGCCCTGGGTCAACAACTACCGCGCCCTCTTTCAGCGTGACCCTGGCGGCAACAGTGCGGGTGGCTACGCAGCGGCCCAGGTGATCTTCGCTGCGATCAAGCAGGCTAATAGCGACGACCCAGCCCAGGTGAAGGCAGCGGCGAAGGCGGTACAACTGGGCGACAGCATTGTTGGCCCAATCTCCTTCAACGCACAGGGCGATCTTGCCGACCCCTCTGCTCACCTCCACCTGTTCAAGGTGCAAGGCGGCCAGTTTGTGCCAGCGGACAAGTAGCCATGCCAGTGATCAAGCTGCTGACCGAGATTGTTGCGCCGCTCAAGCTGGTCTTCGACCTTGCCCGCAGCATTGACTTCCACACCCAACAGCAGGGGCAGAGCGGCGAACAGGCGGTGGCAGGGGTCACAACAGGGCTGATCGGCCTGGGCGAAGAAGTTACTTTTCGGGCGCGGCACTTTGGGGTCTGGCAGCAACTGACCACGCGCATCACGATCTTTGAACCACCCTGGCACTTCAGGGACACGCTGCTCAGGGGTGCTTTCCACAGCTTCAACCACGATCACTACTTTACCGCCTCACTGGGCGTGACGATCATGGCCGACCGCTTCGCCTACCAGTCGCCCTTGCACCTGCTGGGCCGTGCCGCCGACTGGCTGTTCTTGGAACGCTACATGACAGCCTTCCTACGTGAACGCAACCAGGTACTTAAGCAGACAGCCGAGGCAGGGGCATGGCCGGAACTGCTAGCCGACGATTATGAGCAAGACTGGAGCGATATGACCCAGAGGAGTAACAAGGTGCAGGGCGATTACGCTTAGTGGCAAACGAAATATGGCTGCGGAAAACCAGGTGAGCAGGGGGTGGCGAACGTTCTAAATCCCCATGTCTGCACCGCGCCCGCTACTGCCGCTCCATCTCGTCGGTCAGCAGCACGGCATCAGCGATCTCGCGCATAGACTTGCGGGTGTCCATACTGCGCTTCTGGATGCGGCGGAAAGCATCCTGTTCACTCAGGTTGTAGCGTTCCATCAGCAGACCCTTTGCCCTCTCGATCACCTTGCGGGCATCTAGCGCGTCTTGCAGGTTGCCAAGTTGCTGCTCTAGCTTGCGAAACTCGCCGAAGCGGGCAATCGTCACCTCAATCTGCGGCACCAGGTCGGCTTCGCGGAAGGGCTTGACCAGGTAGCCGACTACACCAGCCTCCTTCGCCTGGGCGACCAGTTCGCGGTCGTTGTAGGCAGTAAGCAGCAGCACAGGGGCGATCTTCTCGACGGTAAGCAGGCGGGCCGCCGTGATCCCATCCATGCCAGGAGGCATCTTGATGTCCATGATCACTATGTCAGGCTTCTGTTCGCGGGCTAGCTTGATCGCTTCGTCACCGTTGCTGGCTTCGCCGACGACCAGGTAGCCCAGGCCGACCAATGTCTCGCGCAGGTTCATGCGGATCAGCGTCTCGTCGTCGGCTACGATCACGCGCACTGGCTGGCTTTGCTCTTGTTGTTGCATCTTGCTCCTTTGACCCACCGCAATTTGTTTGGAGAAACAACTAATAGTGTCACATTATATAAGAGGCGCATCACTTTTGTCAAGGTCGCTGGCCGCACTGCTGCTGTTGCTACTGCTGGGCTGTGGCGAGGAGGTGAGCAACACACGCACGGCGGGCAACGCAGCCCTCAACTTCTATACCTTCCTTGAGCATGGCGAAGTGGCGAACGCCGAGGCTTACTATCCGCCACGCACGATCAGCTCCAGCGATGTGAGCAAAGTGGCGGCAGCGGCGGCACGGCTGAAGGGCTATGTCAGCCGCAGCGTGCTGGCTCACGCCCAGCCGATCAGCGATAGCAACCTGCTGACCGAGCGCGACTGGACAGCAGCCGCTATCGTCACCGTCACCGCCGAGTTGCAGCCACCCGGCAAGGGCTGGCAGCCTGGCAGCGAGGTGCTGACCGCCACGCTGGTCAACACCAGCATTGGTTGGCGGGTGCGCGACTTCAAGCTGTGGCTGCCCTTAGTTGGGATGGCTACTTGAAGGCCGCCGCCTGCCAGAGGCACAGGCTGCCGTTCCACGCGCCCGCTGCTAGCTGCTGGCCGTCGGGCGACCAGGCCAAGCTGGTGATGCCGTCGGTTGGCCCGGTCAGGCGAGCGACCACCTCCTGGCGGCCAACATCCCAGACAAACACCCACTTGTGGTAGGATGATGCGGCAGCAATCTGCCGCCCGTTGGGCGACCAGACTACGCTCTTGACCCGCTCGGCGAAACCGTTGAGCCAGCCGACTACCTGTTTACGGGCGACATCCCAGACGCGCAGGGTGCCGCTCTCGTGGGCCGCCACCAGTTGGTGCGAGGAGGGAGACCAGGCTACGCTGTCGAGAGAGCCAGCCGGGACGCTCAAGCGGGCCAGCATCTCGCCGTTATTGCGCCAGAGCCGCACGCTGCTGTCGCCGCTGGCCGAGGCTAGCGTCTGACTGTCACCAGCCCAGGCTACACTACTGACGCGATCCCAGTGTTCTTCGAGGCTGGCAAACTGCTGGCCGCTGGCGGGTTGCCAGAGGCGCACGCTGGCATCGTCGCCGCCGCTGGCGATCAGCAGCCCGTCGCCAGACCAGGCCACCGCGTTGACCTTGCCCTCATGCCCGCGCATTTCGAGGCTGGCAGTTGTGGCCCACTCTATGATGCGGACTACCCCATCCTGCCCTGCCACCGCGAGGCGCAGACCGTCGGGCGACCAGGTGACGGCGTTGGCGGGGGTGGAGGTTCTGAGGCTGGGTAGGGATTGGCCGCCCACCCAGAACAGCAGGCTGCCATCATTGCAGGCTGCTGCCAGGGTGTGGCTGTCGGGCGACCAGGCCAAGCCGTTGATTGGCAACGCCTGGGTCAGCGTCAGGCCAGGTACGACGCTGACCTCCTGGGGCTGCTCGTCCTTCTTCGGCCACAGCTTCCTGAACATAGGCTAACGAGCCAGGCAGGTTGAGTCGGTTGAGGGATAGGCGGCGCACTGCCTGCAAGCGGCCCAGCAGACCCTCGCTCAGGTCTAGCAGGTGGGACAGGCCAATGCTAGCCCGTGCCTGCTTGTGGCCGAAGATCGACTCATGCTCGCGATCCATGTCGCGCATCCGCGACAGACGCTCATCGAGCAGCTTGGTGCGGAGGGCAATGATCGCCCGGCGGTCGCCGTCGCGCCAGAGGTTGACGAACAGGCGGGTGCGCGTCTCCAGGCCGTTGGAGATGTAGCGGAAGGCGCGCTGGTAGCGAGCATCACCCACTTCCAGGCTGGTCAGGTCGTCAAAGTGCCAGATGATCCGCAGGTTGTCCTTAGGGAACACAGGCGCATCCTGCTCGTCGTCGTTGGCAATGGTGATGATAAAGTCGAAATCGTCATCTAGGAACTGATCGTAGTGCTTGGGCGTGTACTTGGCTGGGTCATAGCCCTGCATCTCGATCATCTGGCGGGTGAGCAGCTCAAGTTCGCTGCCGGGTTCGCTGCCAGCACTATGCACCTCAAAGCGGGGGCCACCAATCTTGTGAAGCAACACTTCAGCAAGCTGAGAGCGGTCGGTATTTGCCCGGCACAGGAACAGCACCTTGATCTTCTCTGCCACACTACCCCCCTTTTAACCCTATCCCTGTCAACCATCCTCGCAGCAGCGAACTGGCAGCCTGCAAGAGGGGCGGGTAAGCCCCACGCCTCGCCTTTATTCTAGCAGACCATCTTGGCACAAGTCAACGC
>Ga0123336_10005448_pt1 | contig 10139 bp, 9 predicted proteins | sample SSSSmetaG_FD_96466 | JGI IMG/M metagenome (GOLD analysis project Ga0123336, IMG submission 96466) | Glacier valley bacterial and archeal communities from Borup Fiord, Nunavut, Canada, to study Microbial Dark Matter (Phase II) - ​SSSS metaG | ecosystem: Environmental > Aquatic > Freshwater > Ice... | reverse complement strand
GAAGGTGGCGCCGGACTTGCCCGAGGGCGGGTTGGAAGCGGTGGTCGAAACGGCGGTCCGCCACGGCGTCCAGGGCCTGATCGTGTCCAACACCACCATCGCCCGGCCAAGCGGCTTGAGGTCCCGCCATGCCGGGGAGGCCGGGGGCCTGTCCGGCGCGCCGTTGCGGGACGCCAGCACGCGGCTGGTGGCGCAGGCGTACCGGCTGGCGGCGGGGCGCCTGGTGATCGTCGGCTGCGGGGGCGTTGCCACCGGGGCGGACGTGCTGGCGAAGGTGCGGGCCGGGGCGCACCTGGTGCAATTGTATACCGCGTTCAGCCTGGCCGGCCCCGGGTTGATCCCGCGCCTGAAGCGGGAGCTGTCGGCGGCGCTGCGGCAACAGGGGTTCGCGTCCGTGCAGGACGCCATCGGAGTGGACGCATGAGGATGTTGCCGGGTTTCCGCGCCATTGCGGACGGGTATGACGGCTTCATCCTGGACCTGTGGGGCGTGATCCATGACGGGGTGCAGCCGATCCCCGGCGCGCCGGAGTGCCTGCATGCGTTGCGGCAGGCGGGCAAGCGGATCGTGCTGCTGTCCAATGCGCCGCGCCGGGCGGACCCTATCCGGCGCCAGTTGGGCCGCATGGGCATCCCGGAGGACTGGTATGACGGGGTGATGACTTCAGGTGAAGCCACGCACCTGATGCTGCGGGACCGTCCGGACGCATGGTATGCCGGGCTGGGCCGCCGCGTGTTCCACCTTGGGCCGCCGCGGGACCGCGGCGTTGTGGCCGGGCTGGACCTAGAGGTGCTGGACGGGCCGGAGGGCGCCGACTTCATGCTCAACACCGGGCCGGACGACCAGGCGCCGCCATCGGACCCCGCGCACTACGATGCCGCGTTGCAGGCCAGTGCGGCGCGTGGCTTGCCGATGATCTGCGCCAACCCAGACCTGGAGGTGATACGCGGCGGCGTGCGGGTGATCTGCGCCGGGACGCTCGCGTTGCGCTACATCGGCATGGGGGGCGACGTTCGGTCCCTTGGCAAGCCTGACCCGGCCATCTACCGACCCGTGCTGGACATGCTGGCCATGCCGCCTGCCCGGGTGCTGGCGGTGGGCGACGCGCTGCGGACCGACATCGCCGGGGCGGCGGCCGTGGGGCTGGACGCCTGCTGGGTTCTGGGCGGGCTGCACGGGGCGCACCTGGGCGGCGACGATGCGGCGACTGAGGCTGAGCTGGCTGCCGCCGGGCTGGCGCCGGTGGCCGGCATCCAGCACTTCGTCTGGTAGGGCGGCTCAGGCCCGGCCGGCGGCGCCCGACAGCAGCAGGGGGTCGATACGCAGGATCGCCAGCGCCCGGCGCCATTTGGTGTCGTGATCGCTGTCGAACAGCACGTCCATCGTGTTCGGCGCGGACAGCCAGACGTTCTCCCCCATCTCCCGGTCCAGCTGGCCAGGCCCCCAACTGGCGTAGCCCAGGGCCAGCAACCCCTCCTTCGGGCCACCGCCGGCTGCGATCTCCTGCAGCACGTCCAGGCTGGCCGTCAGCGCCAGGTTGTCATCGACCACCAGGCTGCTGTCGCTGGTCCAGTCCGAGGTGTGCAGCACGAAGCCGCGGCCGTGATCGACCGGGCCGCCGCGGCATAACTGGATTTGCCGCGCCGGCGGCACCGGCGTCACCTCAAGCTGCTCCAGCAATGAGCCAAAGCTCGGCCTGGGCAGCGGGTCGTTCAACACGATGCCCATGGCGCCGTCCTCGGTGTGGGCGCACAGCAGGATCACGCTGTGGGCGAAGCGCGAATCCTCCATCGCTGGCATGGCGATCAGCAGTTGGCCCGTCAGGCTGGTGTCGGCTTCATTCATGCCTTCTATGTTGGCTTGGCCTGGCGCTTGGGCAAGCCAGGTGGGCGTGACTCCCACCGCGGGGGCGGCTACCACTCGTCAATATATGTCAAAGGATGCCCAACCATGATCAAGACCGGCGATGCTATCCCCGCCATGAAGCTGACGGCCGCGACCGCGGAGGGGCCGAAGGAGGTCACGACCGCCGAGGTGTTCGGCGGCAAGAAGGTGGTCCTGTTCGCCACCCCCGGCGCCTTCACGCCCACATGCAGCGCGCGGCACGTGCCGGGCTACTTGCAGAACCTCGATGCGCTGAAGGCCAAGGGCGTCGATACCATTGTCTGCGTCGCGGTGAACGACGTGTTCGTCATGGACGCCTGGCGGAAGGAGCTTGGGGTGGACGACCGGATCATGATGCTGGCCGACGGGTCCGCCGCGCTGACGAAGGCGCTGGGGCTGGAGCTGGACCTGACCGCCCGCGGCCTGGGCATACGCAGCCAGCGGTTCGCCATGGTGGTGGACGATGGCCGGGTATCGCATTTCGCCGTCGAGGCGCCGGGCGACTTCGACGTCAGCAAGGCGGAAAGCGTGCTGGCTGTGTTGTAGCTGCGTCACGCCATCTCCTGCGGGGCCGGGTCGCCCACTAGCGGATAGTGGCAGCGGACCGTCTGGCCCGCGGCCTGCCGTAATTCCGGATGCTCCGTGGTGCAGCGGGTCTGGGCCTGCGGGCAGCGGGTGTGGAAGCGGCAGCCCGCGGGGGGATGGACGGGGCTGGGCACCTCGCCGTGCAGCGTGATGCGGCCGGGCGCGCCGGGCCGGGTGGAGAGCAGGGCGGCGGTGTAGGGGTGGGCAGGGCTGGTGAACAGCGCGGCAGTCGGTCCGTGTTCCACCACCTCACCCAAGTACATCACGACGGTCTCCGTGGTGATGCGGCGGATCACCGGCAGGTTGTGGCTGCATACCAGCAGGGTCAGGCCCAGCTCGGCTTGCAGGTCCAGCAGCAGGTTGAGCAGCTCCCCTTGCACGGACACGTCCAGGCCTGCCGTCGGCTCGTCCGCAACCAGCAGGGCCGGGCGCAGCACCAAGGCCCGCGCGACCGCGACCCGGCGGGCCTGGCCGCCGCTGACCTGGTGCGGATACTTGTCCAGCAAGTCCGGCGACAGGCCCAGGCGGCGCATCAGGCCCTCTGTCCGCGCCCATGCCTCCTTGCGCGGCAGGCCGTGGATGGCGGCGGGTTCGGCCAGCAGGCGGCGCAGCGTCATGCGCGGGGACAGGGACCCCGCCGCGTCCTGCAACAGCATCTGCGCCTGCCGGCGGAACGCCAGGCGGCCGCGGGCCAGCAGCGCGGGCAGGGGTTCGCCGCCGAACAGCACCGTGCCGGAGCTGGCGGCCTGCAAGCCCATCAGCACGCGGCAGAGCGTGGTCTTGCCGGACCCGCTTTCCCCGACCAGGCCAGTGACGGCGCCCGCCGGCAAGCCCAGGCTGACGTTGGACAAGGCGCCGACGCCACTCGGAAAGGTGACCCCTACGCCACGCAGTTCGGCGGCCGGCGTCATGCGGCCTTCCAGCACGCCGCGGCGCGTCCGGGGGAAACGGGGCGCAGCGGTTGCGGCTCGGCCCGGCAGCGCGCCTCCACCAGCGGGCAGCGTGGGGCGAAGATGCAGCCGGGCGGCTCCGTGACCGGGTCGGGCACGTCACCGGGGATGGAGGGCAGGCGGCCGCTCCCGCCATCCTCGATGGCGCAGGCCAGCAGCGCCGCGGTGTAGGGGTGGGCGGGATCGGTGGTGACGGCAGGGGCGGGGCCGGTTTCGACCACCAGGCCGCCATAGAGCACGGCGATGTCGTCGCACAGGTCCGCCACCAGGGCCAGGTCGTGCGAGATGAACAGGATGGCGCCGCCGAGGTCCGCGCGCAGGCCGCGGAACAGCCCGATGATCCCGGCCTCCACCGTGGCGTCCAGGGCCGTCGTGGGTTCGTCGGCCAGCAGCAGGGTGGGTTGGGCCAGCAGGGCCATGGCGATCATCACGCGCTGGCGCATGCCGCCGGACAGCTCGTGCGGGTAGGCGCGCAGGCGGGCGGCCGGGTCGGCGATCTCGACCCGGCGCAGCGCGGCCTCCGCCTGGGTGCGGAGCGCGGCGCGGGACAGGCCGGGCTGGCGGCGGCGCAGCACGTCGCGCAGGTGGGTGCCGATGGTGAACAGCGGGTTGAGCGCGGTGGCCGGGTCCTGGAAGATCATGGCGATGCGGCTGCCGCGCCAGGCGCCCATGGCGGCGTCGGGCAGGGCCAGCAGGTCGGTGCCGTCCATGACGGCCTGGCCGTCCAGGCGGGTGACGTTGCCGGGCAGCAGGCGCAGCAGGGCCAGCGCTAGGGTGCTCTTGCCGGACCCGCTTTCCCCGACCACGCCGACGATGCGGCCCTGGCCTACGTCCAGGTCGATCCCGCGCAGGATGTGGGCGGTGCCGCGCGGGGTGCGGGCGTCCAGATGTAGGCCGGTGATCCGCAGCAGCGCCGTCACCCGCGGCCGGCCCGCGGGTCCACGGCGTCGCGCAGCGCCTCGCCGAACAAGGTGAAGCCCAGCGTGGCGGCGGCGAGCGCCAGGGATGCCACCAGCACCGGCAAGGTGCTGTCGGACAGGTAGGAATACCCGTCGTAGATCAGCGTCCCCCAGCTTGCCAGCGGCGGGCGCACCCCCAGGCCGATGAAGCTCAGCCCGGCCTCGATGGTAATGACGACCGGCACCTCCATGCTGGCCAGCACGATCAAGGGACCTGCGATGTTGGGCAGCACGTGCGACCACATGATCCGCAACGGCGAGGCGCCTAGGATGCGCTCGGCTTCCAGGAACGGGACGGCGCGCAGCGTCAGCACCTGGGCGCGGGCGACCCGGCCGAACTGCGGGACCAGCGTGACGGCGACGATGCCGACCAGGTGGGCGTTGCTGGGGCCGAACACCGCAACGACGGCCAGCGCCAGCACGATGGACGGGAAGGAGGCGATGATGTCGAAGGCGACCAGGATCAGCCGCTCCCACGCCGCCGGCACGGACGCCGCCAGGATGCCGAGCGCGGTGCCGGACAGGGCGGCAATGGCGATGCTGGTCAGGGACACGCCCATCGCCACCGTGGCCCCGTGCAGCAGGCGGCTGTACAGGTCCCGCCCCAACTGGTCCGTGCCCAGCAGGTGCGCGCGGGACAGCCCGGCGAAGCGGTCCAGCACGGCCAGCGCGTCCGGGTCGTAGGGCGCGATCCAGGGGGCGAACTGGGCGGCCAGCAGCACCGCGCCGACGATCAGCGCGCCCAGCACCCCGGCCGGGGTCGCCAGCATGCGCCGCATCAGGCGCGCCGCCGCAGCCGCGGGTCGATGGCGCCATACAGTAGATCGACCGCCAGGTTGGCGCCGGCGAACAGCAGCACGACCACCAGCACGGCCCCTTGCAGCACCGGGTAGTTGCGGACGTTGATGGCATCCAGCACCAGGCGGCCGAGGCCAGGGCGGGAGAACACCAGTTCCACCAGCACCGCCCCGCCCAGCAGCCGTCCGATGCCCAGGCCCAATACGGCCAGCGGTGGGATGCAGGCGTTCTTGAGCGCGTATTTCAGCACGATTGTCCCGCGCGGTAGGCCGTAGGCGCGGGCCGTGCGTATGTAGGGCTCGGCCAGCACCTCCAGCATGGCGGTGCGGACCAGGCGGGCGATGTAGCCGACCCAGCCGACGGACAGGGCGACGGTGGGCAGGATGAGGCGCCGGGCCTGGTCCGCCAGGTCGTCCCCGCGGCCCGTCCCCAGCACCGGCAGCCAGTCCAGCCAGACCGAGAACACCAACAGCAGCAGGATGGCGATGACGAAGCTGGGGATGGCGATCAGCGCGACGGACACCCCGGCCAGCACGTTGTCGGTCAGCGACCCTGGCCGGGTCGCGGCCAGGCAGCCCAGCGGCACGCCTAGCAGCACCGCAAGGCCGATGCTGGTGGCGGTCAGCACCACGGTATAGGGCAGCACCGCGCCGATGGCGGCGGACACCTTGCGCCCGCTGACGACATCGGTGCCGAGGTCCCCCGTCAGCACGTGCGTGAAGAATCGCCACAGGCGTATGTGAACCGGCTGGTCCAGCCCCATCTCCGCCACGAAGCGTGCCGCATATTCCGGGCTGGCCTGGGGGCCGAGCAGCGCCGCCGCCGGGTCCCCGGGCACGAGGACCGTGAGCGCAAACAGCAGCAGCATGGCGCCGGCGACGATCAGGGCGGTGGTGAGCAGGCGGCTGAGGAGATAGCGCAACCGCCTATGCCCTGCTAGGCCGGGGCAAAGCGGTCCATCGCCCAATCTATGCCGCTAGGCAGCAAGGCCGGGCGCAGCCAGTCCCGGTGTATGAAGATGCCGACGTCGTAGGTCAGCCACACGAAGGCGTCGCTGGCCTCCATCAGCTTCTGTGCCTGGATGAACAGTGCGGCGCGCTTGGCGTCGTCCAGCTCGGCCGACCCCTCGTCCAGCAGGCGGTCGAACTCCGGGCTGCTCCAGCGTTGCCAGTTCCAGGTGCCGACCTGGCCGGTGGTGAACCATTGCGCCAGGAAGTTCGGGTCGAGCTTGCCGTTGAAGCGGATGATGAACAGGTCCAGCGCCTTGCCCGTGTCCCCCTTGCCGGCGGAAAAGAAGCTGCCGGCGTCCTGCGCGTCCACGTCCAGCATAATGCCCACGTCGCGCAGCAGCGCCTGGGCCACCAGCGCCATCGTCTGGTACACCGGCTGGTTCTGCACCAGGATGCGCGCCTTGAAACCTGCGGCGTGCCCGGCCTCGGCCAGCAGCCGCTTCGCCTCCGCCACGTTGCGCTTCACCACGGGCGCATCGGGCCAGTGGCCGACCACCTGCGGCATGACCAGGGCGTTGGCGCGGGGCGCGCGTCCGTTGAAGCCGGCCAGCAGCATCTGGTCCACGTCCAACGCCAGGCGTATGGCGCGGCGCACGCGGGGGTCGTTGAACGGCGGCTTCTCGACGTTCATGCCCATCCAGATGTTGGCGATGCCAGGCTGCTGGATGACCTTGAGGCCCGCGGCGGTCCGCAGCGCCTCGGCTTGCGACGGCGGCAGCGACGCGAAATCCAGGTCTCCGGAGCGCAGGCCCAGTTCGGCCGTTTTAGGGTCCGGCACGTAGCGGACGGCGACCTCCTCGAAGCCCGACCGCTCCCCGGCGTAGACGGGGTTGCGGCGCATGACCACCTGGCGCTGCTTCTCGAACGCGGTGACCATCAGGGGGCCGCTGCCGACGGGGCGGGTGTTGTGCTCGACGCCCCGCTGCTCCACGGCGCGGCGGCACAGGATGCTGCCAGCCACGTCGCCGAGCGCGATGGTGAATAGCCCGGCACGCGGACGCTCCATCACGATGCGGCCGCGCAGGCGGTCCACGACCTGCACCTCTTTCAACCCGGCCCATTCGCCCTTGTAGGGAGACTCCTTGCCGGATGCGTCGGGGTGGATGAAGCGCTCGTAGGAGAACTTCACGTCGTCGGCCGTCATCTCGCCGAAACCGTCGCTGAACATCTGGCCGGGCTTCAAGGTGAAGTCGATGGTGGTGGGGCTGGTCTGCGTCAGCTCGGCGGCAGCGTCCTTGACTAGGTCGCCATTGCCGCCCGGGGCGACCGTGACCAGGCGCTGGGTGATGGCGCGGACGATGTTGCCATCCTGCAAGCCGCTGCGGAACGCCGGGTCCAGCACCTCCACGTCGCGGTCGATGCGGACGGATATGGCGGCCTTGGCCTGGGCATACGCTGCCCCGGGCGGAAGGGCGGCAAGGGCGGCGGTGCCGGCGAGCAAGCGGCGGCGGGTCGTCGGCATGGCGGACTCCTGGGCGATTTGCACAATCATGTGGCCATGCGGGCTGGCAGGTCGAGTGCCGGCGAGCAAGTGCATAACCTTTGGACGGCTGATAAGTTGTCGGCCTGTTGACAGCACCCTCACCCACCGTCTGCATCGACGCCCGCGGGCTGCTGACCCGGCACGGCACAGGCGTCGCCACCTATGCGGCCGGCTTGGCGGACAGCCTGGCCGGCGCCGGGCTGGCCGTGGAGCGGCTGGCGGAGGCCGGGGAGCATGGCCGCTTGCGCCGCTGGGCGGCGGCGCTGCCGCCGGGTGCGCGCGCCGCGCCGAGGGTGGAGCCGGGGCTGCGGGCCAGCCCGGACGTGTTCCGCATGGCGCAGGTGTATTTCGACCTGCACCGGCGGTTCCTGCCGTTGCGGGATGCTTCGCCGCCGGGCCTGATGCACTGGACCTATCCAGTGCCGCTGCGCTTCGTGGGCGTGCCGAACGTGGTGACGGTGCACGACGTGATCCCGTTGCAGCACCCCGGCCTGTCCCCGGTGTCCTCCACCCGGCTGCGCCGGCTGCTGCGCGGCGTGGGCCGGTGGGCGGACCATGTGGCCACGGTCAGCGAGGCTTCGCGCAACGCCATCCTGGCCGAAACCGGCTGGGACCCGGCGCGGGTGACGAGCACCCTGCAATCCGTGTCGGTGTCGCGCGATGCGTGCGACTCGGCGGCGGCGGCCGGCGCCTTGGGGCTGCATCCCGGCGGCTATTTCCTGTGCGCCGGCAGCATCGAACCGCGGAAGAACATCCGTGCGCTGATCGCAGCCCACGCCGCCAGCGGGGTGGCGGCGCCGCTGGTGCTGGCCGGACCGGACGGATGGCGGGCGGCGGAGGAGCTGCGCGACGCCGGGCCAGGGGTGCGACGGGTGTCCTGGCTGCCACGGGCGGAGCTGGTGGGGCTGATGGCCGGGGCCAAGGCGGTGCTGATGCCATCGTTGGCGGAAGGGTTCGGCTTGCCGGTGGCGGAGGCGATGGCGCTGGGCGTCCCGACGCTCGCCAGCCGCGGCGGCGCGTTGGAGGAGGTCGCGGGCGGGGCGTCGCTGCTGGTGGACGCGTGGGATGTGCGCGGGATGGCGGCGGCGGTTGCAGCGCTGGACGGGGATGCAGGGATGCGGGCGGATTTACTGGCGCGAGGGCTGCGGCGGGCGGAGGCGTTCACGCCGGCGGCGCATGCAGAGCGGGTGCTGGCGGTGTATGCGCGCCTTGGGCCGTGGCCACGGAATGTTGCAGGGGCTACAGGCACACCTGGGGCGACGGGCGTTGCCGCAGCCGCCGGGATGTGACACCTCCCGCAGCCATGGACCAAGGACAAGCAGCCCAAGCCGCGGATGTGCGCCCCATGCCGGCACGCTTCCGTATCGGCGTGGACGGGTTCAACCTCGCGATGCCGCGCGGCACCGGGGTTGCCACCTATGGCCGGGTGCTGACCCAGGCGCTGGCCGGCATGGGGCACCCCGTCGATGTGCTGTATGGTGCCAACATCGGCCGCCGCACCCCGGCGCTGCTGCGGGAGGTCATGTTCTTCGACAGCCTCGACCAGGAAGGCGCCCGTCCGCGTCCCGGCCTGATGACGCCGCGCTGGATCAGGGAGGCGTTGGGCGACGGCCGGGCCAGCACCGCGGTTCAGGTCCCCATCACCGGGCGGGTGCTGTCCGAGCCGTTCCGCGCCCGCATGCCGGCCTATGACCGCATCATGAACATCGTTGACCTCTGGGGCCGGGCGGAGCGGCACTTCAAGCTGTGGGGCAGCTTCATGCCGGTCCGCATCCCGGACCCCCCGGCCATCATGCACTGGACGTATCCCTTGCCGATCCGGCTGGAGGGCGCGCGCAACGTCTATACGCTGCATGACCTGGTGCCGCTGCGGATGCCCTACACCACCCTGGACAACAAGCGGCTGTATATACGGCTGATCCGTGCCTGCCTGGCGGCGGGCGACCATGTCTGCACCGTGTCGGACGCGTCGCGGCAGGACATCATCGAGCTGTTCGAAGTGCCGCCCGGGCGCATCACCAACACCTGGCAATCCGCCATCCCGGCCCCCGCGCCGGTGCAGACGGAGGCGGAGCTGGGCGCCTGGCTGCACGGCCTGTTCGGGCTGAAGCACGGCGGCTACTTCCTGTTCTTCGGCGCGCTGGAGCCGAAGAAGAACGTCGGGCGGCTGCTGGAAGCTTACCTCTCGTACGGTATCCAAACCCCGCTGGTCATCGTCGGCGGGCGCGCCTGGAAGTCGGAGGGCGAGATGCGGCTTCTGCAGGTGCCAGTCACAGGCGCCAAGGTCACGGCAGCGGCACGGGTGCGGCAGTTCGACTACATGCCGCGCCCCTGGCTGACGGCGTTGATACGCGGTGCGCGAGGGGTGATGTTCCCGTCCCTGTACGAAGGGTTCGGCCTGCCGGTGCTGGAGGCGATGCAACTCGGCGCGCCGGTCATCACCAGCACCGAAAGCAGCCTGCCCGAGGTT
>Ga0123336_10005447_pt1 | contig 10140 bp, 10 predicted proteins | sample SSSSmetaG_FD_96466 | JGI IMG/M metagenome (GOLD analysis project Ga0123336, IMG submission 96466) | Glacier valley bacterial and archeal communities from Borup Fiord, Nunavut, Canada, to study Microbial Dark Matter (Phase II) - ​SSSS metaG | ecosystem: Environmental > Aquatic > Freshwater > Ice... | reverse complement strand
TTTGCTATCGAGATTGCCGGTCGGCTCATCCGCCAACAGCAACGCTGGATTCATTGCCAGCGCTCGCGCCAGCGCCACGCGTTGCTGTTGACCGCCACTGAGATTGCCGGTCAGATTGTCTTGCCATTGGCTAAGCCCAACGCTCTGGATCAGCGTCGCTGCATAGTCAGGCATCGCGGTGTTCGGAAATTCGGCGGCGCCCAGCATCGGCATCATCACGTTCTCTATTGCGCTGAATGCGGTGATCAGATTGTGGAACTGGAACACGAAGCCGATGCTGTGGCCGCGCAGGCGTGTCAGTTCGCGATCATTGAGGGTGGTAGTTTGCTCGCCGCAAACTTCCAGCGTTCCGGAACTCGGCCGATCGAGCAGTCCGACGATATTCAACAGCGTGCTTTTGCCCGAACCGGAGGGTCCGACCACGGCACAAAACTCACCTTTTGACAGGGTCAGGTCGATGCCATGCAGGACTTCCGTCTCGATCGGTGTGCCGACGTTGTAGGCCTCGCGCACGCCACGCAATCGCACCACAACTGCGGTTGCGTCGTTGGCGACATCCGCGCTGGTGATGAGATGCGTCTCAGCCACGAATCGCCACCACGGGATCCAGTCGCGCGGCGCGCAATGCCGGCGCGAAAGCTGCCAGCAGACCAGTCAATGTCGCTACCAGCAGCGCGATCCCAAACAGCACCGGATCGAATTTCAGCGCGAACAGGGTAGTGCCATCGGCGTTCCGCGCGTAGCTCTGCCACGCCAGCAGTGCCAGCGCGCCTATCACGCACCCGACCACCGCCCCACCGAATCCAAGCAAACCGTCTTGCAACAGAAACACCCGCAGAATCTGTCCCTGCGAAATGCCCATGGCTCGCAGGATGCCGATTTCGCGCGATTTCTGCACCACCACCACAACCAGCACGCTGGCGATACCGAATGCCACCGACAAGCCGACGAAGAAACGGATCGCCGTATTCGCCGTCGTCTGCGCGCTTACTGCGGCAAAAAACTGTGCACTGGTCTTGATCCAGCTGTCGGCCTCGACGCCCGTTGCCTTCGTAATCCGTTGCGCGATCACTTCGGCGGCGTAGACATCACGAACCGTCACTTCAAGACTGCTCACACCGCCAGGCAAACCCAGCAGGCTTTGTGCGGTGTGCAACGCCACGAAAGTGCTGCGCTGGTTTGCGCCTTTGTTGCCGAGGTCAAAAATACCGGCAATCGCCAGCGGACTGGATGCGCCGTTCGCGGTCGTCACGCGTAATTTGTCGCTAACGTCCACGCCAAGATCGCTTGCCAGTTCGGTGCCGATCAGGATGTCGGTAGCGGTGAGTCGTGCCGTGCCGCGCACGATTTTTTCCTCAAGATTGACGATGCGGTAGTACAGCTCAGGCTCAATCCCCGACACGGTGATGGCGCGGCTGGCGCTGCCGCGAACCACCAGGGCCGATCCGCCCGCCACAGGCGACACAACCAGGACATCGGGCATGGCGCGTATCTGCGCGGCCACGGGCTGCCATTGATCGATCGACTTCAAGCGTTGCAGTGGTGGTTGCACGATCGGTCCTTCGATCTCGCCGGGAATTGCGTATGCGCCGGTGCGCAACGGTCGCGTTATCTCCTGCGGCGGGAGCAGTTCAATGTGGGCCTGCGCGGTCAGCACGCGACGAATGAAATTGGTTTGCAATCCTGCCATCAGTGCGGACATGAACACGATCACACCAACACCTATCGCCACACCGGCGATGATGAATGCCGTTTGCATGCGCCCTTCGCGCAGGAAGCGCATCGCGACGATCCATTCAAACGGCAGCCAGGGCGATAACATCGTCGTCCCCCTTCAGCGCGCTGGCGCGGCCGCACGAATTCGCGCGCCGGGGTTGATCGCCAAGGCGACCGGGATCACCGGATCATTTTCATGCAATCCATCCAGCACCTCGGCAAAGCCGCCGCTGCGCAGTCCAAGACGCACGTTGCGACGCACTGCGTGGCCGTCTTGTGCGATCAGCACCCACGGCGCCGCGGTATCGGCGTCATGCACCACACCCTCCGTGACCAGCAATGTCCTGGGCCGGCGGGCTACTTCGACATCCACGGAGACGGTCATATCCTGCTTCAGAATCGGCGGCTTCGTGGGTACGTCGAGTTTGACTTCGACCGCGCCAGTCTGGGCGTTGACACCGGGATTGATATACACGAGGGTCGGCCGGGAATCGTCTGAAAAACAGCCGTTTTGTTTGTAACCACCTGGCTATCTTACTTTTTTCAGCGAAACGTATCCCCACATTGTGCTGATCACTCAGGGGCAGCAGGCGAACGATCGATTCGCACCCGTTGAGATCGACGGCCCGAATTCCTAGGAAGATTTCTTGGGCTTCTTGCGTATCGGCGTAACCACCGTATCCGGCGCGGGAACGATGATCGGCTGCACGTTCAACGTACGCGCGTAGTCGAGCCTTAGCAGCTTCCGTTCCAGGTCAAGCAGGTAGTCGCCGAAACGGTTGATGTGCTGGGTCCGGAACGGCGAAAGTTTGGCGAGCAGCTCAGGCGTGATGGGTTCACCCTTCTCGATCATGTCTGCAAGTATCCTCGTCATGTGTTCGCAGTTGAACAGGATCACCAGGTTGGCGACTAGCTGATTATATTTCACGACCCTGCGTTGATCGTCGCGCAGGTTCTCCGCGATGATCGCATCGCCGCCAAAGAAGGCCCACTGCAGGAAACCGTTGAACTGCTCGGAGTTGTTGGTCGCCGCGTGAATGGTCCGACGCAGGTCCTCATCGTCGATATAGCGCAGCAGGAACAACGTGCGGACGGCCTTGCCCAATTCGCGGAACGCGTAGTAGACCTTGTTCTTGCGGCTGGGCGTCCCGAGCCGGCGCAGAATCGTCGAGGAGCTGATCAAGCCGAGCTTGACGGACACGACCATCCGCATGATTTCGCGATAGTGCTTTTCGATTTGGTCCCAATCGATTACCTCGGTGAAGAGCGCATCGATGTTGCGGTACTTGACCTTCTTGTCCGGCCTTGCGAACGCCAGCCGGCCCACGTTGCGGATGCGCGGCATGAGTTTGATGGCGAGCGACCGACTCATCGCGAAGACCGGCAGCGCCTGCGCGCGTGTGTCCCCATGCAACGTGTCAGGCTGGATATCTGATTCGTTTTCGAGAAGCGCATCGAGGATGTAGTTCGACTCGTGGCTGCCGCATGTTGTGAATCGCGCATGCAGCGCGATCATCTTGTCCGACACGTGGTAGTAGCCGATGCCGCCCCATGAACCGTAGCGGATGTGATACTCGGTCTGCAGGTTGTTGGGATAGACCAACCATTGCGTGCCGTCGGCCGAAGCCGACGAACCGTCGCCCCAGAAGTTCGGCAGCGCGTACTTGTTTTACGCGTTGATGACGATGCGATTGGCCTCATCGAGCACCCGTTCGTCGACGTACTTCAGATTGAGCCAGGCGATCTGCTTGCGGCTCAGCCCCCTCACCGACCGTGCGGTCTGGGTGGGACCGAGGTTGCAGCCGTAGCACAGCAGCAACGTCACGACCCGCTCGAGCAAATCGCTGATCTGGCTCTCGGTACCCGAGAGCGGACGGAGCTTCTTGTGCAGCTTCAACCAGCGCACGGTGTCGATCAACACGTCCACGATGCTCGCGGTGGGCATGCGCTCGTTGAGCTTCTGATCCAGCAGCTTGAGTTCTTCGCACGGCTTCGGAGACGTCAGGCGGCTGATCACCAGCTTGCCATCGACCATGCGCGCGCCGGGATTCTTGCGGAAACGCTTGTCGACCTGGCGAGCCAGCCGCGTGAGTTGCTTGCGCAGCAGCGACACCGCTTGCTTGCCACCAGTCGGCACGCCGCTGACTTCCTCGTAAATCGGCAATTCACGGTCGAGGGTTTCATCATCGACCAACTGTTCGCGCGGGTCGACAAAGGTGTCGGCATCGCGCACGGACAGGTCGCCCGACTTGATCTCCTTCTGCACCAGGAACAACACCGCCAGTTCCAGGTACTTCCTATACAGCAGCCCAGCCTGCGGCGAACCCGTCTTCGGGACGACGTGTCGACGCCACAGCTCGGAGAGCCAATCGAGATGCTACGCGAACTGCTGTCGCAGCTCGAAGCGCAAACCATCGATGTGGTGCTCGCCAACATGGCCGTACGGGGTGACGCGGGTACGGCACTTCACAGTCACCTGCTGGATCGGCGCCGGTCAGTCTCGTCGGACGTCCGTAGCCGGGCGCGCCGCCGTTCCGATTCCCGGAGGACCTGCGCACGCAGCCAGTACTCCTGCCAAGCCTGGATAGCGACATCCGAGCCGACTTCGATCGCGTGCTTGCGCTCGCCGGTATCCGCCCGATCATTCTTGCGGAGGTCGACGACATGGCGATGCTGCGATTGCTGGCGCGTGAAAACGAGGGCCTCACACTGGTGCCGCCGATTGTCGTTCGCGACGAATTGAACACGGGCGTCCTGGTCGAGCGGTGCCGTATTCCAGCGGTCACCGAGAGCTTCTACGCGATCGTGCAAACACGGCGCTTTCCGAATCCAATATTGAAGGAACTGCTCGACCGTCCCGCTCCGATGGCGCAATGAAGGGGTCCACAGGTCGAAGCGTGCGCCCGATGGCCATCGGCCGGCTTTGCCTGGAGCCGCAGCGTAGTCACTCTACCTTCATCTCCGAGGGTGTAGTCGTAATCCGCCGATGAGGCGCTTACCTGCTCGATCCGCGTGCGGTCCGTCCATGGACCGCATTGATCGGGTGTTTTTCAACACCCAGTCAGTTGGCTCCGTCCTGGCATGTCGAGCATGCTCAGCTCATTCGAGGATTGAACGATGACACAGCGAGGAGCGCCAGATGGCCGTGAAACGATGGGGCTTGGTCTTGCTGATGGTGGTGGCGGGTCTGGCGAGTACTGCGATGGCCGTTGAAGAGCCCGCGTTCAAGGAGGTACTCCACGAAGGCGACTTCGAGCTGCGCGACTATCCCGCGCTCGTGGCCGCCGAAGTGACGGTCGCTGGCGACCAGAAGGAAGCCGCGAGCAAAGGCTTCCGCTTGCTCGCCGGGTACATCTTCGGCGCCAACAAGCGGCGTCAAAGCATTGCCATGACCGCGCCCGTGGCGCAGCAAGCGGCAAGTGAAAAAATCGCGATGACCGCACCCGTCGCGCAGACCCGCAGCGCTGCCGGCACCTGGGTGGTGCGGTTCACGATGCCGAGCGCCTGGTCGCTGCAATCGCTTCCGGTGCCCGACGATGCCAGGGTCACGTTGCGCAACATCGAGCCCGCCCGCTTCGCCGTCCTGCGCTTCTCCGGCCTGGCCCAGCCCGGCGACGTCGAAGCGAGTTCGAACGAGCTGCTGGCGCTGGTGAAGTCTCACCGCCTGCATCCCATCGGCTCGGTATCGCTGGCCCAGTACAATCCGCCGTGGACCTTGTGGTTCATGCGACGCAACGAAGTCATGGTCGAGGTCGATCGCTGATCGGCTGATCGACCGCACTTCTCCATCGACGTCACGCGCACCGTACCGACGGGCAAGCCATCGATTGATTACACTCAAGGCGTACAGCGTCACCAGCTGAAACAATCTTCGATCTGACCCGACATGGATTTCTCCATGCATCTGCGGAAATGGCTACTTGGCGTGGGCGTGTTGGGCGCGCTGGCGGTGTTGTTCTTCCTGTTCCGCTGGTGGCAGGGGCCGAGCGTGGCCGCGTACCGGATCCAGGCGCGCCCGCTGGTGCAGCAACTGGTGGCCTCCGGCCGGGTGATCGCGCTGTCGCGCGCGCAGGTCGGCAGCGAGATCATCGGCGTGGTGCTCGAGCGCCGCGTGCAGGAAGGCGACGCGGTCAAGCCCGGCGACATCCTGCTGGTGCTCGCATCCGACGAACTGTCGGCCAAGGTGCGCGAGGCGGAAGCGGCGCTGGCGCAACTGCAGCACTCGACCCGCCCGCAGGCGCAGGCTGACTTGCGCCAGGCCGAGGCGCAGCTGTTGCAGGCCAGCCGCGAAGCGCAGCGGCGCCGGGAATTGTTCAAGCGCCAGGTGATTGCGCGCGAGGCCATGGAGCAGGCCGTGCAGGCCGAGACGATTGCCCGCGCCGCAGCGGAGAAGGCCCGACTTACTTCCGCTGCGTTGGCCGCCGGTAACGCCGATGAGTCGGTGCTGGGTGAACGCCTGGTATCGGCACGCGCGAACCTGGCCAAGACCACCGTGCGCGCCGAGGTGGCCGGCACGGTGCTGACCCGTCATGCCGAACCGGGCGACCTCGTGCAGCCGGGCCACGTGTTAGTTGAAATCGCCCGCGACGGCGACACCGAGATTCTGTTGCCGCTGGACGAAAAGAACCTCGGTGTCATCAGGGTAGGCCAGATCGCGGCGTGCGTTGCTGATGCGTTTCCCGCGCAGCCTTTCCCCGCCAGGATCAGCTTCATCGCCCCGAGCATCGATGCGCAGCAGGGCACCGTGGACATCCGCCTGAAGGTCGATCCGGTACCGCGCTTCCTGCGCCAGGACATGACGGTGTCGGTGAACATCGAAACCGGTCGCCGGGACCGCGCGCTGGTGGTGCCCAACGACGCCCTGGCGACGGTCGTTGGCGACCGCGCTACGGTGCTGCGGGTGACGGCAGGTAAGGCGCAACGCGTACCGGTGCGCCTGGGCCTGCGTGGATTGGCGATGAGCGAAGTGCTCTCCGGCTTGCAGGAAGGCGACGTGGTGCTGGCCGGCACCGGCATCGCCGATGGTTCCCGTGTGCGACCGAACGAAAAACCGGTGGCCGCGGCGGGCACCGATGCGGCCACCGCCAAGGAACTGCCGGTGAGCCTGAAGTGAGCCGGATCTAGACTGCATGTGGATCGAGTGGAACATCGCCCTGAAATTCCTGCGCGAAAGTCGCAGCCAGACCGCCCTCATCCTGGTCGGTATCGCGGTCGGCGTGTCGGTGATCGTGTTCATCACCGCTTTGATCGCCGGCTTGCAGGACAACATCATCAACCGCACGCTCGGCACCCAGGCGCACATCAAGGTGCAGGCGCCGGACGAGGCCAACCGGATCCTGCCGGCCGCGTCCGGGGTGACCCAGCTGGTGCTGGAGGACAAGCGCGCGCAGCGCCTGCGTTCGATCAACAACTGGCAGCAGCTCGTGACGCAACTCGATGGTCTGGCCGACGTTACCGCGGTGTCGCCGGTGCTGTCCGGCCCGGCCTTCGCCCGGCGCGGCGTTGCCCTGGAGTCCGTAGCCTTGGTAGGCATTGATGTGGCCCGATACCAGAAGATCATCCCGATCGCGAAGGACATCGTGGCGGGTCGATTCCGGGTCGGTGCCGGGGACGCCGTAATCGGCAAGCTGCTGGCAGATGATCTGGGACTGCGCGTTGGCGACAAGCTTCGCCTGGATGCCGGCCGAAACGCCGTCACCGTGGTCAATGTTGCCGGCATCTTCGAACTGGGTGTGCGCGAACTCGACAGCCGCTATGTGTACCTGGACCTCAAGCAGACCCAATCGCTGCTCGGGCTACCCGGCGGCGTGACGGTAATCGATGTCACGGTTCGCGATATTTTTGCCGCCGACGTAGTCGCGGCGCGCATCGGCCGTCTGACCGGCCTCAAATCGGAAAGCTGGATGGAGACCAACGCGCAGCTGATGAATGCGCTGACCTCGCAGAGCCTGTCCACCAACATGATCAGCGTGTTCGTCGCCCTGTCGGTGGCATTTGGCATCGCCAGCGTGCTCTCGGTCAGCGTGGTGCAGCGGACGCGGGAGATCGGAATCCTGCGCGCCATGGGCACCACCCAGGGCCAGATGTTGTGGGTCTTCCTGATCCAGGGTGCGCTGTTCGGGCTGGCGGGGTCGGCCATCGGTAGCGCGGCCGGTTATGCGCTGGTCTGGAGCTTCAACACCTTCGGCCCAGGCCTTTTCTACATTCTGGTCTCGGCGGGCCTGGTGCCGATCGCCATGGCCATCGCGACCGTGACAGGAGTGGTATCGGCCGCCATACCGGCACGACGGGCGGCACGCCTGGATCCTGTGGTGGCCATCCGCTATGTCTGACCAGGCGCAAGCCATTGCCGACGACAGCCAGCCGGTGCTGCGCCTGCAGGCGATCCGCAAGTCCTACAACGTCGGTCAGCCCACCGAGACCGAGGTGTTGCACGGCATCGACATGCAGGTCGGGCGCAAGGAGTTCGCCGCCCTGATTGGCCCATCGGGCTCGGGCAAGAGCACCTTGCTTAACCTGATCGGCCTGCTCGATACGCCGACCTCGGGCGAGTTGTTCCTGCTCGGCCAGCCGACCCGGCAGATGGACGATGCCGCCCGCACCGCCTTGCGCGGCAGTTCGATCGGCTTTGTATTCCAGTTCCATCACCTGATCCAGGCCTTTACCGCGCTGGAGAACGTGTTGCTGCCGCTGATGCTGGCGCACGGCAAACCCGACCAGGAGCGCACGGATCGGGCCCGGAACCTGTTGGTGGAAGTGGGCCTGGGAAAATTCGTCGACCGCAAACCCAATCAACTGTCCGGCGGCCAGCAACAACGCGTGGCCATCGCCCGTGCGCTGGTCACCCGGCCGGCGCTGCTGCTGGCCGACGAACCTACCGGCAACCTCGACACCAAGACGGCCTCCGAGGTATTCGCGCTGTTTCGCAAGTTCAACGAAAAATTCGGCTGCGCGGTGTTGCTCGTGACGCACGACACGTTGTTGTCAGATGCCTGCGATCGGCAGATCCGCCTGGTGGACGGGGCGATCGCCAAGGGCTGACCGCGCCACTTGTACCGATCACTCCGGCGCGCGCATCGCCGCCGTGCTGCGTAGCTTCCAGGTCTCCGGCGTTTGCGGCTTCACGAATGAACCAGACTTGATACTTAGATCGTTTGTTGTTAACGAATTGGGCGCGGTTTTCATGGCCCGCCTCGCTGCGCTCCTGGTGTTCTTGAGGCTTGGGCAAGCCGGATAAATTAAAGTGGTGCAAATATTTCTCGTGGTCTTCTTAATTTTACAGCCCGTTTTCATCGGGTCATATTTTTGGGAATTAAGAAAACCAAAGTGACTGGCCCCGCATTGGATAGCCGCTTCGAATGACTGCTTCTGGCCGGTCAGCGACCAATGCAAACGACCCCTTAGACACACTCGCGAGCGTTGCCTTTTCGTGACGCGAATCTGATGGTTGTTTGCCCAACCGGACCGGTGCGGATGGGTTGCTGTAGCATCATGCGCATCGCGGCGGTGCCCGCTTAGCAAAAACACTTAGTGGCCGAGGGCCTGTCAGTGATGAACGACACGGCGCGCGTCGGAAGTTGGTCTGCCATGGGTCTGTTCATCGTGGGCGTGCTGTATGCGATCGCACTGATCATGGGCATTGGCACGACGGGATTCGACGAGCCAATCCGCGGGCCCTTGCTCGCAGCGATGGAGTTGCTGACGCTCGTATCTGCTCCCATCCTCGTCGTTCTGATGGCAGCGGTGCACGCGACCGCATCTCCTGGCCAAAGGGCATACAGCGCAGCGGCGCTCGCCTTCGGGACACTTGCGGCCGGCCTCACGGCTGCCGTTCATTTTGTCGGACTCACTGCTTTTCGGCAGCTCGGTACACAAGGCATTCAATGGCCATCGCCGCTCTACGCTCTTGAGCTTCTCGCCTGGGACGTCTTCCTGGGTCTCTCACTGCTCTTGGCTGCACCAACGTTTCGCGAAGCTGATCGCACAATCACGACCGCCCTGCTGGTAACAGGCGGATTGTGCTTGTTGGGCACGATCGGGCCGGCAACTGGTGACATGCGCTTTCAGTTCATCGGAGTGACCGGCTACGGAGTACTCCTGCCTGTTACTTGCTATTTGCTGGCAGCGCACTTTCGCCGCCGACTGGACTTGCTGGGCGGTGAGTGAGACCGGTGGCCACCCAATCGCGGTCGCCCTCCTGCCCAAACGCAAATGGAGTCGCCACGCTGCAGAGCCCGTCGCACTCGAACGACAGCTATCCGCCATCGAGTTGAGGTCAGTGAAGGTCAGATCGTGGCCGTTCTGCGACGTTCACTCAATCAACGAAACGGATGATCGCGAGCGGTGAAATGAACACTGAACTCCGGAACTGTGGATCAGTTTGACCGGTTTGCTAAGACCGAAGCAGGGAGTCATCCCGAGGAA
>Ga0123336_10005444_pt1 | contig 10145 bp, 7 predicted proteins | sample SSSSmetaG_FD_96466 | JGI IMG/M metagenome (GOLD analysis project Ga0123336, IMG submission 96466) | Glacier valley bacterial and archeal communities from Borup Fiord, Nunavut, Canada, to study Microbial Dark Matter (Phase II) - ​SSSS metaG | ecosystem: Environmental > Aquatic > Freshwater > Ice... | reverse complement strand
GCTTGCGATCTGTTTGATAGGCCACCGTGGTCAACGTTGCACCGATGCCAGCTTCCGCAAACCAAGGTGATGCGCCCGCTGAAGGGCTCCAACGAAAAACCGGAATCAAACCCAACTGAACCAAGCCAGCAGTACGCCGAACATCGGCCACCGGGTAAGACCACTGAGACGCCGAAGCCTCCCAGTACCCGGTGATGTGTGCGCTGCCAACGCGAAATTCCCGACCCCAGTTCCAATTCACACCGACCGTGGCACCGTAGGTGTTGTCAGCAGCTCCGAGTTGCGCGAAGGCAGCATCTGGCGCGTGAAAAGACAGCTCAGCAGAAGCGCAAGCACCGAAGCTTGAAAGCGTGCAGAACAGCGTCGCAAGGTGCGCACGCGACCTTTTCGACAGGGCGGACGATTTTTGCTTAAGCATGCCCTTACTTTGAGCAAGGCGCGCCGCGGCGACTGTCTGTTAGCGCACATGCAAACCCTCCAAAAGTCGCGTTTCGATGTAGGCGCAACGGCACCCACTCCACAGCATCTTTGCGCAGCCATCGGGTAGGCTCTGCGCTCTTTAGATCAGCGCCGTTCCCGATGAATTCAACCAACCCCGCAGCGGGTGACGTCACCACCATCGACCTCACCATGACGCCGGAGGACGCCACAGTGCACGACACGCTGTGTGCGTTGCAGGCACCGTCCGGCATGCAGCGGGTGTCAGACCTCATCACGGCGGTGGGCGGACGCACGGCGCGCGGCTCGGCGTTCAACCCCATGGAAGTCAAGCGCGTGACGGAGCGACTGCTGGCCGCAGGCCACGCCACGCGCGACAACCAGGGCCGCGTGCAAGCGACAGGGCCGCACGCCGCTGAGCGCTTTCGCAGCATGATGCTCGACACCGTGCGCGGGACCGCCTGGTTCGATGCGTGGCGCAAGCTGAACGACTTCGACCGCGCGTATTCGCTGGGTTTTCAAGAGGAAGAACAGCTCGCCGCCGCCATGCGTTTGGTGCTGTTTGGCGGGCGCAAGTTGAGCCACGTACGGCGCTTGGGGGAGTTGGCCTACAGCTTCACGCACCTGTGGGTGGGTGCCCTGCAAAAAGCCGTGCTCCAACCCTTTGACAGCGCGCTGTTCGGCAGCTTGGAGCCGCCGCTGCAAACCGACTTGGCCCAGCGCTTGATGACGCTGCTCAGCGGCTTTTCAGAAGTCGGCGTGCGCCCGCTGGAAGACTGGCTGCTGCGCGCTCACGCAGACCCCATCTCCGCATCGCTCGTGACGGCCTCGCTTCGGTTGCGGCTGTCCGAAACTCTGTTGTTCCGGGACCAGGCCGAAAAAGCCCGCGCGATGTGCGCCAACGTGAGCGGGGCCAGCGTCAACTTGCACCTCTCGTTGTTCAACATCGCTGAAGGCCAATGGTCGGCGGGTGCCACCGAGTTTGAATTGGCCGCGAAGCAGGCTGTGCTGGATCTGGGGCGTCGCAAACACCTGGCATCGCCGTCGATCTCGTGGTTGTATGTAATGGCCTTGTTGTCGCAAACCACGCCGGCAGCCTGGTCCAAAGCGCGCAAGTTTGTGGTGAGTGAGGCGGGCTTGTCGCCCGCCAAAGCCGCGCCCGGCAAACGCGACGCCGATCCTTACAGTTACTGGGGTGTGTGGATAGACGCCATCGACCAGCGCATGGGCGACGCCCCCAAAACGGCGCAGCGGTTTTGCTTGGCGCGGCGCGAGCACTCGGGCTTGCAGTCGCTCCAATACCTGCACCACCTGATGTTGGCGGCGTGGCTGCGCGTCGAGGTGATCGCCCCTGCCGATTTGCGTGCCCACGCCGAGCGCCTGGCCGGTGAATTTGAAGCGGCTGAATTGCGCTGGTTGGCCGGCATGACGCGTCGTGCGACCGCTTCTTTATTGAATGAAGCGCCTTTGCCTGCCGAGGCGAGCCTGCCGTTTTTTGTGGGCGAACCACAAGACAGTTGGCGCGACGCGTTGGCCGCCATCTTGGCGCTCGACGAAGACGGCAACGCCACCACCAAAGGCAAAGAAGGCGCGCTGGCCGACCGCTTGATTTGGGTGGTCAGCGCGGGCCCGGACGGCCGCATCACGCATTTGGAGCCGATGGAACAAAAAGCCGGCGTGCGCGGGTTGGGCAAACCCAAACCGGTGAGCCTGGCCGTGCTGCTCAAACGCAAAGACCTGGCCACGCACGACGCGGCGCTGCTGCGATCTGTCGAGCGCGACGACTACGGCTCGCGCATGACGCTCGACATCGCCGCTGCCGCCTCGGCGCTGGTGCGTCATCCGCACGTGGCCTGGGAGCGCGACCCGACGCAATTCATCGACGTGGCCGAGTCCTTGCCCGCGCTGGAAATCATGACCCAGGGCGACCACATCACCTTCCGCCTGCTCGACCCGGTGCGCACGGCCCAGCACAAAGAAGACGAGGCCAGCGATGACTTTTTGCCGCAAAAGTGGCGCCTGCAACGCCAGCGGCTGCGCAACATCATGCTGCTGGCCGACGACAAAACCCATGCGCGCTTGGTGCGCTTGTCGCCGGCGCAATTGCGTGTAGCTGAATTGGTGTCGCAGGGTTGGAAAGTGCCGGTGGCGGCGCGCGCCGAACTGGACGCCGCACTGCGTGTGCTGGCCGCGCACTTTGCCGTGGCCAGCGACGCCGAGGCCGGGCACGAGGTGACACCCAGCAGCGTGCTGCGCGCCGAACTCACGCCGCACGGCAGCGGCTTGACGGTGAATGTGCTGGCCGCGCCGTTCGGCGACTTTGGCCCGCGCATGGCGCCCGGCATCGGCCGCGAACGCGTCACCACCGTGCACCAAGGCATCACGCTGTCCACCAAACGCGACTTTTCGGGCGAGCGCGCCGCCTTGGCGGGTTTGCTGGATGCGTTGGATTTTTTAGACGACGTGGCCCACGACTGGCTGCTGGACGACCCGCAGCAAGCGCTGATGGCAGTCGAGAAATTGAGCCAGCTGAGCGCCAGCATCGTCACCGAATGGCCCAAAGGCAAGCCGATGAAAGTGCGCGGCGTGCCGGATGCGTCGGTCACGCTGAAAGCGTCCAGCAAAGGCGACTGGCTGGAGCTGGAAGGCGAGCTGCTGCTCGACGGCGGCGAGGTGCTCAAGCTCAAGCAGTTGCTCGATTTGGCGCGCACCAGCCGCAGCCGCTACATCGCCTTGGGCGAGGGCGACTTTCTGGCGTTGAGCGATGCATTGCGTCAACAGTTAGCCGACCTGGCCGCGCTGGCGCAAACCACGAAAACGGGCCAGCGTTTGTCGGGCGTGGCGGCCTTGGCCTGGGAAGCCAGCGGCCACAGTTTGGCGTTGGAAGGCGACACCGCGTGGCGCCAACGCAGCCAGGCGTGGGCCGCCGCTCAAGAGCAGATTTTTGAGGTGCCCGCCGGTTTGGCCGCCGAATTACGTGACTATCAGCTCGAAGGCTATCGCTGGCTCATGAGGCTGGCCAGCAGCGGCTTCGGCGCGGTGTTGGCCGACGACATGGGCTTGGGCAAAACCGTCCAAACCTTGTCGATGCTGCTGCAGCGCGCCGACGGCGGCCCGGCCTTGGTGGTGGCACCCACATCGGTGTGCGGCAACTGGATGCTGGAAGTGGCGCGCTTCGCGCCGGGCTTGCAGGTGTCGCTGTACGGCGACGGCATTGCCAACGAAGTCGAGCCGGAAGACGAGGTGTCGGAGCTGGCCGAAACCACCAGCGCTGATGCGGCCGCGGAAACGCTCACTGACAACGCACGCCGTGCCGCGCGCCGCCGCCAAGTGCGCGCTCTGGGCCCGCGCGATGTGCTCGTTTGTTCTTATGCCCTCCTGCAAATCGACGGCGATATTTTGTGCGCCCCGCAGTGGCACACGGCCGTGCTCGACGAAGCGCAGGCCATCAAAAACCCCACCACGCGACGCGCCAAGGCGGCCTTGGCCGTCCGTGCCGATTTCCGTCTGGCGCTCACTGGCACGCCCATAGAAAACCGCCTCGGCGAGCTCTGGTCCATCATGGGTTTTTGCAACCCGGGTTTGCTGGGCAGCGCCGAGCAATTCAACTTGCGCTTCGGCAATTTGATCGAGCGCGGTGACGATGTTCAGGTCAAAGCGCAAGCCTCGCGCCGCCTGCGCCGGCTGCTGCAACCCTTCTTGCTGCGCCGGACGAAAAGCGAAGTGCTCACCGACCTGCCGCCGCGCACCGAAATCGTCCACGAGGTGGTACCCGGCGCGAAGGAACGCGCGCTGCTGGAAGCGCTGCGTCAACAAGCCGAAGAGAGCGTAGCGCGGGCCGTGAGCACGAATGCCAACGCAGGCGGCAGCCGCGAAGGGCAAAACCAATTCCATGTGTTGGCAGCACTCACCAAACTGCGCCGCGCGGCGTGTGACCCGCGCTTGGTCGCACCCGAGCTGGGCTTGGTCGGAGCCAAGGTGCAAGAGTTCGAGCGGCTGGCCCTGGAACTGGTGGCCGGGCGACACAAAGCCCTGGTGTTCAGCCAATTCACCGATTTTCTAGCCCTGCTGCGCGAGCGCCTGGACATGGCCGGCCTGAGCTACCAATACCTCGACGGCAGCACGCCCACGGCCGAGCGCAACAAGCGTGTGGCCGCGTTTCAAGCGGGCGAAGGCGACTTGTTTTTGATCAGCTTGAAGGCAGGCGGTTTTGGCCTGAATTTGACGATGGCCGACTACGTCATCATCACCGACCCGTGGTGGAACCCGGCCGCCGAAGAACAGGCCAGCGCGCGGGCGCACCGCATCGGTCAGCAACGCCCGGTCACCGTTTACCGCTTGGTCACGCAGGGCAGCATCGAGGAAAAAATCGTGCGCCTGCACCGCAGCAAGCGCGATCTGGCGGAAGGCATTTTGAGCGGCCAAGACACCGCGGCACCCATCAATGCGAATCAGTTGATGGAGCTGTTGAAGGAGGATTGACAGGGCTGAAAAGCTGGTCGAGCTGCTTTGCTCTCAAAACTTGGCGGTCCAACTATTTCCGTTCGCCCTGAGGTATCGAAGGGACGGTTCGCGCAGGACTTCCTTCGATACCTCAGGACGATCGGGCAAGCGACCTCAGCCCGAACGGGATTTATTTGTTCGAGAAGCCTCAAACCCGACAAGGGTCTCGCACCCTTTCAAGACACCACCACGCCTTTCCAAAATTCCATCCGCCCTTTGATGTTGGCTGCCGCTTCTTTCGGCTCGGGGTAGTACCAAACCGCGTTCTCATTCAGGTCGCCGTTGACCATCAGGCTGTAGTAATGCGCCTGGCCTTTCCACGCGCAGCCGGTGCGGTGATTGCTGAAAGTGATGTAGTCGCGGTTCAGGCTGTCGGCAGGGAAATAGTGGTTGCCTTCAACGATGACGGTATCAACGCTTTCGGCGATGGTCGCGCCGTTCCAGGTGGCTTTCATGAGTTGTCCTTGATGAGTTGACCGGCTCCCCTTTTCGATGGGGAGCAAGCAGAAGATCAAGCGTACAACGCCGACGCGTTCTTCAGCCGCGCTTTGATCGCAGCGACCAGGGTTTTGTCGGATATCACCGTCACGCTGTCGCCGTGCCGCAGGATGTCCATGGTCAGCTCGGTGGCGTCGCTGTACGGCACTTGCAATTCGTAACGTCCGTCTTCCAGCCAGCGCGACTTTTGCTGCGCATGCCACTCCTCGTTCGCCACCCACTGCGCGGCCTCGGCGTTGAACACCAAAGTGGCCCAGCGCAGCTTGATGGAGGTGCCGCCGTAAATGCCGTAACCCGCGTCCAGTGCGGCTTCCAGGTCTTTCACGGCCACGTGGCGGGCTTTGGCTTCCAGCGGCTTGGCTTCTTGAACGGCGTCCAGCGCAAAGCGGCGCAGGCCCTCGCTGGCATGGCACCACGCGTCCAAATACCAGGTGTTGCGGTAGTTCACCAAGCGCTGCGGTGAGACGTCGCGCTCGCTCACCCGGCGGTCTGCGCGCTTGAAGTAGCGCAACCACACGCGCTTGCGCTGCACCAGCGCGCTGCCCAGCAATTCAAAGTGGCGACTCGGCACGCGGCGGCGCGCGGTGGAGATCACCTTGACGCGCCGCATCAGCTCGCGCGCCTCGCTCTCGTCCGCCCCCAACATGCCTTGCAGCTTGTCCACCATGGGTTGCAAGTGGCGCGACAGCACACCGTCGTCGTCCAGGCCTGCCATCAACTGATGCATGGTGAGCAAAGCATGAATTTCTTTCTCGCTGAACCACATGCCGGGCAGTTCTTGACGCGCGGTTTTGGCATGGCCGCCGCTGGCGGCTTCAAACCGATACCCGTTGTCGTGACGGTCGTAGACGATGGGCGCATCGAGGCGGTCGCGCAAAAATTGCAGGTCGCGTTTCAACGTGGCCGGCGACACCATCAAGTCGGTCAACAGCGAGGCAAAGCTGACGCAGTTTCGGCTGCGAAGCAGCAACTCGATTTTGTAGAAGCGTTCTGTTCTGTCCATAGAGTGTTTTTTGTTAGTGCCTTATAGCGTGTCGGTGGCTCACCAGGTGAGCCTGCGAATCGCAGCATAGGTCAAAAAAATGCAATTTTGATTCGCACTGGCTCACGCCATGAGCGAGTGATCTTGAACACTTGCTGCAACCCGGCATGTCGCTGCGGCTCACCAGGACTTGACCATGCCCTCGACACTGACCCCGCCACTGACCACGCCACTGACCAGCCTCCCCGTCGCTTCCCCGAGCGCCGCACAGCAAGACTCACTCGCGCTGAACGGTGCGCGCGCTCCAGCGTCTGCCAGAGCGCAAAACCTCACCAACCACGAGCACATCGGCTTCGAGCTGGGTTGGGACTACGCCCACCACCGCCTCAGCCCGCCCGCACCTTACGGGCTCGATCCGTCCCCGCTGTTCAGCGGCTTGCTGGCAGGCCAGGCCGCGTTCGGCGCGCGCACCTTGCAACCCACCCGCTTTGTGCGCAAGTGGCTGCAACTGCGCCTGAACGCGTGGCTGCGTGGCCGCAGCGTCGAACTGTTTCAAGTCACACCCCACTACTTGCAGCAGATCGACGTGAGCCATTGCCCCGTTCGCCGCGTGACGCTCAGCAGCGCCACCCTGGAAGGCAGCGACGCCTCCGTTGACCGCGTGCGCAACGACGCCGGTTATGCCGCCGGTAATTTGGCGGTGATGAGCGCCCAGGCCAATCACGCCAAAGCGGCTTACGGCTACCGCGACGCGATGAAATTTGCGCTGGCGTTGGAGGCGGGCAAACATCCGGGCGTGGGAGGGAAGTCATTGAAAAGCACGCCGGTAAGCGGCATGTCATTGGGAAGCAAGCCGGTGGGCGGCCTGCACGGTCTCACCGCGTCACAGTGGGCCCGCGTGGCCGTGCTGTGCAGCTTCGTCGAGCCGCTCACTCACGAAGAAGCCTGCGGCCTGCCGATGTTGCTTTTGCCGCCCAACCGCTTGCACCTGTTGAACCCCGCACAAGCGCTGCAAGCCTTTGTGAGCCAGCAGCTGCTAAAGGCCGGTTGGAGCCAGCGCGTCAGCCGCATGGAAACGCTGCTGCCCGGCAAACCCACGCGGCGCGCGTTTCGCGATTTCTTTCATGCGCTTCTGCCGCGCGTGCTGGAGGCCGGGCGCACCCAAGAGGTACATCGTGCGCGCTGGGCCATCGAAGACGCATGGCGCAACCCCTTGGTGCTGGCGCGTTGGTCGGCCTTTGCGCGCCAGCTCAGCGCCGCGCAATGCGAAGCCCTCATAGTGCGCGCCTCAGCCCGCCATTTGGGCGCGCTCAGCGCCCATCAACACACCGAAGCGCAAGCCACCGAGGGCTGGAATTTGGACTCGCGTGGTTATGTGCCGCACGCTGTTTTGATGGACAGATCGGCGCGGCGACTGGTGCCAGTGCAGGCTTCGTTGCCGCTGTGAGCGGCCACCTGCGTGGTGCGGACCAGAGCGCTGACCGGAGCGCTATGCGCCCAAAAGCGGTGGTAGCCGGGCTTAGAGTGACGCCCACACTTGAATCCGGAGTCATCCATGGGACTGCACACAGCCGCAACCGCACCCGCAACCGCACCGACCGCCACACCCGGCGCCAACGCCGATGCCGAATACCTGATGCGCGACACCACCTCGCACGCAGCGGCGTCCAGCGCAGCCTACAAAACCAGCATCTTGCGCAGCCCGCGCTTGGCACCCATCTCGCTGCAGAACTCGCTGTCGGAAGTGACGGCGCCGGTGTTTCGCGCCGATGAGTTGGGGCCGCTGGACCATGACCTCATCCTCAATGCGCGGGCTGATGGCGCGCTGGGCGGACTGCCCGGCGGTTTACCAATAGGCGAGCGCATCGTCGTTCATGGCTACGTCCACGACCAGCTCGGCCGCCCGGTGAAAAACGCGCTGGTGGAAGTGTGGCAAGCCAATGCCAGTGGACGCTACCGCCACAAGAAAGACCAGTACATCGGCGCGCTCGACCCTCACTTTGTGGGTTGCGGGCGCATGCTGACCGACCACAACGGGTACTACTTCTTCCGCACCATCCGCCCCGGCCCTTACCCGTGGCGCAACCGCGTGAACGACTGGCGTCCGGCGCATATCCACTTCGCCCTCTCGGGCAGCGGCTGGGTGCAGCGCCTCATCACGCAGATGTACTTTGAGGGCGACCCGCTGATTGCCACTTGCCCCATCGTGCAAACCATCCCGAATGAAGACCAAATTCGCGGCCTCATTGCGCTGCAAGACCGTGCCGCCTTCGTGCAGCTTGACAGTCGCGCGTATCGGTTTGACATCGTGCTGCGCGGACAGCGCGCGACGCTGTTCGAGAACGCAGTGAATTCAGTGAACTCAGTGAATGCGGCGAGTGCGGCGAGTGCTATGAATGGAGCGACAAAATGAGCCAGCCGATGACGCAACAGCGACTGCAGCCCCTGATGCGCGAGACGGCGTCGCAAACCGCCGGCCCTTACGTGCATATCGGCCTGGCGCCTCTGCAAACCGGGTTGAACGTCTTTGAAAACAATTTCGGCAGCGTGCTCACCAACGACCAAACGCAAGGTCAGCGCATACGCATCGAAGGCCGCGTGTTTGACGGCATCGGCACGGTGTTGAAAGACGTGCTGATCGAGAGCTGGCAAGCCAATGCGCAGGGCAAGTACGCGCATCCCGCGGATCAACAACCCGGCAAATCCGTTGATGTGAACTTTCGCGGCTGGGGCCGCAGCTGCACCGATTTCGATTCAGGTCTTTACAGCTTCAGCACCGTCAAACCCGGTTTGGTGGTCGGCAGGAACGGCCGCTTCATGGCGCCGCACATCAACCTGTGGATCGTCGCGCGTGGCATCAATTTGGGGCTGAACACGCGCCTGTACTTCGGCGACGAGGCGCAGGCCAACAGCAAAGACGCGGTGTTGAATTTGATCGAATGGGAAGCACGCCGCGCCACGCTGGTGGCACAGCGTCAAGACGACACCACCCCAGCCGACGGAGCCGTGGTCTACCGCTTTGACATTCGCCTGCAAGGCGAGGGCGAAACGGTGTTTTTCGACATTTGAAGCGGCTGCGCGGTGACGACGCGCCAAGTCGATTTCTTATGCGCTCCGTAGTCAGCTCGTTGGGCGCTGCCCCCCTGTCTCTATTTTTCGGGTTTGCCTTTCGTCAGTGGCTTTGTCGCCTTCGTGACTTGAACTGAACGCGGCTCGGGAGTAGTCTGTTCTCCCGGTGCCGCAGAGCACCGATTCCCCACAACAGGAGACAACCCCATGCGTTCCACACCTTCCATCCCCTCGGCCATTTCGCGTCTCCGTGTTCATCATTTCGCGCTCAGCGCCTTGGCGGCGCTGGCCCTGACGGCCTGCGGCGGCAGCGACTCTGACAGCACGACGCTGGCCGAGCCAACCCGACCGCAAGACGCGCGCACCACCTTCAAACCGGTGGTGGAAGCCACGTTTGCACCTTTGGGTGGCAGCACGGTGCTGACCGACCGCTGGACCGGCGTGCTGAACGGCTCGGCCTACCGCATCGAAGTGCCCACCACCGGTTGGAACGGCAAGCTGGTGATGTGGGCGCACGGTTATGCGGGCACGGGTGACAACCTTTCGTTGGAGAGGATCACGCCCATCATGCGGCGCTATCTGCTGGACAACGGCTACGCGTGGGCAGCTTCCAGCTACTCCAAAAATTACTACGATGTTCGCGTGGGCGTCGAAG
>Ga0123336_10005443_pt1 | contig 10146 bp, 8 predicted proteins | sample SSSSmetaG_FD_96466 | JGI IMG/M metagenome (GOLD analysis project Ga0123336, IMG submission 96466) | Glacier valley bacterial and archeal communities from Borup Fiord, Nunavut, Canada, to study Microbial Dark Matter (Phase II) - ​SSSS metaG | ecosystem: Environmental > Aquatic > Freshwater > Ice... | reverse complement strand
GGAAGGCGAGAAGCGGCCCTATGGTGGCGGCGGCAGCCGGGAAGGCGGCGCGGGCGGCTTTGGGGGCAAGAGCTTTGGCAAGCCCCGCGAGTACGAGCAGCGCGAGCCGGGCGGTTTCCGGCCCAAGGCCGACCGGCCGAGCTTCGGCAAGGAGCAGCGCACCGGCACCAGCTACGGCCGCACCGCCGCCGAGCGCCCGGCGCGCAGCGAGCGGCCGGAGCGCGGCGGCTTCGGCAGCGACCGGGGCGAGCAGCGCGGCCCGGCCGGCGCCGACAGCCGCCCGGTGCGCCCTTATCAGCCCAAAGAGAACTGGAGCGGCCAACCGTACCGCCGCGACGGCGAGAAGGCCGTGCCCCGCGGCGCCCCCGGCGAGCGCAACCGCTCGTTTCAAAAACAAAATCCCAACGAGCCGGACGCTGGCAGCGCCCCCCGGCCCGGTGGCAGCTTCGGCCGCAGCACCCCGCGCGAGCCCGAAGATTTCCAGCGCGGCGAGGAGCGCGGGCCCAACCGGCCCATTCGGTCGGCGCGGCCGTTTGAGGCCAACCCGCCGCAGCCCCGCGAAGAGCGCGGCGAGCGGCCCGAGCGCAATGAGCGGCCCGAGCGTCGCGACGACCGGCGCGAAGACAGCTACGACCGCGAGGGCAACCGCTACGGCAGGACGAGCGCCGCGCCGACGAGGCCGCGTTCGGGCGCAAGTTCACGCCCGGCGCCTTTGGCCGGCGCGACGGCGCGGCCCCGGCCCGCAGCGCCAACGAGCGGCCTGGCAGCCTGCCTGAGAAGCGCAGCGTGGGCGAGCGCTGGGCCCCGGCCCCCGGCAGCTTTGCCGAGCGGCGCGAGGCGCTGAAAGTGCAGGAGCGCAGCGTGCGCCGCTCGGGCACGGCCTACGGCAGCGCGGCCGACAAGCCGCGCCCGGCCCGGCCGGCTACCCAGGAAAACCGCGCCGATAAGCCCCGCTTCGGCGAGCGGCCTGGCGAGGCGCCCGACTACAAAAACCTGAAGCACTACGAAGACGACAAAACCCGCGGCAACAAGCGCCGCCGGCAGGAGGACCAGGACCTGAGCACCGACGAGACGCGCCTGAACCGCTACATCGCCAACGCGGGCGTGTGCTCGCGGCGCGACGCGGACGCGCTGATTGCAGCCGGCGAAATTCGGGTGAACGGCGAGGTGGTGACCGAAATGGGCTACCAGGTGCAGGCCGAAGACACGGTGCAGTACGGCAAAACCAACCTGAGCCGCGAGAAGTCGGTGTACGTGCTGCTGAACAAGCCCAAGGACTTCATCACCACCACGGAGGACCCCGATGGCCGCCGCACGGTGATGGACCTGGTGGCCGGCGCCTCGAAGGAGCGCATCTTCCCGGTGGGCCGGCTTGACCGCAACACCACCGGCCTGCTGCTCTTCACCAACGACGGCGAGGTGGCCCAGAAGCTCTCGCACCCCTCGCACAAGAACAAGAAAATCTATCAGGTCGAGCTGAGCCAGCCGCTTTCGGAAGATGACCTGCGCCAGATTGCCGACGGCGTGGAGCTGGAAGACGGCAAAGCCGTGGTGGATGACGTGGCCGTGGTGGCCGGCAACGCGCACTTTGTGGGCATCGAAATTCACATCGGCCGCAACCGCATCGTGCGTCGCATCTTCGAGCACCTCGGCTACGAAGTGGTGGCCCTGGACCGGGTGCAGTACGCCGGCCTCACCAAGAAAGACCTGCCCCGCGGCAAGTGGCGCTTCTTGAGCGAGCAGGAAGTGATTCGGATGAAATACTTCTTGTAGAAAATGGGGGATGGCGCGGGGCCCCGGCCCCGTGCCGCTTACTGCCCGGCCTCTGGTCAGGTCGCGCCATTCGCTTTGTTTAGCGCCGTTTGGGTATCGTTCTTCCGGCCGGAGGCCGGAGGCCGGAGAGTAATCGGCACGGGGACGGAGCCCCGCGCCATCCCCGATTTTCTATGCGCACCCTCGCTCTCGACATCGGCAACACGGCGGTGAAAGCGGGCTGCTTCGACGGCCCGGCGCTGCGCGAAGTGGCGGCCGGGCTTTCGGCCGAAGCCGTGCGGGCCCTGGTGCAGCGCTGGCAGCCGCGGCACCTCGTCGTGGCCTCGGTGGCGGAGGCGGCGGCCTTGCGGACGGAGGACTTGCGGGCGCTGGTGCCGGGCGAAATCCTGGTGTTCGACCCTGCCGCCACGGCCGTGCCGCTGCGCAACGCCTACGGCACCCCGGCCACACTGGGCGCCGACCGGCTCGCGGCGGCCGTGGGCGCGGCCGGGCTGCGGCCGGGCCGCGATACGCTCGTCATCGACGCAGGCACGGCTCTGAAAATGGACCTCGTGACGGCCGACGGCACCTACTGCGGCGGCAGCATCGCGCCGGGCCTGGCCATGCGGCTGCGGGCGCTGCACGTGTTCACGGGGCGGCTGCCGCTGCTGGATTTGCCGGCGCCCGATGCAACGATTCCGCTGGTGGGCGGCTCCACTACGGGCAGCCTGCTGAGCGGGGTGGTGAACGGCGTGGCGGCCGAAATCAGCGGCCTCGTGGCCCGGTACCAAGCGCAGTATCCGGGCCTTGGGGTGCTGCTCACGGGCGGCGACGCGGCCTTTCTGGCGGCCCGGCTGCCGGGGCGTATCTTTGTCGTCCCCGAGCTGGTGCTGCTGGGGCTTAATCGGATTTTAGCTTATCATGTTGACCAATAAAGAGATGAAGCCCTTGGTGTTGATGGCCGCGGCGGTGCTGGCGGCGGGCGGGGCGCAGGCGCAGGGCCTGGGCAACTCGCCCTACTCGCGCATTGGCCTGGGCGAGTACAACGCCAACACCGGCGGGGTGCGGCAGATGGCCATTGGCGGCACGGGCCTGGCGGCGCCCAACGCCGTGAACGTGAACGAGCTGAACCCGGCCCTGCTTTACTACACTTCGCGCACCACGTTCGAGGCCGGCTACAACGGGCAGTACAAGACGGTGCGCAACGCGACGGCCGCTACCCGCAGCGGCAGCGGGACGCTGGGTTACCTCGCGTTTTCGGTGCCCCTGAGTGCCAAGTGGGGCGCGGCCGTGGGCCTCAAGCAAGTGGGCGCGGTGGACTACGAGTCCAACATCATCGGCAGCGTGGTGAACTCGCCGAACGACCTTTCGTTGAAGCAGTACAAGGGCGAGGGCGGCGTATCGGAGGCTTATCTGGGGCAGGGCTTTCGCTTGACCAAAGACCTGGCGGTGGGCCTCACGGCGTCGTACGTGTTTGGGGTGGTGGACGAAACCACGGGCACCACCGTGCAGGTTATGAACAGCAGCGACCCGTTGCGCAAGGCCGTGGACCGGACCCACACCCGTTACTCGGACTTTGCCTTTCGGGCCGGGGCGCACTACCGCCACAAGGTGAGTAAGGACCTGAACCTGAACCTGGCCGGCGTCTATAGCTTCGGCCACAGCCTGAACGGGCGGCAGGTGGTGACCAAGGAGCAGGAAAATGCCAGCGGGACGCTCATCGGGGCGCCCACGCCCGTGAGCGACGGCCCCGGCAGCACCTACGTGCCCGCGCTGGCCCAGGCCGGCATCAGCTTCGACAACGACAAGAACTGGAGCGTGAACCTCGACGCGGCCCGGCAGCAGTGGTCGAAGTTCACCAGCTTCAACGACGGGACTGCTGCGCTAAGCAACACCATGCGCCTGGGCCTGGGCGGCGAATTCACGCCCGACCCCGGCTCGGTGGAGCACTACTTCCGGCGGGTGGGCTACCGCGCCGGCCTGAGCGTGGGGCAGCTGCCCTACCAGCCCGGCGGCAAAACCCTCTACGACCGGGCCGTGAGCTGGGGCTTTGCCTTCCCGCTGCCCACGGCCACGCCGCTCGAAGCCACCACGTTCAGCCTCTCGTTCATCTACGGAGTGCGCGGCAACACCGACCTGCTGAGTACGCGCGCCAGCAACGTGCAGGAAACCTACATCCGCGGGCAGTTCGGGGTGACGCTGAACAACCGCTGGTTCATCAAGCGCCGCCTGCAATAATCACGGATTCAGCAATCACAGATTCAGCGAATCTTTTGGGTTTCGCGGATTGCTGGTTGCGCGGCGGCCCCGTTTTTGGCTTGCACAACCCGGCGCTCAGCCCGGCAACCCCTGGTATGAACATTTGTGGCGCGATGCCCCTGCTTAGGCTTTTTGGCTGGCTGCCGCTGGCCGCGCTGGCCCTGGCCGGCTGCGACAAGAAAACAACGGCCGGCCCCAAGCTCGTGTACCACGGGCCGATGATGGAGACGACGAACGTGCGCACGCTGCTCAGCGACTCGGCCAAGCTCAAGTTCCAGCTCACCGCGCCGCTGGAGCAGCAGTTCGAGAACGGCGACGTGCTCTACCCCAAGGGCATGGTGGTCACGTTCTACTCGGCCGATGGCCTGAAGACGGTCGTGAACACGCTGACGGCCAGGTACGGCAAGGTGGACAAGGCCAAGAACCTGTACACCATGCGCGGCGATGTGCGGGTGGTGAACGTGCCGGAACAGCAGAAAATGAACACCGAAGAGCTGTTCTACGACAAGAACAAGCAGGTGATTTACACCGACACGGCCATGTTTGTGAAAGTGACCACGCCCACCGAGTACCTCACCGGCTACGGCCTGACGGCCAACCAGAACTTCTCCCGCTACCGCATCACGAAGCCGGAAGGCGTGTTCGCGCTGGACCCGGCGAAGGCGCCGTAGCGTAAGACAAGAGAACGTCATGCTCATCTGGCGTCCGCGCAGCGAAGCATCTCTACCGGGGAAGCAATTATTTACTACTCAGGTAGAGATGCTTCGGCAAGCTCAGCATGACGTTCTGACTTTTTCATTCCCAGATATGCAATTCGACAAATTCCTGCTGCGCACCGTGCTCTTCGCCGTAGGCGTGGTGGCGATGGTCATCGGCATTTACCAGACCATCTTGTTCAACGACCTGGGCGCCAACTACTGGATTTTTATGGTGTCGATGACGTGCTGGATGCCGCTGCTGTACTGGCGGCAGCAGGAGCGGCTGGCGGCCAAAATTGCCGAGCAGGAGGCCTTGCAGGCCAAACAAGCGCGGGCCGCGAAACCCATAAAATCGCCCAAGCGGCGCCGGTAGGCGCGGGCCGGCCGTGGCGCCGCCGGCACTTAAAATTGGGCCGGGCTTTGATTGCCGGCCAAATTCTGGTTATTTTGCGCCTCTTTTGACCAACACGGACTTTGATTCTTTTGACAAGTAAATGGCTTTAATTAACACGATTCGGGAAAAATCCGGCTGGGCGGTGGGCACGGTGGCCATTGGCATGTTGCTCTTTATTGTGGGCGGCGACCTGGTGGGCGGCAAAAACCGCCTCTTCGGTGGCAACAACCAAACGGTGGGCGAAGTGGCCGGCCAAAAAGTGGAGCTGGCCGACTACAACAACGCCCTGGAGCAGGCCAAGCAGGCCTTCGTGGCCCAGCAGCAGCGCCAGCCCGACGACCAGGCCCTCGGCTACCTGCGCGACCAGGCCTGGAACCAGACCATCTACCGCCTGGCGTTCCAGCCGGAATGGCAGAAGCTGGGCCTGACCGTGAGCGACGACGAGCTGGTGGACATGGTGCAGGGCGATAACATCAGCCCCGGCATCAAGCAGGCCTTCACCGACAAAGCCAGCGGGCAGTTCGACCGGGCCAAGCTGATTGATTACCTGAAAAACCTCGACAAGCTGCCCCCCGAAAACCAGGCCGCCTGGCGCAACTTCGAGGCCAACCTGCCCAACGAGCGCCTCGCCAACAAGTACAACGCACTGCTGAAGAACTCAGTGTACGTGACCACGGCCGAGGCCAAGCGGTTCAACGATAATCAGAGCACCAAGGCGGCCGTGAAGTACCTGTTCGTGCCCTACGCCAGCATCTCCGACTCGGCGGTGAAGGTGACGGACGCCCAGCTGCAGGCCTACCTCGACAAAAACCAGGGCAAGTACAAGGTGGAAGACGGCCGCTCGGTCGAGTACATCAGCATTCCGGTGGTGGCCTCGAAGGAGGACAGCGCCACGGTGAAAACCAGCATTGCCGAGCTGGCCACGCAGTTCGCCGCCGCTCCGGTGGACTCGCTGTTCGTGCTTTCGAACTCGGAGCAGCCCTACAACAAGAACCAGCGCAGCCCGGCCGACCTGCCGGAGCTGCTGCGCAAGCAGCTGCCGCTGACGGTGGGCAAGGTCTATGGCCCCTACGCCGAGGCCGGCACCTACTCGCTGTTCAAGGTGAGCGCCACGGGCACCGGCAAGCAGGCCGCCGCCCGCGCCAGCCACATCCTCATCAAGGCCGAGGGCGCCACGCCCGAGGCCAAAGCGGCGGCCAAAGCCAAAGCCACCGACATCCTGAATAAAATCAAGGGCGGGGCCGACTTCGCGGCGCTGGCCCGGCAGTTTGGCACCGACGGCACCAAGGAGCAGGGCGGCGACCTCGGCTGGTTTGGCCAGGGACGCATGGTGCCGGCGTTCGAGAAAGCCATTTTCGGGGCCACCAGCCTCGGCTTGCTGCCCAGCCCGGTCGAAACCTCGTACGGCTACCACGTCATCAAAATTACGGCCCTGCCCACCAAGCAGACCTACCAGGTAGCCGAAGTGAAGAAAACCATTGCGCCCAGCGACGCCACCCGCGAAGCGGCCTACGCCAAGGCCCAGCAGCTGAAAGGCGAGGCCACCGACCTGGCCAGCTTCCGCAAGCTGACCGCCAAGGACAAGACCCTGGCCAAGCAGGAAGCCCTGAACCTGGACCGCGGCGCCCGCAGCGTGAACAACCTGCAAAACGCCCGCGACCTCGTGCGCTGGGCCTTCGGCTTCAACCCGGACGGTTCGGAAACCAAGGTCGGCAACGTGTCGGAAGTCTATGAGATGGGCGACCAGTACGTCATTGCCGCCCTCACCGGCGAGCGCGCCAAGGGCACCAACACGGTGGCTACCCTCAAGCCCGAGCTGAGCGCGCTGGTGCGCAACGAGGAGAAGGCCAAGCAAATCATGGCCAAGCTGCCCAAGACCGGCACTTTGGAAGCAATGGCCAAGGGCTACGGCCCCACCGCCCAGGTAGCCACCGCCGAGGGCGTGGTGCTGGGCCAGGGCAGCATCCCCAACGTGGGCTTCGAGCCGCTGGCCGTGGGCAAGGTCTATGGGTTGAAGCCCGGCCAGCACTCGGGCCCCATCCAGGGCGAGCAGGGCGTGCTGGTGGTGGAGCCCGTGACGGTGACGCCCGCCGCCACGCCCGCCGCCGACCTCAAAGCCACCCAAAAGCAGATTGCTCAGCAGCGCGCTCAGCAGCAGGACGGCAAGATTTATGAGGCCATTAAGGCCCACGCCAACGTGAAGGACAACCGTACGAAGTTCTTCTAGGCCGCGAAACCCGGAGTTTGAAAAGGGCCGTACCTTCGGGGGCGGCCCTTTTTTGTGGGAGGGCCAAGAGCTTGGGGGCAAGTAGGAAAATTTTGCACAGAGGTAGAGGGAGGGAACGGAGGCCAAAGGAGGAAAGATTAACTGCCACCGGCTTTTGCCAGCATCAGTCTATATCCCGCCGGTAGCCAGGCCTCCTTTGACCTCCTTTCTCTACCTCTGTGCGAGACCCCGTTGAACAATGCGGCCGGGCTCCGGCGTTACCGCCATCCAACCTGACTGCTACCTTATGCGCCCCCTCCTCTTCAGCGCCGCCCTGCTGCTGGCCGTGCCCGCCCTGGCCCAGCCCCAGAAAGCCTGGGCGCCCACCAGCGGCACCGCCCTGGCCCAGGACTATGCCCGCCGCGGCGAGCACGAGAAAGTGGTGTTCCTGTTCGAGCGGCTGCCGGCGGCCGAGCAGGCCAGCCTGGCCGTGTTCCCGGTGTATCTAGCTTCGCTGCAGGCGCTGAAACGCTATAAGGATGCCGAGAAGGTGGCGAAGAAGGCCGGCAAGCAGCGGCCCGACGACGCGACGATTGGCGTGGCGCTCGGCGGCGTGTACGCGGCGGCCGGCGACCCGGCGGCGGCCGACAAGCAGTGGCAGCGGGTGCTGGCCCAGCTCGTGCCCGCGCAAGTGGGGCCGGTGGCCACCGAGTTTGGCCGGCGCGAGCTGCCGCTCTGGGCCGAGCGCACCTACCTGCGCGGTCGGGCCTTGGCCAAAAACGACTCGGAGTACGCCCCGCAGCTCATTCAACTCTACACCCAAAGCCAGAACCAGCCCCAGCTGCTGGCCGAAACCCTGCGCCTCGTGGCCCAGGACGAGCAGCAGCTGCCCTTCGTGCGCAACATGTTGCAGAACGCGCTGCGGGAAGAAAAAGACTTCGACGCGCTGGAAACGCAGCTGCTGGCCGCCACCCAGCAGCACCCCGACCAGGCGGCCTACAGCGAGCTGCTGCTCTGGCTGCAGGTGCAGCGCAAGGACTTCACGGGGGCGCTGGTGCAGGCGCGGGCCCTCGACCGCCGCGGCCGCGGCGAAGGCCGCCGGGTGCTGGAGCTGGCCGCCATCGCGCAGCAGAACAAGGACTACGAAAGCGCCATCGAGGGCTTTGCCTACGTGGTGAAAGAATACCGCGGCGGCCCCTACGGCAACCTGGCCCGGCAGCGCCTGCTGCAGGCCCGCGAGGCCCAGGTGCGCGAAACCTACCCCGTGGACGTGGCGAAGGTGCGCGCCCTGGTGGCCGATTACGAGCAGCTGCTGGCCGACCTGGGCCGCACCCCCGAAACCGCGCCCGTGCTGCGCAACCTGGCCAACCTGTACGCCTTTCAACTCAACGACCGGCCCAGGGCCATGACGCTGCTGCAGGAAGTCATCGACATGCCCCGCGCCAGCGATGAGGTGGTGGACGAAGCCAAGGTGACGCAGGGCGATTTGTACCTGCTCAAAGCCGAGCCCTGGGAAGCCACCCTGCTGTACTCGCAGGTGGAGAAGTCGCACAAGGACTCGCCGCTGGGCTACGAGGCCAAGCTGCGCAACGCCCGCCTGAGCTACTACGCCGGCGACTTCAAGCTCGCCCAAAGCCACCTCGACATCCTGAAAGAGGCCACCACCCGCGAAATTGCCAACGACGCCATGCAGCTTTCGCTGCTGATTCAGGACAACACCGTGGAGGACACCCTCGGCGTGGGCCTGCGCGCCTACGCCGCCGTGGAGCAGCTGGTGTTCCAGAACAAGCTCAAAGAAGCCATTATCGGCCTCGATGCGCTGCTGGAGAAGTTTCCCGGCCACTCCCTGTCCGACGATACGTATTACCTGAAAGCGCAGCTGCAGCGGCGCACCGGCGATTTCCTTGGGGCCATTGCCACGCTGGAGCGCATCACAGGCAATGCCAAGTACGACGTGCTCAGCGACGATGCGCTGTTTTTGCTGGCCCGCATTCAGGAAGAGGACCTGAAGAACAAGGCTAAGGCGCAGGAGCTGTACAACCTGGTGCTGACTAAGTATCCGGGGAGCATTTACGTGGCCGAGGCCCGCAAGCGCTTCCGCAAGCTGCGCGGCGACGGGGTGTAGGAAGCGGCTGATATCAGAAGAACGGTCATGCTCATCTGGCGTCCGCGTAGTCGAAGCATCTCTACCGCTTCGTTGCTACGACATTGATTAGCCGCGCAGTAGAGATGCTTCGACTGCGCGGACGCTAGATGAGCACGACGTTCCTGTTTGCCAAGGCATCACGTTCGTTCATCACCCAAAAAACACGAACATCAGCGCCAGCACCAGGATGAACACCACGTACATCAGCCCATCGGAGAGAATGTACTGGCGGTATTTGCGGTAGAACTTGCGGAGCTGGTGCATGGGAGCAGATGAAATTAGGGCGGGCGTAAAGGTAATCCGGCGGGGGCGGGGCGGGGTTTAGCCGTACTTTTGAGGCTATTCAACGACCATTATCGATGTCCTTATCCGTTACCAAACGCTGGAATTTACTCCCCGAAGCTGACCCCGCGACCGCTGCCTGCCTGACTGAAGCCCTGTCCGTAGTTCCTGAGGTAGCCGCCCTGCTCGTGCAGCGCGGCCTGAACACGCCCGAGGCCGCCGCCGCCTTCTTCCACCCCGACCTGCGCCAGCTGCCCGACCCGCTGCTGATGCGCGACATGGACCGCGCCGTGGCCCGCCTCGCCCGCGCCCTGCACGAGGGCGAAAAGGTGCTGGTGCTCGGCGACTACGACGTGGACGGCATCACGTCGGTGGCCACGGTGATGAGCTACCTCACGCCGCTGTTTGG
>Ga0123336_10005442_pt1 | contig 10147 bp, 5 predicted proteins | sample SSSSmetaG_FD_96466 | JGI IMG/M metagenome (GOLD analysis project Ga0123336, IMG submission 96466) | Glacier valley bacterial and archeal communities from Borup Fiord, Nunavut, Canada, to study Microbial Dark Matter (Phase II) - ​SSSS metaG | ecosystem: Environmental > Aquatic > Freshwater > Ice... | reverse complement strand
TTGGGATTGGAACACTGTTACATACCGGTGCGTATTCTACACAGGGTTTATTGACAGGTACGGGTGCGCTTGTCGTGCTAGCGGGTATTATTCGTACGCTCATTGGTGTAATCAATCCCTCATCGCCCGAAGAACTCATCCCCTACGAGGAGCAGGAGCGACGGGCCGCAGCGATTGCACGGGGAGACGAGCAGACGCTCGACGACCAGTTGTTTGAGCATGAAGGCGACAGGGCGCAGTAGAGAGCGGGGTGCGCCAGACCGCGCCCCTTACATTAGTGCGTATACGGCCCAAGAAAGCGTGTCCCGTTGAGATGAATAAGGTGGGTAGGGTCTTCTGCTATCCAAACGTCTGTTTCCCATGCCAACTCTGTCAAGTATTGTTTTAAGGCTTTTTTGCTTAAAAAAGCCGTGACGAATACAAGACCTGCGCTTGTTTGCTGAAATATTTGTTTGAGTTCATTATGACGTTTAGGGCTGATTGGCCCATGGCTTGTAACCGCCTCAATAAGAACAAGCCAATTTTTCACGGTGTTATAAATGATCACATCTGGTATTTTGCCACGGGTTTCAAGGATGACACCAAGCGATGATAGACCTTCCTCATCAAAATAGGCATATTTTTCGTCGGTATCTCCCACATATAAAAGTTTCCCACCAGCGATAAACACAGGTGCAAATTCACGAATGATAAGCTCGACAAGAACATTCTGTCCACCAGGAGAAAGTGTGATAGTTTTTCCCTCGGCTATTTGAAGTGGAATTCTCATAGACTCACGCTCTCGTGCATAACGTTTTTTGAGTGTCCCCACCTCAATGAGGTAGTCGGCAATCTGTGTTTCCCACTCTAATGTGCCATATGTTTGTAGCAGTTTTAGCACGACAGGCTCGATACTATACACCGTTAAACCGCTATTCGTAGGACGGCTCTTGTCTGGATTTTGAATGGCTAATCCTGCTTCGACAAACTGGTGGATAGTCTGACGGCGTACCGTCTCACGTGAATTTGGCGCATACGTTTTGGCGTACTGTTCAGCAAAGAAATTCATCATCTGCGTTATTCCCAACAACGTGCTTTTCGCCTCTGACCATGATGTGGTAGGTTTCAAATCGAGGAGTGCAAGCAAGGTAAGCGCGGAACGTACATTCTGCTGTTGACGGGGAAACCCCAGTTCATGAAGGATATTTTTCGCTTCTTCAATGCGTTTTTCAATCAAGATGGGATTGGTTTCCTGGTTGTTGGTCATGGGAAACAGCACCTTTTCTACTGCTATATCTATCATGTCTTGCGTTTGCTCGTTGTCACCCAGCAGCTCTCCCAACGTTTGCAGTTGGCAGAGGGTGGGATAGGATATGCTTCTAAGGTCAGTTGCGTTTACCTGTGTGTGTCCGTTGAACGAGCGAACATACATATCTACGAAGGTTGAATTCAGGTATACACTGAGTCCTTTTGCGAGAGATGGGTCTAGTCCACGCTGATTATGATGAAAGTAGTTTAAGTGATTTTCAAATCCAACGTGTGTACCAGGAAGTGTATCAGCTTCGTAAAGCGCTGCCACAACGCGCTTCTTTTCCTCTTTTGCGGAAAACCTTCGCACCAGAACATAACATTCATTTGGTACAAGTAGAGTACGGCTTTCTTCTATCGCAAAAATCGCGTTCGGTTTCTTTGCCTCTAGCTTAGGCCAAACAACACGGCCAGAGGAGAGATGACCAGGATAAATAAGTGGGACAGTCCCCTCTTCGGGCAGGTGACGCAAGAACGTAGTCGCTCTAAAATCAACAACTTTTCCTGTAGAGACTGCTATTCCCAGGTCTTCCAAATGCGTTGTAAACAATTGCATTTTTTCGGTAATCCGCTCTCCAACCTTGTCATGAACGATACGTATAAAAGATTGGGGGTCGCTGGAAATAACCACCTGTCCGTAGGGTACGGCGCGTTCTGAAATCATGCTATCGCTTACGCTGGTTGTGCCTGTAATCAGGACAGAAGGTGCTTGGTTCGGCGTTTTTGTAATTGCGAGCACAACCGTTTCCTGCAAAACATCATCCTGACTAAAAGCGTATTCGCGTGTCTCGAACAGATGTATTTTGTTAAGCGATACGGTGCGAAGCAGTGACTCTCGAAAGGGTTTGAAGTACGGTCCATTACAAAAACTGCGTGGCACGATGGCAACCATTTCACCATGCGGCTCTAAGATATCCATGCATAAAGCTAAGAAACTGCTATAAAGGTTGGTGGCGGTGATCCCATTGTGATGTAACAGTTTCCAATGCTTCGACCCAGCTTGTATTTTCTGATAGGGTGGATTGAGAATAATGCAGTTGACGGAACGTGAAAGCGGCGAAAAAAGACTAGAGACGTTTTGGCCTGCGAATTCTTCAATAAAATCGGCAATGATTATTTCTCCCGTGAAGCTAATCCCGACACTAGCGCATAGTATCTTACAATATTTCATTGTTTGCGTGAGATAGGGCTGCAGGAAGGAATCAATTTCAAAGGCAGTGACATGAATTGCTGACGGACGTTCGGGGCGTTGACATAACTCCGCTATACATGCCGCGAACAGTACACCAGTGCCTGCACATGGTTCAAGTAGAGAGAGTGTAGGACCGCGATACTCTAGCATAGATGCCATAAGAGTTGCTATAGGTTGTACTGTAAAAAATTGTCCAAGCGCAACTTTGCGTTGCGGTTCAAGTTGCCGACTCGCATCGAGGCGCAACAATTCGACGCTCGCAAGCATGTCGTGAATTTTTATGGCAAGAGCGTCCCTGCTTATCGACAAAGAGGACATATGCATTTATCTCCTATACTCAACATCTGTGGTGCTAGACGTTGAGTATAACAGTTTGTGGAAGTGTTGTGTAGCGGTACATGGCGAAGAAGTACACCCTACAGACGTTCGGGGTGCTTTTTTTTCCAGTAGCGCATGTAGCCCTGCACCGTCATCGCGTAGTTGGTGGCGATTTCGTAGCGGGTGAGTGCGGTGGGATCGCTGGTGGCACGCTGTAGCTCTGGCTCGGTCTGGGCGATGAGTTGCGCGAGTATCTCCTGCTCGTTTTTGCCTGCGCGCATAGCCTCCAGGACGAAGTGGCCCCATGAGAGCAGTTGGGAGCGGAGCAGTTCAAGATGACGTGGAGCGTCGCGCGTCGCGCCAAAGTGTCCAAGATATAGGACGACGGGGCGCAGATTTTTGATGGCGTCGATGCTCTCAAACCATGCCTCAAGATCAATATCCGGCGGCGGAGTGGGCGGACGCACATAGTCCACACTCTGCAAACGCACCCCCGCCGTGTCGCCCGCGAAAAGGTCGCCCGTGTGCTCATCAAAGAAAACAACGTGATGAATGGCATGTCCAGGTGTGTAGTGTACCGCGAGCCGCCGACCCGCGACGGTGAGTACATCACCCCCTTCCAACGTCTGTACGCGTTCCGCCGGCACTGGCTCGATATCGCCCCAGAGCTGATGCATCCGCTCGCCATAGATACGCGTCGCGCTGGCAACAACTTTTGTGGTGTCGATCAGATGTGGAATACCCTTGCTATGCGCGTACACCGTCGCTGTTGGCATTCGCTTGACAAGCGAGCCAACAGCTCCCGCGTGATCGAGATGCACATGGGTTGCGAGCAGGTGCGTGACATCCTCTGGTCGAAAGCCTGCCTGCGCGATTGCTGCAAGAAGTGGCTCAAGCATACTTTCCGGCCCTGGATCAATAATGGCTACCTCGTTGTTGCCCGCAAGCAGATAGGACCCGATAATCTCTTCCTCACCACGAAAGGGGAGGGAAATTTGCCATGTCGTGGCGTCTAATCGCGTCACACTCGTCATGAAGCCTCCTGTTTGCTCTCTTTGATAGATTTTCTACAGAAATAGCCCTTTCATTTTACGATACTACGCACTTCTCATGCTACGGAATGAAGCTCTGCTTCGTCTTATAAGAAAGATGTATATGTACGTACTAGTCCATCAGTCGGTGTGAACTGCAAAATGGGGCCGTTACCGCGCTTCATTTTTTCTCTCAAACGCCGATTGATGGACTATTCGTACATATTTTATGAAAAAGTACATGGAGGTATGACTCGTGGAAGACGACGCTACCGTTTCCACCGCGTTACCTGTGGCGGAAATCGCTACGGCATCACACATCATCAACGCCTACTTGGAGGATGAAAAGACGGTTGTGGTGAAGCTTTCTGATACACTGGTTTTGCCCTTCGCGCCCGCCGACGTGGTTGTGGCAAACCAGACAACTGGTTCACGACTCACCGTTGCAGAGGTGGACATTGTGCAACCCCAGCAAGTCATATTAGTTGGCAACCTGCAAAAAGCATTAGGGGCACAAGGTGATTGGAGTCCTACCGACCAGGCGACACGTTTGACAAAGGTAAACGCGAACCTGTATCAGTTTACAGGGATGTTGTCCGCGGGGACGTACCACTATAAGGTAGCGTTTGACGGCACATTTGACAGCGCGATTCCCTTCAACGACGCGGTACTAACCGTGCCGGAGGGCGGCGCGACGGTAACGTTTTCGTATGTGCTGTACGATTTGATAACGCATCAGCGCGAGATTTATGACTCCATCAACACACAACACATCTTGCTTCCAACCTCAACGGCTGGTGTATTGACCGATCTGGTCGCCGTGACGCTGGTAGAAGTACCGAACATCGTCGATGCGTTGTTGGTGACGCTGGCGGGGCGCGGCCAAAACAACGTTGTGCCGCGTGGTGTGCTAAATAGCCAGAGCTATCTCTACGTAGGCGACGATCTCGGCGATACCTACACGACGGAGGCGACAACGTTCCGCGTGTGGACCCCGACAGCATCGGATGTACAGGTGTTGCTGTACGACAGCGAAATGGGAGTGTTGACGCGCCAGGTGGCTCTGCAAAGAGGCGAGCAAGGGACGTGGTATGTACGGGTACAGGGGGATTTCGCGAACTGGTACTATCTCTACCTACTCACCATACACGGCGTGACCCAGACCGCCGTTGATCCCTATGCAAAAGCACTTGCGGTCAATGGGATACGGGGCATGATTGCCAATCTCGCCGCGACAAATCCTGACGGATGGGAGGCCGATACGTACAAGACACTGGCAAACCCTGTCGATGCTGTTGTGTACGAAGTACATGTACGGGACTTCTCTATCTGTAAAAATTCCGGCATGAGCAACAAAGGACGCTATCTCGCGTTTACCGAGCGCGAGACAAAGGGGCCAGACGCCGTAGTAACGGGCGTGGATAGCCTCACCCAGTTGGGTATCAGTCATGTGCAACTCTTGCCCGTCGAGGAGTTCGCAAGTGTTGACGAGAACGCGCCCGACCAGTATAACTGGGGCTATGACCCGCGCAACTATAATGTGCCGGAGGGCGCGTATGCCACGACGCCACACGGTGTGGTTCGTGTGACCGAGTTCAAGCAACTGGTGCAGAGTCTGCACAAGGCAAACATAGGCGTGATTATGGACGTTGTATATAACCATACCTATACGACCTTTGAGTCCGATTTCAATAAGCTTGTCCCGCACTATTATTATCGTACCGACTACTCCGGCAACTACACCAACGGGTCAGGCGTCGGCAACGAGCTGGCGACGGAGCGACCAATGGTGCAAAAATTTGTGTGCGACTCGTTGAAATACTGGATGCAACAGTACCATGTCGATGGGTTCCGCTTCGATTTGATGGCACTAATCGGCGTAAGCACCATGAAGAAGGCATCCACGGATTTACACGCGCTCAACCCCAATGTGTTGCTCTATGGCGAACCCTGGACCGGCGCAGGCTCCGCGCTTCCCGCGGCGGAACTGGTGACAAAGGGACAGCAGAAAGGGCTGGGCTTTGGTGCTTTCAACGACGATATGCGGAACGCGTTGATTGGAAGCATGTTTGATGCCCATAATCAAGGCTTTCCAACAGGAGCCACCGGACAGGTTGATCTTATCAAGGCCAGCGTGATGGGGAGCATTGACCACTTCACGGCTGCTCCTGGCGAGACGGTCAATTACGCCACGAGCCACGACAATTACACGTTATGGGATAAGATCGCGATCAGCAACGGGGGCGACCCAGAGTATGATCGTATTTTGATGCAAGAACTGATCATGGCTATCGTGTTTACCGCGCAGGGGCAGCCGTTTATTCAGGGCGGCGACGAGTTTCTGCGAACGAAAAACGGCAATGATAACAGCTACAACGCCGGTGACGCCGTGAACCAGTTCGATTGGGAGCGTAAGACACAGTATCATAACGTGTTCGACTACTACGCCGGCTTGATCCATCTTCGCAACAACCATCCCGCGTTTCGGCTCAGGTCAGCGGACGATATACGCAAGCACCTCACGTTCCTGGGAAGTCCCGATAACACGGTGGCTTTTCAGCTCGCCGAACATGCGAACGGCGATGCATGGGCAGGTATCGTTGTGATCTACAATCCAACCAAAGCCAGCGTTGTTGTTTCGTTGCCAGAGGGAAGCTGGACGATTGTTGGAACACAGGGCCACGTGGGGGAAAGCTCGCTGGGCCAGGCGGCGGGAACCATTGTTGTGCCGGGGATTACGTGCGAAATTCTGTATAAAAACTAATGTTTGGGCGCATTCATGTGGGCTGATGAGATATCTCATCAGCCCACACGGACGCCTTTGGTCGCCTGCTTAGAGTTTTCGTGAGATGGCTTTGGCCTGGGTGAAGAGCAGCAGGTAGTCATGACCGCCCGCTTTCGAGTCTGTACCCGACATATTGAAGCCACCAAAGGGATGAACACCAACGAGCGCACCCGTACACTTGCGATTGAAGTAGAGATTGCCGACGTGGTATTCTTCCGTGGCGCGTTCGATGCGCTGTGGCACATTCGAGTAGAGGGAACCGGTCAACCCAAACTCGGTATCGTTGGCGATATGGAGCGCGTCGTCAAAGTCTTTCGCCTTGATGAAGGCCAGCACGGGGCCAAAGATTTCCTCTTGCGCGATACGCGCGTGTGGGTCAACATCGGCGATGACGGTTGGCTCGATAAAGTAGCCAGGGGCATGATGGCCGCCACCGACGACGAGCCGTCCCTCGTGCTTGCCAATTTCGATGTAGTCGAGAATTTTTCGCATCGCGCTCTCATCGACAACTGGCCCCATATAGGTTGTTGGCTGCGTGACATCGCCGAGCGTCAACTGCTTTGTCTTCTCAATAACCTTTTGTAGCACCGCGTCGTAGACCTGCGCGACAACGATAGCACGTGAGCCAGCAGAACACTTCTGCCCCTGGAAACCAAAGGCTGAGGACACAATCGCGGTTGCGGCTGCCTCTAAATCGGCTGTCTCATCAACCACAACGGCGTCTTTCCCACCCATTTCAAGAATGGTGCGCTTGAGCCAACGCTGGCCCGTTTGGTGCTTGGCGGCCAACTCGTGAATGTGCAATCCGACCTCACGCGACCCAGTAAACGCGATGAAACGCAGTTGTGGACTTGCGACAAGCGTGTCACCGATCACGCCACCGGAGCCTGTGAGGAAGTTGACCACGCCCGCGGGAAGTCCCACCTCCTCAAGAATACGCACGAACTGGTACGCAATCGCGGGTGCGGTGCTCGCTGGTTTGAGGATGACGGTATTGCCCGTCACAAAGGCGGCACTGGTCATGCCGGCCATGATCGCGCATGGAAAATTCCAGGGTGGGATGACCGCGCAGACGCCGAGTGGGATGTAGACAAGGTTGTTTGCCTCACCATCTAGCTTGGTGATAGGCTGCTCTGCCGCGAGTCGCAGCATATCGCGTGCGTAAAATTCCAAGAAGTCGATAGCCTCTGCTGTATCGCCATCGGCCTCGACCCAACTCTTGCCCACTTCGTAGGTCATCCACGCGTTGAGATAATAGCGACGCTGACGCATGAGTTCCGCCGCTTTGAAGAGGTACGCGGCGCGTTCCTGGGCGGGGACCCGTTTCCATGTCTCAAAGGTGATTGTGGCGGCCTCGATTGCCGCCTGTGTCTGCTCAACGGTGGCGAGTCCAAAGTAGCCAACGACCTCATCGGGCCGCGACGGATTGAGCGAGGCAAAGGTTTGCGCGGCCTGAATCTTCTGGCCTCCAATGATGAGCGGGTAGGTTTGCCCCAGTTCGCCTTTGACCTGTGCAAGGGCCGCTTCCTGCGCGCGTTTGTGTTCTGGTTGCGAGAAGTCAAAGAATGGTTGGTTTATAAATAGTGTTGCTGTACTGTCAAATACTTTTGCCATGCTCGGTTACTCCTTGATCGCACATCATCGTGCTTTGGCTATGGGGGGAATGAGGGCTTGATGCGTGAAGCAAGCCCCTTATGGTTTCTCGTATTGTACCATACAGCGAGAATGTGGCCTTGTAGAGGTTGTGTGTTGCAGAAGAGGCCCGCGCGGTCTCCTCTGCGTTTCATCTATTCCATATCGCCGCGTTTGCCCTTGCGCTGATGCTCAAACGCCTTTTTTATAATGGTCAAGCTGCGTTGCACCTCGCCACGCTCTTCAAGCATATTGGCGTAGCGAAAGTAGGAATTGGCGGTAACTTCATGCGCGTTCGCCAACTCTAATCGAAGCAATGCCTCGGTGAAGTACTCGTCTTCACCCGCAAAGTCGCGTTTCTGATGACGAATCTGCGCGAGAGCGATGAGTGCCTGACCCTGCGTCTGCTGGTCATTGCCGACCTGTGCATAGCGCAACGCTTCCTGGGCCTCTTGCTCGGCCTCTTCTATCTTGTCGCGTTTGAGCAGCAATTCCGCGAGGCCCGTGTGACAGATAGAGGCGGCTACTTCGTCGTTGAGTTCGCGCTCGATGTCGATTGCATGATGGTATTCACGCTCCGCTTCATCGAAATTGTCCAGCTTCTCCAGCGTCTTCCCCAACTTCTGATGGGCAAGACCCACAAGGCGCTGCTCATCACGCATCTCGTAGACGGCAAGGCTCCGCATCGCATAGTCACGCGCCATCACCATTTTGCCCGTCGCTTTATAGTGCTGGCTGATTTGCATATACTTCTGCGCGAAACTCTTGCTATCGCGGTGCATCGAGTCAAGCAGTTCAATCGAGTGATGAAAGTACTGCACAGCCTTTTCCAGGTCCCCAAGTCGAAAGTAATCGTTAGCAAGATTGCTATAGACTTCAAGCGAGAACACGGGGTCTGTAACAAGACCTACTTCTATTGCTGTACTACAACGTAAATGGTTTTCGAGTGCCAGTGTATAGTTGTAGAGCGCGAAGTACGCTTTTCCTAGAAGATTGCGCGCGCGTTCCGTGTACTCGGCGTCGTTAAGACTTTCGCCCTGTGAAAGGGCGGAGCGTAGATCAACAATAGCCTCTTGATACTCGCCTGAACCTACATGGGCCTCGCCACGCAAAAGGTAGAGACGGTACACCTGGTCGGTTGTGATGCGCTCCGGTTGAATGGGAAACAACAGCTCTTCTGCATGTTTGAATGCACCCTGCTGCACCAACACGTCGGCCTGCAAGAGGTCAACATCGACGCGTTGATCAGGGCCGGCCTCGGCGGGGGAATATCCTACGGCTCGTGCCTCGGCTGCTCCAGATGGTGAACCCTCCAGAAGGAAGGTTAGGGGGACATCCAAGCGGCGGGCAAGGACAGAAAGGGCTTTCAGTGAGGGCCGAATTTTGCCTCTTTCTATCGCGGAGATATAGGAAATCGAGAATTCTGGGGCGGCAAGTTGCGCCTGCGTCATGCCTAACTTTGTCCGCACTTCGCGGATGTTAGTGCCAACACGTGCAGCAACGGCCTTCCCAATATTAGCGGTTTCAAGGGATGGCATGGGACGGATTTCCTTTCAAGAACCTGATTGATGCAAATGGTTGATAAACCATTTGACAAATTCAGTACTAGCTATTTGAGTGCGAAAGCGATAGAATCACCCCTCTTTATTCTCTTTAGAGTACCCGTGTATATACCTATAAAAATGTTCAGCTACAAAAAGACATAGCATAGCATATATGCGCGTAAAAGAAAACAATGAGATATATGAAACATCGTATGCACGATTTTAGCATAATATTATATGAGTGTCAAGCTTTCATCTCGACTATATTTACAGTATAAATAAAAAATTATCACGGTTTGTTCTTGCTTTTTTGTATGCACACGAGAGAAAATTTACTATCCAGACGGCAATGAGTGTT
>Ga0123336_10005441_pt1 | contig 10148 bp, 9 predicted proteins | sample SSSSmetaG_FD_96466 | JGI IMG/M metagenome (GOLD analysis project Ga0123336, IMG submission 96466) | Glacier valley bacterial and archeal communities from Borup Fiord, Nunavut, Canada, to study Microbial Dark Matter (Phase II) - ​SSSS metaG | ecosystem: Environmental > Aquatic > Freshwater > Ice... | reverse complement strand
GCGCTCGATCTCGCGACGTTGAACGATATTTTTACCTTCTGGGCACCGCTGCCCGGACTCACCGCCTTTCAGGGGGTGCGGGATCTGCCGCCCGCACATTATCTGGTAGTAGAACCGGGCCATATAACGTTGCACCGCTATTGGAGCGTTGATTTCACCCCGGTACACGGCAGCGCCAAGCAAACCCGCCGCGACTATGCGGAGCAGTTGCTGAGTCTCTTGGTGGATGCCACGCAGATCCGCTTGCGGGCCGATGTGCCCATCGGCGCCTATCTCAGCGGTGGCCTCGATTCGGCCGCCATTGCGACGCTTGTGCAACGGCAGACCAACCAGTCACTCCGTACTTTCTCGATTGCTTTTGACGACCCGCAGTTCGACGAGCGGGGGCCGCAGCGTATCATGGCGGAGTATCTGGGCACCGATCATGTCAGTGTGTTCTGCACTGATGCCGACATCGCCCGTGTGTTCCCCGCCGTCGTGCAGCACGCGGAGGTTCCGCTACTACGCACCGCGCCGGCGCCCATGTACCTGCTGGCGCAGGCCGTACACGCGCACGGCTTGAAAGTGGTGCTGACGGGAGAGGGCGCGGATGAATTCCTCGGCGGTTATGACCTGTTTAAGGAGGCGCGCATCCGCCGCTGGTGGGCCGCGCGCCCCGATTCGGCGCTGCGCCCCCGCTTGCTGGCGCGCCTATACGCGGACATTCCGGGACTGGCCGATCTGCCGGTCGCCTATCGCTCGGCGTTCTTTAAGCCGGGGCTGACGGCGCTGGACGATATGTGCTACAGTCATCGCGTGCGCTGGCACAATGGAGCCCGGTTGAAGCGCCTCTTCTCCGCCGAGACGCGCCACCGTCTGGCGCTCGCCGACCAAGACATGGCGCTCTATGACGGCCTAGCCGGCCTGGACCCGCACTGGGATCCGCTATCGCAGGCCCAGTTCATCGAGAGCCGGCTGTTCCTATCGCAGTATCTCCTCAGCGCGCAAGGCGACCGCATGGCGATGGCGCACGCGGTCGAAGGGCGGTTTCCGTTCCTGGATCATCGGCTGGTCGAGTTCGCGGCCACGATTCCGCCCGCGCTGCGGCTGCATGGCCTAGACGAGAAATACATCCTCAAACGGGCCATGGCCGATCTGTTACCGGCCAGTGTCTTAGCGCGGCGCAAGCGACCGTACCGCGCGCCGATACGCAATGTGTTTTTCGGGGCGCAGGCACTGCCGTATGTGACAGAGATGCTGCTACCGGAAACGATTCGCCGCGCCGGAGTCTTTGACCCGCTGGCTGTGGAACGCTTGGTCGCCAAATGCCGCGCTGCACCGGTGATCGGCGAAGTGGACGGCATGGCGCTCGTCGGTGTCTTGTCTACCCAGTTACTGTATGCCGGCTTTGTCGCCCAAGATGCCGCCTACAGGCAACACCCGGCCCCGGTCCACGGCGTGGTGATCGAGCGCGACTGCCTGCAACCGGCCTATGCTATGGCCGCCACTTGACCGCCCCTTATCGTGAACTCCAGGGAGTCGCTATGCCTTTCTATCCCACCGTATTGGACTTAGATGTCGCGCAGGAAGCGGCGCGCATCCGCGAAACCATTGCCCGGACTGTGCGGGCCGAGTTCCGCCGCAAGGGGGCCGTCGTCGGCGTGAGCGGCGGCGTGGACTCGGCGCTCGTGCTGGCGCTGACCGCGCAGGCGCTGGGCGCCGACCGCGTGCTGGCCCTCCTCCTCCCCGACAAGGACTCGAGTCCGCTGAGTGCCCTGCTGGGGCAGCAGGCGGCGGATGCGTTGGGGGTGGCGACCATGACCGTGGACATCACGCCGGCCCTCACGGCCCTCGGCTGCTACGTGCAACGCGATGGCGCAGTGCAGGAGATCCTGCCCTCGTATGACCCGACTCAGGATACGCTGAAAATCGTGTTGCCGACCGACCTGTTGGAGCGCGGTAGTCTGAACCGCTATTCAGCCGTTGTGAGTGGACCGGACCGCCCGGAACGCCGCCGCGTCCTCACGCCGGCCGCCTATCTACGCATCGTGGCCGCGTCGAACATGAAGCAGCGTACCCGGATGCTCACCCTGTACTTCGAGGCGGAATGCCGCAACTACGCGGTCGTCGGCACGGCGAACAAAAACGAGTATGCCCAAGGGTTCTTCGTCAAATACGGCGATGGGGGCGTGGACATCCAACCGATCCAGCACCTCTGCAAAACCCAGGTCTACCAACTGGCGCGCTATGTGGGGGTGCCGGCGGCTATCATTGAGCGCACCCCCACGACCGACACCTATAGCGCGGAGTGTACGCAGGAAGAGTTCTACTTCCGGCTGCCCTTTGAGCTAATGGACCTGATCTGGTATGGCTTTGAGCATGAACTGCCGGCATCCATCGTCGCCCAGGCGCTGGACCTTACTGCGGAGCAAGTGGGCCGGGTCTATGGCGAGTTGGGGCAGAAAGCGCGCAGCACGGCGTACTTGCGGGCCGCGCCCGTAGTGATCGGGCCTGCCGCGCCGCAACCTGCGCTAGTTGGCGCAGTTACGAGAGGAGCATCTGACGAATGAGCAACAGTGAGATCGAACCGACCATGCGCGCGTTCTTGAGCCGCAATTTTTTCCTCGATCCGGGGGTCACGCTGGGCGGGCAGGATTCCCTCCTCGAGTCTGGGATCGTTGATTCGACCGGGATGCTGGAGATCATCCAGTTTCTCGAAGAGCAATTCGGCATCAGCGTTGACGATCTGGAAGTACTGCCGGAGAATCTCGATTCGGTGGTCAACCTGATCCAGTACGTCGGCCGCAAACGGGCGGCGGGCGGCCAAGCGGCCTAAAATCTGCCGCTGCGTCGCGCCGGGACACGGGAGCGCCGAAATGCTGGTCCAAGATATGTTAATGCAGAGTGCTATGCGCCGGCCCGACGCTGTGGCACTGGTCGCGGGGGAGCGCCGGATGACGTACCAGGCGCTTGAGGAAGCGGCTACCCGCTGCGCCTGGGCGCTGCGCGCGCAGGGGGTGCAGCGCGGCCAGCGGGTGATCGTGTTGCTGGAGAGCGGGATCGACGCGGTGACGGCGATTTTTGGTATCCTGAAAGTAGGCGCGGTGTTTGTCGTCGTGCATCCCGGTGCCAAATACGACAAGCTCGCCGGGATCGTGGCTGATGCCGAGCCGGTGGCGCTCATCACCGATAGCAAGCACGGCCGGGCGCTGGCGGACGGGTTGGCGGCACCGGGTAGCTTGCAGTGCATCTTCTGGACCGACAACCAGCCGCTGCCGCTGTGCGCGGGCCTACGGTCTGTCTGTTGGTCCACGCTGGCGGTGTGCCCGCTGTCCCCGTTGGCCGCCGGCAACACCGCCAGCGACCTCGCCATGTTGATCTACACATCGGGGAGTAGCGGTCCGCCGAAAGGCGTGATGGCGGCGCACAGCAATATGCTCGCGGCAGTGACCTCAGTGAACCAATATTTGCAGCACACGCCGACCGATGTGATCCTCAACCTGCTGCCTTTGTCCTTCACCTATGGCTTGTACCAATTGTTCCTGGCCGCGCAGGTGGGTGCCTGCGTGGTGCTGGATCAGGGGTTCGCCTTCCCCGCGCGCACCCTGGCCTTACTCGCAACAGAGCGGGTCACCGGGCTACCGGGGGTGCCCACGCTCTTCGCCCTGCTCCTACGCTATCCGGCCCTGTTGACGCAACCGCTGCCGGCCTTGCGCTACGTGACGAACGCCGGCGCAGCGATCCCGCCCAGCCATCTGCTGGCGATCCAGGCCGCGTGGCCCCAGACCCGCTTCTACTCGATGTATGGGCAGACGGAGTGTATGCGAATCTCCTATCTCCCGCCGGCCGAGGTGGCACGGCGACCGGCCTCGGTCGGCATCGCGATCCCCAACACTGCGGTCTCCATTGTGGATGAGCAGGGCTGGCCGGTGCCGCGCGGCACAACGGGCGAACTTGTCGTGCGCGGCCCGCACATCACGCAGGGCTACTGGCGGGCGGCGGAGTTGACGCACGCACGCTTCCGACCGGGGCCGCAGCCGGGCGAGCGCCTGCTCTACACCGGCGATCTCTTCCGCATGGACTCCGACGGTTACCTGTACTTCGTGGCGCGGCAGGACGACATCATTAAGACGCGCGGCGAAAAAGTCAGTCCGTTCGAGGTCGAACAGGTCGCGTGTCGCTTCCCCGGTGTCGCAGAGGCGGCGGTGGTTGGGATACCCGATTCTCTGCTGGGGCAGACCGTGCTGCTGGTGGTGGTGGCCCAGGAGGGAGTCGAACTGATGCCGGCGCTCCTACGCGCCCACTGCGCGCGGCTGCTGGAGGCTTACATGGTGCCCCAGGTGGTGCGCGTCGTGCCGGCGTTGCCCCGGCTGGACAACGGAAAACTGGATAAGCACCGCCTTCAGTGCGAACTCGCGTCCTGCACGACCACCTCGTAGTTGCCGCCCGGCAGCGTATGAATGAAATCAGGATCCACTTGCAACTGCCCTAAATGCCGCCGCAACCGGTAAATATAGACCTCCAACTGGTTGCTGCTCCCATCATAGTCGCCCCCCCAGGCATCAACGATGAGGCGATCATGGACCTGGACGCGGCCGGCATTTCGCAGTAGCACATGCAAGAGCTGGACTTCCATCCCCGTGAGATGCGCGGTCCGCGCGGTCGTGGTGTTGATCAAGGTCTGACCGCGCACATCCAGGCAGATCGGGCCGACACAGAGGCGGGTCTGCAGTTCCGGGGCCAGGGTTTCCAGCGTTCGGCGGGCCAGCGCATAGACCCGCGCCACCACTTCCGCAGGATTGAACGGCCGGGCGAGGTAGTCGTCCGCGCCGTCTTGTAGGGCGTGCATTTGATCCTCCCGTGTGGCCGCCGCGGCGATCACCATGATCGGCAGCGTCGGCTTGAACTCGCGTAGCTGCCGGAACAGGGTACTGCGGCCGCCGGGGGGCACCTTCACGTCTAGCACCACCAGATCGATGGCCTCGCCTCTCGTCACCTTGAGGCCGGCGCCGACTGTGGGGCTGGGGTATACCGTGTGCCCTTCTTCGGTGAGGAGGAAGTTCAGGAGTTTGAGCGTGAGGGGATCCTCCCCAACCAACAGGATTTGCATGGGCTGCTCCCCGTTTATCATCCACCTGACGCGCCGGCGATGCGGCCCCGGTGTCGTCACCCCTCCCCAGGGCCGCGTCGCCCAGTTGCGCCCACCGCCGACAGAACACCCCATCCCGCAGCTGCGCTAATCAACCTGCGCCTACGAATATTATAATGCAAATTTCGTAAAAAGTCACTAGTAGGTCGCCACTGTGATTTTGCTCGATCATCGGTGTTCCCGCCACTCATCAGAATCACGGTGGTGGGCTACTGGCCTACCGATACAAGGCTGAGTCTATTGCGATACCGTTGCAAATCGCTATCAGAGCCGTATCCTGTGGAAGCGGGTTGTAGGACGAAACCAAGTGTCTACCAGCCCTATAAGTGATGCGAGGACCGCGCATCCGATAACGGGGTGCCGCCGCACCGAGCACCTCGATCCCGATCAAGCTATGGTTCACCCAGCGCATTAAGCCTTCGACCCCCTTTGCTGCGGAGGAGTCGTCCCCGTCCGCCGTCACCAGGGCCACGGCCGCCGCTGCGGTCCAGTCGCCGGCAAAGACCGCGCACGTTGCCGGTACGCGCACCGCGGCCGTGGCCTCCAACACCTGGCTGATGAGGGAGTCAGCAGGCAGTAAATGCTTCCAACTATCGAACAACAGCAGCGCCCGGCGGTCTTGGAGCGATTGCTGTACCCGCAGCAACAGGATCTGGCCGGCACTTTCCGTCACTATCTGTTTGTGGTGTTGCGGGGTCTGAAGGCTACAGGAGCCGGAGTGCAATGGCTGCTAACCGGCTGCCGTCGGCCCCTTGCCGTGCGCCCCGCCTGCGTGATGGGTAGCAACCACAGGTTATTGGTGGAGATGTCTACAAGCCGAAAACACAACGGCACGGTCCAACCGCTGAGTGAGCGTCCCGGCCTCGCAGTGACGTAGGGCCAAAGCCTAACCGCTTTCCGCGCTGCGCTGGCCGCCGGCAAATAACTCTGCTATCCCCTGGACCCCATGATCCCCAGGCGTGAATCGGTCGTGCTGCGGTGGGTGACTCTGCGAGTCGCCCACCGTGCTGATCCTGAGGAAGCCCCGCATGTCAGAAACGACCACCCGCTGGGCTTGGCGTGCCGGCGTGGGCGCGGCCTGTGGGCTAGCGGCTCTGGTGATAACCTGGCCGCTGGCGCTCCAACTAGCGACCACCGTCCCGCTGGGCACCGAACACCAAGCAACGGTGCAGGTCTTCAGCATTTGGACCCTCTGGTGGACGGCAGATCGGCTCACGCATGGCTTGACCGGCTACTGGGATGCGCCGTTTTTTTACCCCCACAGAAAGTCCCCCTCTACCCAGCGGCAGAGAGGGACCAAACCCAAATGGATATGACCTCTAGCGATCAGGGGTCAGCCGTCAACCCCTGATCGCTGATACCTCGTACCTCGCCTAGTAAATCCCGCGCAGGCGCACGGCCTCGGCCACGCGGCGGATCGCCACGACATAGGCCGCCGTCCGCATATCCACGTTGTGCTGCTTGGCTGTTTCGTAGACGGCGTTGAAGGCGCGCACCATGACGCGGTGCAGGCGCTCGTCTACCTCTTCCTCGGTCCAGTAGAAGCCCTGGATGTTTTGCGCCCATTCGAAATAGGAGACCGTCACCCCGCCGGCGTTCGCCAAGATGTCGGGCAGCATCAGCACGCCCTTATCGTGCAGGATGCGGTCGGCTTCCGGCGTGGTCGGGCCGTTGGCGGCTTCGGCGATCATCTTGGCCTGGATGCGGTCGGCGTTGGCTGCGGTGATCTGGCCTTCGAGCGCCGCCGGCACCAGGATGTCGCAGGGGATTTCGAGCAGGTCGGCATTGCTCACCGCGTCGGTGCCGGCAAAGCCTTTGAGCGTGCCATGCTCTTCCTTATAGCGCAGCGCCTGGATCGGGTCAAAGCCGTCCTTGCTGTAGATGCCGCCCTGGCTGTCGCTGACGGCCAGCACTTTGGCTCCGTCGCCGGCCAGCAGGCGGGCGGCGATGTTGCCGGCGTTGCCATAGCCCTGCACCACGACGGTTGCGCCTTGCAGATTCATCCCGGTGGCTTGCGCGGCTTCGCGCACGCAGAATTGCAGCCCGCGCGCCGTGGCTTCGTTGCGGCCCAGCGACCCGCCGAGCGCCAACGGCTTGCCGGTGATCACGCCGGGGACCGTGTAGCCTTTGTTGCGGCTATACTGGTCCATCATCCAGGCCATGATCTGGCTGTTGGTGTTCACGTCGGGGGCCGGGATGTCGCGCTCCGGGCCGATGATGCCCTGGATTTCGGTGACGAAGCGGCGGCTCAGGCGCTCCAACTCGCCCAGCGACAACTGCTTGGGATCGACAATGATGCCGCCCTTGCCGCCGCCGTAGGGGATGTCCACCACCGCGCATTTCCAAGTCATCCAGGTGGCAAGCGCCTTCACTTCGTCAATCGAAACATCTTGGTGGAAGCGAATACCGCCTTTGGCTGGGCCACGCGCCGTGCTGTGCTGCACGCGATAGCCGTCGAACACGCGGATGCTGCCGTCGTCCATGCGAACCGGGAAGTGGACGTGCAGTTCGCGCTCCGGCTGGCGCAAGATGGCCTCCATGCCCGGTTCGAGCTTGATCAGATCGGCCGCGATATGGATCTGCTCCTGGGCGACCAGAAACGGATTCGGTTTGTCGCTGCCGGCGCTTGCGCCATTGCTTTGAGCATGGTCAACTTTGACCTGCGTAGTATCCATTGGGTTGAATCCTCCTCATCATTGAGTGGTGACACGAATAAAGCGAGTGGGTCAGAGCGCAGGTGCGCCCGGCGCGTCATCTCCGGCGCGTTGCCGCGCCAGTGCGTCCAAATGGGTTTGCAGGATCGCCTGCACAAGTTGGCTGTTGGCTTTGCCGCCCGTGGCGCGCATCACTGGTCCGATCAGGCTCTTGGCGGCGCTGGTTTTGCCGCCCAGGTAGTCGGCCACCGCTTTGGGGTTGGCGGCAATAGCCTCGGCCACGGCCTGTTCCAGCGCCCCGGTATCGCGGATTTGCGCGAGGCCACGGGCTGCCACCACTTGCCGGGGGTGGTCGCCGCTCTGCGCCAGTTCGGGCACCAACGCCCGCGCCTGACTGATGGTGATCACGCCCTCTTCGACTAGGGCGACCAGTTCGGCCAGATTCGCCGGCCCCAATGGCAGCGTGCTAATCTGCGCCGGGTCCGGCACTTGTTTGAGCAGATCGTGGATGACGAAGTTGGCGAGGCTGCGGGCGCGCTCTGGCTGGGCGGGGCCACTGGCTTGCGCGGCAGCCACGGCAGCCTCGTAATAGTCGGCCACGGGACGGGCATCGGTCAACAGGTCGGCATCGTCGCGCGATAGGCCGTAGGCGGCCACCATGCGCTCGCGGCGGGCGGTGGGCAGTTCGGGCAAGGCATCTCGGACGGCCTCGATCTGCACGGGCGTGAAAGTCAGCGGCGGCAGGTCGGGTTCGGGGAAATAGCGGTAGTCGTGCGCCTCTTCTTTGCTGCGTTGGCTCACCGTGACGGCGCGCTCATCCGACCAGCCGCGCGTCTCCTGCACCACACGCCCGCCGCCCTCGATCACGGCAATCTGGCGCGGCACTTCGTATTCCAGCGCCCGCCGCACCGCCCGGAACGAGTTCATGTTTTTGATCTCAGTGCGTGTGCCATACGCCTGCTGCCCCAGCGGGCGCACCGAGACGTTGGCATCGCAGCGGAACGATCCCTCTTCCATGTTGCCGGTGGAGGCTCCGATATACTGGAGAATGCGGCGCAGTTCGACCAGATAGGCCACTGCTTCGTCGGGTGAGGTGATGTCGGGCGCGCTGACGATCTCCATCAAGGGCACCCCGGCGCGGTTCACGTCAATCAGCGAGACCGGCCCCTCGGCTTCGGTGCGGTGCAGCAGGCGCGCCGTGTCTTCTTCGAGGTGGACGCGGATGATGCCGACGCGCTGGGAGCCGCCGGCCAGGGGCACGTCCAGCCAGCCGTCGGTAGCGAGCGGCAGATCGTACTGCGAAATCTGGTAGCCCTTCATCAAGTCGGGGTAGTGGTAATTCTTGCGGTCGAACTTGCTGAAGGGGCTGATGGTGCAATGCAGGGCCAGCGCTGTCCGTAGGCCCAATTCGATGGCCTGCGCGTTGACCGTGGGCAGGGTGCCGGGCATTCCCAGGCAGATGGGGCAGGTGAGCGTGTTGGGACCGGCAGCGGCGGCTCCGTGCGTTTCCGCCGGGCAGCCACAAAACATCTTGCTGGCCGTGCGGAGTTGGGCATGAACCTCCAAGCCAATCGTCGTCAAATACTCCGCCATGCCGCGCGTCTCGCCTCCCGCTCCGCTCCCGTGCCGCCCCCCGTGGCGCACAATCCCCATTATACCGCAAGCGCCCGCCCGGCGCAACCACTTGTCGAATGCGGAATGCGGAATGCGGAATGCGGAATGGTGACGAGTTCTGAGTTCTGAGTTCTGAATTAACGACTGACGACTGACGACTGACGACCGACCCCCGCCGTTATGGTATACTACCGCAGAGGCCGCTCGCCACCCGATCTGGAGGACCACCATGCAAATGAAAGTACCCGCGCAAGGCTTGCTCATTCCGCCGGAACTGTTGACCGGCGTGGACGAGGTGGAGATCCGCGAGGAATATGGGACATTGGTCATTGTGCCCATCTGGATGGCGAAGTCGCCGCCAGATTATCCGCTCTACGAACTCGGCAGCGACCCCCTCACCCTGCGGGAGACGGATGTGCCCCTTGATGATCCCGTCCACCAAATCGGCGCGCACCCCGTCTATGATTCTGTGACCGATGCTTCCGTCAACCTCGATAAATATCTATACGGTACGCTGGATCGTGAGTAACGTCTTCGTAGATAGCAGTTACCTGATCGCTCTTGAAATCACTAACGATAATAATCATAATCGAGCATTGCGCCATTGGCAGCCGCTCAAAAAGCCGACTGGCTCCCTCATTACCACGACCTACATTTTTGATGAGACCATAACCTCTTGAACAGTCGCAATCTCTATACAACCGCTGTAACGTTAGGGGACAATCTGCTCAATAGCACTGCTTTTCAGGTAG
>Ga0123336_10005440_pt1 | contig 10150 bp, 10 predicted proteins | sample SSSSmetaG_FD_96466 | JGI IMG/M metagenome (GOLD analysis project Ga0123336, IMG submission 96466) | Glacier valley bacterial and archeal communities from Borup Fiord, Nunavut, Canada, to study Microbial Dark Matter (Phase II) - ​SSSS metaG | ecosystem: Environmental > Aquatic > Freshwater > Ice... | reverse complement strand
GCGGATGACCCGCAAAGGCTAGTCAGCCCGGGCCAAAAAGCACCTTCAAACAAAATCCGACCACGAGAACCAACAGAAGCCCAACAAATACCCCGCAATCTGAGCTATTTCAACAAGTTCCTAAAGCACCCACATAACTGGTTAACGTACTATCGTGGTACAGAATTAGAAATACATTTGCTTCGACAATACAGCTATAGCGATCGACTTCGATATTATTGGCATAATCCTGCCGTTGCAAAGGCAGTCGAACGACTTATAAAAAATCTGTCAGTTGAGCGAATCCCCGAGGGTATGGTCAGCCGTTACCTGCCTACACAATACACACGTATGCGCCAAGGTCAAATTACGAATGAACCTGTAGCGTTTGTCGTTGATAAGATTCGCAATGTGTTGCGACCCTATGCGGCTGATTGCAAATAAGCAGAGCGAAGAAGATTTTGCCGTAACGCTTCTTTTATTGGGAATGAGTCCGGAAACAAGGTGCATATCCCGATCGACAAATTAAAGGGCTCGACAGGTGATTGACGAGTGAGAGACGACATGTACACACATGCAGTAAGAACAAAACTTATTGCAAGAGTATTTGCCTCAATCAGTATCTCAGCAGAGTGCGTTTTTACGAACGATTAGCACGATGCCGAATTATTATGGGGAACACGAATAATCATTAGATGACAAACAAGACAAATTTATAGGTATGGTTACGGCCAAAGCTGAAGTGACCCTACCGCTCGGTCAATACCATCCACGTTAAATGTTGACCCAAATAACCCACGAAGTATCAAAGCCGAAGTTTTCGGTTATTGACTATCACAATCACCCTGATGCACAGAGCCCTGAGCATGTTCTAGCAATCATGGATGAATGCGGAAATGAGCACATTGTCAACAGCACCATGAAAGCAGGGGATGAAGCAATTGCAATGATTGATCGCTATAACAATGCTGATGCGAAGCGATTTTCGACTATCGGCTGGATGGACTGGGACGGTGTCGAGCGAAGTGACTTTATCGATGTGAGCGTCCGCCGATTGGAGAAATTGGTCGCTTACGGAATTGTTGGGTTCAAAATCTGGAAAGATTTTGGGCTATCAATCCGGGATGCATCGGGGGACCTGATGCGCGTGGACGATGAGCGATTGGCTCCGGTGTTCGAGCGGTGTGGACAACTAAATATTCCAATAATGGTTCACATTGGTGATCCGGAGGCGTTCTTTCTGCCGATTGACTCGAACAATGAGCAATACGAGGAGCTTGCGGCACACCCGGACTGGAGCTTCCACGGCGCCGAATTTAGTAAGAGTAACCTATTAGATCAACGAGATAGTGTGTTCGATCGTCATCCCCGAACAACATTTATTGCAGCGCACGTGGCCGAGAATGTGCAAAGATTAACGGCAATGCTTCACCGTAACCCGAATGTGCTTGTGGACAACAGCGCGCGGGCATCGGAACTTGGTCGCCAGTCCTACTCGGCACGTCGATTGTTCCTGGAGTTCGCCGACCGTATTCTTTTCGGCGCAGACTTAGCTCCAGATGCCGCGATGTATCGTCTTTACTATCGTTTTCTCGGAACAGAGGACGGATATTTTGAATATCCCACGCATGCCTCAGGACAAGGGGCGCTGGAATATCAGCGGGATGCACCTACCCGATGATGTTTTGAAGAAAGTTTATCGAGACAATAAGCTTCGTTTTCTGCCAACGCTACAGTCATGAGCAATTATCAACAGTCTGAGATAGCAAATATCGAATCCAATGCAGCCGTTTCCAAAAGGCGTCGTTATGTCACGACTTTTCTGTCCGTTGCAGGTGTGGGCGGTCTCCTCTACGGGATAGATATTGGCACTATCGGAGGGGCGCTTCCGTATCTTGAAGCCACATCCGGTCTAAATGCTGGGCAACTTTCGGTGATCGTAGCGACGGTGCTGCTGGGGAGTGTGCTCTCGACGTGATTTGCTGGTCTACTCGCTTATTGAATCGGCCGCAGGCCTATGATGACGATTAGCGGCCTGCCTTTTACGGTCATTATTCCGATCATTGCACTTGCGCATGGCTATTGTGCTTTATTCATAGGAAGACTCTTGCAAGGGGTCAGCGGCGGTTTTATCGGGGTGGTCGTGCCACTATATTTGGCAGATTGCCTGACATCATCAACTCGGGGACGGGGAACAGACCTTTTTCAGTGGCTTCTTACACTTGGTATGGTTGTTGGGGCTCTAATCGGGATGTTTTACAGTGCTTGCATTGAGATGGTGGCCCGTGTTGCGGGTGGAGCAGCGCTGTTTGCGGCTCAAGATCAGGCATGGAGGCACATTGTGTGGATTTCGCTCTCACCACCTATTCTTTGCGTCATTGGATCGCTGTTGGCAACCGAATCACCACGCTGGGTCTACCGTCATGGCAAGCGAGAGTTTGCATTAGCAGCATTGATGCGGTCGCGTAACGTAGAGATGGCGAATCGCGAGTTGGACGAGATGGATGCATGGGCACCGATTCATCAACAGCAGGGTCCAGGAAAGCGTTTCCGGAAGAGGTTGCTTCAGCGAAAATACATCGTTCGTTTTCTTCCTGCCTGATTCATCCTATTTTGTAGCACCGCGACCGAGGGTAACTTGATTATTGGATACAACACCGCAATCCTCCTACAAAGCGGGTTGAGTGATCTGGGTGCGCACTGGGGACACGTCTTCTTTACTTTGGTCAACTTCTTGATGACTGTAGTAGGATTGAGGGTAGTTGATAGGTTGGGGCGTAAATTTTTACTTTTAGTTGGTACTGCAGGAGTTATAGTCACTTTTATCCTGATTGGTTTCCTGTTTCGTCAAACGGAAAACCTGTGTCTTAATTGCCGACAGGCCGTTTAACTGTTGGTGGGCCCGTCCGCCGACGCTCACTTCCACCTTGATGCCGTAGCGGCGCAGCACCTACTCAGTGAAAGTGGTTACCACATTCAAGGCCCTCATGAAAGGCCAACGTCTTTCACTGTAATCTAGTTCTATGTTTGGTTCACAGCAGCTATATTTTTCGTTCGATCGAATGACGCTGGAATTTTGTTGATTGATTCGACACGCGAGGGCTGCGTATCTGCCAATCGAGCCGAGGCACTTTTCAAAAAACCATTTGCGGAGTTGAATGTCGCGCGGACAGCGCGGCTTAGAATAGATCGTGGGACTGTATCACCCTTACCGAACCGACGACATGGTTGGCTAATCGCTTCAGGGTTTTATGGGTTTATTGCATTCTTTGCGATTGGTCCCGGAGTCTGTGTGTGGCTTGCGCTCTCGGAGTTGATGCCGACTAGGATTCGCTCCGTCGGCATTAGCATGGCGCTGGTCATCAATCAATTGGTCTCGACTACCCTTGCTATTGTATTGTTGCCAGTTGTTAGCAAATATGGCTACACAACTCTGTTTTTGCTGTTTAGCTCCTTCACTCTTCTTTATTTTCTTACTGCGTTATTCTTACTTCCTGACACCGGCTGAGTCCCAAAGGCGTTGCGACGGTCTGCTTAGTTTCTAAAAATTTGATGGGACGAGCTATCTGAAGCCATGCTTGAACCTCGAAAATCTCGTATATCTGCTCAAGGCCGTCGATGGCGCTTCGCCAGGAGCAAAGGGAATGTGGGCGTACCAGCAGTTGACTGAGCACATGTGGCCGTTATGGGAGTTTCTTGAGAGTGGGCGATACAAGGGCAAGGCAATCCAGATTGCTAATGCGATGGCGGGAATTGCGGAGATGACTCGGCGCTCTTCCTTGGATCGTGGCGTGAAATTCGCATGCGCCGAAAATAGCGTATATCTGTCTCAGAAAATACGCGCAAAACATAAGTGAGAGCTTCGAAAGTGCGAGGGGAATCGGTGTCATGTCCCCCGACTACCTTTGAAGGCAACGCGCGGATGCCGCACACGGGAACGGTGCTAGTCCTTTACCGCTCGGCGGAGCGCCTCAAGATAGCTGTAACCCCAGTAGGAATCGGGAAGCAGCACGCCGTCTTCGGTCCACTCGTTCCACGCGTTGAGGTAGATCAGCTTCTGGTGAGGGCTGGAAGACACGAAGTGTCTTGCCGCGCGCACCAGGCGCTCGAACTGGTCGGGAGTACGATTGATCGCAACACTCGAGAACTCACCGAAGCGAGGGCTATCGTCCCATCCGACTGAGCAAGTGGGATGAAACGGTACCTGAAGGTCATTACGCAACGCCGGCCAGGACGCGACGGCTTCAGAGGCTCCCACACCATAGGGAATGCGTGAGCCGGGAGGCTTCGAACCGTAGGTCCAACCGAAGGTGCCATACTGCACGGCGCTGTCAAAGCCAAGGTCGCGTAGCCGTCCCTGATATTTACTAAAGCCATTGCAGACCTGGAGATGAAGCTTTGGTAAGCCCAGTTTGTGTGCGCGTTCCCGCATGACCGCCAGCGACCGCCTCAGGCCATCTTCGCCAAGCTGGTCGACCACCTTGCCGGCGTCGAAGATGCCGAAGACCGGAGCGCCGTCGAAGGTGAGATAGTTCGGCTGGCTGAAATAGTGCTCGGCGCAGTAGTTGCACACGCGTTCAAAGTCTTGCACGGAATGCCGTTGTGGGAGGAGGATGGCGGCATCGTCCGGAGAACGCGCGGGGTAGACATTTTTCCAGTCGTGATTAGCCCACATGATGGCAAACTTCAGCTTGTCGCGGTTGGGTGCTTTCAGGAGTCCACGTTCGAGCTGCTCTTGATAGAACTGCAATCCATCGTGCCAGTACCAGTCGATCATCCATGCATCGACGCCATAGGTGGAGGCGAGATCGATCTCACGCGCAGCCCATACAGGATCTGACTCATCGTAGTAGCCCCACAGTGGAAAGTGCGGCATCGTGTGACCGGGAAAGAGAGGGCGAGAGTTGCGCAGCGTATCGAACTCGGTCCATCCCTTGCCAAAGTGCTCTTCCATGTAGGGCGATGGGTGCCAGCTAGGAAAGTTAAATGCGATCACGGTGACATCCCGCGGCGCGCTCAGCTCCTTCGTTCCGAGCACCTGCTGGAGACGCTCCTGACTAAAGTAGGCTGCCGCCGCTGCGTTTCCAGTCAGGCCGATTGGCGTCGCACCCAGTTCGCGAGCCGTAGACATTTTGCTATCGGTGGCCTGCGCGTGGGAACTGGCGGGCAGTAGCGCGCCGGCTATCCCGGCCGGTATCGCAGAGGTGAGAAGTTTGCGTCGATTCAATTCATCATCTCCTGGCAAGGCGCGAGCAAACCTGCAAGTCCTTGGCGAAATTATAAGGAAGTAAAGCTGATGAAACGAATCTGATTGATTTATTTCTTGTTGGGCTTGATCTGATCCAGAGTTAGGTTGAGCGATAGTACGTTCACGGTGGGTTCTCCGAGAAGGTCAAGCTGCCTCGGCATAATCAGATTCACGACCGCATCGCGGACCACCGCTTCTGATAAGCCGGGGGCGCGAGCTACCCTTGGCACCTGATAGAGGGCGGCGGCCGGGCTAATATTCGGATCGAAGCCAGAGCCCGATGCCGTGACCAAGTCGACGGGAACGGGTGCGCCATCGGTCTCCGCCGTTACACTTGCTCCCCCGCGATCGATAAGCGCTTTGTTGGTGGAGGCGAGGTTGGAGCCGGAGGACGCGGAGGCACCGTAGCCGGTGCCTGCGGCAGACGGGCGGCCGTGGAAGTACGCAGCGCCGGTGAAGGGTTGCCCAATCAGGCGCTCGATCAAAATGCACAATTCTATTTCTGTCAAGTCTCGCAGCTTTCTGTGCTTCGACTCCTGACAAACAAGAGTGCCGTGGGTGTTGATGTTACGACTCAGGCTGAGGCCTGGGCTATCTACGACCTTTTCTACGAGAACGGGCAGAACGTTCTTCGCAGAAGAACCGCGAGGCCTGGAGTCGCTGTTCCGCTTAAGAACGACGAAACCGCGAAGCTCGACGAAGGAGTGGGCCGATGAATATCTCGTGGCGTTCGCGGAGGCCGCTGGTTTGACTTTCGTTACGTTTGACAAGGCTCTGGCAGGCCGGACAAAAGGCGCGGTCTTACTGAAAATCGAGCGCATGGCTGCGCTCCGTACTTTGAGCTAAGCGCAACAAAACTCTTGGCAGGCCCTAGCTCATCTGCGAGACGGCACTTGAGACGGGAGTCTGCAACGATGCCGCGTGATTACGATAGCTCGCGGCAATGAAGTCGCGGAACAGCGGATGCGGCTCCAGCGGCTTCGATTTAAACTCCGGGTGGAACTGCACACCGATGAAGAACGGGTGGCTGGGGATCTCGACGATCTCGACGTACGTCGCGTCGGGCGTTGTTCCGGTGAGGCGCAGGCCGGCGCCGGTGAGGATGGGCTCGTACTCACGGTTGAACTCGTAGCGGTGGCGATGGCGTTCGGAAATATCCGTAGTCCCGTAGGCCTGTGCGGCGAGTGAGCCCGGCTCCATGACGCAGGGCCATGCTCCCAGTCGCATCGTGCCGCCCATCTCTTCCACGCCGGTCAGCTCGCGCAGCTTATAAATGATGCGATGCGGCGTCGCGGGGTCGAACTCGCCGGAGTTGGCGTGCACCAGGCCGCAGACGTTGCGCGCGTACTCGATGCAGGCCGTCTGCATGCCGAGGCAGATTCCGAAGTACGGTGTGCCCGTCTCGCGTGCGAAGCGGATGGCGTTGAGCATGCCTTCGATACCGCGCTTACCGAAGCCGCCGGGGACGAGGATGCCGTCGAAGCCCTGCAACTGCAGCGCGTAATCCGGCACTTCCAGGCCTTCCGCTTCAATCCACGTAACGCGGAGGCGCAGATTGTGCGAGAGCGCGCCATGGACAAGCGCTTCCTTCAGCGATTTGTAACTGTCCTCGTACTCGACGTACTTGCCGACGATGCCGATCGACACCTCATCCTGCGGGTTATACGCGCGGTGGACGAGGTCGACCCAGCGCGAAAGATCCGGTCCGGGAGTCTCCATACGGAGATACTTCAGCGCCAGCGTATCGACGCCCTCGGCGGCAAACGTCAGCGGCACCTCGTAGATGCTGGCGACGTCGCGCGCGGCAATCACGGCCGGCTCTTCGACGTTGCAGAAGAGCGCAATCTTCTGGCGCATCTCGCGCGGAACAGCGCGGTCAGAGCGGCAGAGCAGAATATCCGGCTGGATCCCGATCGACAGCATCTCCTTCACGGAGTGCTGCGTCGGCTTCGTCTTTAACTCCTGTGCGGCGGCGATCCACGGGATCAGCGTCACGTGGACGAAGCAGGTGTTCTCGCGGCCCAGGTCCTGGCGCATCTGGCGGATCGCTTCGAGAAAGGGAAGCGACTCGATATCACCCACTGTGCCGCCGATCTCGACGATGACCACTTCGGTATCTGCCGCGACCTTGCGCATGGCGTTCTTAATTTCATTCGTCACGTGCGGAATCACCTGGACGGTCTTGCCGAGGTAGTCGCCGCGGCGTTCCTTCGTGATGATCTGCTCGTAGATGCGGCCCGTCGTCAGGTTGTTATCGCGCGTCAGCTTCGCGTGGGTAAAGCGCTCGTAGTGGCCCAGGTCGAGGTCCGTCTCGGCGCCGTCGTCGGTGACGAACACCTCGCCATGCTGGAACGGCGACATCGTCCCGGGGTCGACGTTCAGGTACGGGTCGAACTTCATCAGGTTGACCTTGATGCCGCGGGCCTCCAGCAGGCAGCCGATGGACGCTGCGGCGAGACCCTTGCCGAGACTGGACACAACACCGCCGGTAACAAAGATGTACTTTGCTGACATTAGGACGACCTCTTTAGTTTTTCGGGATTGGCGTGCTCGGTGTGCACAACCAAGTATCGCAGGGTTGGGTGGGATGCGGCAAGGGGGTCCAGCCGCCCAGCCGCAGAAGGAATAGCACCCACCCCGTTGCCTCATGGTTGTGGAAATGACGGGAGGTGGATAGGATTGCGACACCGGCTAGCTATTTTTGCACTGGCTATATTATTTCGCGGAGGATTTCTCAATGAAGAAGCTGTTTGCGTTGATGCTGCTGGCCGGTTCTGCAGTCGGGGTGTGGGGTCAGGCAGCGGCTGCTCCCGTGGCGAAGCCGGATTTCACCGGAACCTGGAAGCTGAGCATGGCGAAGAGCGACTTCGGCCAGGTCCCGCCGCCCTCCAGCGAGATCAACGTGATCGCGCAGACCGGCGACGACGTCAAGCTCGCTGTCACCCAGGCCAACGACATGGGCACGCAGGACTACACCCTTACGTTCAAGGCCGGCGGCCCGGAGAGCGTCGTCGCCAAGGACGTCTTCCCCGCCAGCGCCCAGTTCACCATCATCAGTTCTAAGGCTGAGTGGCAGGGCAAGGTTTTGCTGCTCGCCCAGAAGGCCACCTACCAGAGCGGCGGCCTCAGCATCTCCACCCGCTGGACCCTCTCCGACGACGGCAAACTGCTCACCAAGGTGACGAGCTACTCGCTGGACCTGGGCAACTTCACCACCACCACCGTTTACGAAAAGGCCTGATGTCCATCGCTCTCCCAGCTTCGCCATGGCTCAAGCTGCAGGCGTATCTGCTGCAGCGGTTGGACGCACTGCAACGCGGCAACACCCCCGCGCACCTGGCCACCGGTCTGCGCGGTGAGCGCGAAGCGCTGTTCCACCTGCGGCAGCGCGGATACACCGTGGTGGCGCGGCGCTGGAAGGATGCGAAGCTCCGCGGCGATATCGATCTCGTCGCGTGGGATGGCGACGCCCTCTGCTTTGTCGAGGTGAAGACGCGCACCGGCCGCGACCGCATGTCTCCCGCGGAAGCTGCCGTCGACGACGCCAAGCGCCGCATGCTGCGACCCCTTGCCCGCGCTTACGTCCGGCGCTTTCCGGAGAAGCTGCGCCGCAGCGTCCGCATTCGCTTCGACGTCATGGCCGTCTACCTCGCGGGCAGTCAGCAACCCGGCAAGGGCGTAGAGTTTGAGTTGTACAAGGGAGCCTTCGGATGGGAGTAACGTACGCGCAGGCAAGTGACGCCGCAACGCTGGAGCTCGGCGAGCGACTGGAGCGCCTCGTCTGGGCCGCGATGCCGGGCCTGGAAGCGATGAGCGATGATGACGCCGGCTACATCGACGCAGCCACCCCTACCCCCACTCCCACCAAGTGGAGCGCCAAGCAGGTCATCGGCCACCTCACCGACTCCGCCATCAACAACCTCAGCCGCGTCGTCCGCATGGCGCTCGCGTCCGGCCAGACGTTTCCGGGTTACGAGCAGGATGGCTGGGTTGCCACCCAGCACTACGCCCAGCGCGACTGGCCCGACATCCTCGACACCTGGGTCGTCCTCAACGAGCAGATGGCCTGGACAGTCAAGCATCTCGACAAGGCCGCGCTCGCCCATACCGGCGACGTCGAAGGCGACCCGTTGACGCTCGGCTACCTGATTGAAGACTATGTTGCACACATGGCCCACCACCTGCGCGCGCTGGCCGGACTGCCCACTTGGGTTGCTGTTTAGCCGAGTTGGCCCGCCCCGGTGTCTAATCGAAGTGAGGTGTTGACGCGATGACGCTGCTGAATGCTCCCGAGTACGACGAGCGCGGAGAGAAGCGCACAAAGTTTCTGCTGATCGGCGCGCTGGTGTTGGTGGTGGCGCTCATCTTCACCGGCCTGGGTGGCTACCTGATGGGCCACGGCTGGTTCTTCTCCAACCTTCCCGCGGAGCACCGCGTCGGCACCTTCTTCGACGCCATCGAGGCCAAGGACTTTGAGAAGGCCTACGGCATCTGGTGGAACGACCCGCAATGGAAACAGCACCCGCCAAGGAAAGACTATCCCTTGAAGCGGTTCATTGAAGATTGGACAACGGAAAGCCCGGTCGGGGGCGAGATCCACTCGCACCATGTCGATATCTCAAAGACCGACGGCACGGGAAACTTCGGCTCCGGGATTATCGTAGCTGTCCGTGTGAACGGTACGAAGAAAGTATTCTTGTACTACATCCGCAAGGATGGCACGCTCTCGTATGCTCAGCACGAACTTGGCTACGACTGATGAACAGTGGGTAGTGAGTAGTTAAATGCGAAGAGCGAGCGTCTGAGAATAATTCAGATGCTCGCTTTTTTTGTTGCGGCCCAGCTTGTTTACCAGAGCTGGTGGACGTGCGGCTTGATGCTCGCGTTGTAGATCGTCTGGATGGCCTGCATCGTCTCCGGCGT
>Ga0123336_10005439_pt1 | contig 10151 bp, 7 predicted proteins | sample SSSSmetaG_FD_96466 | JGI IMG/M metagenome (GOLD analysis project Ga0123336, IMG submission 96466) | Glacier valley bacterial and archeal communities from Borup Fiord, Nunavut, Canada, to study Microbial Dark Matter (Phase II) - ​SSSS metaG | ecosystem: Environmental > Aquatic > Freshwater > Ice... | reverse complement strand
TTTGAAAATTCATTCTATTATCCTTGTGCCACGATTAGTCTGACGACATCGCCCAACAGATTTTCCACTGATTCCATCCTAAACCCTGTCGCCGCCACCATGTCAACCGTATTCCGGTTGATATGATCACCTATGATTGCAACCGTAACAGGATTTAACCAATCCATCAGCTGATGGAGCGTCTTATTTTCGCTTCCCATATGTTCCAGCAATATCAGCTTACCTCCTGGCTTGAGAACCCTGAGGCATTCCCTCAACCCTTTAAAGGGATCTGGAACAGTACAAAAAACAAAAGTCGCCAACACACAGTCGAAACTGTCAGAATCCAAAAGTAGATCTTGAACATCCATTACTTCTAGTTTAACTGGCACCTGGCATAACAACGCTCTCTTGTCAGCTTGTCCAAGCATTCGGGGGCTGATATCTATACCAAGGATTTCTCGGCAATAATCGGGATAGAACTGAAGATTCAGCCCAGTCCCAATCCCCACCTCCAATACCCGACCATAGGCCAAACCTGTCACTTTACGTCGCCATTTATTGGGAATCAACCAATCAACCACATCGTAATAACTAGCTATATTATCATAATTGGGTTTATTTTTTTGGTTCGCTACGTTACCCACTAGTTGTCTCCTTTATGTCTTTCATGACCTTAATTCCCGGTTTCTGTTCTTGTTTAAAGTCCTCCCTTAAATTATCTACGTTTTACATCACGGCTAACGTACTTAATATAGGGTCTGTTTATATACTCGATAGGCATGCTCCATACGTGAACAAGGCGTGTAAAAGGCCATACTGCAAACACGGTAAACCCCATCGCCACATGCAACTTGAAAACTAATGGTACACTCGCCATAAATCTAGCATCAGGCTGTAGTATTAGTAAACCTCTGAACCATGGTGCAATGGTTTCCCGATAATCAAAACTACCTGAACTAAAAACATTGGTTGCAGTACTGACTAGCCCTAAGGTAACTTCAGCAAGCACTAATAAAACAACAACCAAGTCAGCCATGCTACTCACTGCATAGACCCGATCATTACCAAAACGACGCACCGTCAGAATGAGAATCCCTGCTAAAGTCAGTATTCCCGCTGGTCCGCCGCCATAAATAGCAGCCATGTGATACATCTGTTCCGTAACTCCAACAGCTTCAAACCAAGCTTTTGGAATCAAAAGACCGGAAACATGTCCCCCCACTACCGCCAAAATACCAGCATGGAATAACAAACTGCCCCATTGCAGTCTTTTCTTTTCTAAGAATTCACTTGACTTCGCCGACCAGCCTAGTTGGTCGGTATTATAGCGATAAATATGTCCAACCACAAAAATCGTAAGGGTTAAATAGGGGTAAATAACCCATAAAAATTGTTCACCAAAATTCATGATACACCTCCCCTAAGAGTCGTTTCCATACAAGCCATTGCTGCCGTAGATAATAAACAGGCTTCAAGTACCACTGCATAAGGACTATCATCTTTCTCTAATTGGTGCCATAACTTTTCCATACCAGGACGTACTATACCTAACACCTCTAAACTGACTTCCCCATCTATCATCGACAAAAATTCAAGAATCATGGGTAGATAATCAGGTAGTTCACCTGAATCTATTTCAAGTCCAGCCCGGCCATAGATACTTTTCAAATTTGCAAGCATCTGCCCTCGCTTACGGTCATCAGGGCAGAGTAATGACGTCAAATCCATATTACTTTGTTCACTAAAGTCAAAGGTAGCAACATATTGCTGGGCTAATTGTTCCCAGGGTTTATTTTCCACATAGTCTAAGAACTCATACACGTGATTCTGAATTGGCACAGATTTAAGTTCACTTACCATCGGGCGTAACTGATCTATTTCTAGCCACGGGCGATCAGGATACTGAAGGAGCCGAGATAACAGGATGAACACTTTTTTATCCTGCTCAATCATGATCATCACCGGCCTCACTACAAGAAGAACATCCTTGGGGCAAGGAGTAGCCACAACTGCCCTGCTGTTTATATACATTGACATACTTTTCCTGATGGGATGTAGGAATGACAAAACGGTCTTCATATTTGGCAATGGCCAATAGCCGATACAGACCTTGTACAGAGTTTTCATCAAGATCAGCTTCCCTGAGTTGGTGCTGATCAATTTCTTTATTCGTCTGCACTGACCGCATATAAGAGCGCATGGACAGTAGTTTACCTAGCGCAGCTTTTACGGGTTTAACATCGCCAGCAGTCAAAATATTGGCCAAATACTCCATAGGAATACGCATGTCATCAAGTAGAGGGAATAGGTTTTGACTAACACCCTGTTCTTTGGCAACGCTCACAATCGGGCTGAGGGTGGAATATACCAGACCATGGGCATGGTACGAAATTCAGGATGGAGTGGCAGCGCCACACCATAACGCACGACCAGGTCATAAATTGGTGAACGTTGGGCATATTCTAGCCAATCTTCACTGATACCATCGCGGCGGGCCTGAGCAATCACCTCTGGGTCAGTGGGATCTAAGAATACATCAAGCTGAGCCTGATACAAATCCTGGTCATTGACTGTTAAGGCCGCCGCTTTTACTTTATCTGCATCATACAAGACGACTCCAATATACCGCACCCGACCCGAACAAGTCTCCGAGCAAATCGTAGGCTGACCGGCCTCAATGCGAGGAAAACAGAAAATACACTTTTCCGCTTTATGAGTTTGCCAATTGAAATATATTTTCTTATAGGGGCAACCGGTCATACACATCCGCCAACTACGACAGGCTTCCTGATTAACGAGTACGATACCATCATCCTCCCGCTTATAAATAGCACCTGAAGGACAAGAAGCAACACAACCAGGATTTAAGCAGTGTTCACATAACCTGGGCAAATAGGCCATAAAGGTTTTCTCAAATTCAAATTTGACTTGTTCCTGCATCTTAACCACATTGGGATCCCTTTTACCAGTAACATGGGCTCCTGCCAAATCATCTTCCCAGTTTGGTCCCCACTTCAAGTCCATATTTTTCCCAGTAATCACCGACCGTGGCCGAGCTACCGGTTGATGTTTCTTGGTGGGACTGTTCAGTAATGTTTCATAATTATAGGTCCATGGTTCATAATAATCGTCAATAACAGGCATGTCAGGATTATGAAATAATTTCGTTAATAATTTGGTTAAGCGGCCACCGTTTTTCAGCTCCAGCTTACCATTTGATAGTTCCCAGCCGCCTTTGTATTTCTCCTGATTTTCCCACTCGATCGGATAGCCCACGCCAGGCTTAGTCTCCACATTATTAAACCACATGTACTCGGCACCCTCGCGATTGGTCCAAGTATTTTTGCAAGTGACACTACAAGTATGACAACCAATACATTTATCCAAATTTATGACCATGGCTAATTGTGATTTAATCTTCAAGCCAGGACACCTCCTCCAACTTGCGGACCGCTACATAAATATCCCGCTGGTTTCCGATTGGGCCATAATAGTTGAATCCATAGCTAAGCTGAGCATAACCCCCAATGCATTGAGTCGGTTTAACGTGAACACGAGTCGGGCTGTTATGCGTACCGCCTCGCTGACCCGTAATGGTTGAACCAGGCACATTAATATGCCTATCCTGGGCATGATACATATAGAGAGTACCCCGAGGCATGCGGTGGCTGACCACCACTCTAGCCGTCACTACACCATTACGATTATACACTTCAACCCAATCGTTATCTTTTAAATCGACCTGTTGTGCGTCCTGATGGTTTACCCACACATGAGGTCCGCCCCGAAACAAGGTCAACATATGCAGATTATCTTGATAAGTACTGTGGATATTCCATTTACCGTGAGGAGTCAGATATCTCAATACAATTTCCTTGCCCACCGCTGACGGCTTATGCTCTTTACCGGCAAATAATACAGGTGACAAGGTGGGTTTATAGACTGGCATGGCTTCACCAAACTCGATCATTATTTCATGATCAATATAGAAATGTTGGCGACCCGTCAATGTACGGAACGGCATCAATCGATCGATACTGGTGGTAAAAGGCGAATATCGTTTATCCCCCTTATTCGAACCCGTAAATACAGGAGTGGGAATAACCTGTCTAGGCTGTGCAGTTATATCCGCAAAAGTAAACTTTTCTCCGGCCCGACCAGCACTGATATCTTTAAGCTCCATACCAGTTTTCTTTTCTGCATCTTCCCAGGCTTTCATAGCTAATTTGCCATTGGTGGCGCTTGATAGAGTGAGTATTACTTCTGCCGCTTGGCGCGCTGTTTCGAGGGCGGGACGGCCCAAGGCTACGCCGGGTACGGTAATTTGTCCATTAATCTTTTTAAGTTCTTCATACTGCTCTTTGACTGAAAAAGCAATACCATGAGCACCCACTGGATTTTTTTCCAGTAATGGCCCAAGGGAAGTAAACTTATTATAGATTTCTTTATAATCTCGTTCCACCATAACCAGATTTGGCATGGTGGAACCCGGTATAGGTTCCACTTCTCCTTTGTGCCAGTCTAGGACTTTACCAAAAGGCTGGGCAATCTCACCAGGCGAGTCATGCATCAACGGCACTGCCACCATATCTTTTTGTACTTCTGGCAGATATTCCTCAGCCATCTTGGAGAAAGTTTGCGCCAGCCCCTTGAAAATATCCCAATCGGATTTAGCTTCCCATGGCGGATTAATGGCTGGATTAAAGGGATGAACAAAAGGATGCATATCCGTACTACTTAAATCAGTTTTTTCATACCAGGTAGCAGCCGGTAGTACAATGTCTGAATAAAGTGCCGTTCCTGCCATACGGAAATCTAAATTAACCAATAAATCCATTTTACCTTCGGGCGGATTATCATTCCACTGGACTTCAACCGGCCTTAGATCCTCATTAGGCTCCGATAGTAAACCATGGGATGCTCCTAGTAAATATTTAAGAAAATACTCATGTCCTTTACCCGAACTAGAAATAAGATTAGAACGCCACACAAAGAGTCCACGAGGATGATTTTGGGCATTGTCAGGATCCTCTATGGCAAATGACATGGTTCTATCTTTCAACTTTTTGACAACATGGGCGATGATTTGTTCAGGAGTATCAGCTCCTGCCTGAATAGCCTCTGGGGTCAACTGCAAGGAGTTTTGGTTGAATTGAGGATAGGAAGGTAACCAGCCTAGCCTAGCGGCTAATACATTATAGTCCGCTGGATGGTTGTACCGGTTTTTAGCAACTGTTGGTGATTTCAGATTCTCCATACTATGAGTTTCATACTGCCACTGATTCGTGGCAAAATAAAAGTAGGATGTGGCATTTTGCAAGCGCGGCGGCATTGACCGGTCACGAGCAAAAGCAATTGTGCTCCAACCTTCAATCGGACGACACTTTTCCTGTCCCACATAATGAGCCCAACCACCACCGTTAACCCCCTGGCAACCAGTTAAAATGACCAAGTTTAATATAGCACGATAAATGGTATCACTATTAAACCAGTGATTAATTCCTGCTCCCATGATAATCATGGACCTTCCCCGAGTATCAGCAGCATTTTGAGCAAATTCTCTAGCAATCTGAATGACCAAGTCACTTTCAACATTGGTATGTTTCTGTTGCCAACCGGGAGTATAAGTCTGTTCATCATTATAATCTGTAGGATATTCCCCAGGCAGATTACGAGCAACCCCATATTGGGCCAACATCAAATCAAATACAGTTGTAACCCTTAGTAACTTACCATTTATCTTGATGAGTTTAACAGGGATGCCTCGTGTAACAATACCTGTACTGCCCTCAGTAAATTCAGGAAGATTCACGCAAATTTGCTCATCTTCTTGACCAATGAGCGTGAGTAATGGGGTAATTGCCTCACCTGTTTCATTCTTCATTTTCAGATTCCATTGCCCCGTACCATCCCAACGTTGACCAATTGTTCCGTTCGGAATGGCTGGGCCTTGCGTTACAGTATCCCACAATACTGGTTTCCAGTCTCCATTAGTCGCTGGGATTCCAAGGTCACTAGCCCGCAAGAAGGGGCCTGGAGTATATACATTCTCTTTTTTATTTTGATTAATAGTCACCAAAAATGGCATATCAGTAAACTGTCGAGCATAGTCAACAAAGTATTTTTCTTGTTTATCCACATAAAATTCTTTCAAAATAACATGAGTCATAGCTTGGGCAAGTGCTCCATCTGATCCTGGATTGACAGGTAGCCAGTTGTCAGCAAACTTTACGTTTTCCGCATAATCAGGACTTACGGCGACTACCTTAGTTCCTCTATATCGAACCTCAGTCATGAAATGGGCATCAGGCGTTCTCGTCATTGGCACATTAGAGCCCCACATGATGATATAACCTGCATTATACCAATCACTACTCTCTGGCACATCAGTCTGTTCGCCCCAAATTTGAGGTGAAGCTGGTGGTAAATCTGCATACCAGTCGTAAAAACTGAGCATGGGAGCGCCTAACAGTGATAAAAACCGGGATCCTGCTGCATAACTAACCATGGACATGGCCGGTATGGGCGTAAAACCAGCAATACGATCAGGTCCATAGGTTTTAATGGTATAGAGTAGCATGGCTGACATAATTATATTAACCTCATGCCAGTCAGCACGGACAAAGCCACCTTTACCTCGCACTTGTTTATATTGTTTCCCTTTATTCTCATCTTCCACAATAGAGCCCCAAGCCCTGACTAAATCCCCTTGATTGCTTAGTACTGCCTCACGCCACAACGACAATAGTTGCTGGCGGATATAAGGATGTTTTATTCGCAAGGGACTGTACACATACCAGGAAAAACTAGCTCCCCGCGGACAGCCTCGAGGCTCAAATTCTGGCATATCAGGACCTGTTGAGGGATAATCTGTCTGCTGATTTTCTGAGGTAATAATACCGTCCTTAACAAATACTTTCCAACTACAAGATCCAGTACAATTAACACCATGTGTCGTGCGGACAACTTTATCATAATTGAAGCGTTGACGATAGATAGCTTCAGCTGCACACTCATCACCAACCACTTCACTCCAACCATCTTGCTGTACTTCCTTTTTCTTAAAGAAATTGAGTTTTTTCCACAATGGTAGATTATTTCTCTCCATTTACTGTCCCCTCCATATCTTTAACACTTGATTTGGGCATTTTTACGACTGTAATAATATCTGATAACAGCTAAACTAACAATATAACACACAATAAAACCATATAACGCTATTGTGGGCGAACCAGTAGCCTGGGTTGACCACCCAAAAGCTTTGGGTACAAAAAATGCTCCGTAGGCGGCAACTGCCGAAATAAAGCCGATGGCTGGGGCCGCTTCTTTAGGGTTAAAAATTTTAGGAAGCATACCAAAAGTTGATCCACTCGCTACACCAGTGGTAATAAATAAGATCAGTGCCATTACAAAAAACATGATAAAGTTATGTAGATTCATAAAATAAATCACGCCAAACGTGGCGCCAATCATAACAATAATATCCAAAAAGGTCACCCATGCTCCACCGAACTTATCAGCTGCCCAGCCCCCCACCGGACGAGCCAGAGCTCCTACTAGAGGTCCTAGAAAAGCATATTGTAACGGGTCAATTCCTGGAAACTGAAATTTTATCAACAGTGGAAAAACTGCTGAGTACCCGATAAATGAGCCAAAAGCAATGGTATAGATAAAACTCATAATCCACAGATGCTTACACTTAAAAATAACAGCTTGTTCAAGAATGGATGCTTTAGCAATCTCTAGATTGTTCATGCCGAAAAATGCTGCCACTGTCGTGAGTAAAATGGGGATAATCCACACAAAACCTGCATTTTGTAGCCAAGCACTTTTGCTGACCCCATCTTTAATCAATACCTGAGGATCGCCACCCATACTACCGAAAATACCCATGGTAACTACCAGGGGCACTACAAACTGCACTACACTAACCCCTACATTACCTAGCCCACCGTTGATTCCTAGGGCAGTTCCCTTCTGACTTTTCGGGAAAAAGAAATTAATATTCCCCATGGAAGACGCAAAATTACCGCCACCTAAACCACATAACACAGCCAAAATAACCATTGTGCTATAGCTTGTACTGGTATCCTGCACAGCATAGCCAATACCAATCGCTGGAATTAACAGAGATGCAGTACTCAAAGCTGTCCAATTACGCCCACCAAAAATAGGTATCACAAAGGCATAAAAAATGCGTAAGGTAGCACCTGATAAACCTGGTAGAGCTGCTAAATTAAATAACTGTTCAGAAGTAAATTTAAATCCTGCGCTATTCAGATTAACAGCCACGACGGACCATAACATCCATACGGAAAAAGATAATAGCAATGAGGAAACTGAAATCCATAAATTTCGATTCGCAATTTTTTTACCTTCTTGCTCCCAAAAGGTTGAATCCTCTGGATTCCATGTCTTTAATTTGTACAATGACTTGTTCCCCCTTTAGCCTATATTCCGTTATTAGATTCATCTTGATATTTTGTCAATAAAACGTAATGCAGGAAATTCCCTATGTGAATTATGGGAACACCTTATACTATCTTTTGTTATACAAAATGCATATATTCTACCAATATATGCATTTTGCGACTTCTGCCTCAGGATTTAATATCACATCTTTTAATGCCCACGTTTTGAATACCTGATAACCAGTTCTATCCACAATGTATCCGACATGTTCTTTTCTACCTGGCGCATCCTTATCGATAAAGTTATGAACATATTTATAGGTATTTTTAATGATGTCTATAATACTCTCTTCATTAACCCACTTGATAAACAGCTGAGCAATTCTAGGGTTCTTCTTGCCCGTTCTGCCCATAATGACAAGCTGATATAACTTAGTTGCACTTCTAGTCCAAGCCCCCGTAGGGCACTTTAACACACATTCTCCACAACCAATGCATTTTTGATGATCTCTGACCACCTTGAAATTTTCAAACTTTAGTGCACCCGCTGATTTTTTTTCACAGGTTTTTACACATGCTTGGCACCCTATACACCGATAGGTTTCATATTGTGGTTCATTCATGCCAATAATCCCAAAATCGTGCATTCTGGCCTTTATACAATCATTGGGGCAGCCTGTAAGAGCAATCTTCACATGATAGTCATTGGGAAATACTACTTTTTCTATCCGCTGGGCAAAAGCACTTGTATCAAAATTAGCGAACTGGCATACCCGACTACCAATACAGGCCGCAATGTTTCTGGTCCCTGCTGCCGGATATCCTGCACCAGAATCCGTTTGATTAATTTCAAGTCCTGTAATTAGGCTCTGGATAATGGTATTAACCTCTGCCATTTTTTCAATCTCAATGCCTGGAATTTCAAAGCCTTGACGAGTGGTGATATGTACAGTTCCATTACCAAAGGTCTCTGCCACATATTTGATGGTCTCAAGATATTTGGCATTTAGTTCTCCCCCTGGAACCCTGATTCTAACAGCCGTTTTATTTCTATCCTTCGTGATACGAAAGGCATTTTTCTTTAAAATTTTTGTATTTATATCAGCACTCATACTACCCCTCCTTATTTAGTCCATCAGACTCTTAGCTTGTACATAATTAAATACAGGTCCTTCAAGGCAAATATAAGTATCGCCAATTTTGCAGTGTCCACATTTTCCAAGACCGCAGCACATTTTTCTTTCGTATGACACCCATATATTTTCTTCAACAATCCCTCTTTTGAGAAATTCTGCCACTGTAAAACGAATCATTACAGGAGGGCCCACAACAATCCCATGCACATTCAAACTATTTGCAATTTTAATGTCATGTACATATTTTGTAATGAGACCCACATTGCCCAGGTATGTTTCATCATCTGACTGATCGACAGTTAATATGACGTTAAGCTTTTGTTCCCACTTCTTAAAGTCATCTTTATAAAGTATATCCTTAGGGGACTTGAATCCAGCAATCAGTGAAAAAGATGTAACTTCATCCCTATGTTTAGCAAAATAATCAACAACGCCTTTGACTGGTGCAAGACCAGTACCACCAGCAGCAATGATAATCTCCTTGGATTTGTACAAGTTAATGTCAAAACCATTACCATAAGGTCCCCTCAGAAAGAGTACACCACCTTCTTGTAGCTCATGAATAGTATTGGTCACCACACCAACTCTACGAATGGTCAGCCCAATATATCCTTCACCAATT
>Ga0123336_10005436_pt1 | contig 10160 bp, 9 predicted proteins | sample SSSSmetaG_FD_96466 | JGI IMG/M metagenome (GOLD analysis project Ga0123336, IMG submission 96466) | Glacier valley bacterial and archeal communities from Borup Fiord, Nunavut, Canada, to study Microbial Dark Matter (Phase II) - ​SSSS metaG | ecosystem: Environmental > Aquatic > Freshwater > Ice... | reverse complement strand
TGTCCACCGCCTCCGTGCCCACCCCGGAGCCGCCCGTCCCCGCTCCCCCGAGCGCGCCTGCTACACCCGTGGCCCCGGACATCGGTGGGGCGCGGCAGGCCGTGCCCTCGCGAGCCCCCATCCGTCGTCCGCCCGCGACCGCCGCGCCGCCAGCGCAGCGGTCGGCGAGCCCGACCAGCTCGATCGCGCGCACTCCCGGGTTCTAGTACCTCACTGCTCGCTCACTGCACGGCCACCCGCGTCTTGCAGCCGAAGGCGATGGCGACCTTGCCGGTGGTGGCGGCGCGCGCCTCGCCGCACGCCGAGGAGCACAGCAGGATGCGCTTCGGCGCGGCGACGTCGTCGTAGCGCCAGCCCGCGGCGCTCGTGCACTCCTTGCTGTAGCCGAGCACCTTCTCGGTGCCGTCGGCTTGCTCGAGCACGACGTTCACCGCGTAGGGATCGAGCTCCTGTCCCGCCGGGGCGGGGGGGATGGAGAAATCACACGACACCTCGGCGCGCCGGATCGACGCGAGCGCCGTCACGATGTCGGTCTTCGTCTTCGTGGGATCGGAGGTGTCGACGATCACCGCGCTCTTCGTCCCGCCGGCGCTGGCGATGGCGTTGAGCGCCTCGAGCTTCGCGCCCACGCCGATCACGTAGGTCGGCACCGCGGGCGAGCCCGTGAAGGCCGACTGCGCTGCGGCCGCAGCGTGCGCGACGTCGTTGTCCTGGCAGCCGGGCACGAACGCGTTCTGCGCCGCGTCCCAGAACCCGGGCTCGCCGTCGCTGACGAGCACCACCGCGGTCTTGTCGCCCGGGCGGTCCGTCGCCACCTGCCTCGCGTAAGCGATGGCGCCGCGCAGCGCCGGGAGCGTCGGCGTGCCGCCGCTCGGATGCGTGGCGTCGATGGCCTGGGTGAACGCCGCGTCCGACGCGCTGGTGAGCGCGACGGTCGGCTGCGCGTAGGGATACGCGCACGTCGTCTCGATGGTGTCGTCGTTCAGCGGGAAGAACTGCAGGCTGGCGCGCAGCGTCTTCGAGTAGCCATCGGCGAAGAACTCCTTGAGGCCCGTGCCCACCGGGATCCACTTCTTGGACGGATCGAAGCCGGTGGCGGCGTCGCCCATGCTGCCGGACTTGTCGTAGATGAAGACGAGGTTGGTCGGCGCGAGCTCGGCGCTCGCGACCTCGCTCACGCAGGCGGAGCCGGTGCCTTTGGGTCCGATCTCGCCGATCGACGAGCCCGGCGGCACGTCGCTCCCGGGCGGGTCGCCCGACGCGGTGGGGGCACCGAACGTCGACTCCGCGTCGCTTCCACACGCCGCCAGGCCGAGGCCCAGCGCGATCGCCAGCAGCTGTCGCTTGGTCATGGGTATTGTCCTCACGGCTCGAGGGAGACCCACGCCGGCAGCGGCGAGCTCACCGCGGGATGGCCGCCGTTCGAGGGATGGATCTGGATGTTGCCGCCGACGAGCTCGCCGCGCGTCTCGTAGACCACCGCGCCGGAGACCTTCGCGGTCGGGTCGTCCATCTTGCGGAGCGTGAAGTGATAGCTGTCCGCGTCGTGGGCGCCGCCGCCCTTCGCGGAGGTGTTGCCGGGCTCGCCGTGATCCTCGGCGACGACGTCGAACCAGAAGCCGTCGCTCCACGTGGCGTTCGCGGCCGTGCGCCACTGCGCGTGTCCTCCGAAGTAGACCTGATTCGCGACGAGACCCTTCTTGCCGCCCGGCTGGCCGGGGCCGGAGCCACCGGTGGTGCGGCACGAGATGTATTCGGGGCGTCCGAGCGCGTGGTTGCCGGTGCCGTGATCGACGTGGTTCCAGTGGCCGCTCACGTCACCGCGCTTCATCGGCTTCGCGTTGCCGCCGAAGTTGTCGTGTCCGTCGGCGGCCGCCGCCGGAACGAGGCTCGCGGCCTCGATGAAGCCGCCGCCCGTGACCCAGCAACCGCCCTCGCTCGGAGGCACGCAGTCCGCGGCGCCGTCGCCGTCCGAGACGCACGCTCCGCAGGTCGAGGGATGAGCGCCCTTCGTGCAGGCCGGGGTGGAGACGCACGACCGGTTGCCGTGGCCGTCCTTCGTGCAGGAGAAGTCCTTGCCGCCACCGCCGCCAGCACCACCGCCGCCGCCAGCACCGCCACCGCCACCGCTCGAGCTACTGGCCCCACCCGAGCCGCTGCTCCCCGAGCTGCTGGCGCCGCCGCCATTCGTGCTCCCGTCGTCCTTCTTCGTCTGGCCCGGCGGCGAGCACACGGGCTTCCCGCAATCTGCCGTCCCTCCCGACGCGCCATCGGTCGACGAGGTGCCGTCCGTGGTGCCTCCACAGTACTCGAGGTCGGGGACGAAGGCGCACTCGCCGGTGCCGCCGGTGCCGTCGGTGGGCGTCGTTCCGTCCGTGGTCCCGCCGCCCGTCGTGCCGTCCGCGGTGCCGCCGTTCGTCGTGCCGGTGCTGCCCGGAGGAGGGCACTCGGGGTTGTCGTTGCCCGGCGGACAGAGGTAGACGCTGCCGTCCGTGGTGGCGGTCGTCGTACCGTCGGTCGTGCCGCCTGTCGTGCCGCCTGTCGTGCCGGTGGCGGGACCGTCGGAGGTGAGCGCGCTCGACGTGCAGCGCACCACGGAGCCCATCGGGACCGCCTCGTTTCCACACGACCAAGCGCTGCGGGCGGGCCCCTCCTCCGACCTGGAGCAGCCGCTCGCCGAGCCGAAGGTGCCGAGCGCAAGCAGCGTGACGAGACCCGAGCCGAGCGCGCGTGAGGAGATCTTGCTCATGCACCGCACTCTGCACGGCCGATGCCCCAGAAGCCGAGGCAGGCTGGCAATCGGGTCTACCTGGCCGCGCTACGCTCATTCGAGCGCTGAAATCATGGGACCACCGCGGCGGTCAGCCGCTCGTGCTGGATCGGCGATCCATCGATGGAGAACCCGCGGCGCACGGGCGCGCGGCCACCCGGTGGCAGCCCTTCTTGCCACCGCGCCATCGCGCGCGAACCCCGCGCGCGGGGATCGCGCGCGCGATCAAAACGTGCCGACCGCGCCCATGCCGCCCGCGGTGGGGACGACCTGCATCTTGACCGGGCCCGCGGCGATGGTCGCGGTCGCGACCTTCTCCGGGATGAGGAAGCTCGCGAGCACCATGCCGACGCCGACGCCCTGCAGGACGCCGCTGCCTGCGATGAGGACGGTGTTGCGGTTGTGGGTGGCGGTGCAGTCGCCCCCGCAGCTGCGGTTCGCCTCCCGGTCATCTCGTGATCGCGTCGCTCGCCGCTCACGTCATCCGGCCGCGGATCGCCGGCGCGCGCGGAAGATCCCATCCGCGGCTCACGTTCATCGCGCTCCTCGGCGGCATCGAGGTGCTCGGGCTCGCGGGCCTCATCGCCCATCCCTCCGCCGACCGGCGGGCCGCAGGGAGCCCCTGATGGATATTTGCGTCGCTGTGAGGCAGCTTGTCACGTGTCGCCTGTCGGACTGGCACGAAACCTGACGATCGCAGGGGTAAACGCGCAGCTCGAGGGCACGGCCCGACCCGTGCTTGTGGTTCGTGGCCGAAATTCTTCCGATGTCCGCCGGCTCCCGGGCCTCGGTTCCCGCCGAGCCGTACACCATCGAGAAGGATGGAACGATCATCCGGTTGGCCGGTGATCTGCGGATGCACGACGCCTCTGCGATCTGGAAGAGCGTCCGCGCGCAGACGGACGGCGCCACCGGCGCCCTGACGTTCGACCTCTCCAAGGTCAACGCCGCGGATGGCGGCGTCATGGCGCTCCTCGTGGAGCTCCGCGCCGAGCTGGCGCGCAAGGGCGTGTCCGCGGAGCTGACGGGCGCTAACAAGAACGTCGAGAAGATCGGCGAGCTCTACTCCGGCCACGACGGCGTCGCGAAGGGGGGGAGAAAGCGGAAGGCCGACAGCGCGATCGAGCAGGTCGGGCGCGGCACGGTCGACGCTGTGGACGAAGCGAAGGGCATCCTCGACTTCCTCGGCAGCATGGTGCTCGCCGCCGTGACCCTCGTCCGGCACCCCCGCCTCGGCCACTGGAAAGAGGTCGCCCCGCTAATCAACAAGACGGGCGCCGACGCCGTCCCCATCGTGGTGCTCATCAACTTCCTGGTCGGCTTCGTCATGGCGTTCCAGTCGGCCAAGCAGCTCAAGATGTTCGGCGCGAACATCTACGTCGCTGATCTCGTGGGCATCTCGCTGACGCGCGAGCTCGCGCCGCTCATGACCGCGATCATCGTCTGCGGACGCTCGGGCGCGGCCTTCGCCGCCGAGATCGGATCGATGAAGGTCAACGAGGAGGTCGACGCGCTCCGCACGCTCGGCCTCACGCCGTTCGGCTGGCTCGTCGTCCCGCGCATCATCGCGCTCCTCATCGTCGTACCCGTCCTCACCCTCATCGCCGACTTCATCGGCATCGCGGGCGGTCTGGCGGTCGGCATCACCGATCTCCAGCTCACCACGCAGGGCTACATGATCGAGACGCTCAAGGCGGTCCAGGCCTGGGACGTCGCCACCGGGCTCATCAAGGCCGGCGTCTTTGCGGTCGCCATCGGCCTCATCGCCTGCCAGCAGGGCTTCGCGGCCTCGGGCGGCGCCGAGGGCGTGGGCAAGCGCACTACCTCCACCGTCGTGACGTCGCTGTTCGCGCTCGTCATTATCGACGCGCTCTTCACCGTCACCTTCCGCATCTTCGACCTCTGAGACGACCATGGATACCACCCGCCTCAAGCCGCTCGATCGGTCGCAGTTCCCGAACGCCCCGCGCGGCGTCCCGGTGCGCTCCAGCCTCGTCCGCGTCGAGCGCACGATGCCGCGACGCGGCCGTGCCGTGGCCGAGAAGCCGATCATCGACGTCAAGGCGCTCACCATCGGTTGGGGCGACGTCATCCTCCAGAAGGACCTCAACTTCCATGTCAACCGGGGTGAGGTGTTCTCGATCCTCGGCGGCAGCGGCGCCGGCAAGTCGACGCTCCTCCGCTTCCTCATCGGGCTCGAGGAGCCGATCGCCGGCGAGATCGACATCGCCGGCCGCGGCTTCCCGGACCTCGAGGCGGGCCTGCCGCCCTTCGGGGTCATGTTCCAGGCGGGCGCGCTCTTCGGATCGCTCACCGTGGGCGAGAACGTCGCGCTGCCGCTCGAGGAATGGACCGATCTGCCGGAGGACGCGATCGCCGCCATCGCGCGCGCGAAGCTGAAGCTCGTCGGCCTCGACGGCGCCGCCGACAAACTGCCCGCGGAGCTCTCCGGAGGCATGAAGAAGCGCGCCGCGATCGCGCGCGCGCTGGCGCTCGAGCCCGAGCTCGTGTTCCTCGACGAGCCATCTGCCGGCCTCGATCCGATCATGGCCGCCGATCTCGACGAGCTGATCGTCACGCTGTCGAAGGCGCTCGGCCTCACGGTCGTCGTGGTCACCCACGAGCTCGAGAGCATCTTCCGCATCGCCGACCGCGTGATCATGCTCGACAAGGTCGAGAAGACCATCATCGCGACCGGCGACCCACGCGAGCTCAAGAGCAGCTCCGACAAGCGTGTGAGCGACTTCTTCAACCGCAAGAGCAAGGACTCCTGATTCATGGCCGCCCCCACCAATCACTACAAGCTCGGTCTGTTCGTCATCTTCGGGATCGGCTGCGCCGTCGTCGCTGCCATCCTGCTGGGCGTCGCGACCACGCGGAAGCAGACCATCAAGTACCACTCGTATTTCAACGAGTCGGTGCAGGGCCTCGAGCTCGGCTCGCCGGTGAAGTTCCGCGGCGTGAGCATCGGCAACGTGTCGGCCATCGAGATCGCGCCCGACCATCGCATGGTCGATGTCGTGAGCGAGCTCGACGTGAAGGACATCAAACGGATGGGGCTCACCGAGACCGCCAAGACGAAGGTGGTCGGCAAGGAGAAGTTCGCCGTCCCGCCCGACCTCCGCGCGCAGCTCGGCTCGCAGGGGATCACCGGCGTGAAGTTCATCGCCATCGACTTCTTCGACGTGAAGAGCAACCAGCCGCCCGAGCTGCCGTTCCAGGTCGATGCCGAGCACTACATCCCGGCCGCGCCGAGCATGATGAAGAACCTCGAGGACACGATCAGCAAGGCGATGGAGCGCCTGCCGGAGATGGTCGACGCCGTGGTCATGATCATGGGCAAGGTCGATCGCCAGCTCGCCGTCCTCGAGAAGGACGACTTCGCGGGCAAGCTCGCAAGCACCGCCGGTCACGCCGATCAGGTCATGACGACGCTCCAGGCCACGGTGGCGCGCATCGACAAGGCCAACATCGGCGAGAAGGCGGTCGGTACGCTGAGTGACCTCCAGGTCGCGGTGGCGAAGCTGACCGACGTGCTCGCGCGGCTCGACGGCGAGAAGGGCCTCGTCGCGAGCGCCACCCACGCCACCGAGGCGTTCGGCGAGATGGGCCGCAACGGCCGGGGCACGCAGCGCGACCTCGAGGCGACACTACGTGACGTGAGCGAGGCCGCCGAGGCCATCCGCTCGCTCACCGAAGCCCTCGAACGAGATCCGGACATGCTGCTCAAGGGCAAAGGGAAGACGAAGGCTGCGAAATGAAGAACCAGAGCTCCATTCTCGCGATCGCACTCCTCGTGGCCGCTGCGCTCGCCGGCACCGCCGGCTGCGCGCTCACGTCGAAGGCGGACGTGGTCAACATCCGCTACTTCAGCCCGGAGGTCGTGAAGCCTCGGCTCACGAACGCCGACGCCTCCGCGGCACCGGCGGCGCCGGCGCCGAACGACGCCGTCGAGGTGCGCCTCGGCCGCGTGTCTTCGGGGTCGAACCTCCGCGAGCGCATCGCCTACCGGGATGCCGCGTACGAGCTCGGCTACTACGACGACTGGCGCTGGACGGAGCGGCCCGAGACGTTCGTCCGTCGTGAGCTCGGTCGCAGCATGTTCGAGGCGCATGGCTTCCGCCGCGTGCTCGGGGGCTCCGCGCCCTCGCTCGAGGTCGAGGTCATCGCGTTCGACGACGTGCGCCTGCCCTCGGGCCGCGCGGCGCGCGTCCAGCTGAAGGTCATCCTGTTCGAGGACAGCGGGGTCGTCTACGAAGACACGTTCACGGTCGAGAAGGCGGTGGCGGGCGACAAGCCAAAGATCGAGGACGTCGTGGCGGCGATGGCGAGCGCGCTCGACATGGCCGCCGAGCAGGTGGCGACGCGCACCGGAAGCGAGCTGGCGAAGCACCGCGCCGAGAAGCCGGCGGTCACGGCAGCGCCGGCCCCGTCTCCGCAGACCACCACCATCACCACGACGACGCCCGCGAAGACGACGACGACGACGATCACGCCGAAGCCAGCGCCTGCGCCCAAGCCGTAGCGACCCGTTGCCTGTTAGCTCGCGTCTTGTCTCACGCGGGGGGCGGGACGGACGGCAGATTCGCGGAGGGCGGGGACGTGTGGCGCGACTTCATCGTCCGCCGGATGACCAGCTCCACGTCGTCCGCGTTGACCGGCTTCACCAGGAACGCGTCGGCGCCGATCGCCGAAAGGCGCTGCCACTCGCGCGGGCCGCCCGCCGCCGTGAGCACGATGATCGGGGTACGCGCCGAGCTCTCGACCGAGCGCAGCAGGAGGGTCAGCTTCGCGCCGTCCATCTCCGGCATCTGGAGATCGACGAGCACCACGGAGTAGGGATTCTTCTCGAACGCCTCGAGCGCCATCTCGCCGTCGCCCACCTGGTCGATGACCGCGTTGGGGAAGCGCTCGTGGAGCGACGCGACGATGACGCTGCGCCAGTCGTCGTCATCGTCGGCGATGAGGATGCGATCCGGCTCGCGCGTCCCGCTGTGCTCGGCGACGAGCGCGCGGCGGAACGCCTCCACGCTCGCGTAGCGCTTCTCCGGATCCTTTGCGAGGGCCTTCAGGATCACGTCGTCGTACCCGGGCGGCAGGCCCGCGCGGATCTTGCTCGGCGGCACGGCGTCCTGGAGCACGTGCTGCGAGAGCACGCTCATGTCGGTCTCGCCGTGGAACGGCGGGCGGCCGACGAGCAGCTCGTAGGCGATGCAGCCCAGCGCATACACGTCGCGGCGGTTGGCGAGCTCAGGGGCCTCGTCCTCGCCCAGCGCCGCCTCGGGCGCCATGTACGCGGCGCTGCCGACGATGAAGTTGCCGCTGGTCGCGCTGTCGAGCACGCGGGCCACGCCGAGGTCTCCGACCGCGACGCGGAAGGAGCCGTCGATCAGGAGGTTGGACGGCTTCAGATCGCGGTGGACCGTGCTGGTCGCGTGGATGGCTTCGACGCCGAGGCAGGCCTGGTCGAGGATGCGGACCGCCTCGTCGAGGTCGGGGAAGGTGCCGCCCGGGCGGGCACGGAGCCACTGGTCGACGGTGCGCCCCTCCACGTACTCCATCACGAAGTAAGGCGTGCCCTCGTGCTCGCCGAACGCGAAGACGGAGAGCACGTTGCGATGGCCGACGCGCGCCATGGCCCGCGCCTCGTTGTGGAAGAACGTTCGCATCTCCGGGAACGCAAAGAGCTCCGGCTTGATGAACTTGATGGCCACCTTGCGATCGAGCCGCTCGTCGATGGCGAGCGCGACGGCGCCCATGCCGCCCACGCCGAGCGCGCGCTCGACGCGGTACTTGTTGTCGACGAGGGCCCCCTCGTGCAGGCCGACGGCGCCCAGCGCGTCGACCGGCGGCCGCGCGCTCGCGCCCGCGCCGCTCGGCGGGCCACGGAACCCGCGGCGCGCCGACCCGTCACTCACAGGCATCCACTCGGCGACCGTCGCGGCGAGCGCGCCCGTGGGCACCTCCACCGAGATCGCCACGGGGTAAGAATCGGACATCGGAGTCGCCGCGGGTGTCTCGTCTTCGAGCGCCGACGGCGGCAAGCTCGACGGCGTGGCCGCCAGCAAACGAGACGCGCTCGTGGGCGGCTGCCGCTCTTCGTCGCGACCCCTACGTTCCATGGATCCTCCAAGACTAACCAAGACGCAAGCCCTGAAGCACGACCCGTACCAGCCCCGCGAGAGGGCTACCGACCGGGGGTCGATGGGATATCCCCGGTCCGGGACGGTTCGGCGCGCACGAATGCCACGGTCGAGGCGCGACGGGCAGGACGGTGCGGCCCGTTTGCCGCTAGAGGTCGAACCAGCCTCCAAGGCCGGCCGAGAGCCCGAGGTTGAAGACCGAGAAATCGTTCTTGATGGTGCTCGACGAGTTGCTGCTCTCGACCGACCGTCCGCCGGTGAGCGGGATGTTGAGCAGTGGTCCGAAGTGCGCGAAGAAGTGCTGCATGGGCACCCAGACGAACTGCGGGTCGAGGTCGAGCGACCAGACCGAGTAGGTCGTGGTCGTCGTGACGTTGTTGCCGTTTCCCTGGTTACCGGTGGCCTTGGTGCTCAGCGAGTAGAATGCGATGCCGGCGCGGGGCCAGAAGCCGAAGGTGTGGCCGAGCGGTAGGATGTAACCGACGCGCGGAGCGAAGCCGAACACGTTGGTCTTGTCGGCGTCGCTCTTCGCGGTGGTCACGGGGCCGTTCGCGGGGGTGTTCTCGACCGAGTGCGAGCCGCCGAGCCCGATGGCGACCACCACGGATCCGCCGAGCGTGAGCCGGTTGATGACGGTGTAGTCGATGGCGAGCCGCGGGACCGTGTGCGGGTTGACGGCGATGGACGGTGAGCTGCCGAGCAAAAAGGCGACGGACGCGCCCGAGTCGGTGGTCTTCGTGTCGACGTTGCCCTGCGTCGAGCTGACGCTCTGGCTGGCGTAGCTGAACAGGGGCATGAGGCGATCGGCCGTGATGATCAGCTCGCCCTTCTCGCCGAGGCCGTTCGCCTCCTGCGCGGAGGCATCGCCGGCCGAGCCCGCGCAGAGAAGGGCGGTGGCGCCGAAGGCTAACGCGAGGGATCGCAGGATTCGCTTCATGCGCCGAAGGTATCCCCGGCGGCGCTCGATCCTCAACCACTTCGCGTCGCGAGACCCCTCCGCTGGGTGGCATGCCGCGCGACCATCCCCGCGATCATGGCCGCCACGGAGGCGATCGCCGCGAGGTTGCCGATGCCGCAGTGGCGAGCGCGGGCCCGGGACAGAAGCCGCCGAGGCCCCAGCCGACCTCGAAGAGCGCGGCGCCGGTGAGCCGCGGTGCATCGATCCGCGCCTGCTCCGTCCAGTGGAAGCGGGCGCTCGCGATCGGCGCGGGGCGGCGGATCAGACGCGTTGCAGCTTGCGCGCGAGC
>Ga0123336_10005433_pt1 | contig 10161 bp, 12 predicted proteins | sample SSSSmetaG_FD_96466 | JGI IMG/M metagenome (GOLD analysis project Ga0123336, IMG submission 96466) | Glacier valley bacterial and archeal communities from Borup Fiord, Nunavut, Canada, to study Microbial Dark Matter (Phase II) - ​SSSS metaG | ecosystem: Environmental > Aquatic > Freshwater > Ice... | reverse complement strand
CGTGAGTCAGCCGGGCGATCTCGTCGCGCACCGCCGGGTCGTCGATCTTCTCCGGGTGCACCAGCGCCATCGGGTGGGCCTTGATGTGCTCCGCGACGATGAACTCCATGCGCGCCAAGCCGACTCCATCGTTCGGCAGCATGGCGGTCTGGAAGGCCGTGTCGGGATTGCCGATGTTGACCATCAGATGCGTCTGTGCCCTGGCAGGAAGGAAAGGTCGGTGCTCGTCGTGGTGAAGGGCAGGGTGCCGGCATAGACCCGGCCCTCTGCCCCCTAGGCGCACGACACGGTGATGTCGTCGCCGGTGCGCAGCTTCGTGGTCGGGTCGTCGCAGCCCACCACCGCCGGAATGCCTAGCTCGCGCGCGACGATGGCCGCATGGCAGGTGCGGCCGCCGCGGTTGGTGACCACGGCCGCGGCGATCTTCATCACCGTACCCCAGTCGGGCATGGTGGTGTCCGCGACGAGCACCTCGCCGGGCAGGAACTGGCCGAGTTGCGCCACGTCGGTGATGACGCGGGCCTTGCCGGAGGCGATCTTGCCTCCGACGGCCCGGCCGCTGGCGCGCACCTCGCTCTTTGACACCAACCGGTACTCGTCGACCAGGCCGACGGGCCTTTGCGAAGCCACCGTTTCGGGACGGGCCTGCACGATGTACAGCTGGCAGTACGGTCCTTGGCCCATTCGATGTCCATCGGCGTGGGTCGGCCGGCCTTTCGACTGTAGTGATCTTCGATCTTGATGGCGGCGTCGGCCAGTGTCATCACGTCGTCGTCACTGACACAGAAACGCATCTGTTCTTCTTTGGGCGTGGGCACGTTGCGGGTGCTCTCGCGACCGGCACCCTTGGCGTACACCATGCGGATTTCCTTGCCGCCGAGTCTGCGCCCGAGCACCACGCGGTGGCCCTTGCGAAACGTGGGTTTGAAGACGTAGAACTCGTCGGGGTCGACGATGCCCTGCACCACGTTTTCGCCCAGGCCATAGGCGCCGGTGATGAACACGGCGTCGCGAAAACCGGTTTCGGTGTCGGGCGTGAAGATGACGCCGCTGGCCGCACGGTCGGAGCGCACCATCTTCATCACGCCCACCGACTGGAAGACCTTGAAGTGGTCGAAACCGTTGTCGACGCGGTAGCTGATGCCCCGGTCGGTGAACAGGCTCGCGAAACAGCGGCGCACGGCGTCGAGCAGTTTGGCCTCGCCCGAAATGTTCAGAAAGCTCTCGTGCCGGCCGGCGAAGCTGGCGGTCGGCAGGTCTTCTGCGGTGGCCGAGCTGCGAACGGCGACTGTGGCGTGCTCGCCGTACTCGGCCTTCAGCAGCGTGTACGCGGCGGAGATTTCGGCCACCAGGTCGGCCGGCAGCGCGGCGCCGAAGATGACCTCGCGAGCCAACTGGGCGCGACGTGCCAGGTCATCGACGTTTCTGGCATCCAGCCCGTCCAGCGCCCGGTGCAGACGTGGCCATGCGTCGGCGTGGTCGAGCACGTGGCGGTAGAGCGGCGGTGATCGCGAAGCCGTTGGGCACGCGTACGCCCTGGGGCGCCAGCTCGCGGACCATTTCGCCGAGCGACGCGTTCTTGCCGCCGACCAGTGGCACATCGTCAACGCCGAGCTCGGAGAACCAGCGGATGTAGCTCATGGCGGTGTCAGCGTGCGAAGGCCGGTCAACATGGCGGCGCCGAGGGCGGCGGCATCGGCGATCTTCACTTGCCCGGGGCACGCGCGGATGCAGCAGACAGCGCAAACGAGTTGCATGGACGTGATCCTTCGTTCAAGCCCCCGGCCGCAGGCCCGAGCTTGCGCAAGGATGTTGCAGCCAGCTCCCCATCGCAACATTGACAAACCGCAAGTCCGGCGCAGGCACCTGAGAGATCCTTGACGACCCCCACAGGAGTACCAGCATGGTCCGATCAACGAAGCTTTCTCGCAAGAAGCGAACACCGCAGCCGGTGGATGCGTCGGTGGATGAGTCGGTGATCGATAGTGCGTCGCCGGCCGTCGTCGAAGGTCCCGACGACCAGGGAGACGCCCCCTTCGAAAGTTATGAGCTGGCGCGGCCGGTCCCCGATGCGGTTGGCGTCGAGGCTTTGGCGCCCGGCGAGACTTCGCGGGAGGCGGTGCGCGAGATCGGCGTCGATGACTGGATCGCCACCGAGACCGGCGGACCGGCCGACGACGGATCGCCGTCTCTTTTGCAGGAGGAGTGACGATGCAGCGATTCGATGTCTGCAACGGCGACGCAGATGGCCTGTGCGCCGCGCTGCAGTGGCGGCTGCACAAGCCGGCGCCCGCCACGTTGCTGACCGGCTTGAAGCGCGATATCGCGTTGCTCGTGCGCGTGCATGCGAACGCTGGCGACGAAGTCAACGTCTTCGATCTGTCGATGCGGCGTAACCAGGCCGCCCTGCTGAGCCTGCTCGCTGCCGGCGTGCACGTGCGCTACTTCGATCACCATGCGGTAGCCGACATCCCCTCCGATCCGTTGCTCGAAGTGCAGGTCGACTGCGCCAGCGACGTTTGTACCAGCCTGCTGGTCGACCGCCGCATCGGCGGTGCATTTCGCGCCTGGGCGCTGGTCGGCGCTTACGGGGACAACCTTGCAGGCGTCGCCGATCGGTTGGCGATCGAGTCCGGCATCGGCAGCGACGACAGACTTCGGCTGCGCCGGCTCGGCGAGGCAATCAACTACAACGCCTACGGCGACGACGAGAGCGATGTGTGCATCGCTCCGGCGCACTTGTATGCGGTGATGGCACGCCACCGCGATCCGCGCGACATGCTCGCGCATGAAGGCATTGCCGACGCGATCGACACACGCCGACACGCCGATCTGCGGCAGGCCTTGGCCTGGCCGCCGCATTGGCAAGACGCACGAGGGAGCGTGTTGATTCTTCCCGACGCGGCGTGGAGTCGGCGCGTGCTCGGCTGCCTTGCGAACGAGTTGGCCAACGCCCAGCCGCAACACGCCCATGCGGTGCTCAAGCTGCAGCGTACGGGCGGTTACGAGGTCAGCGTGCGTGCGCCGCTCGCGTCGCCGTTGGGCGCCGATGAGCTGTGCAGCCGCTTCGGCGGAGGCGGCCGCGCGCGGGCCGCCGGCATCGACGCCCTGCCGGTGGACGATCTCGAGCGCTTCATCACGGGCTTTGCCAGCATACGTTGGGGCGGGCAGGCTCCCATGCGTTCATGACGACGGGTTGTCCGGCAAGTGGGCGATGAACCAGACGTCGAGTGCCGCGCCCGAGCCTCAGTCATGCGCGTGAAGCGTTCGCAGAGAGGGCGAATTCGCAAGGATTGCTTGAGTGCAGACGGCGTTGGTGTCGGAAATGGACGGCTGAGTGTGGAGGTCTGTCCGGCAGTGGCATCACCTGTCGGTTCTTCAGCTGATCCATCTCAAGTTGAGCTACCGCGTCGCGGCTAGATTCGAATCGTTGCAGCCGCCGGCTTGCCAGGGGAGCGAATCCGCATGTCAACCGGCCTGACGGTCACTTCACTGAACACGGAATAGCTGCTGCATGGCCACAATCCGCTGCCTCGTCACTGGTGGCTCGGGGTTCCTCGGGATCAACCTCGTGCGGTTGCTGCTGGCGAAGGATCGGCCGACTCGTTCGCTGGACATCGCTCAGTTCGACTACCTTCAGAGAAACCGCGTCGACGCGGTCCTCGGCGACATTCGTGACGCCGAAACGGTCGAGCGGGCAATGATCGATGCCGACATCGTGGTCCATTGCGTAGCCGCATTGCCGCTCGCCAGCGACGCCGAGATTCACTCGACCGATGTCGACGGCACGCGGATTTTGCTGGACGCTGCTTGGCGCCATGGAGCCGGCGGTTCACGAGCAACTCGGCGTGGGCGTTGCGTTCTCGCGCTTGTACGGTCGTGAAGTCGAGGAACGGCAAGTGCACCGGCTTCTTCAGCTTCAGCACGCGCTCGCCACCCAGCAGGAGCCACGACATGTGCGTCTCGATGCGGCCTACGGGTTCGCCGATAACCGCAGGTACGAGCGTCGACGCCAGATAGCGCAGCTTGGCCTCCATGCCGGGCGTGTCGTCGACAGTCTCCATGCGTGGATTCGAGCATGCCACGGCAGCGTGCGACGTGATGCGGCGCAATCCACCAATCGCCCGATCACGCCATCACGCAATGGTCGGCGAGAGCAGCAGGGCGCACGCTTCGGCCAGTTCAACGCCTGAGCCTGCTGACCCTATCGAGCTGTGATTCAAGGCGAAGGTCTTGCCAAACGCCGATCTCGGATACGTCGTCTTCGAATGGGGGTGTGCTGAATCGAGCTTCTCTATGATTCACGCATGGACGGAATCTGGCTAGGCATCAGATTGCTTTTGCTTCTCGCCGTGGCCAACAGCGCGCCCCTGCTGGCAAAGCGTTGGTTTGGCCTGCGCTTTTCAGGGCCGCTCGACGGCGGCCTGATATTTTTCGATGGGCGTCCTTTGCTGGGTTCGTCGAAAACGATTCGCGGCTTGATCGCCGCCGTCGCGGCGACATCGCTCGGCGCGATTCTGATGAGCATGCCCGCCACAGTGGGCGCTCTGGTCGGCGCAGGCGCGATGTTGGGCGACGCCATCGCCAGTTTCATCAAGCGGCGCCTTGGCGCCGAGCCGAGCAGTCGCGCGACAGGACTTGATCAGGTTCCCGAAGCCTTGTTACCGCTGTTGGTCGTGAAGAGCTTCCTGGGAATCACGCTGGCGCAAATCGCCGTGATCACCTTGCTCTTTTTTGTGCTCGAGATGCCGTTGGCCTGGTTGTTTCATCGGCTCGGGCTGCGCGATCGTCCCTACTGAGACGGCTCAGATCGAGGCTGCGCTTGAGGGTGCAGGTTTTGAAGCAGTTGTCGACCGGGTGTGCGTTGCGGGCCGAAGCACACCGAACGCTGCGATGGCTGCCAGAGACAACACTGCGGCCAACGCGAATGCGAGGCGGGGTGCGATCAACCACAGCGCTCCCGCCGCAAGGGAGGCCGGCAGATAGAGCGCACCGGTCACGAAGTTGTAGACACCGATCGCCGTGGCGCGGCGCTCCGGTTCGATGTCGGCGATGAACGCCTTGCTTTGCGACTCGTCGATCGCAAAGAACAGCCCGTAGACCGCGAACAGCAGGGTGACATCCCACCGGCTGCTGACGAACATGGCGCCGAGATTGAGCGTGCCGTAGAGCGCGTAACCCAGCACGACGATGCGGCTGCGTCCGATCCGGTCGCCGAGCCAGCCCACGAGCGGCGCGGCGATGACGCAGGTGACGTTGAACAAGGCATAGAGCAGCACGATGTGCTTGACCTCAAAGCCGACTTCGTGCGCCTTCAGCAGCAGAAAGCCCAGGCTGTAGTACGCAAGGGCGAAGATGCCGGCAGGAACCAGGAAGCGCTTGAAGCCTGGGCTGAGCGCGTGCCAGTTGCGGTCAATGTTTTCGCGCTCGTGGCGCGCGCCCGGTCGATCCTTGACGAACGTCAACACCACGACGCTGAGCACGGCGGGAAAGAGGGCGACCCAGAAGAGCGTGCGATACCCCGCAGATGTTTCGCCGATCAACGACAGCAAGCCGTACGCGACAAGCGGCCCCACCACGGCGCCCGCCTTGTCGAGCGCCTTGTGCACACCGAATGAGAAACCTCGCGTAGAAGGGTCGGCGATGGAGCTCAGCCAGGCGTCGCGCGGCGGCCCGCGAAAGCCCTTGCCGAGCCGCTCGACAACGCGGAAGGCGCCCAGGCCGGCCATCGAATTCGACACCAGCAGGATCGTCTTGGCCAGGGTCGAGAAGGCGTACCCCGCGAGCGTGAAAACCTTGCGCTTGCCGCTGCGGTCCGAGAGCCAACCGGCGAGGTAGTTCAACGAAGAGGCCGAGAAGTCGGCAAGCCCCTCGATCAGCCCCAGCAAAGCAGTCGATCCACCCGCGATCGTGGTGAAGAAGATAGCGAACACCGAGAAAACCATCTCCGAACTGAGATCCGTCAGGAAACTGACCAGCCCGAGCTTGATGACATCCGGGTGGAGGTTCAGACGGTTCTTCGTTTCAGGCATCGGCGTTTGCACTTCGCTGTTCGGGCGGCGGATCGTTCGAGGCGTTCGTTCTTGCTGGCTTCCCGGATCAGGTACCCAAGTCGCCCGGGTGCGGCGGCATCCAGCGCTGCAGGTACGGGCTGGTCGACCCGGCATCGGCCCTGGCGCGCGCGAGTTCGGCGCGCGCGATGGTGCGCAGGTGCACTTCGTCCGGCCCGTCGAGGAAGCGCATCGCGCGGCCCCAACTCCACAATTGCGCGAGCGGGGTGTCGGGCGTCAGGCCCATCGCACCGAAGACCTGCATTGCCCGGTCCAGCACGCGGGTCTGGAGCTGCGCCGCGACGAGCTTGATCGCGGCGACGTCGATGCGCGCCGCAGCGCTGCCCTGCGTGTCGATCCGCCACGCGGCGTGCAGCACGAGCAGGCGCGCCTGATCGATCTCGACACGGCTGTGCGCGATCCAGTCCTGCACGTTCGCGAAGTCGCCCAGGGCGCGGCCGAAGGCGCGCCGTTCGAGGGCGCGCGCACTCATCAACTCGAGCGCGAGCTCGCACTGGCCGATGCTGCGCATGCAGTGGTGAACGCGCCCAGGGCCGAGCCGGGCCTGGGCCAATTCGAAGCCCGCGCCTTCGTCGCCGAGGCGGTTCGCGACCGGCACGTGGACATCCTGGAACAGCAACTCGCAGTGACCGTCGATGGCCTGCTGCTGCATCACCGGCACGTTGCGCACCAGGGTCAAGCCCGGTGTGTCCATCGGCACCAGCAGCAGTGTGTGCCGCGCACGCGCCTGGGCCCCGGGCGCCTCGCCGCTGCAGCCCATCACGACCGCGAGACGGCAGTTCGGATGCGCCGCGCCGGTGATGAACCACTTGCGGCCGTTGACGACATAGACGTCGCCCTGGCGCACGATGCGGGTCGCGATGTTGGTTGCATCGGACGACGCCACGTCCGGCTCGCTCATCGCAAAACACGAGCGAATCTCGCCGGCCAGCAGCGGGGCCAGCCAGCGCTCGGTCTGCGCCGGTGACGCGAACCGGTGCAGCAACTCGATGTTGCCGGTGTCGGGCGCACTGCAATTGAAGACCTCGGACGACCAGGCCACGCGCCCCATGATTTCGGCCAACGGCGCGTACTCGAGATTGGCCAGACGGGTGCCCGGCTCGTGCTCGCGCAAGCCGGGAAGGAACAGGTTCCACAGGCCGAGAGACTGCGCCTGCTGCTTCAGCGGTTCGACCACGTCGAGCGGATACGCGCTGGCCGCCGCATAGCGATGCCATTGCGCGTTCGCCGGCAACACCAGGTCGTCGAGGAAGCGCCGTACCTGGCTTTGCAGCTGTGTCACGCGGGGGGAGTGGGCGAAGTCCATCGGGTGTTGGTGACTGCTTGGAAGACATCGGAGGCAAGCGACGTCTTGGAACCGTGACACCGACAGATGGCAGATCGAACGGTCGCAAAGTAGAGTCTCGTCGCGGCGAGGCTCGACGGTTTGCGCGAGATCAATCCACCAGCGCGTCGGTCTCGACCTTTTCGAGTCGGGCCACGCTTGCGCCGCAGCTTGCGTCACATCAAACGGAAAACGTGGGGCTCGTGTCTGAATGGCTGCGAGGCCGCACATGCATCCATCCTTCGACCCTTGGCTGCCTTGATCGCTGTGATTGATGACGCCATCGGGCCGGCGCTGCTGCAGTGCCATGTTCAACGCCGTCTGCATTAGCTCGGCGGTCATCTGTTTGCCGATGGCCCAACCCACGACGCGCCGGCTCCACGCGTCCAGCACGATGGGCAGGTAGATGAAGCCCGCCCAGGTGGGCACATAGGTCATGTCGGCCACCCACAGCTGGTTCGGGCCGTCGGCTTTGAACTCGCGCTTGACCAGGTCGGGCGCCGGGCGCTGTCGCTGGTCTCGCTGCGTCGTCACCACGAAGCCGCAGCGCCGGCTGACGCCGCGGATGGCGTTGGCACGCATCAGCCCGGCCACGCGCTTGCCGTTGACCTGCACGCCCTGATCGATCAGTTCGGCACGCACCCGAGGCATGCCTTAGGTGGCATCCGACTCCGCATGAATGGCGCGAAATCGCGCGATCAGCACGGCGGCGTCCATCGAGCGCTTGGACGGCGCTCGGTCGAGCCACGCGTAGTAGCCGCTGGGGGAGACCTCGAGCACGCGGCACATCCGATTCACAGCAACTTTGGCCTGGTTCGCGTTCACGAGTTGTTTGACCCAATGGACGTCTTCTCGCCTTTGCCGGCGAACCAGAGGCTAGTGTTTCCAATTCAAACCCGAGACAGTTTCCGATCCGGTTCCGCCAACTACTTTCCCTGCTCTTGTTCGCCCACATCCAGCGCAGAGTTGTCCACGGAGGCGGGCGTCGCTTGCGACGAACGCCCGACCGCTGTGGTTGCGAAATCTCGTTCAACGTCCAGGATGTTTTCCTATCTGCCTTTGCCGGCGCCGTTTTCTGTGAGTCCGGCGCGATCAGTGTCAGCAGTGCCGCTCAAGCCGTCGCTTGGCGGTTTCCCCAATTAAGGCTCAACCCGGCCATGTGTCGTGTCTTGTCGAACGGAGACGAACTGCTGCATGAGACTGCGTGCGGCCGTTCCAAATTGGCGGGCGAATGTCGGCGGTAGCCGAAACCTGCCGCTCAGCTCTTGCTGAGTCAGCGGACCGCTCTGCCTTGGAACTTGATGTTCGGGACCGGCCGATCTGGTCGTGGCTCAACTTGCCGCGGCCTGGGCCTCCGAGCGGCCGCTTTCGACAGGCGCGTACTGGCGCTGCCGACCTTCATCAGCCAGTCGTCCCTCAGCAAAGCGGACTGTCAGCGCGATTCGCAAATTCAGCTGGGTCTTCCCATCGACTCGCTCTGTGCTCCGCGCTGTCAGGCGACTGTCCACGGCGCCAGCGAGCCACTCGCGGCGAACCAGGACGACTTGGCCGGGGCCGACGTGCCCGACGTTCGGCGTGCCGGAATGTTCGACGAAGCCGAGACTCTCGTCCCGGGCGCGAACTGGCGCGACCCGGCCGCCGTCGCTATGCGGGCCCGCGACGTGACCAAGGGCAAGGAGATCGTGGTCTATTGCGTGTATGGTCGCGAATTGGGACAAGCGACGGCGCTGCGGCTTCGCGCGCAAGGCGCGAAGTTTCGCTTTTGCGGCGTGGAATCGGCGGCTGGCGAGCGGCCGGCTGGCCGGTAGATCCAAAGAGGACTGCGTCGTGAAGGCGCGAGGAGACCGTGATGCGACTTGCCCTGTGTGTTGCGCTCTGGTGCCTGTCGGCAAATGCCATGGCTGAAAAGATCAGCTTCGACGCCGATGCGGTCGGACAGCCGCCCGCAAGCTGGACATGCGGCGCCACTGGCCGAGGCGCTCCCAAGTGGACCGTCGAACCCGACCCGAGCGTGTCAGGCGGCAAGGCGCTGCGCCAGTCCGGGTCCGCGACCTTTCCGTGGTGCGTAAGAAGTAATACGGCGCTGACGGATGGATGGGTCGAGGCCAAGTTCAAGCCGCTCTCTGGCAAGGAAGACCAGGCCGGCGGCGTCGTCTGGCGCTGGAAGGACGGCGACAACTACTACGTCGCTCGCGCCAACGCGCTCGAGAACAACGTCTCGCTCTACTACACCGCGCGCGGTGTTCGCAACATCCTCAAGTACGTCGATGCGCCCGTGTCAGTTGGCCAGTGGCACACTCTGCGAGTCGAGTTCGCCGGCACGAAGATCACCGTCTCGCTCGACGGAAAGCGCTACATAGATTTTAGCGACGACCACATCGCCGGCGCTGGCAGCGTCGGCGTGTGGACCAAGGCCGACAGCGTGACGGCCTTCAGCGAGCTCGCCTATCAGGCGGCTCGTCCATGAGCACCTTCAGCGACGATTCGCTCCCGGATCGCGCGTAAAGAAGTGACGCGGGAGCAGGAGACCGGTCTCCAAGGCGCTTCTTTTCAACCTTCCAAGGACTTTCCATGCTTCGTTCATCCTGTGCCGCATTGGCGTTGCTCGCCTCCGTCATCGTTCCACTCGCTGGGGCTGCTGATCTTCCACTGGACACGGCGGCGATCGAGTCGATCACCGGCCTCACCGGGACGATGAACAAGGCAGAGAACGTTTTCAAGGTCAGCAAGCCCCGCACGGACTTCAAGCCGAACGTCGACCGCTGG